>Ga0307417_10000599_pt1 | contig 14596 bp, 15 predicted proteins | sample SalMarWE160210MG_2_FD_202514 | JGI IMG/M metagenome (GOLD analysis project Ga0307417, IMG submission 202514) | Salt marsh sediment microbial communities from the Plum Island Ecosystem LTER, Massachusetts, United States - WE1602-10 | ecosystem: Environmental > Aquatic > Marine > Intertidal zone...
TCAATCAATGGCTGCGCCAGTACAACCATGTCCGGCCGCACCACGCCCTCGGCATGCGACCGCCAGTCCCTGAAACAATCTTAGTGAACCACCAAATCACTGGTACTGAAAAAGGGGGCTAGACACGCGACAGCGCATGTCGCAGATCCGATAAGGGATGGGCTCCGGACGAAGTCCCTCGACGCCGCGATGCGTAAGAGCGATGCGTCCGCGCGTTGCGCTCGCAACAGAACCAAATTCCGATTTCATGTTTTCCTCCGACGTGTGCAACTGGACCGCAATTTTGGCGTCGGCTCGCCGCGACTCGGCACGACCAACGGCGAACGTCGCGTTGTAAGTTTCGTTTATGCGTCGGGCAAATTGGTACGACGTTGAACAAGGGCGAACGCTCACGAACGAAGCTTATGAAAATGGATGCAAACCTGGCTGGTGCATATGCGCCAGCCGCTCCGGTTGTTTCACGACCTTGGGCTGCCGGGCTTTTTCGCCTTCCAGCTCATCGTCGGCGGCAATGTGCTGGCCGCGCTGGTGCACCCGCTGTTCATGGGCGGATTGATCTATTCGTTCGCGAGCGGCGAGCCGATGTGGCATGCCGACAGCACGGCGACGACGATCTTGGCGGCGCTCTACGGCGTCACGATCGTCATCGGCTATCTGACCTCGGCCTTGCTCGGCTGGCTGGGATTATCGCGCCGCGGCCTGCTGGCGAGCGCGTGGGCGCTGGTACTGACGCCGCTGCATTGGCTGCTGCTCTCGCTCGCGGCCTGGCGCGGCCTCTACCAACTCGTTGTTTCACCCTACGCCTGGGAGAAGACCGAGCACGGTCTGGCGAAGAGCTCGCGGCTCGCCGCCGACATGACGCGCGCGCTGCTGAAGCTGGAACACTATCTTTCGAGACTTGCGCAAAGCGGCGGCCTGCCGGCGCTAGGCGTGAAGGCAGCCGGACGGCCGCGTCTTTCATGACGGCACGTCCCGCTCGCAGTCGGCGAGGTCGCTATCGAAAGCCCTAGCGTGCGTTCGCAGCTCTGTCGCGTATGGTGTCGATCTCGACCGCCATCGCCATAAACTCGTTCGCCAGCGCCTCGAGCGCCGAACCGATTTCCTCACGTCCGGCGTCGTTATGTCGCGCGGATTTGGCGAGACGCAAAAGATGATCCGCCATCTCCAGCAGATACGTTGCGTCCTGCATCGCCGACGGCCGTCGCTCCAACCTTATAGGCCGCAAGATCTCGCCGCACTCCAGAGTCTTTTTGGCTTTTTTCATGTCTTCGCTCGATTAGGTTGTTTCAGCGCTCTCGATATTGATTGCCGCTCGATACGGCGTCGGTTTCGCCGCCGCCTAAGCTGTCAAGCTGCGTTCCAAGTTAGTGATGCATCCGTACAAGGCATTGGCAAATTCTTCCGCGGTTTCCGAATCAAGACGTCCGGTCGAAATGCGAAGACCCGATCCGGCCTCCATCGTGAAGGCATCGCCCGGCCGCACCATCCAGCCTTGTGCCGAAAGCATCTGGGCCAAATTGTTGGGGTCCGGCATCGGAACCCAAATATTCAGCCCGATACCTTCGATCGGAGAAAATCCGAGTTTTTCCAGACGACTTTTCATCAGGCTTCGGCGCTCTGCGTAGACCGCGCAGGCATGCGCCAAATTCTCTTTCATCTCGGGATCGAGCATGAAGTGCAAGGCGATCCCTTGCAGCAGATGGCTCACCCAGCGCGCGGCCAGTCGTTGCCGCACCTTCACCAATTTGATGACGTGCGGATTTCCGAACAGCATGGCGAAGCGCATGTCGGGACCAAGAAACTTTGAAACCGAACAGATCGTCACCCAATTCTTGCCGTGCGCGCCGTAGTTCGATGGAAGATTGTCAATGCAGAGGGGCCCGAAATGATCGTCCTCGATCACCAGGACATTTTCGTATTTGCTCAAGATGTGAATGACGAGGTCTAGCCGGTCCGCGGTCATGGTCGCCCCGGTGGGATTTTGTGCGACCGGTGTAATGAGAATGGCCTGGGCGTCCCGTCGCAGCGCGCGTTCGAGACTCGACGGCACGATACCGTATTGATCAACCTCAACCGGAATCGGCACCAGCCCGAGCGCCCGCACAAGATCGAGCGCGGTTCCAAAACAAGGATCTTCGACGATCACCCGGTCGCCCGGCTTGAGACAACTGACTAGGATTCGCTCAAGTCCGTCCATGGCCCCGCTCACGATCGCGGTTTGGCCGGGCTGCATGTCGGGGCGCGAGAAAAACGCAGGCGCCGTCTCGATGAGCTCCGGCAATTCGATGAATTCGCCATAGAGATATTTCCGGCGCGCAGCCTGGGCCAAGGCCGGTCCAAGATCCGGAAGCAGCGCCGGATCGGGATTGCCGTCCGACAAATTGCGCAGGCCGGGGGGACTCGTCGGAACGCCGTGTGTCGGAGTCCGATTGTCTCCGACAATCGTGCCGCGGCGGCCGTCGGCATGGACGTATCCGTCAGAGGCCAGCCGTCGATAGGCGGCACCGACAGTGTTGCGGTTCACCGCCAGCGTTTCCGCAAGCTCCCGCAGCGGCGGCAATGCCTCGCCGGGTCGCAGGCGACCCTTCTGAATGAGATCACGTACCGACCGGTAGATGCTCTCGGATGTATTGCCTGAGATGGCGTTAGCCGACATCCGTCGTCTCCATTCGTCCTATGCCAAAATTTCAGCGCCCAGATTTTTGGCAGCGCATGAGAGAATCACCTCGGTATTATATATGCTTCCCGAAAATAGTTGACTTGCGCCCAACGGAAGCCCGACAGTTGTAATGGAACTTCGTTAAGAATGACCTAGGCCGATATTGTGCCAAAGTTAGTCAGAGTCAGTGCGAATGTTAGATGCGTCGCGCCGAAACGTACTGATCCTCGCCAGTTGCCAGGGCCTCTATCTTTCCTGCGCGTCAATCGGGATTGCCCTGAGCGCCTTGGTCGGATCTAAGCTGGCCCCGACCGCCGCCCTGGCAACCCTTCCCTATTCGTTAATCGTGCTGACGACGGCATGCACCACCGTGCCGATGTCCTTCCTGATGGCGAAGGTGGGCCGGCGGGCCGGTTTCATTACGGGTGCATCCCTCGGCGGGCTCGGCGGCGGGATCTCTGCAGTTGCGATTTTCTCGGGTAGCTTCGTAGCCTTCTGCATCGGCAACGCCCTGATGGGCTTTTTCCAGGCTTCCTCGCAATATTATCGCTACGCCGCCGCCGATGCCGCCGAGCAGAACGTGAAAGGCCGCGCCGTATCGTGGGTGTTGGCGGGCGGCGTCATCGCGGCCGTTTTCGGGCCCACGATCGCCGCCTACAGCAAGGATATATTCCCGAGGGAAATGTTCGCCGGCTCTTTCGTCGCGATATCGGTGCTAGCCGTCGCTGCGATATCACTGCTCGCCTCCCTGCGCTTGCCAGACGTCGTTAACGTCTCGCCGACCAAAGGCGGCCGTCCGCTCAGCACCATCGCCCGCCAGCCGGCATTCACGGCGGCGGTGGCGAATGGCGTCATCGGCTATGCGGTGATGAGTTTCATCATGACGGCCACGCCACTTGCGGTGGTGGCCCATGGCAATTCGAGCGACGCCGCCATCGGCGTCATCCGCGTGCATCTGATCGGGATGTTCCTGCCCTCCTTTTTCACGGGCCGGCTGATCGCGCGTTTTGGTGTATCGACCATTCTTGTCACCGGCGCGAGCTTGTCCTTGCTATGCGCCACCGTTGCCCTGCTGGGTACGAACCTCACCCACTTCTGGCTGGCGCTGATCCTGCTCGGGGTCGGTTGGAATTTCATGTACATCGGCGGCACCACTTTGCTGACGAGCACTTACCACCCGCAGGAGCGGGCCAAAGTCCAGGCCACCAATGAATTCCTGACCTTCGGAGCGGTCGCCGCAGCCTCGCTCGCCTCCGGCGGAGTGTTCGGACACTTCGGTTGGCAGGCCGTGAACTACGGCGTGATCCCCCTGCTGCTCGTCGCCATCCTCACCGTTGGATGGTGCTTCGTCTCCCAGCACCGTCTCTCCGAGCATGGTGTTATATGATAGGACACGACCAGGCCGTCAAAAAAGATTTGCGGTGGGGACAAAACCGAGGCGACACGCGCGGCCCGAGTATCGCTCACGATACGCAATTGGCGGAAATATCGCCGGCGCCGACCGTCGTCGCAGACGCGCCATCGACTGCAGTCGAGCCCCGCCGGGAGCATTCGTGGCTGCCGCACGCGGAGCAACGGCGCAGTCAAATCTCTCAAGGCCACCGCCTGCTGCGTCAAGTGCGTGAAAAGCGCCTGCAGCTTTATACCGAATCCGAATTTCTAGAACGTGTTGCCTATAGCGACGCCGGCTACTGGATGGACAGCTTCCTGCCGGCGTTGCGCATGAAGGTCAGTGAAAATATCACGCTTCGCGTAAATGCGGCGATCGGCCGGGCCAGGAAGAACGCGGCGCTCTATGACGTAAAGAAAGTCGGTGTCGCGGAACATATTGCCGAGGCCTTCTACGACAACCGTTGGTACAAAGTCCGCGAGGACAACTTCCCGCGAAAGCTGCTTCGCGATCAGATTCAGCAAACGCTCGATCGCGGTGAGCCGATCGAGTTGATTTTTCCCGTCTTCTCGAGAAAGCCCTTTTCTCCGCTGAAAAACCGCGGGCCCTTTCCCGATCTGGGCGAGCTTTTCTCGCTCGCGCGATCGACGGAAGCGACACAGATCGTCAATGCGCTGTCGCCGACCGGGTGCCGCTTGACGCTGTTGGCCGACGGCCTGAAATACAATCGCGCCTGCCTCACGCCGGATCGCATGGTCGAGGCGTATCAATCGTCGCTGGGCGCCTGGAAGAGGCTACTCGCCGATGACTGCGTGGTACGCATCGTCAACTACGAGCAATGGGTGGCAGACAATTTGTGTCCGGATCTGCTCACGGCGCGAATGCCGCGGTACACGCATCATATTGACGAACTAACCGGAACCTTTCGGCGCTTGTTCAACCCAGCAGCTCCGCATGAGAGCTTACAGGCGATTGCCGCGACGAACGACGTCGGACACCAGTTGGTATTCACGTTCTGGTCGATCGCCACCTCGGTCAACTACCAAGGGCTCTTTTCCCTGAGCCCCTCGGACGCGCTGGTGCCGAACTACTACTGCGATGAAATCCAGCGTCTCTATCTCTACTACATTGCCTCGCTGCATAAGCCGCTGCGCGATCTCGCGCTGCCGACCGAATTCTTCCCTTCGATCGGCCGGCTTGGACCTTCCGATTTCTGCGAGCTGTTTTCCACGCTCCGGATAGAGGCTTTCGAAGCCGCCATTCGCTACGTGGCGATTTCATTGGCGGACCGCGATCTCAACGTGTTGAGGGAAATCCGCCCGAACGCGATCAAGCTGACGATCCACGGCAAGCCGGGCGAACTGCACTTTCTGTCGACGTCGCACCGGGACATCAACATTACCGCGCAACACAGCACAGGCGGCATTTCAACGAGTTCGGATCAGCTCAACTTCGACCTGAAATACCGAATCGAGCGCGAGGCCAACAATGAGGTGCCCGTTCTAGTGGCCGCGCTTCCGGCGGCGCTGCGCGACCGTCCCGAATACGAACCCCTTCGACGTCTGCATGAGGCCCGGCAGCCGATCGCTTACGTCGACAATCACGCGATGATCACCGACCACACCCTGCACCTCCATCTCCAGCGGAGGAATTCTTAAATATGATCGACGCCCTGACTGATACCCGTCCATTACGAGTCATTGTCAGCGAGGACCGGCTTAGTCCCGTCCTGCGTGACAATTTTGGGCGCGGGCAACCGGCCGCACTGCCAAGGGTCGCGACGATTTCGGCTGATGAAATGCGGTCGATCGTCGAATGCTGGCGGGCGTCGATCAACCGCCGGGCTACGATATTCCGCAAGCACGCCACCGGGACGATGGAATATCTCCCGACCGGATGTCTTTACGACCATCTGGACAAGCCGGCATGGAAGCGTGCCGCGCTTGCCTGCGAGATTTTCCGGCATCCCACCGTCAGCAAGAACTGCGGCTGGCTCGATACCCGCGCCCTGCAGGCGCAAATCGCGAAAGCCGTTGCCACGGAAAGGCCGGTGCGCCTTGTCATCGGCTGGGGGCAACCGAAGCGGGACGCGGCCGGCCTGAAAACCGCCGGCCCCTTCGCCGACCTCGCCGAGACCTACGCCATCGCCCGCCTGGGCAGCATTGCAAAAGCGATGGCCGCGTTGCTGTCGCACGACGTGCAAGTCACCGTCCTCAGCGGCGGGACGCGTTTCCGTCCGGCGCTGTTCACCCAGACGGATCTCTGCGGCCGATACGAAAGTCAACGGCAACGCATTGCGGACAATCTGTGCGGGGCGGAAACCTTCACATTCGCCGACTACGAACAGCAGCTCGCGCCTGGCCAGTCGCAAGAGCGGCAAATTCACTATTGCGCCGCCTTGAAAAACGTCTCGGACGAGATGATTGCGGCGCAGGTCAACACAGTGCTGATGAACGTCGATTGGTACCGGGTGTTCGAGCTCGGCGCCATGGGAGAGACGCCCAATGGGCATCTTCTTCCCGTCACGGTGCGCGATTGGATGACGGATCGCTCCCGGAGCGATCTAACGCAGCTCCTTCGTGCCGCGCTGTGCAGCATTGTGACGCCGCGCAAGCAAGCCGAATGGCAGAAGGCGCTGGGTGACACCGAAGATCTTATACAGGACACCGTGGCGTTCGTGCGTGCCGTGGCCTGGGACTCGGCCCGCAAATACATCGCTTTGCACGAAGCTGATGCTGTACTCAGTCGGCGTCCCGAAGCGGCAAATGACCGGGATACGCAGGTCCGCCTGACCGTGCACCAAAAGCGCGATCGGCCCGATATTCCGGCCATCTTCACGCTCGGGCCGACCGGTGGCGACGCGCTTTCGCAGCATATCGTCGTCCGCCTTGACTCAACCGGCCAGCCTCACTTCGAGCCGCTTGCCGAGACATGGACGCGCAAGGCGCAGCCGGTCGCGATTCAAGCGAGCCGAAAATACGGCAGCAAAGGGCTGTTCGATTGGCTGAGTGAATCGGAGCAGCCGCTTTGCTACGTCGACGCCGCTCATCGGAGCACGGTCGATCTGATCAACGACGTATTGGATCATTGATTTGCACATGACGAAAAGGAGGATGCGTCATGACTGATTTGCAAGAAACACGAACGCTTTCGAACGGTCACAGGCACATCGAGAAGGATATCATCGCCTATCTCTCTTACGCCCTGAAGGACGTGCGTAAGCTGAGCCCGCTCGGTGCGCACCTGCTGGAAATGTCGATCGCCGTGCTGAATGACGACACGCGCGCAGCGAACAAGTCGAACAACAACGCAGGGGCCGCCGCCTCATAATGCCACGTGGCGGGAAGGATAGTCCGCGCTGAAAATAGCGGCGCGTTGACTAAAGATATTTGCGCAGCGCTTCGGCCGCCTCCGCCGGCGAACGCTTGCTGAGATTGAACGGCGCGACGAAGCGGCCATCCTTATCCATCAGATAGACCACGGCGCTGTGGTCCATGCTGTAGTCGCCGTTCTTGGTCGGCACCTTCTTGGCATAGACGCGGTAGGCCTTCTCGACCTGCGCGACCGCCTGGTCATCGCCGGTCGCACCACGCAAATGCGGATCGAAGCTCGACAGGTAATCTTTCATCACCGCCGCCGTGTCGCGATCGGGATCCACCGTGATGAACAGCGCATTGACGCGGTCGGCATCCTTGCCCATGGCGTGAAGGACCTCCGAGAGCTCGAACAGCGTGGTCGGGCAAATGTCCGGACAATGCGTGTAGCCGAAGAACACCAGAAACGGCTTGCCCTTCATGTCCTGGTCGGTGAGCGGCTTGCCGTCCTGGTCGATCAGCTTGAACGGTCCGCCGATCGCCGACGGCCCGAGACCGCCGCCGAACTGGCCGGTGGCATAGAAAAACACGCCGAGAAAAATAACCAGCCCGCCCACGAAGGCGGACAGCACGAGAACGATATGGGAGGTACGGGCCGTCATCGGGCCTCACAGGGCTTGGGCGATCAGAAGCACGCAATCCAGCCGGTGCGTACGATTTCAAAGAACACTGCGGTGCCGTAATAGGCCCAAAGGCCCACCGTCCCCGCCATGATCGCCCCGCCGAGAACCGCAAGCAGCAGCAGCGGCCGCGAACGGCTTGCCGTTGTGAAGGCCGTAGGCGGCATCAAAATCCTCCAGCCAACGCTGCCATTTGCCCTCATCACTTAAGGCCTAATGCCATAAGGGGCAATATTGACGATGTCGCGGCGAAGGCCACGGGCACGTCTATTCGGCCCGCAACGCGGTCGGCCGGCAGGGACGCTCGAACAGAACAGAATGTTGGATATCAACCATAATTTCTTGGTCGGTTTTTCAGCACCATTCAAGGTTACTGACGTAAGATACTGATCTACCGTATTTAATCCATAGCATTTTACCCACAGCCACAGCTGCGCTCGCCCGTCGCGTTGACTTAAAAGGTCAAAGTCGTACTGAATAGCCCAACCTTTCCCGGCTGAGGCGCTTATGCCTGCAAAAATGAAGGCGATGGAGAATCCGATGCGTACCGCTCTGACGTTAGCTCTGGCGATTTCAATGTCGGCGGCGGCCGCGTCCGCCTGGGCCGAAGATGCGAAGACCCCTGCCCCGGCGGCGGCGACTCAAAAATGCGACAATCCGAAAGCGTGGGGCGTCGAGCGCGTGGTGCAGATCGACACCACCGGCGCACCCGGCTTCGGTTTCGAGCACTTCAAGGCGTACGACTTCCTGAAGGACAAGGAGGTCGTGCTGACCTTCGACGACGGCCCGTGGCCCGGCAATACCGAACGCGTGCTCAAGGCTTTGGCCGACGAGTGCACCAAGGCGCTGTTCTTCCCGATCGGTAAGCACGCCGGCTACCATCCCGAGATCCTCAAAAAGGTGTTGGCGGAGGGCCACACCGTCGGCTCGCACACCTGGTCGCACAAGGACCTGTCGAAGCTGAACGACCAGCAGGCGAAAGATGAAATCGAGATGGGCATCGCGGCGGTGAGCATCGCGCTCGGCAACAAGCCGGTGGCGCCATTCTTCCGCTTCCCGGCGCTGAGACATCCGCCGGCGATGCTCAAATATCTCGGCACCCGCAATGTCGGTATCTTTTCCACCGACATGGACTCCTTCGACTTCAAGATGCGCCATCCTCAGCAGGTCATCAAATCGGTGATGACCAAGCTCGCCAAACACGGCAAGGGCATCGTCCTGATGCACGACTTCCAGCACGCGACCTCGGAAGCGGTGGCGGAGTTGTTCAAGCAGATGAAGGCCGCCGGCTACAAGGTGGTGCAGGTAACCGGCAAGACGCCGGTGGAGCCGCTGCCGGAATACACCAAGATGGTGCTCAAGGAGATGGGCGGCGGCCTCGAAGCGGCGCGCCCGATGTCGAGCGTAATCAAGACCATCAGCGGCCCCACCACCAACTAACGAGTTGAGCCGCTACGAATTGAACCGGCCGCGCTGACCTCAGCGCGGCCGGTTTTTTCGACAGCGCCTTGCCCTGACGGCGGTGCCTTCGTCATTGAACCGTCGCAGTGTCGGCGGAAGACTGCGCTGACGCTTGGGGGGCAGAAAGGAGGAACCGTGCGCTTCCGATTTCCCGCGCTTGTGGCCATGTCATTCGCCGCGGCTGCTCCGGCCTGGGCCCAGGACCCGACCGGCGAATGGCTCGTCAAAGACGGCACCGCCCAGATCCGTATCGTCAAATGCGACGAATCTTTTTGGGGCGTCGTGTCCTGGGAGAAGACGCCAGGCGGGCGAGACACGCAGAATCCTGACACCTCGAAACGCAGCCGCCCCACCCTCGGCATGCCCACCCTGCTCAACATGCAGGCAAGCGACCCGGGCGAATGGGAGGGCGAAGTCTATAACGCCGAGAACGGCCGCACCTATGATGCATCGATGGCCCTGCGCAATGCCGGCACCTTGCACATCGAAGGCTGCGTGCTGGGCTTCCTTTGCGGCGGCGAGGATTGGACGCGAACGCAAGCCAAGCCGGCGCAATCAGGGCAAAGCGGCACGGCGGGCGACCCGGCCACGGCGCCGGCCGCCGCGATTTGTTCGAGCGTTGGCGCGGGGTCGTCCCGTTAGCGGCGGCAGGAATAGAGTAGTCGCGGTAGCCAATGTTTTTCGCATGACGCGCCCGCCTAAGGCGCCTGCGCTCTCGCGCGGCGCCTTTTTCAGGGCGTCCAGCGCGCACGGCGTGGTGCGCTCATTTTTTGCGCAAATTGCGGGTATCATCGCGGCTTGAAAATATCTATTTCTAGCGACAGCTTGAGTCGCGAACGGAAAGCATCGGGATGCCCGACATCGCCACGATCACGATCAATCCCGCGATCGACATCTTCGTGAATGTTGCGCGCGTCGAGTCGACCCGGAAGCTGCGCTGCTCGGCGCCCAAGCGCGACCCCGGCGGCGGCGGCATCAACGTGGCGCGGGTGGCGCACCGGCTCGGCAGCTCGGTGGCGGCGATCTATCCGATCGGCGGCGCGATCGGCAAATTGCTGCAGCGGCTGGTCGAGCGCGAAGGCATCGACAGCGTGGTGACGCCGTCGCACGTGGAGACGCGGGAGAACTTTACCGCCTACGAAGAGGAGACCGGCGAGCAGTACCGCTTCGTGCTGCCAGGCTCAGCGCTGCACCGCGCCGAATGGGAGGCCTGCCTCGACAAACTTGCGACTTTACCGGAGAAACCGAAATTCGTGGTCGCCAGCGGTAGTATCCCGCCCGGCGTGCCCGGCGATTTCTATGCTCATGTCGCGCGTGTCGCCAAGAAGCTGGGCGCCAAGATGGTGCTCGACACCTCCGGCCGCTCGCTGACGCCGGCCTTGGACGAAGGCGTCGCGCTGATCAAGCCGAACCAGAACGAGCTCAGCGACTTCGTCGGCAAGCGGCTCGACTGCGAGGACGAATACATCGCCGCCAGCCGGGAATTGATCTTGGCCGGCCGCGCCGAAGCGGTGGCGCTAACCCTCGGCGAAGAAGGCGCGCTGCTGGTGACGGCGAAAAACGCTTGGCGCGCGGAAGCGATGAAGATCGAAGTCGCCAGCACGGTCGGCGCCGGCGACAGCTTCCTCGGCGGCATGGTAGCTGCGCTCGCCGCCGGTCAGTCGATGGAGAATGCATTCCGCGTGGGCATTGCCGCCGGCTCCGCGGCGGCGATGAGCCCCGGCACCGAACTGTGCCGCGAAGAAGACGTGCGCAGTTTGCTGCCGGAGGTGAAGATCAGCGAGGTCGCGCCGGCGGTTTCCTAGCGCTCGGTCAGCCGCTGGTTCTGGCAGTAGGCTTGCGCAAATTTCTCGGCGAGGCGCGCCATGTCGCGGCCGTAAGAGTTCTTATCGGTGCCGGTCCATTCGCGCGCCAGATCGCCGAAGGTCACCGGCCGGTGCAGCCGGCGCATGATGTCCTGCACGTCGCTCTGCACCTGGCGCGTGCGCCTGGCCACCGGATGCGGAATTGGCGTGGCCGAATACATCAAGACGTGTTGCAGATGCGCGAGCACGCCGGTCGGCACGTCGTCGAAGTGCTCGCCCGGGCGGCCGGAAATCGTGGCGCCGAGGCCGGCGAAATTGTTGTCGCTCGCCGGCACGCCGGCGGGCACGCTGTCGGGGCGACGAAACGTCAGGTAATTGGTCTCGATCAGCATCTGGAAGAAGGCGTAATCCCAGCGCACGCCGACGCATTTGTCCGGCGGACGCGACACGCACCGGCCGATGCGCTGATAGAGCGAGGCGATGTGGTCAAAGCGCGGCGCGATTTCGCGCGGCGTGCGGCGGCGCAGGTTGGTGCTCTGCACAAACGCCATCAGTGCGTCCGGCTTGATACATTTCGGCACTTCGTTACCGGCGCTGGCGATGATCGGCGGCAAGGAGCCTGCCAGCGCCCCGACCGGCAGCAGCAGAGAGATCAATAAAATCAATCGTAAAGCCATAGACCCCACCCGCACGGATCAGGCGGGCAGCTAAACCGATTCGGGTTAATTTTCGAAGTTTCTCGGGCCACCCCTTATCCGCCCAGCGCAGCGCATAGGCTTTCGGCCACTTGGCTGGTGCGCGCCGTGCCGCCGAGGTCGGGTGTGTGCAGCTTGGGATCGGCGAGCACGGCGGTGACGGCGTTTTCGATGGCACCGGCCGCGGCGCGGCAGGCCTCATGGCCTTGCCGGTCGCTGAGCCAGCCGAGCAGCATCGCGGCCGAGAGCACGAGCGACAGCGGATTGGCGATACCTTGACCGGCGATGTCGGGCGCGGAGCCGTGCTGGGCCTGCGCCATGGCATGCGCCTCTCCGGCATTGATCGAGCCGGCGAGGCCGAGGCTTCCGGCCAGCTCGGAGGCCTCGTCCGATAGGATATCGCCGAACATGTTGGTGGTGACGATGACGTCGAAGCGGGACGGCTTGCGCACCAGCCAGGCGGCGGCCGCGTCGACCAGCATCTCGTCATAAGCGACCTCGGGGAACTCGGCGGCGACACGTCGCGTCTCTTCGAGAAACATCCCGTCGGTCATGCGCATCACGTTGGATTTGTGCACGGCCGTCACTTGGCGCCGCCGCCGCATGGCTTCGCGGAAGCCGGCCAGCGCGATGCGCCGGCAGCCGGCCGCGGTGATCTTGCGCATCGCCAGACCGACGCCCGGCACCGGCATGAATTCGCCCGAGCCGCTGAACATGTTGCGGTCGGCATAGAAGCCCTCGGTGTTCTCGCGCGCGATCAAGAGGTCCATGCCCTGCACGACGGAGGGAACGCCGGCGTAGCACTTGGCGGGGCGCATATTGGCGAACAGGTCGAGCCCGACCCGGAAGCGCGCCGACGGGTTGACGCCGCCTTGCGCGACCGGCGGATACTCGTTGTGGCTGATGGGACCGAGGATGATGCCGTCGGCGGCTTTCGCTTTCTCGAACAGCGCGGGCGGACAGGCGGAGCCGTGTTCCTTCAGGGCCGCAAATCCGACCTTGTCGCGCTCGAGCACGAGCCCGAGGCCGAAACGCTTGTCCGCCGCCGTGAGCACCGCGACCGTCGCCTCGGTAATCTCGCTCCCGATGCCGTCACCCGGCAGGACCAGGATTTTCATGAGCGGCCTCGCGTGTCTTGCGCGGCGGCGCCGCGCCGCGTCGGCAAGCCGGGATTAAGAGCTGGAGCGGGCGAAGGGAATCGAACCCTCGTATGCAGCTTGGGAAGCTGCCGTTCTACCATTGAACTACGCCCGCGCCGTTTCACAATAGCGAAAGCCATACGGCAGCGGCAAGCGCGTCTCTCTGCTGTCGTCCCCGCGAAGGCGGGGACCCATACGCCGCAGTCTCTCGATGGGCTGCGGAGTATGGGTCCCGGCCCTGCGGAGTTTATTATCGGGCCGCGCATCGCACGGACCCGTTGGCTCGGCCGGGACGACGGTTATGTTTTGAAATGCTTGGAAAGCTTCAAACTCTGCGCCTGGTAATTTGAACCGATACCCTGGCCGTAGAGCTTATCCGGCCGCGCCAGCATCTTCTCATAGATCAGTCGCCCGACGATCTGGCCGTGCTCCAGAATGAACGGCACCTCGCGCGAGCGCACCTCCAAAACAGCGCGCGCGCCCTTGCCGCCGGCGCCAGCATAGCCGAAGCCGGGATCGAAGAAGCCGGCATAGTGCACGCGGAATTCGCCGACCAGCGGATCGAACGGCACCATCTCGGCGGCATAGTCGGGCGGCACCTGCACAGCTTCCTTGGAGGCCAAAATGTAGAACTCGTTGGGATCGAGGATCAGGCTCTGGTCGGCGCGCGCCATCATCGGCTCCCAGAATTCGCCGACCGCGTAGCCGGCGCGCCGCTCCACGTCGATCAGACCGGTGTGGCGCTTGGCGCGGTAGCCGACCAGGCCACCGGGCCCGATGCCGGAGAGATCGACGCCGACCGCGACGCCTTCGCTGACATCGGCGTCGTCGGCATCCACAAGCCGCTCGCGCGCATGCAGCGCACGCAACGCTTCCGCATCGAGCAGCGCGCCGCCGCGGCGGAAGCGGATCTGCGACAGCCGCGAGCCCTCGCGCACCAGCACCGGAAAGGTGCGCGGGCTGATCTCGGCATAGAGCGGGCCGTGATAGCCGGCCGCAAGCCGGTCGAAGCCGCGAGTCTCGTCGGCGATCACGCGGGTGAACACGTCGAGCCTTCCGGTCGAGCTTTTCGGATTGGCGGCGGCGGAAATCTCCGCCGGCAGCGCCAGGCTCTCAAGCAGCGGCACGATATAGACGCAGCCGGTTTCCAGCACGGCGCCTTCGCCGAGCGCAAATTCGTGCAGCTTCAATTCGTCGATGCGCTGCGCAACCGTGGTGCTTCCGGGCAGGAAGCTTGCCCTCACTCGGTAGGCCACTTCGCCCAGCCGCAGGTCGAGGCTGGCGGGCTGAATCTGGTCGGGCGCAAACTCGCTCGCGGGCAAAATCCCGCCGTCGGCGGCAAGCGCCGCGATCATGCGGTCGGGCAGGATGCCCTTGTCACCGGCGGAAAGGGAAAGCGGCACGGACGCTCCTTAAGCCTCTCTCCTCATCCTGAGGAGGCGGCGCAGCCGCC
>Ga0307417_10000601_pt1 | contig 14584 bp, 15 predicted proteins | sample SalMarWE160210MG_2_FD_202514 | JGI IMG/M metagenome (GOLD analysis project Ga0307417, IMG submission 202514) | Salt marsh sediment microbial communities from the Plum Island Ecosystem LTER, Massachusetts, United States - WE1602-10 | ecosystem: Environmental > Aquatic > Marine > Intertidal zone...
CAACTTATGTTTGGATGGATCATTAGCTAGATATCCTTCCAGAAATTCTTAAAGTCAGAGCCGAGGCCGTTCCGGCTACCATCTCAACAAAATCTCCTGGGTCAAGCTCGAGTCCTGCCAGCTCAGGGAGGTTGTTGGTCTCATTGGCCAAGATCGTCCCATTGAAAAACTGGTTGTCCGTGCCTGCGGTATCTCCCGACTCCACGACATTGATCACTAACGTGATGTTAGCTCCAGTGGTTTCGTGGACAATGATCTTGTCGAAAATGGTCTTCACGCCAGAACTCGTATACTGAACAGTGGAAGAGTTCTCGATGTACTTTGGCTGGACTAATGTTGATACATCTATGCTCATGAAATAATTGCTCCGTCGCTGAATCTACGCCAGTTTGTCCCATCACTGTACGCGGGCACTGGGCCGCCGCTCTCATCGGGCACGAATATTAGTCTTCCACCCTTTGCCGCACTCGGAACATCGGCCACTGCAAAACTTGGAAGCTCAGGGATACCTTTAACGCTCGAAGCTCTGACAATGCTTGTCTTGGGCTCTAGGTCCATGGCTTTAAATCAAAATCACTCGTTACTTGCTGGCTAACCGGCGACAACCCATAATCACTTTTGGATATCTCTTGCCTTGGGCTTGTAGCCGCTAGCATGATGCTATCTCTCAAATTTGTAGGCAGCTGATCTAATACGCTTTGAGTTGAGGGTGTTAAAGTTTCTCCAGTGGAGATATTGATGATTGTCGATATCGTCGCAACATCATCGAACAATTTCTCGAACGCTCTTATTGCCCGCTGAGATGTCAGAAATTGTGAAAGCTCCTCTCGGGTTAATGAGATACTCACGCCGTTAAAGCCTCCAATCTCGCATCAAGCCGAATAAATGATAGCTTTTGATCGCTTGTTCCATAAAATCTCTGTATTCTCCAATTCCGCATCGAGCCTTGCTGTAACCATGTTAGGTTTTTATTTCTTCCTTCAGGCGTCATCATGCTAACAGCTTGGGCCATACTCCAATTTACTCCGTTTTGCGAGTATTGGGTTAAGACCTCCGAATTCAGATTATCTGTATCATCATTTGATATTGAGACTAATGCCAGCTCGTGGAATATCGCTCCATTAGCCTCATTGTAAACCAGGGGAATATTAAATCTCCATAATACTTCCACGCCCCAGTTTGACCCTTTGGAATAAGACATTCGCCCCAAATAATTGCTTTGGGTATCTCCACACCACCACTGATTATAAGCTCTTACAAAGCTTCTGCCTCTATATTCATCTGTGCTTGACAGTCCAGAATTAAGCTGGAACCACACGGGTGTCTCTAGCTTTTTAGATATGAGCTGATCATATACAAGTGTTCTATCCGGAAGATGGATGTAAACTAATTCATGCCCTGGAGTAATTCTTGATTCCACCTTGATAGTGGATAAAACAGACTCTGGATAGGCATTAATCAACAAATCTATTTCTTTGGTTGCGAGCCGATAAGCATTTCCTGCTTGGGCTTGCCATACTGTGATTTCTTCATTTCTTCCGCTGCCTACAAAGACAATCGTATCCAAAAACACGCAACAGGCATGAGTACCTACCACTCCATGCTGGATCTGTGCGCCCTCCACTCGCTGGAATGGGAAACCTGTGCCTCCTATATTCTCGAATATTTCTATGGTATTCCTGTTGAGCACGTAGGGCTCATTATGAACTTTGAGAAGAGCTTTAATGGGATCTGGATCTGCCTCCGATGACCCGTATTTGATGGGAGAAAAACTTGTTGGAGCACCTAATTCGGATACCGCAATAAACTCACCATCCGTCACCATGAAATAGCCATCCACCCAAATAACATCTAGTACCGTCCCTACATCCGGGTCTGTGACGTGAGTAAATGTACTGCCATCCCAATAGTATAGATTGCCACTAGATGCTACGGCGAGTTGGTCGAATGAATAATCCATTGAAACATATACACCGGCGCCAACATCCCCCTTAGTGCTTATCGCTCCTCCTGATGTTACGGCTACTAGCTTTGGCCCCAAAACTCGATATAGGATGTTATTCCACAATATTCCGCCACGGTCTTTGCCTGAGCCTACATCACCGAATTGCTCAATCCCTTCTGCAGGACGTAAATATCCGGAGCTTGCAGGTTGCGGTTGATATTCAGGCATTAAATTCATTGGATACGATTCTCGTAAGTCAGGGAGATCGTTAGAAAATATGCCTTTAAGAATAGATATCTGCATTAAATTGAGATCGTTGCGCCCAATGAGACTACTTTCCAATCTGTCCCATTATGCACGGCCAAACAAGGTGATCCTGCATCCCCATTAGTAACATAGATAATTTCTCCAACAGATCCTGTTGGAGCCGTTGTAACTGTATAAGTCGCTAGTTTGATATTAGTTAAAGCAATCCCTTCGATATATTCAATCAATACCGATGTGGCGCATCCTCTCAAATCTCCATTTGCGGTACCCCATACCTGGAATATATCCCCGGCAGATAATGCAGTAATACGATTAAGCTTGTTGAGGGTTGTCATGGCTAAACATAGGTTGCTTGATCATTATTAGTGACATATATATTTGTCCAATTAGTGCCATCGAAATAATATAATGCTATTAATCTTACTGCCCCACTATAAGTTGTTGGCTCCACAAAATGGCCCCCATTTGCAATCTGAGATCCTCCCTCGCCATTTCTTACAATAAGTTCTCTTCCGGAGGCGGACGTTAGTACATAATTAATCAGGAAGGTATCCCCACCGACAGCATTCGTATGGCTTAAATCAATATTGTGTGTGTATGTTCCGGCGCCTGATGCTGTAGTGACTATTTGAGTACGGGCATCTTCTCCAGGTATCAAAATGGTTGTTCCCGCCGCTGATATTGATTGTGTGTCTTTATCATCATATCTAAGTATGGAAATAGTAGCCGGATCAGTAGTGCCGGTGAACGAATATTTTTGAACTGATGCGGTGACTCCTCTTCTGCTATGCCGATCTAGCTGACATTCTGAGGAATCATTAAGATCTATCCATATTTCTATGTTATGGAAGAATACTTGATCAGCAAGAATCCACTGACAATTGTCTGCATAGATCCCTTTTGTTAACTCAGCAGAGCAGTCGATATTCGTCAAGGTAATCCCATTACTATCGGATAGGGCGATGGCTTCCCTCCTAGTTGCGCTGGTTACCAGTGAGCCATGCTCTGTGTTAAAATTTGATACGTTAATCTTTGAACTGTCTGATATTTCCAGCCCAATCCATGATCCTGTATGATCAAAATAATTATCCGATCTATAGGCGGAACAATTAACCATATTTAGTTCCGGACGATTGCTAAATACAAAGCCACGGCTGTTATTATTGGTGTGTACATTAGACAAAAATCCACCTGGTTCGCCCAAGGCATTACTTGTTTGCACACCTATCCAGCCGTTGATAAACTCGCAATTTAATAGATAAAACCCTTCAGTACCATCTCCTATATTGACCCCATTGCGCACACTTGATGTGTTTGTGTCGATAATTCCTACAGCTATATTACCCGTCGTGCCGGTTAGCTGTATGCCTACGGTATTATCTTGCCCAGTATCGTCATTATTGGGATTATATGTGCTATACATGTGTACTCTATTGATTACCCCTCCCCGGGTATCACCAATATTAATCCCTGTCATCCATCCATAATTCGTAATAGTCAGCGAGGAATCTGAGTCTCTGAATAACACATCATTAATAAAATAGTAGGGCCGCCTATTTGTATAGATCGTAGCCCCTGTGGGTGACACTATGCCGCTATTTCCAATGGAATCTAGAGCAGCCATGGCGAAGCCACTGAATGATGTAGTAAGATAATTTCCTGACCCAGGGTCTATAATATTAAACCCATCTTTACCGGTCATGCCCGACCAGGTAAAAACGGTAATGTACGATCCAGCACCTATAATTGACGTTCCCATGGGCACATCAATAGTATCCGTTATCAGATAATTACCTGGAGGAACATATATACTATATCCATCAGCGCCATTAATAGCGTCTTGTATGGCTTGAGTATCATCGGTTATCCCATCACCGACAGCGCCAAAATCCTTCACATTAATGACTATGATTTCCGATATAGTAGGCTCATCTATGTAGGTTTTAAGTACAGATGCCGCGCATCCTTTCAGGTCTCCGCTTGAGGTATCCCATATTTGGAATATATCTCCAGATGCTAATACAGAGATACGGTTAAGCTGATTGAGCGTGGTCATGGCAGGTCGTCCATTGTCCCATCACCTGTAAATATCTCTTCAGGACTCGATGGCGTTGGAAAGTAATTTTTCCCGTATCCCCAGCGGTTGTTTCCGGCCCCATATGGTAATGTATTTGGAAACTGCCTTTCTCTAGGTAGAGCATTTCGCGCTAGCATGGCCTTGTAACCCTCCCGTGCTGCTATTCTTAAATCTCCCGGAGCTTGTTTGCCGATACTGGGCGCTAATCGAACTGCAAGATTTTTATAGATCGCCGATATGGCCCAATCGGGGATATTACTATCATCATCCAAGTCATTGTTTTGAGTGTCAGAGATAGGGTAGGATAATTCTATACCATATGAATTCCATTCTCCCACTAATGCATCTAGTTGATACTTTGCCACCAATAATTGGGCATCGGACAGAGTATAGGCAAATGATGCATAGCCCAATTCGTTGAATGCTTGGTTGACTATTTGTCGTTTTGTCCAGCTCATGTCAGGATTCGAGGTTGGCCGTATATTGCAGATATATTTCCCCGGCCGCATCATAAGCTAGCGATGAATTAGACCCTCCCGTACTGGGGAAAGTTATAAATAATACTTGATCTCCAGATGTCAACGCCTTGACAAAGGATGATGCTGGAATAGTTATGTTTTTTAGCCACCCTATCAGTACCGAGGTGGTTGTAGGCACGGTGACTGGAAATCCATCAAATAGTAGGTTTCCTGCACCCGTGCCCCCGCTCCAAGCTAATCTGACTGCTACATTGAGAATATTCCCCTTTCTCGTATATGTTCCCTCCTGTAGCGAGTAGGTAGCTGTGCCTGGAGTCGAACTACCTATGACTGTTGGTAGAAATGTCCCTTCTTCGTAGAAATCATTTGGGAAATCGTAAGATAGTTGATTCGACCATTCGTAGTTATCACTACCAGATGCTCCATATGCAACATCTTTTTCGACTACTGTCCCGGTGGCTTCATGCAACAGGTTTCTCGAAACTCTATTTCTAACCGCGAATGCTCCGCTTAATAAAATCATCGCTTTGAATAGGTTGCTAGCCGCACCATTCAACCCAGCTGAATTCCCACTAATTACACAATCCGAAGGAAAATCAATGTTAAATGCATAATAAGTATTATCAGTATCCAGAGTCTCGCTCGTTACTTGATTGTCTATGACGTTGACCCTTGTAAGACTAGTTAATACCACCGAGTCTCCCGTCGTATCACCAACAACATTATTGGTTATTATCCCATCTAAGGCATCATCAAAAACAATCCCATTTGTGCAATCCTGCACTCTATTCTCGCTTAAGATAAATCTCTGCATTTTGAGCGTGTAAATTCCTCTATCGCAATCTCTTACAAAATTATTAGTGATGATTAGGTCATGTTGACCATTTGTAGCATGATGCGGATATATACCATAGGATGTTTCATCATCTGATCTAATTCCCTCGACAACGTTGCCTGTAATGACGGTATTGCGCATATCGCTATCGCCAGCCGGATCGCCGGAGTCAACTTTGAAGGTTATGCCGTTGCCACCACTTGCCAGGGATACGTCACGCCTCACAATATTATTACTAATCACAGTATCAACCATATTCCGAATCCAGATACCGTGCCCAGAGTTCCCCGAAGGGGTTGTGTTATCCGCTTCTACGCCATTGTTATAGGCTGTATTGCCATCAATAACCTCTCTGGTACATCCTGCTGATCCGAATCCATGGGATCCATTATTGTGGGCAAAATTGGCCGTAGCGGAAACATCTACGCAGTCATAGAAATTGAACCCATAATGATTATTATCATGTGACTCACATGCCACCACCGATACTCGAGTAGATTGACCAAAAACTAATCCGATAGCAAATGTTGATCTTGTTGGATATCCTGCGCTCTTTGTTTCAACCCCCGAGATATCTAAATTATCACAATCATTTTCAAATGATATCGCATGATTATTGCCTGCACTGTCATCTGTCTGATTTAGCCGATTGCCGTCTACGGTAATATCTTTGATATAAATATTTTCCTTATTATTTGCGTAGAGGACCGCCTCGTCTGTCAAATCGGTAAAATCCGCATGGTATAAAATAGACTTTCCCTTTCCGGCTCCTTGAAGATATGTGTTTGAGCTTAGATAAATTGTGTCAGAGATGATATATGTTCCAGCTGGGATATAAATATCACCGCCATATGTTGCAGCAGATTGTATCGCGATAGTATCGTCCGTAACTCCATCCCCAACAGCGCCAAAATCCTTAACACTCACATTCTCTTGCAATTTGCTAACGACAGTTCTATCAACTGCGCCAGTTTCACCTTGATTATAAATATCACTTTCAGGATCTACTTCATCCTGCGCATTTCCCCAATACAAAGCGCTTTCATGGGCATCTAACCTGTATTTGGTTTTCTCGGAGAGAATTCCGGATGAATAAAAAGTATTTTCGGCTATTTCGCTTATTAATTTGTCCTTTTCGGCGAAATTTGGAGCCCCAACAATTTGATAGAGCTGCCATTCCGATTCACTTCTGGCAAATAATTGGGATCCGGATTCAACGGTGATTTCGAGGCTTCCGAAGGGATATATTTTTGCCATGTTTACTTACGATCCAATTCGTTGAATGCTTGATTCACTATTTGGCGTTTTGTCCAGCTCATATGCTATTGCACCACATATGCCCCATTAAAACATATATCAATCAATACGTTGTCTGCGGTCGAAGTATTGTTAAACCGCATCACAAGGTTGCCGCCAGTAACAAATAGTCCTGTTGCAGTTATAACTCCGGCACCCCAAGCTATAATTGGCGTGGTGCCGTCCGTTAAAGTTGTGCCATCCCATATTACATTATAGGTTGCACCTCTGAATTTTGTATCCGTTGCAGCAAGATTTGCCGTTATCTTTCCGTCAAGCCTGTCTGTAGACCCCAAAGGACAGATAATATAATCATTCGAACCATTTGGTATCGATTGATAATCGAATATCACATCAAAATTATTGGCGCATACCGCCCCTTGGTCGACTGCTATTAATTCGTCGCAGTTGTAAAATGTATTGTGACCAAGTATACCGCCTTTACCCGAAACAATTTCAACCGCGGTCGGGCATTCTCTAAAGCTGTTACCGTGTATAGATGATCTTATTTCTCTCGGCCGAATTCCGATAGTGCAATTAGTGATGATATTACCGGTTACTTGGGTATCTAATAAATCTTCCGGCAACCTTATACCATTCTCGAAATTATAAATGACATTTCCGGATATGGTTGCATTCGTTGCAGCAGTGACGCCTACGGCATCATATATAAACCCTATGGCATATTCTCCGGCGGTGGCATCCCCTGCAAATATATTACCCGTAATGGTTATATAATTATTTGGGCTATCCGGACCACCAACACTATTGTTTATGGCAAATATCCCTGACCCTCCAGAAGGCTCGAAATAATTATCCGCCACAATGATATTGTCCGATTCTTCAAGATGAATACACTCGTCGCATGTGCCCTTAAACGTTGAATTGGCCCATTTGAAATTGTATCCTCCGGCGCATCCAGTTAAATGGTCTCCAGATGTAATGGCAGTGTCATATGTGCATGTATCGAATGTCCAGTTCTTGCCTTCACCATTAGGCGTATTAAACGTGGCCGGTCGGTAAAAGTTCTTGATAATGGTATTTAGCCATTTCCAATTATTATGGTTCGTTGTTTGAGAATTTGATTTTAAGAATAGCCAATTGATATTCTCAAAAGTACAATTTTGTATTAGTGCGTTGCTTGAATTGCTCGAGGAACTTGCAATAAAAACATTAGGTTGCCAATTACTGCCATCCCCGCCACCATCATATTTGATGTCATTGAGTATTATATTGTCTCCGCTTGGTTTGTATAAGCTGTAAACAAAATTACCTGCGCCTGTAAATTCTATCGTGAGTCCTTCGAAGGCGTTATTCCCGGCTAGAGTAAATAACTCAGTCTGGGCTAGTGCGGATCCGGAAATTTGCAGTGCAGTAGATCCGCTGCCTTCTCCCACGAATGAGGTGCCGTCTGAAACTTGTATACCTGAATCTATGGTTATCGTATAGGTACCGGACGGAATGAATATAGTTTTGCCGGTTGCCGCCGCGGAAGTGAATGCTGCTATATCATCCGTAACGCCATCGCCAATAGCGCCAAAATCCTTTACGCTAACTATCTCTTGCAACTTACTAACAACTGTTCTGTCAACCGCGCCCGTTCCGCCTTGATTGTAGATATCGCTTTCAGGGTCTACTTCTTCTGAAGTATTTCCCCAATACAGAGCGCTTTCATGCGCGTCTAATCTGTATTTCGTCCTCTCGGCAAGGACCCCAGATGAATAAATGGCATTTTCTGCAACTTCGCTTATCAATTTATTCTTTTCGGTAGAGTTCGGAGCTCCTACGATTTGATAAAGTTGCCATTCCGATTCACTTCTTGCATATAATTGGGATCCAGCTTCTACGGTAATCTCGAGACTGCCGAAGGGATATATTTTAGCCATTATTTGCGCCTCTTTCTCGCAACACCTTTAATTGTGCCCTTGTTCTCTGATGCGTAAAATATGCGCTCGCCTTTCTTGGTGCCGTATTCCTTTTTGAACTTACGCTTGAGCATGGCACCTTTTTTCGTCAATGGCATAGATCACCTAAATAAATGAATGAGAGATACGGTTATCTGAGTTACGGTCACTACGACAAAGCCGGCGCCCATGACCCAAGCTATTCTGAGATTCAGCTTATCTACGGATGCCTTTAAACTGGCCACTTCGCCACTCAATAGGGTGAATCGTTGGGCGTCCATAGTTTCGTGTTTGTTTAGTGCCATGGCATGATTAGCCAGAGCTGTCGCGAGTTTGGCTATCTCGATTGCGTTGTCGCCCGGATTCGCTGGCATCTTCCATTGATCCCGTTAATGTATCGATTGTATTTGCGGCATACTCAGGTATTCGCCGTTTCTGCCGCATATCTTATCCTACACGCACTAGGTCAAACGTGGTGGCCGCCGTCTTGATGAGCAGGTATTGCCCACCAGTATTGATGACTGCCCCGCTGCCTACCAATGTGACATCGGTACCCCCTGATATTGTGGAGGTATTCGATGCATGGTTGCTTGCATGGTATAGCGCGATGGCATTGCCCACTGCCAAGTCGGGGAAGGCCGCAGCTAGCTGAGTTCCAGTTCTGGTAGTGCAAGTTACAGCACCGCCTGAGGCATCCTGGAAGATGACTTGCGCCCGATGTTGAGCGTCGGTAAGGGTTGCGGTATCGGTTATTGCGTTTCTGGCAACGTTCAGCGCAAACGCGTTAGCGCCAGCGACACCACCCAGCTTTGTTACACCGGGCACTCCAGCTGTTCCGCCAGCTGATGTTCCACCAGCGCCATTCACCAGGGATATGGTTCCACCCGCTCCGCCGTCACCGGTTCCAGCACTTGCCGCACCACCTGCTCCAGCGGTAAAGGTTAGATCGCCACCAGCACCACCGGCATGTGCTCCGGTTGAGTTAGTTGCGCCACCTGCGCCACCCGTTACCGAAACTGAACCGGCAGCACCACCTACTTGACCCGTTGCTCCGCCGGTATTCGCGCCACCTGCTTGCGACTGCACGACTATTGCACCGGACGCTCCTCCGGCCACAGCCGCCGCACTCGCAGCCCCGGCACCGGATTGTAGCGTCACCGCACCTGTAGCTGACCCGCTTCCCGCAGTAGTTGTTCCAGATGCGACTGTAACCGTACCGCTAGCCCCGGAAGTCGATCCGCCGGCACCCGAGGTTATCGATGCTGCTCCGCCGACTCCTGTTGCGCCTGGAGTACCGCCTACTAGTGAGATAGCTCCACCAGCGTTTGCAGCCGTGGAGGATGTTCCACCAGTTACCGTTACGGCTCCTCCCTGAGCGGCAGATAATCCATTGACATTCAGCGGATCATCGGTGCCCGTTACGTCGGAGATGCCCTCGGTGACAACGGCATTCACTCCAATTTCATAGACAACATCAGCCTCGGAAGCTTCTAGCCTGACGCTAGTCGTGCTCGAGAATGCGGCGGATATGTACTGTTCGCCGGGAGTAGTCGTGGCTTGCAGTACGTAAATGGGAGGGTAGTTCGGATAGGCTTGACGGTGGTAAATCTGCACTTCCGAATCGGATAAGATGGCCAGTCTGGAACCTGATGCAACATCGGTTGTAACCTGGCCAAACGAATAAATTATAGACATGTCTTTACCTCGTTAAAGGCCCCATGTAGGGGCCATATTGACCAGTTTAGGTTTGACCCCAGATGATGATGCCTGCCATTTCCGGTTGAGTCATGACCACGCCCCAGAAGGCGTCGACGCGGAACTTGGTTTTGCTGGTGTCAATGTCGAACTGCTTTTGCATCACCAACTCAATCCCTTGGTCCGTGGTGCCACGCATTACAGCGGCTCCTGAATCGGTCGGCACGGCTAAGCGGGCTGGCAAGAGTTCGATACCATCGGCGCGCCAGAAGCAGTTAATATCCGCTGCAGCAACGTTGATGTAGTTGATCGAGGCCGCAGCACTTGTAGCTACTACTTCGCAGTTCTGATACATCAACTCGGCCTCGGTTCCACCTTGGCCCGTAATTAGAGGCGGGCTGATGGTCATTGTGGTGCCGCTGTCTACGCTCACGACCCGAAATGTTTTCAATTGCCCGGTCGCGCCTTTAGTGATGTGATGCACTGATTGAACATCGTCAATTGTGAAGCAGTCACCAGCGACAACGCTAGTCGTGTCTGACACTGTAATCTGTTGATATCTGTTATCAACATTGCTGCGCTCACCAGTGGCCGCAACACTCGTGGCTACTGGGGTGTAGTATTGACCACCTGCGCCAGCGGTTGTGTCGATTGTGTCGCCAGCTCCGGCGGCTACGGCAATGCGATTGGCATAGTCCATTTTGTAGGTGCTGAAACCTGCCACCTCACCCACATAGGAGCGCTCATAAGCAGCCGTTGGTTTGCCGGTCATAGTCTGCCGCTCAGCTAGGTTGCTCGCCAGGCCATTGTAGGAACGCGAGGACAAGGCTAGATAGCGGTTATCCATCATGATGCCCTGCTCGTTCAAGACAGCGTCGGCTACGGCAACGTCGGCATAGGTCCCGGCAGCGGTGGCAATGGGTACCACTAAGGTGCCTTGCTGACTGGCTACGTTCAAAACGGAGACATTGATATCACTGGCCAGCTTTTGCTTTGCGGCCATGCCGAGGCGATTCTCCTGGAGTGCGTCGCGCAGCTCCAATGAATCCATGATCCAAGGCGATGATTTCAGGTATCCCAGGGTAGCGGGGACAGAGAGTTGGGTTTTGTCGTTGAAATTAGCACTTTGATCCAGGCCGTCGAAAGATCTGGCAATATAGGGCATTGGTCGCCATATGACATCACTTTGACGCTCGGCTTCAGTCATACCCATCGTATATTTTGATACCATACGGGAGAGTACTAAGGCATCGTTGAACGCTTCTAAGAGCGTTTCAAACGCTACCATTTCAATCTTATTGAAGGAATTTGACAATGTAGTTACTCCGAAAAAAGTTATAGACAAACACTTTCTCAGGTAACTGACCTGGGGCCGATTGCCGGTTACTCGACCGACGGCGGGAGGGGTATAGCGGTGTAGCGGCTCGCCTAGGTGGCGGTATTTAGAATTATAGCAGAATCAACAAACTATGCAATTTACTGTTTCTATTGCCCTTTCATTAAGAATTTGCATTCTGGTTTTAATATATTGGTTATACGGCTTCAAGTTCCAACACCTGCTGCGCTATCCTCCGCTCTGCAATTGCGCAGTATTCCGCGTTGATCTCGAAGCCCAGGAACCTGCGCCCCAATTCCTTTGCTGCCTTTGCCGTGGTTCCGCTTCCGCTGAACGGGTCAAGAACCAAGTCGCCTGGGTTGCTCCATGTGGCAATATGGTCACGCGCCAACGCGAACGGGAAAACTGCAGGGTGTTCTCCTCTCTCAGGAGGTACAATCCACCAGTTATTTCGCCGCGAAAAGTCGGCGCTTACGGTACGACGCTCTATCTTGTGTTCTCCATTCGCATTGCGCCGACCAACTCCGCTTTTGTCTTTTCCTGCTGAAAGGTTTGGCTTGTCGCGCAGAAGATTTACCGCTTTCGGCAATCCTTTTGAAAAGACAAAAACAAATTCTGTGTTTTGCGTATAGCACAGTTGGCTACCAATCGCGCCGCCTCCATCTTTTATCCAAATCATCGTGTCGTGCAAGTTTAGTCCCAGACGTTTGAAGTGCAGCGCCTGTTCCATGCTTGTGCCGGTTTCGCTTCCATCCTCCGTCGCATCTGCCACCACCCAAACAATCACCCCGCCAGGCTTCAGCACGCGCTTTAGTTGCCACGCAACACCGAAGAAATCCCAGGAGTGTCCACCGTATGCGCGCAGAGAATCGTATGGAGGGCTCGTCACCACCAAGTCAATGCACTCTCGCGGCAGTTGCCCGAGCAAGTCGCAGTTATCGCCGCAGTGAATCTTGTTAAGCTCCAACATCGCCCCTCCGTCGTATTAGGTTTGGCATTGGTGTCAGGCTCGTTGATCACTTTGCCTTTAGCCGCTGCCGGTACTGATGGACCTTGGTAAAGTCTCCAGTCTTCGAGGCCTCTTCTCGAAGTCTTTCAAGCGTGGCATCAGACCCTCCGCCTGACTTCGGCGTAGATCCTGATGAGAGTGTCTTTTCTGGCGGAGGCGGAGTTTTCTTTTTCACTTTCAGTTCCTGTTCGAGTGATTTAAGCGCGATGGCAAACTTAATTGGATCTTGTATTTTCGATAGATCCCTGGCCTTTGAAGTATTTTTCCCGAGGGCATAGATCATGAGCGCCGGGTTATCGCTATAACTTACAACGATACTTTGCTGGGGTACCGATAAGATTTCCGTGACTAATGCCTCGGAATCCTCGTAATCGTCTACTTTCAGGGTTTTCTTTTTCTCCTGATACTCGCTCAGCTTCCCCTGCCATTCTCTTTGCTCTTGTTCCTTCTGGCGATTCTTCTCCGATTCCTCGGCATCTACTTGGCGCTTGGCTTCGTACCATTGATCTAGGGCTTGCTCATATTGATCAGCATCATAGTCATACTGCTCGAGTTTTGGCTTTGGTCCTAACTTAGGCTTTGGAGCGGTTAAAGCTTCGAGCTTTTCTTTGAGTTCCCGATTTTCCTGAACTGTTCTTCTGTGCGACTTACGGAGATCTCTTACCCATTCTGGGGCTCTTTCCTCTTCTGGAGGCTCATCGCCGAAGACATACTTTTCAGCGCTAGTTTCCTCAGGAGTTTCTGTTGTATCTTCCTGTCCCTTATCTCCCTCGACTTCAGGTTGTTCTTGATCTGATTCAACATTTTCTGCGTCATCGGTCTCTAGTTCCAGTTCTTCCTGTATTTCACCCATTGTTTCCCACTCCTACGTGCGGTCCTAACTTATCCACTATTTGCGTGATCTGCTCAACATCTTTCCGATCGACCTCGGCAGCCTTGGCTGCGGTCTCCACTCTGACCTGGTCGGTTTCTGCCTGTACCTTTAATGTATCGACTTGTGCCTTTACGGACTTGGCTTGCTCATTCTGTGCGGCCGCCTGGAGGTACTGTGTTTGTGCATCCGGTGGCTGATTCGCTTGTGCCTGCGCTTGGGATTGCATTTCCTGCAGCTCTTCTTGGGTTGGCTGCAGGATGCCTAGTTTGACCAATTTATTGTGCATATACTCTCTAATCTCTTGCAAGCCCTCACCTTCGATATTCATTAGCGCGATGTTGGTTAGCACCTGCTTGGTCTCTGGATCCTCAACATATTGCATCATGTTCTGGACTTGGCGCAGTGTAGCCGTCCTCTTTGTGCTGGTTGTTGGACCAACTTCCACGTGCACCTCATGCTTCGCCTTGCTCAGATCATTTTGGTATTCGACTTCTCCGGTTTTCTGGTTGACCGAGGGTTTCATCAGTTCGATCTGCGTTGGACTGCCATCTGCCTGCACGCCTTTTAACTTTCGACCTTCCTCTACGTAGACGTCTTTTGCCATGCTCAACCAGACCTCGCCGATGCGCTTCATAGTACGAGCGAAGTTTGCGATATAGAGATAGCTTGGAGTATCGATTCTCGTGGCGATCAACTCGGCGGTTTGCGTACTGATATTCCCCGCCATCTGCTCGTTATCCTGGAGATTCCATAGAAGAGCATTCAAATTCTGATCAGTGATCTGCAGTAATGCGGCTAATGCAGGTGGAACTTGCGGCGGCTTCGTATAAGCGACCGGCCCTAGCGGTTGCTCCTGACCATTGGCAT
>Ga0307417_10000602_pt1 | contig 14584 bp, 15 predicted proteins | sample SalMarWE160210MG_2_FD_202514 | JGI IMG/M metagenome (GOLD analysis project Ga0307417, IMG submission 202514) | Salt marsh sediment microbial communities from the Plum Island Ecosystem LTER, Massachusetts, United States - WE1602-10 | ecosystem: Environmental > Aquatic > Marine > Intertidal zone...
GCGGTCCGAAAGACCGCCACACAGATGGATGATGCGATCGGCCAGGGTCGACTTGCCGTGGTCGATGTGAGCGATGATGGAAAAGTTTCTGATTTGCTTCATAAATAACGGGAGGCGCTCAAAGCGCCTCCCGAGAATACGGTTCAATAACGGATTCTAACCGAAAGCGGCCCGCAACCGCTCCGGGTCGAGGAAATAGTGGCAGACTTCGACGCCATCCTTGACCAGTACCGGCAGCAATTGTCCGTAACGCTCGGCCAATTCGCCATCCCAGCCGACTTCCACCTCGTTCAGGATGAAGCCGAGCTCGTCCCGGAAAGGGCGCAACTCGGCTTTCATGTCGTCGCAGAGGTGGCAGCCGTTGCGGACGTACAGGGTCAGCTCATTCAAGACGCCGGATCAATCGAGGCGTAGTGGCAAGTAGCTGGTGCCTTGGCCACGCTTGATCAGCAGCGCAACGATCTTGTGCTTCTTGCCGTTGAGCGCCTTGGAAAGGTCTTGCACGCTGTTCACGGGGGTGTTGCCGACGGCCAGGATGATGTCACCGGGCTGAATACCCGCCCGAGCCGCCTGCCCGGCCACATCCTGCACCAGTAGGCCGGACTCGATCTGCAATTGCCGTTTCTGGTCGGGACTGAGCGGGCTCACCGCGAGGCCCGCGGTATCGCTGGCCGCACCGCCGTTGGCCGAAGCCTTGGCCATGTGCAACTCACCCACCTTGACGGTCAACGTGACCGATTTGCCCTTGCGCCAGACCACGACCGGGACCTCCGTTCCGGGCTTGGTGGCCGCTACCATACGGGGCAGATCGAAGGAGGTATTGATGGGTTTGCCATCGTACTGAACGATGATGTCAGACTGCTTGATGCCGGCCTTGGCAGCCGGGCTGTTCGGATCGACGCTCGACACCAGGGCACCCATCGGTTTCTGCAGACCAAACGATTCGGCCAGATCGGCGTCCACGTCCTGGATCGCCACACCCAGACGGCCGCGGCTGACCTTGCCATGCAGCTTGAGTTGATCGGCCACGTTCATCGCGACATCGATCGGGATGGCGAATGAAAGACCCATGTAACCGCCCGAGCGGGACACGATCTGGGAATTGATGCCGACCACCTGGCCCTTCATGTTGATCAGCGGCCCGCCCGAGTTGCCCGGGTTGACGGCGGCGTCGGTCTGGATGAAGGGCACGTAGTTGTCCTCCGGCAGGGCTCGGCCCTTGGCGGAGACGATGCCGGCGGTGACGGAGTTCTCGAAACCGAAGGGCTCGCCGATGGCCAGTACCCAGTCACCCACCTTGAGCTGCTTCGGATCGCCGATGGCGATCTGAGGCAGGTGATCGGCCTTGATCTTGATCAGGGCGACGTCACTCGACTTGTCGCTGCCGATGACCTTGGCCCGGAATTCACGTCGGTCGTTGAGCTTGACGGTCACTTCGTCGGCATCGTCGACCACGTGGGCATTGGTCAGGATGTAACCATCCGGGCTGATGATGAAACCCGAGCCTTCGCCACGAATCGGCCCCGAGCGCCCGTAGCCTGGCACGGCCTGCTCCGGGATGCCGAAATGACGGAAGAACTGGCGCATATCTTCCGGCATCTGCTGATGTGCCGGCTTGCTGTCGACCACGGTCGTGATGTTGACCACGGAAGGCGTGCACTTGGCGACCAGACTGGAAAAGTCCGGTAGCTCCGCCGCCTGCGCAGATGTGAACAATCCCAAAGACAATGCCACCCAGACCAACCATTTAGTCATATTCTTCACCTCTCGTAAGTAAACACGCTGCGCAACCATTGAAGCGCCGCCCTACCCTGATCTATGCGATCAATGCGCGGAACAATGCGATTCGCCGCGCCGCAGGATGACCGGCGTCGACTCTGTCTTGCGCCCCTTGAGCCAGATGGCCGCGAGCAACAGGCCTACCACACTGCCGGCCACGGCATGTAGATCACCCCAATGCGAACCGAGTATGGCGCCCAACAACAGCAAGGCCAGGGGCACCAGATAACCGGAAATCACGGCATGGAACACCGCGCCGTCTTCGATGCCGACCACCACCGCCTCGCCGATTTCGGCACCGACCGGATTGGCGACCGGATACTCGGGTTCCCGTGGATGCAGCACCCGTGCGTAGAGCGAATTGCCGCAACCTTTTCCTGCGCAGGCGCCACAGGATGACGGGCTTTCCGAGCGCACCCATGCCATGCCGCCGTCGACACGCATCACCCGGGCCGGATTCTCGATCATTGGGCCACGACTAGGTTGTGCGCCACCATCTCGACCGCCGCGGCGGGTGCGTCGCCGACCACCGTCACCTGATAGCTGCCGACCTTGCGCGTGCGCAGATTGACCAGACCATGGACACTCTCGCCTTCCAGGTCGACCATGTGCTTGGGTGCCGGCTCGACAAAGATGGAAATATGGTTCAAGCCGTCGCTGTAGATGCTGTGTTCGACCTCGGTATCGTGGTCGGGTAGCTTGCGCTTGACCGCGATCACCTTGCTGTAGCCCGGCGGCAACTGGCTGGCCATGACGGGGCTCTTGGCCTGCACCACGTTGGAGGCCGGCACCTTCACCTGCCGCATCGACGAGTCGAGTCCGGACACACCTTCACGCACCTTGACGAAGGCATATTGCAGCATGGGCTTGCCCTGTGCCCCGAGCATCTGGGCCTTGAGTGGCAAACCCGTGTATTGTTCCGCACACAGGCGATAACCCCAGCGATATTTATCCCGGGGAACCAGTTCCATGATTTGACAATCCTGGCCCGCCACGCGCGCGGTGCTGCCCGGTATCAGGCTGTAGTATTTGACAAGATTGCCGACATCTTTCGGGAGCAGGTCAGGAAAATGCCGGCTGCCGATGCGGCGCTGAAGCCGCTCGCCCTTGGCATTCCAGTCCAGGGCCACGGATTCCTGACGGGAACAGCGTACCTCACGCGGCTTGCCGTCGAGGACCACGAGGCGGGTTTCGCTCGCCGTACCCTGCGGGCGGTTTTCAACCTGGACAGTCTGCATCCGATCGCCCATCTGCATGACGAAGATGCCCTCGTAGGGAACCGAGCGCGCTGCGTCGGATATCCTGTTCAGCCAGACTGTCGCTTCAGCGTCGGATAAGGCATCGCTTGCCCAAGCTGGCATTGCCGGGACAAGCAACAGCCAGAGCCATCGCCTCATTGAGCGCCCTCGGTCATGGAAACGGGCCTGATGTTCATATCGGGGTCACCTGCCACGGCAAAGGCGTAATCCTGATGCGCGGACAGATAGGGCGCGACGTCGTTCTGGGCCACGCCCTCGGCGAATCCACTATGCTCGAGCAGCGTGGAGGTCGGCGCATTGGATGCCAGTGGCCCCGGCTCGTCCACGGCAACAGGCGCGACGCTCAACACGGTCCATGTGATCGCCACGACAGCCGCTGCGGCCGCAGCCCAGTAGACCGGCTGACGATGTTGCTTGGCCACCGGGGCGAGCACGGTCGGCTCGGCGGCGAGGGCATCCTTGATGCGCTTTTCCAGGCGGGAATGGTCGGCTGCGCAGCCACGCATCGCGTCACCGATCAGGCTGTATTCCCGCCACCGTTGTTGAGCCTGCCGATCGCGGGGCATACGATTCATTACATGGGTGGCGGTGTTGTCGTCCAATTCACCGTCGAACATAGCCGAAAGCCAGAGTTCCTGTTCGGCATCGGCCTCGGAAACTGCATAGTTGGCTTGCATTGTCATCTTCACCACCTCTTGTCTTCTGACGTATCGAGCATTGGCCGCAACTTCGTGGCAATGGCCTCGCGCGCCCTAAAAATCCTGGAGCGCACCGTACCGATGGGACAACCCATCGACTCGGCGATCTCCTCGTAACTCAATCCCTCCATCTCCCGCAGGATGATGGCGGACCGCAATTCCTCCGGCAACGACTCGACCGCCTCGTTCACCGCAATGGCGATCTGCTTGGACTGCAACTCCGATTCGGGAGTTGCGATGTCGTGAGCAATCAACCGCTCGTCCGGCTCGTCCTCGTCATTCATGGCATGGTCGCTGATCGTCGGCATCGACTTCTTGCGCATCGCCAGATAGTTCTTGGCGGTGTTCACGCCGATGCGATAAAGCCATGTATAAAAGGCCGCATCGCCCCGGAAGTTCGACAGCGCCCGGTAGGCCTTGATAAAGGTCTCCTGGGCGATATCCTCGACCTCTTCCGGGTCCCGCACCATGCGGGACAAAAGCCGGTAAAGCCTGCGCTGGTATTTTTCCACCAGCAACTCGAACGCGCGCTTGTCGCCCTGGCGCGCCTTCTCCACCAATTGCCGGTCAATGTCCTGTTCACTCATGTCCCGTACTGGCCGCAGCTATCCGCCTTGGATCGCCGACCTATCCACCGTCTAAAATGATGGGCTAGTATAACCGTCATGACCCAGCAATAATGCTCTATAGAGACTTCTAACCTCCGGAAGTTCCCGGATCGCCACCATGCAGCAGTACGACGTTCTCATCATCGGCTCCGGCCTCGCGGCCTGTACCCTGGCATTGTCCCTGCCGGAAAGTCTGCGCATCCTGATGCTCACCAAGAAGACCTTCGGCGACAGTTCCAGTGCCATGTCACAAGGCGGCATCGCCGCCGTGTTCTCGGACCAGGACAGTTTCGCCGCCCATATCCGCGATACCGAGGTGGCCGGTGCCGGCCTGTGCGATGACAAGGCCGTCCGCTACGTGGTCGAGCATGGTCCGGACGCGATCAAGTGGCTGATCTGGCAGGGCGTGCCGTTCGACCGTGAGCAGACCGGCTACCACCTGGCGCGCGAGGGCGGCCACAGCCAACGCCGCATCTTCCACGTCGCCGACGCCACCGGCCAGGGCGTGCAGGCCACCATGCTGGCCCGATTGCGCGCCGCGCCCAACATCGAACTGCGCGAACACAGCATCGCGGTCGACCTGATCACGGGCAGCAAGTTGGGCCTCGACGACAAACGGGTCTATGGCGCATACGTGCTGGACAGCGATGCCGACCGGGTCGAGACCATCGCCGCCTGCCACACCGTGCTGGCCACCGGCGGCGCCGGCAAGGTATTCAGTTACACCACCAATCCGGATACCGCCACCGGCGACGGCATCGCCATGGCCTGGCGCGCCGGCTGTCGGGTGGCCAACCTGGAATTCGTGCAATTCCATCCAACCTGCCTGTACCACCCCAAGGCAAAATCCTTCCTCATCACCGAGGCCATGCGCGGCGAGGGCGCGGTCCTGCGCCTGTCCGACGGCACCCGCTTCATGCCCGAATACGACGAGCGCGCCGAACTGGCACCGCGCGACATCGTCGCCCGCGCCATCGACGTCGAGATGAAGAAGCGCGGCCTGGACTGCGTCTACCTGGACATCACGCACCAGCCGGCCAAGTTCATCGTCAACCATTTCCCCAACATCTACGCCCGCTGCAAGGAATTCGGCATCGACATCACCCAGGAATGGATACCGGTCGCACCGGCCGCGCACTACACCTGCGGCGGCGTGGTCGTCGACCACCAAGGCCGGACCGATGTCGACAATCTATATGCGCTGGGCGAGACCACCTGGACCGGCCTGCACGGCGCCAACCGCCTGGCCAGCAACTCGCTGCTCGAGTGTCTGGTCTACAGCCGGGCCGCCGCCACCGACATCGCCACCCACCAGGCAGCGCCGCACCCCACGCTGCCGGACTGGGATGAAAGCCGGGTTACCGACGCCGACGAGGAGGTGGTCATCACCCACAACTGGCACGAATTGCGCAGCTTCATGTGGGACTATGTCGGCATCGTGCGCACCAACAAGCGGCTGGCACGCGCCGCACACCGAATCCGCCTGCTGACCGATGAAATCCACGAGTACTACAGCAATTTCCGGGTCAACAACGACCTGATCGAACTGCGCAACCTGGTCCTCACCGCCGACCTGATGGTGCGCTGTGCCCAACGCCGCCACGAAAGCCGCGGCCTGCACGCCTCGCGTGACTACCCTGACCTGCTGCCGGAAGCGAAGAACACGATCTTGACGCCGGACCCGGACTGAGCGGCGCAGCTATTTCGGCCCACCAGGCACGGCCGGCGCCCGGACCAGCCACCAGTCCGAGTAATGGTAGCCCGTGGGCCGCCAGAGGTGATGCCAAGGGACATGTTCCGCTTCGGGCTTCAGATCCCCGGCATCCGTGCCGGCCGGCAGATACGGAACCATCCAGGCGTCGGCCCGCCGGCCGTATCGCCCATCGCCGATGAACAACAGCGGCTCACCTGGAACGGGCCGCGCCGTGATGAATCTCGGCACGATGATGCGGCTCGCCGGAAAGAATCGGCGCAGGTTGCCAGCCAGCTCCACGTTCGACGACACGATCGTGCCCTCCCTGAAGCCATCCGCCCGGATGCGCTCGGCCAGCCCGGCATAAGGCACGCCCCAACGGCATATCTTGCATACCGGCTGCAGGACGAACATGTTCGCCGAGCGCACGCCCACCGCGAGCAGTGCGATGAACACGGTCAGCATGAAATAGGCCCGTACCCGTTTGGGGCCGGGCATGGAACGGCGCGCCATCTCGGTCAACCAGACGATGCCGAGCATCGTCATGGGCAGATAGTCCTGCACCGCGATGCCGGTCAGCAGAGGCACGCCCAGCCCGACCGCGACTGCCAAAACGGCCATCTCGATCAGCAGCAGATGACCGATCAGGCGGACGTAATCCGCACCTTGCCGGGCCGGGACAATCGCCTTCCCGCGCAATACGCCCGGGAACACCATGGGCAGGAAGAAGACGAATGGCGCCAGCGACATCAATGCATCGACGAACAGGCGTTTCTCGGCCCGAGCCAGGCTGGCCGGATTCGCATACGACACCGGAGACAGCATCGCCTGCCAGGCCTGGACATGCCCGGCCGAGCCCCTCAGCCAATCGAGGTAAGGCAGTGTCAGCAAGCCCGCCACCGGGATCAGCAGCAGCATGCGCGGCGAGTACATCCGTACACGAACGGCAGGTTGCAGGCCGGCCGCGACGAACAGCCCGAACAACAACACCGCGTAGGCGTACTGCGTCATCAGCCCCAGGCCGGCAAACACCGCAAACAGTAAATAGTCGCGCCATGCGCCGCGGTCGACGACACGGGTCAACGCCCAGAATCCGGCCATGGCGAGTGCCATCGCACCGACCAGATCGGTGTAACTCTCATGGAAGCGCCAGAATATCTGGTACACCAGCGATAGGCCTTCGACCGCGACGAAGGCCCACAACACGCTGCCGGTCACCCGGCGGGCGGTCAGGAACATGAAGCCCGCAATGACGATCAGCAGGCCGTACTTCAGGATCAGGAAGGCTTCCACGCCGGCCCCGAACACCTGTTGCAGACCCCACAGCAGCCAGTCGTAGAGCGGTGGCGTATCGACCCGGTAGCCCCCGGCGAGGGTCTGGATCAGTACGTTGTCGAGCGGGTCGTGCTCGCCCAGGTTGCGCGAAGCCAGCAGACGCAGCCCGACATGGACGAAGGAATAGCCCAGCACCAGGGCGGACACGCCCCACAGGCTGTACAAAAAACCGGAGGGCTCCGCCATGCCGGCCGCCGGCCGGTCGGGAGCCCTCCCGCTACGGGGTGACGACACTTATTTGCCTGTCCGACCCGCCAGGAAATGGACCAGCAGGGGTACCGGCCGACCGGTGCCGCCCTTTTCCTTGCCCGACTTCCAGGCCGTGCCGGCGACGTCCAGGTGCGCCCACTTGTACTTCTTGGTAAAGCGCGACAGGAAGGCCGAGGCGGTGATCGTGCCGGCCGCGCGGCCACCGATGTTGGCCATGTCGGCAAAGTTGCTCTTGAGCTGCTCCTGGTAGTCGTCGTACAGCGGCAACTGCCAGCAACGGTCGCCCGACGTCTCGCCGGCGGAGAATACTTCGCGCGCCAGATCGTCGTCGTTGGCGAGCATGCCGGACACCCCGTGGCCGAGCGCGATGATGCAGGCGCCGGTCAGGGTGGCGATATCGATCACCGCGGCCGGTTCGTAGCGCTCGGCGTAGGTCAGCGCATCGCACAGGATCAGGCGGCCCTCGGCGTCGGTGTTGAGCACCTCGATGGTCTGGCCGGACATGGAAGTGACGATGTCGCCCGGCTTGTTGGCGCGGCCGTTGGGCATGTTCTCGCAGGTCGGGACCAGGCCAACCACGTTGAGCGGCAGCTTCATCTCGGCCACCGCCTGCATCGTGCCGATCACCGAGGCGGCGCCGCACATGTCGTACTTCATCTCGTCCATGTCGGCCGAGGGCTTGATCGAAATGCCGCCGGAATCGAAGGTGATGCCCTTGCCGACCAGGACGACCGGCTTGGCGCTCTTGGCACCGCCTTGATGTTCCATGACGATGAACCTGGGCGGCTCGTCCGAACCCTTGGCGACGGAGAGGAAAGAGCCCATGCCCAGCTTTTCGATTTCCTTCAGGCCGAGCACCTGGATCTTCAGGCCGCTGGCCTTGGCCATCGCCTTGGCCCGGTCGGCCAGATAGGTCGGCGTGCAATAGTTGCCCGGCAGGTTGCCGAGATCCTTGGCCAGATCGACACCGCCGGCGATGGCCTCGCCGCGCGCCAGGCTCGCCTGCGCGGCCTTGGTCTCGCCGCTGCCGACCATGAATGCGATCTTGCGGCAGGCCGGCTTGTCCTTGGCCTTCTCGCTCTTGGTCTGGTCGAAGGTGTACAGGGCGTCGCCGGCGACCATGACCGCCTGCTCGATCTTCCAGCCGATGTCGCGCTCGCCGACCGGCACCTCGGCCAGGTAGAACGCGGCATCCCCGGCACCGGTCGCGGTGACCGTCTTGACGGCGGCACGATTGGCATCGCGCCAGACCGTGTCGGTCACTTCCTTTTCCTTGCCCAGGCCGAGCAGCAGGATGCGCTCACACACCGTCCCCGCGGGAGCATGGAAGATCAGCGTGGAGCCGGCCTTGCCATCGATGTCGCCGCGTTTCAACAACGTCGTCAACGCGCCATTCAGCGCCTGGTCCAACACAGCCGCGGCCGGCGTGAGCTTGCGTTGTTCGTAAACGCCGACCACGGCGCAAGCGGTCTTGTGCTTCTCTGGGCTGCGGCTTTTTATGCTAAATTCCACGACACACTCCTGATTCGTTCGGTGAGATGAAGCGCTCTTTCCCGCGACAGCCGAGAGATGCGCCCGATTCCAACAATCTTTCCAGCGCCGTCGCCAAAAGTCAAAAACATGCGCCTGTACCAGCGTGCCCTGCTGCGCGAAACGACCGCCAATTCTGGCATCGCTCTGGGCGTGATCTCGGCCATCCAACTGGTGATCATGTCCGTGCGCTTTGTCGGCAGGGCGGCGATCGGCCAATTCGACGTCTCGGCCGTATTGCCCTACATCGTCTTCGCCTATCTCCGCTTCCTGCCGGTGCTGCTGTCACTCTCCCTGTTCATCGGCGTGCTTCTGGCCCTGGTGCGCTACTGGCAGGACAACGAAATGGCGATCTGGTTCGGCGCCGGCCTGTCCCCGCGCGACTGGATCGTGCCCCTACTCAAGCTGGCCCTGCCGATCGCGCTCATCATCGCCGCCCTCAGTCTCGAGGTCATCCCATGGATCTCGCGCCAGAAGGCCCAATTCGAATCCTACGTCACGAGCCAGAAGCAGGACGCCTCCCAGCTCACCCCGGGCGTTTTCGCGGAAACCGACCAAGGCAAGCGCGTCTATTTCATCGAGGACATCCAGGAGCGGCAGCCGAGCATCGGCAACATCTTCATCCAATCCGAGGAGCATGGCCGTACCGCCATCATCAGCGCCAATCACGGCCAGGTCGAAACCATGGCCAACGGCGACCGCTTCCTGGTTTTGCAACACGGCTATCGCTATATCGGCACACCCGGCAAGGCCAATTTCCAGATCATGGAATTCGAGCATTACGGCTTCCGTCTGGAGCCGGGCCAATATGAGCGGCACACGACCAGCCCGGGCGAACAGAACTCGTTCGACCTCATGCGCAACCCGACGCCGGCCAACCAGGCCGAACTGGCCTGGCGCATCGGTTATCCGATCAGCACGCTCATCCTGGTGCTGCTGACCCTGCCGCTCAGCATCTACAATCCACGCGTCGGCCGCTCCTACGGCATCATCCTGGCGGCACTGATCTATACGCTGTACAACAACGTGATGAACCTGAGCCAGACCTGGGTCGCACGCGGCGAGATGGGACTGCTGGCAAGCCAGCTGCTGGTGCACGGTCTCGCCCTGGCCTTCGTGGCCCTGGCATTCTGGTGGCGCTTCGGCCGCCCGGTTGGACGCAAGCCGGCATGAGCATCCTGTTCCGTTACCTCAGCCGGCAGATCCTAGGCGCCTTCCTGTTGACCCTGCTTGCGCTGCTGATGCTGTTCGCGCTGTTCGACCTGATCGGCGAACTGGACCAGGTACGCGAACACGGCTACACCGCGGCGCGCGCCTTCCTGTACGTGATCCTGGAAATGCCGGGCCGGGCCCAGGAAGTCCTGCCCATCGCCATCCTGATCGGAGCGATCTTCGCCTTCTCCCGGCTGGCGATGAACTCGGAATTCACCGTGATGCGTGCCTCGGGCCTGCCCATCGCCCGCCTGACCGGCTATATGGTCGTGCTCGGGCTATTCCTGGCCGGAATCAATCTGATCGTCGGTGAATACCTGGCGCCACCGGCGGAAAAGCTCGCCCAGCAGATCAAGATACGCAATACCAGTGGCATCGTCGCCCGAACCTTCCGCTCCGGACTTTGGGCCAAGGACGGCCGTACCTTCATCAACATACGTGAGATGCAGCCTGACGCCACCCTGACCGGTGTGCGCCTCTACCAGTTCGACCAGAACTTCCAACTGCATCGCATACGCGTGGCGCAGTCGGCGCAGTGGGCACCCGGCGCGCAGTGGACCCTGAACGGCGTCACCGACACCTCGATCGAACCCTCCGGCACCCGCATCGACCATATCGCCAAGGTGCAGTGGAAATCGGCCATCACGCCCGATCTACTCTCCGCACTGATGGTGAACCCGGACCGCATGGCCTTGACCACCCTTTACGCCTACGTCCAATACCTGCGCGACAACCAGCAGCGTGCCAACCGTTACGAGATCGCGCTATGGAGCAAGCTGGCCGCGCCACTCGCGGCCCCGGTGATGTTGTTGCTGGCCCTGCCCTTCGCCTATCAACAGCCTCGCAGCGGCAAGGTTGGTTCCAAGATTTTGCTCGGCATCATGATCGGACTGGGCTTCCACCTGCTGAACCGGCTGTCCGGCCATATCGGCCTGCTCAACGACTGGCCGCCCATGCTGAGTGCGCTGCTGCCGTTGACCGTGTTCTCGCTGGCGGCGCTGGTCGCGGTCTGGAAAGTGGAATCCCGCTGACAGGCTGCTAGCCCGTCATGATCAGCCGGGTGCCGGCCAGGCGGTCGTGCAGGAACTGGTGCTCGCGATCCCAAAGTGCCCAGATGAAACACAAGCCGAATGTCAGCACGGCCAGGGTGTAGCGTTTCCACGCCTGGGCCAGGCCGATGCGTGCACCACCCGTGTCGACCAGCCTGATGCGCCAGGTCTTCATCGCCAGGGTCTGGCCACCATGGCGCCAGAACCAGACGTAATAGATCCCGGCCGCGACGAACAGGTAGACTTGGTAGAGCCACTTCGGCAAGCCACCGGCCTCGCCCGGATGCAGGGCAACCACGACCAGGCCGGCCAGGAACAGGATGGCCGCCAGCAGGAAGGCGTCGTAAATCAGGCAGACGTAGCGGCGTTTGACCGTGGCAAGGACCATTTCAGACTCGAAATCGCGAAAAAACAAAACTATACCGTGATTTCAGTTTGCGATTCCCGGCCCATATGGATATAATCCGCCGCTTTCTGCATGGCTGATTTTTGGAGCGAAGCATGTACGCGGTTATTCGTACCGGTGGCAAACAATACAAGGTCGCAGCCGGCGGCAAGCTGAAGGTTGAAAGCCTGGCTGCCGAGGTCGGCAGCGAAATCGTGATCGACGACGTCCTCATGGTCGCCGACGGTGACAGCATCAAGGTTGGTGCCCCGGTTGTGGCAGGCGCCAGCGTCAAGGCGACCGTCCTGTCCCATGGCCGTGGCGACAAGGTACTAATTTACAAGATGCGCCGTCGCAAGCACTACCGCAAGACCCAGGGCCATCGCCAGAACTACACGGAAATCCGCATCGACGGCATTTCCGCCTGATTGGAGGAGTAAACCATGGCACACAAAAAGGCAGGCGGCAGTTCCCGTAACGGCCGCGACTCCAAGCCCAAGATGCTGGGCGTCAAGCGCTACGGCGGCCAATTCGTCCCGGCCGGCAACATCCTCGTCCGTCAGCGCGGCACTCAGTTCCACCCTGGTGTGAACGTCGGCGTCGGCAAGGACCACACCCTCTTTGCCCTGGTCGACGGCACGGTCGAGTTCAGGGTCAAGGGTCCCATGAAGCGCCGCACCGTGAACGTGATTCCCGTCCAGAGCTAATAATCTACCGGACGCAAGAAAGAGCCCTATCCTCGATAGGGCTCTTTTTAGTTTCAGCCACCTGAAGGTTGCCCTACACTGAAATTGGCCGCTTGGCGGCCAATTTTGTCTACTATCTCAAAAATGAAATTCATCGACGAAGCCCGCATCGAGGTCATTGCCGGAAAAGGCGGCAACGGTGCGGCTTCGTTCCGGCGCGAGAAATTCATCCCCCTGGGCGGCCCGGACGGCGGCGACGGCGGCCGCGGCGGCAGCATCTGGGTGGTCGCCGACCGCAACATCAATACCCTGGTCGAATACCGCTACACCCGCCGCTTCCGCGCCCAGAGCGGCGAGAACGGCCGCGGTTCGGACTGCTACGGCAAGGGCGGCGAGGACATGACCCTGCGTGTGCCAGTCGGCACCGTCATCTATGACGAGGACAGCGGCGAGGTGATGGCCGACCTGGCCGTCGATGGCCAGCGTGCCCTGATCGCCAAGGGCGGCAAGGGCGGACTGGGCAACCTGCACTTCAAATCCAGCACCAACCGTGCACCGCGCCAGTCCACCCCGGGCGAGGCCGGCGAGGAATTCCAGCTCAGGCTGGAACTGCGCGTGCTGGCCGACGTCGGCCTGCTCGGCATGCCCAATGCCGGCAAGTCGACCTTCATCCGTGCCGTTTCGGCCGCCAAGCCCAAGGTCGCCGACTACCCGTTCACCACCCTGCATCCCAATCTGGGCGTGGTGCGCGTGGATATGGATCGCAGTTTCGTCATCGCCGACATCCCCGGCCTGATCGAAGGCGCGGCCGAGGGCCACGGCCTGGGCCACCAGTTCCTGCGCCACCTGGCACGCACCCGGCTTTTGCTGCACCTGGTCGATCTGGCGCCGTTCGACCCGGAGACCGACCCGGTACGCGAGGCCAGCGCCATCGTCGAGGAACTGCGCAAATACAGCGAGGAGTTGTACCGCAAGCCGCGCTGGCTGGTCCTGAACAAGCTCGACCTGATCCCGGAAGAGGAGCGTCAGGAACGCATCGAGGCCTTCCTCGATGCCTACGACTGGTCCGGCCCGGTGTTCGCCATCGCCGCCATCAGCGGAGAGAATTGCCAGCCCTTGGTATACGCCATCCAGGACTATCTGGACGAACTGAGGCAGAACTCCGAGCTGGGACAATGAGTCGATCCGTCATCGCCGAGGCCCGGCGTATCGTGGTCAAGGTCGGCAGCAGCCTGGTCACCAACGACGGCCGCGGCCTCGACCACGCCCGTCTCGCACGCTGGGCCGAACAGATCGCCGCCCTGGCCAAGCAAGGCAAGGAAGTCGTGCTGGTCTCCAGCGGCGCCATCGCCGAGGGCGTCAGCCGGCTCGGCTGGAAAAAGCGGCCCAATGCACTCAACGAACTCCAAGCCGCCGCCGCAATCGGCCAAATGGGCCTGATCGAAGGCTATGAGCGCTGCTTCCGCGGCCACGGCCTGCATACCGCCCAGGTTCTGCTCACCCATGCCGACCTGGCCGACCGGGAACGCTACCTCAATGCTCGCAGCACCCTGCGCACCCTGCTCAGCTTGAAGGTCATCCCCATCATCAACGAAAACGACACCGTCACCACAGACGAAATCAAGGTCGGCGACAACGACACCCTCGGCGCCCTGGTCGCGAACCTGATCGAGGCCGACGCCCTGGTCATCCTGACCGACCAGCCCGGCCTGTACTCCACCGATCCGCGCAAGGATCCGGCTGCCGAATTCGTGCACGAGGCCACGGCCGGCGATCCGAAACTGGAGGTCATGGCGGGCGGCGCCGGTTCCAGCATCGGCACCGGCGGCATGCTGACCAAGATATTGGCCGCCAAGCGCGCGGCCCGCAGCGGCGCCCATACGGTGATCGCGAGCGGACGCGAGGAGCGGGTATTGGAACGCCTGGCCCAAGGCGAAATGATCGGCAGCCAGTTGACCGCGCGGCAACTGCCGCTGGCCGCCCGCCGGCAATGGCTGGCAGACCATCTGCAGGTCGTCGGCCATCTGACACTGGACGAAGGCGCAGTCCAAGCGCTCACCGTTCAAGGCAAGAGCCTGCTGTCCATCGGCGTAACCCGGGTCATGGGCGAATTCCTCCGCGGTGAGGTGGTCGGCTGCGT
>Ga0307417_10000603_pt1 | contig 14564 bp, 13 predicted proteins | sample SalMarWE160210MG_2_FD_202514 | JGI IMG/M metagenome (GOLD analysis project Ga0307417, IMG submission 202514) | Salt marsh sediment microbial communities from the Plum Island Ecosystem LTER, Massachusetts, United States - WE1602-10 | ecosystem: Environmental > Aquatic > Marine > Intertidal zone...
CGAGAATATCGGCCTCGCGCACCATCGATTGCAACAGTGCGGCGAGCTGGCGCAGCAACTCGTCCCCGGCCACATGACCGCAGACATCGTTGACCACCTTGAACTGGTCGAGATCGATATAGCAAAGCGCGTGGTGCGAACGCTGGCTGCGCGCGTTGTCCAGCAGCCGTTTGAGCTGGGCTTCGAACTCGCGGCGGTTGAACAGGCCGGTGAGCGGGTCGTGGCTGGCCTGGAACGACAGCTGGCGAGCCAGTTTGCGCGCCTGAGCAACGTCGTGGAACACCAGTACCACGCCACGCAGCTGTGCCGAGGGATCGCGTATCGGCGCGGCACAATCGGCTATCGCAACTTGCCGGCCGTCGCCGCGAATCAACATTTTGTGACTTTCTTCAGTCACCCGTTCACCGCTCGCCAGGCACTGATCCACGGGATTTACCAGCGGCCGGCCACTCTCTTCATCAAGCAGGCGCATGAATTTGCCCAGCAGGCGCCCGCGGATATCCATCAACGTCCAGCCGAGCAACTCCTCGGCCACCGGGTTCATGTATTCGACGCGACCAAGCTGGTCGGTCGTGATCACGGCGTCGCCGATCGAATGCAGTGTGACCTCGGCTTTTTCCTTCTCCTGCTGCAAAGCGCACTCGGAGCAACGCACCCTCTCAATCGCCTCGTGCAGGGCATTCTTCTGCTCCATGGAGTAGTCCAGCGCCTGGTTGATAAAGCGCCCCAGGTAACCGAACTCGTCATGGCGCTGTTCATCGAAACGGACGTTCTCATCACCCGCGGAAAATGCCTGCGCCGACTCGACCATTTGCTGGAAAGGCGCGGTCAGTATCCAGTTGAGCACACGCTGCAGCACTAACCCGAAGACCAGAAACAGTCCCCCCATGCCCACCAGCAGTTGCTTGCGGGCAGCGGTAAGCTGCCCTTCGATCGACGGCATTTGCAGAACCGCCGCCGCGTAGGTGAGTGGCTTGCCCCCGCCGTTGCCCAGCCACAAGGGTCGCGTGTAGGTCTCGGCGTCGGGATCATTGCTGCCGTAACTGACTTTCAGTCCCTGCGCTTTCAGCAACACTGACTGGATCTCACCGCCGGATCCGCGGGCCAGCTGCGACACCAGTGCCGACAGCGGCTCGGTACCCATAGGGCCATGGCGCGCCAGGTGTGCGTAGAGGTCGGACATAAACCGGTCAGCAACGGCCTCCTGGCGCTGGTGTATCTGCGCTTCGCGTCCGTCGAGCATGACCAGTACAACCAGCAGCCCGATGACCACCAGTCCCCAGAAGACGATGCCGGTAACCCGAACCGGTAGTATCTTCCGGGCATCGGACCTTGTTGATCGGGAAAGATCAACCATCGGCAGGCCCTACCGAAAACCGAGCATGCGCAGGCTGGTCAACATCGGGCAGACGCCGCTGATACCCGCGCCCAGCAGGGCAAATCCCGCGAACCAGGCCATCCACCACACCTGTTGCGGATAGATCCACACCGATACGAGCAGAATCAGCGCAATCGTCAAGCGCGGCGCCCGCTCCGCGGCAAACTGAAATCTAACCGGCGCGGCAATGTTAAGCGGCTGGACGTTGCGCACTTTTCCGGCATCGCCCGCCACCAGTCGGTTGACCAGCAGGGGCAAACGCCAGCCCGTAATCCCCTCGAACAGCAAGTAGCCGATCAGGATCTCTACGCCGGGCGCGTTATCGAGGTACAGGAGTGCCAGAAGTACGAGGCCAAGCAGCAGCCGGGATTGACGATCTGTCATACGTGATTGATCAGTTTGAACTCATGACGACCGCGCCGCCGACGAACATAACATCGACAGACCCGCTTTATCCTTTATATGCAACGCGTGGCCCGGGGGCCTTCATCCGCGCCGCCACAGGGTGCCGCCGGCCGCGTCCTCCAGGACAATCCCCAGGCTCGTCAATTCGTCGCGAATGCGGTCGGCCTCGGCCCAGTCCCGGTTCGCGCGCGCCTGTTCGCGCCGTGCCACCAGGGCGTCGATTGCCGCGTCATCGGGGCCGGCATCCGGACCGGCTTGCGTCGCCCCGCGCAGGTAAAGTTCCGGGTCGGCCTGCAGGATACCCAGACGGCCGCCGAGCTGCTTCAGGGTCGCCGCCAGCCGACGGGCCGCGGGGGTCTCCGCTTCGCGCTTCCGGTTGATGGCGCGCGTCAATTCGAAGAGAACCGCGAGCGCCTCCGGCGTATTGAAGTCGTCGTTCATCGCGGCCTCGAAACGCTCCCGGTAAGCGCTGTCGGGCTCTGCGCGTTCGTCGGGAACGGCGTCGCGCAAGGCAGTGTACAGACGCTGCAAGCCCCCCCGCGCCTTGTCAAGGTTATCGTCGCTGTAATTGAGCGGGCTGCGGTAATGACTCGAGAGGATAAAATAACGCACCTCTTCCGGCTGGTAACGCCGCAGGATCTCGCGCACGGTGAAGAAGTTCCCCAGGGACTTGGACATTTTCTCTTCGTCGACCTGCACAAAGCCGTTATGCACCCAGTAGTTGACAAAATGTTCGCCGGTCGCGGCCTCGGACTGGGCGATCTCGTTTTCGTGGTGAGGGAACTGCAGGTCCATACCACCGCCGTGGATATCGAAATGCGCGCCCAGGCACTCGGTCGACATCGCCGAACATTCAATATGCCAGCCGGGCCGCCCTTCGCCCCACTCGGATGGCCAGCTCGGCTCGCCCGGCTTCGCGGCCTTCCAGAGCACAAAGTCCAACGGGTCCCGCTTGGCGTTCTCGACGTCCACGCGGGCCCCGGAACGCAGTTCCTCGACGCGCTTGCCGGACAACTGCCCATAGTTGTCGAACCTGCTGACTGAGTAGAAGACATCGCCGTTATCGCCCTGATAGGCATAGCCCTTGTCCAGCAGGCGGCGAATCATGCCGAGGATGTCCGCCATCGAATCGGTTGCGCGCGGCTCTGCATCCGGGCGCAGCACCCCCAGCGCATCGGCGTCTTCGTGCATCGCGTCGATAAACCGTTGCGTCAGCGCGTTGATACTTTCACTGTTCTCCTGTGCCCGGGCAATGATCTTGTCGTCAATATCGGTTATGTTGCGAACATAGGTCACGGCATAGTCCAGGCTGCGCAAATGCCTCACGATCACATCGAAAACCACCAGCACGCGCGCGTGCCCGAGGTGGCAATAGTCGTAGACTGTCATGCCACAGACATACATGCGCACCTTGCCCGGCTCGATCGGAACAAAGGTCTCCTTGCGGCGGGACAGGCTGTTAAACAGTTTCAGCATCTGATTCGGCTCCACGACAATAATCCAGTGCCGCCAGCAGGCGCTCGCGGCAGATATCCGGACCCAGCCACGCCCACAAGCCACCCATTTCGGGGCCGTGCGTGACACCGGTCAGCGCCACCCGCAAAGGCATGAACAGGCTCTTGCCCCTGGCACCGGTGGCCGCGCCCACGGCCTTGGCAAACTCGCGGAAATCCCCCGGGAACGCCCCCAGCAAGTCCACGGCAGTTTCGAAAAAAACCCGACCGGCCGCCGCCAGGACGCGGCCTTCGGCCTCACCCACGGGCAGTTGCGGGACCGACAGGCGCTGCAGCCACTGGCCGACGTCGGCGGGCATTTCCACGTTATCGTGCACCACCTCGAGCAGCGCGATCAGGCGCTCCTCACTCCAGTCAGCCGACAGGCCCCGGCCGGCTTCGCTCTGTCTGAACCAGTCAAGCAGGCTTTGTGTCGAGGCACCTGCAACCGCCTGTTTTTGCCAGTAACGCAACTGCGCCTCATCGTAGCGGGCCGGCGCCGTGCCCAGCCGCTGGAGTGCAAAACCCTCAGCCAGACCATCGAGTCCGAGGAAATCGTCGCTGGCATAGCTGTGGCCGAGGCGGGCCAGGTAGTTGAGCAGGCCACCGGGCATATAACCCTCTTCACGCAACTGGCGCACACTGCGGCTGCCATGACGTTTGGACAGCGGGCTGCCATCATCACCCACCAGCAGTGACAGGTGGCCGTAGACAGGCGCCGGCAAACCCAGCGCTCGAAGAATCATCAGCTGGCGCGGCGTATTGGTCAGGTGATCCTCGCCGCGCAGCACATGGCTGACGCCCATCAGCGCATCGTCGACAGCATTGCTGAAAAAGAACGCCGGGGTGCCATCACTGCGCCGGACAATAAAATCACCGATGTCATCGCTGGAAAAACGCTGTACGCCCCGCACCAGGTCGTCAAACTCCACCCGCTCGCCGGCCGGCACGCGGAAGCGCCAGGTCGGCTTGGCGCCGTCAGCGAGCTTCTGCCGGACTTCTTGCTCGGAGAGATTCGCACAGGTGCCCGGGTAACGCGGCGGCAGGCCTGCTGTGCGCTGGGCTTTGCGGGCCAGCTTCAGTTGGGTATCGCTGCAAAAACAGGGGTAGATGGCACCGCTTGCGGCGAGCGCATCGTAGTATTCCCGGTATATATCCAGTCGCCACGCCTGGTAATAAGGCCCATGGTCACCACCGGCATCCGGGCCCTCCTGCCAGCCGAGCCCCAGCCATTTCAGCTCGTCCATCAATGCCTGCGCATACTCCGGGCGGCTGCGCTCCTTGTCGGTGTCCTCGATACGCAGCAGGAACACGCCGTCGTGGCCGGCCGCGTAGAGGAAGTTGAACAGGGCGGTACGCAGGTTCCCGAGGTGTATCTCCCCGGTCGGGCTTGGCGCAAATCGGGCTTTTACGCGGGGTTCGCTCATCGTCGCTTATGGTCGCAGGAAACGGCGCGCATGGTAACAAAAATTGGTCGGCGGCGCGGAAATCGTTATTATACCCAGCCGGAAACCGCGACAGGAGACGTAACTGTGAGTGTGCGTATGCAGACCAACAAAGGCACCATCGTTCTCGAACTGGATGCCGAAAAGGCCCCCGAGACGGTAGCCAACTTTCTCGAATACGCCCGATCGGGCTTTTACGACGGGACTATTTTCCACCGCGTCATTCCCGGATTCATGATACAGGGCGGTGGGTTCGAGCCCGGTATGTCACAGAAATCGGCCGGCGCCCCCGTCAAGAATGAAGCCGACAACGGTCTGACCAACGAACTCGGGACGATCGCCATGGCGCGCACCTCGGATCCCCACTCGGCCACCGCACAGTTTTTCATCAATGCCAAGGACAACGGCTTTCTCAACTTCAGCGCCGCCAACGCGCAGGGCTGGGGATACTGCGTGTTCGGCAAGGTCGTGGAAGGCATTGAGGTCGTCAAGGACATCGAAAAGGTCGCGACCACCACGCGCGCAGGCCACCAGGACGTGCCCAAGGACGATGTCATCATCGAGTCAGTCAGCGTAGACGACTGACGGGGCGCGTGGCCCCGGGAGCTTCCCCCGGGGCGCCGGCCTGCCGAACCCCGCTGCAATGCCCACTTTTTTTATTTCCGATCTGCACCTGCACCCCGCCCGCCCGGCGATCACCCGCTGCTTCACCAGGTTCGTGTCAGCCATTCAGGGACATGCCGAAGCGCTGTACATACTCGGCGACCTGTTCGAGGCATGGGTGGGTGACGATCACCCCGAGCCCGCGTACGTACCGGTCAAGCGCGGACTCATGCAGTGTGCGCAGGCCGGTACACCGGTTTTCGTGCTGCACGGCAATCGGGATTTCCTGCTCGGCCCGCGCTTCGCGCAGGAAACCGGCTGCACCCTGCTGGACGACCCCTGCTGCATTGACCTGTACGGCCGCAGGACGCTGCTGATGCACGGTGACTCACTGTGTACCGACGACGCCGACTACCAGACGCTGCGCGCCCGGCTGCGTGACCCGCAATGGCAACGACAGGCCTTGTCGTTGCCGCTCGAAGAACGCCTGTCACTGGCCGAACAGGCGCGCGACCTGAGTGCGCTCGCGGTACGGGGCAAGGATGAAACAATCATGGATGTCAATGCGGACGCGGTTCTGGATGTCTTTACCAGTCGCGATGTCAGCTTGCTGATACACGGCCACACCCACCGTCCCGGCATCCACCGGCTGCAGCACCGGGGACGGCAGCTCGAACGCATCGTGCTCGGCGCCTGGTACGAACAGGGCAGCGTGTTGAGCGCCGATTACGACAAACTGGAACTTGAAATCCTGTCGACCTGATTCAGTTTCCTGCGCCCCGAATTACCCGAAAGTCCCCCGGCACCACGAACAACGAGTCATCGAAGGGGACCCCCGTTTTATAGCTCGTCATCTCGCGCCGGTCACCGCTATCGTTCCAGTCAGCCAGCACCATGCCGCGCGCGAAGTGAAAATCACTGGCATACAGGTAGCGCGACAGGAAACACGGGGTTTGAAAATCCTTCGGGGTGCGATCCAGCGTGCGCACCTGCTGTACCGCAAGCGCCTGGTTGTACTCCTGCAGCGCCGTGCGCACCGGATCCAGGAACCCGGGCACCACTACGGCCGAGTGGCACACCTGGCCTTGGGCGACCAATTCGAGCTCCAGTGGCACACGGCCGCTCACCAGCGGCGCTTTCTCATCCGGGCGCTCCCGGACGCTGATCGACAGACCGTCCGGCGCCTGCGGCGCCGGGGCGCTACCGTCGATCTCCAGAACCGTGCGATTTTCCCGCGCCACGCTGTAGATCTTGTGCTGCTTGCGGTCATACAGCAGAAAGTCACCATCATCGCGGCCGTCGTCGGAGCGCATGTAATCGGGGGTGACGATGTAGCGAACCGGGTAACCGTCAATGCCGGGCTCCTGTTCCAGGTACCACACAACCGTGGCCGCGGTCTGCGCGAGCGCCGGCGTGAACGGAACCAGGCCCAGCAGCACACAGCCCAGCAGTCTCATCAGCACGTTGCGCACACGCATAGCTCCCGTGTCCGGGTCAGCGCCCGGAGGACGCCAGTTCTTCAAGGTACTGCATTTCCAGCTCATTAAACCCCGCCTTGTGGCGCGCCGCGTAGTGGAACGGTTGTTTGACCTGTCCATGCATGTATTCGTTCAACAATTGTGCGAAAGTCGCCTCGCTTGCCAGCCCACGCTGTTCGCACAGGTAGCGGAACCAGCGGGTACCGATTTCAACATGGCCGATTTCATCGCGCAGAATGATTTCGAGCACTTCAACGGCCCTGGCATCGCCGCTCTTGCGCAGCCGTTCGAGTATCCCCGGGGTTACATCCAGACCGCGCGCCTCCAGGACCCGCGGCACGAGTGCCATACGCACCAGGGGATCATGTGCAGTCTTGCAAGCCATCTCCCACAGCCCGTTGTGCGCATCGAAATCGCCGTAGGCATACCCCAGGGTGTCGAGGCATCCGCAAAGGAGCTGGAAGTGTAACGCCTCTTCGCGTGCCACCCTGACCCAGTCGGCATAAAAAGTCCGCGGCAGGCCGCGAAATCGGTAGACCGCATCCCACGCCAGATTGATGGCATTGAATTCGATATGCGCCAGCGCATGCAGCAGGCTCGCCCGACCTTCGATCGTGCCCGGCCGGCGTCGCGGGAGATCTCGCGGGGCGACCAGTCGCGGGCGCGCCGGACGGCCGGGCATGTCAATAACAACCGGTGGCTGGTCGGATTCAATCCGCAACTGTCCCTCGCCCATCGCCGTAAGCGCCCCGACGGTCAACTGACACTTGCGCGCCGGATCGTCGCAGCGCAGGCATTGCAGCGCGGAATCATAGAGGCTGTCGGTGGTTAGCATCGCGGAATGCGAGTCTGTATATAAAACTTCATTTTCAATAGCTTATAAAATATAAATAATGCATTTTATAAACAGCTTGTACGTAAGGATTTTGACACCTTCCGACTCTCTGGTGCATGCTGCCAATATACACAATAGAGGGCTGGAAATTATGACTATACAGCATCATGTCCTCGAAGTTTACGAGCCCTACGACTACCACGGAGACAACCCCCTCACCGTTTCAGGCATCGCCGTCGTCGCGGGTCCCATGCGCGATAACTACTACCTGTTGCGGCTCGACCACCCGTTTGTTGTCGAGCAAAACGACGTCACGCAGTTGTTGGTGCAACCACGCTATAACGGTGACAAAATAGACCTTGCCGTTTCCGGCACCTGCACCGTCACCATTGCCCGGGTGCATGGCGACGTCGACCTGACGCAAAATGAAAAAATCAGCTTTGACGATTTCGAACGCTGGGGGGTGGGCAAGATAAGCCCACCGACGTGAACCGGGCGTTTACCACCAGGCGTGAAACGGCGGCCGCTGCCAGGAAAGAACCTTACCATCACCGCGTGAGAACATAACCGATCCGCCGCCCACGCCCGTGTAGTGGTAATACCAGACAGCCTGGCCACCGAGCTTGAAATCCCGACTCGGCGCGCCAAGCAGCGTACGCACGCGCTGCGGCTCCATACCCTCGCGCAGTGCTTCCCAGTTCTCGACGATTTGCGGTGTCAGCGTCGCTGCGGCAGCACTGTCGTCGTCTGGCCGGCTCGCCGCCGGTGGCGCCGTCGCCCCGAGCGTCGCGCGAGCAGCCGGCGGTGTGGCGGCGATCCTTGCCTCGATGCTGTCAAGACGTCGTTGCAGGCGCTGCAGTTCCTGCCGCAGTTCATGCACCTCGGTCTGCAGGGATGCCTGATCGTCAGCCTCACCCTGAGACTGTTGGGCCGGAACACACAGCGGCAACAGCAACAGCACGGCGCCCGTCACGCTCGGTCCCCAGCGCCAGCGCAAACCTCGATGCATTCCAGTACCCCCTCGAATGCGGCCGGCCGGGAAAAACCCGGCCGGCCGCCAGACTCTGACAAGCTCGCCCCCTACGGACTGCCTGGCGTCTAGAAGACGAACCACGCCAGGAAGTAGAGGGTATTGTTGTCGGTAGTATCCTTGCTTGAACTGGAACCGTCCAGCTTGTTGTAACCCGTGTACTGCACCGTGAGCTTGGTGTTCTCCCAGGGCAGATAGGCCGCCTGAGCGATCCAGCCATTGCTGTCCGGACTGAAGCTGCCCGTCCCGCTGGGGGTTGGATTCAGGGGATCACCGTCACCATTGACGTAACCGGGATAATACGCACCGTCGTCGCCCCAGGTATCGAAGTAGGCAAGGGTTGCAGTGGCATGACTGCCCAAATGATAGGTCCCGTCCACCTTCGCGGAGTCGAAACTCAGCGAGTCGGCTGTCCCGGTAGAGTGAATATCCTCATCCTCGTGCGTAATGCGGGCGTGCACTGAAAGCGTGTCACCGCTGGCTAAAGGGTGCTCATACTGCGCATCCAGGGCCGTATCGATGTAGCGATCCGTCGGTCCACTGACACCATTGGGATGAAAATTTGCCCACATCCCGTAGGTACCCACCATCAGGTTGTCACCGTTGGCCGCCGCATGCTCCCAGGCCAGTCGCCAGTAGGGAGCGACGTTGGCGATCGTCTGGTTACTGCCTCCGTTGGGGGCCGCCGAGCCCACGTGCGCCGAGCGGTATGCGGTGAATTCGGCGTACACCGTGTTATTCCACAGACCATAAACGCCCAGACCACCGGAACTCAATGCCACAAAGTCTTCTGAGCCGATAAACGGCTGGACAGCGGGGCCCGCGGGTGCAGCGTCACCCGGCCCTGACCAGGGATAACCCCAGACAGGACCCGTGTTCCAGACGTCCTGCACCGTAGGCGAATTGTTCAGCGTAAGGCCATAGGTCAGGTTTCGGTCGGGAAGGTCGTTGGCATAACGAATGTCCGTGTTATCCCAGCCGAAGTTTCCTGATGCCTGTTCATAGGTCACCTGGGCGAAGGAACCGGCATGATCGCTGATTGCACCGGCATAAAACAGGCTGAACTCCTGCGGAAACTGCACATCGTCATTCTGACTGCCGCTCGGCGAACTCTGTACGTGGGTAAAGGACACCTGCAGCATCGCCGAGAGCGGCGGTATGGAGTTCAGCTTCAGCGCACTGTCGGATCTGGTGGACTCCGCGGTGATCGCCTTGGTGCCAGTGAGCGTATAGCCATGCAGCTTGAAACTGCGACCGAAGGATGTCAGTTCCGGGAACACAGTATGACAAGACGCACAAGGAAGCCCGGTCTGACGAGCGAAGCTCGGAACCGCCTGCGCCGGCACCGTTATCGCCAGACCACACAGCGCCAGCGACGCAACCCCCAACAACCTCCTGAACGAACCGTACAGCCTGTAGCGTTGCTTGTGTAACATCATTACCCCTACTCCTTGCCATGCCAGATTTTCATGAGCCAAACCACTTTGTCGACGCACACGCCGAGACGCTCCTGATACAGATCACCCGTGTGACTGCGAAACAATGATGGCCATCGATGCTGCAGTTGCCGCGCGTTGCGGCGCGGTGACTGCGGGCGCTATGGGATGCCGACCGGGTCGTCGCATTGATAACATCACGGTTATTACTGTTCGAGATGCTTCGACGAGACGATGCACTGCACCCACCGGCGACCATGCCGGAAAAACACAAGCCATATACACCGGGCTATCGCCTGAACGGCACCGATACAGATGACTCCTGCCGCCGACACGCACTAACCGAAGCACGCTGTGTTGTTGTGAGATCGTTGTTCGTGCCAGCTGCTCGCAACGTTAGGTCCTTCATCTACGTCGCGTCAATACATTGCGTATTGATACTGGTCAATAAAAACTGAGATACTGATTTCGTACTATTATTTAGCTGTAAAATTGATGCCTACGGAATATTTGTGAACAACTTGTGAAGCTCGTTTCACCCTGATTGTGTGAACAAATCGTGAAGCCCGTTCAACCATAGTGATGTCATTCACGCACGAGATGAATGCGTCCACTGACCTGCACGGTAAGACTGCTGGTACCCTGCTCCATCGCGGGAGCTGCAACAGCCGCGCGACTCACTGACATGGTTTCGGCACGAAGCGGAACCGGCGGGCGCGGCCCACCGGTATGGACGCTGAGATCCATCAGCCGGTAGCTACTCGCACCGAGTGACTTGCGAATGAGTTCGGCGCGCTGCTGAAACGAGGCCAGCGCCTCCCCGGTCAAAGCGGCTTCGACGTCGCGGCGCGTGGCGTCCGAGACAAGAAACTGCATGCCCTGAACCTGCAGGCGTTCCTGCAGGCTGCCGATCAGCTGCGCCAGGCGATCGATATCGCCGGACTCCAGTTGCAACTGCTGCGAACCGCGCCAGCGCACTATCTTGCGCTCGTCGTAGACGGGATATGTCTGGTAAGTACCGGTGCGCGGCTTGACGACGCTCTGTGCTTTCACTTGTTCCAGCGCCCAGCTCATAGCCTCATTGATCTGCTGCGCGACCCTGCCCGGATCCCGGTCCTCGGCAATCGCACTCAGTGTGGCCACGGCGCGGTCGTTTTCCACATCCCGCCCGACTTCCACCTGGAAGCTCACCTGATCCTCGATGAGCGCCTCATCCGACCCGGCGGCAAATACCGGAAGCACCTGCATCTGCCACAGCAACAACATAATGGGACCAAACTTTCTCATGGGTTTTACCTCCGTTTATGCCAGTCCGCGGGCAAGATCCGCGCATAGATCGTCAACCGTTTCGAGGCCGACGGCGACACGCACCAGGCCATCAGAGATGCCCGCCTCGGCACGCTGCTCGGGGGTCAGGCGCCCGTGCGTCGTAGTTGCCGGGTGAGTGATGGTGGTCTTGGCGTCACCCAGGTTGGCGGTGATGGAACAAATGCGCACCGCATCGATCAGCTTCCAGGCGGCGACCTGCCCTCCGGCGACTTCGAACGAAACGATGCCGCCGAAATCGCTCTGCTGCCGCGCCGCGAGTTCGTGCTGGGGGTGCGAGGCCAGCCCCGGGTAAAACACCCTGTCGACGCCCGGCTGCTGCTGCAACCACTGTGCGAGTTGGGCCGCCGAACGGCAGTGCGCCTGCATGCGCAGCGACAGGGTTTCCAGCCCCTTGAGGAACACCCAGGCGTTGAACGGACTCATGGTCGGTCCGCAGGTGCGCAGAAAGCCGTAGACCGCGTCACCCACGATTGCCTCGCTGCCCACAACCGCACCGCCGACACAGCGCCCCTGTCCGTCCAGATACTTGGTTGCCGAATGAATGACAATATCGGCACCCAGCGACAGCGGACGTTGCAGGGCCGGCGTACAGAAACAGTTATCCACCACCAGCAGACAATCATTGGCGTGCGCCAGTTGCGCCAGCGCGCTGATATCGGCGACTTCGGTCAGCGGATTCGACGGCGTTTCCAGAAACAGCAGCCGCGTCTGCGGCCGGATCGCGCGCGCCCAGGCATCGACATCATGCTGCGCCACAAAGCTCGTTTCGATACCGAACTTACCCAGGTAGTTGTTGAACAACAGCGTGGTACTGCCGAAGATACTGCGCGAGGAAACGATATGATCGCCCGAGGTCAGCAACCCCGCGCAGCTTGCATAGATCGCCGACATGCCCGACGCCGTGGCCACACAACGCTCACCGCCTTCGAGCGCCGCCAACCGCTCCTCGAAGGTTCTGACGGTCGGGTTGGTGAAACGCGAATAGATATTGCCCGGCTGTTCGCCCGAGAACCGCGCGGCGGCCGCGGCCGCACTTTCGAACACATAGCTGGAGGTTGGAAAAATCGGCTCCGCGTGTTCCTGTTCAGCGGTGCGATGCTGTCCGGCGCGCACCGCCAGGGTATCAAAACCCGGTGTTGAATCCTTTTCCCTCATAGTCTGTCTACCTTCGCCCTGTCAGCACGAGCTTGTGTGCAATTGGTCGACGCGCGGGCACAAAAAAACCCGCTCCCGACTAACAGCGAAAGCAGGTGCCATCGCTTTAGCCGTATTTATAAAGCGCCCGCAAGCTGAAACTCAAATCGGCGCTCTGAAGAAAGGTTAGACAAAGTCAGCCACGGGCGTCAAGCGTTATTGTGCATCTCTATCACCTCGTCATCGGACGCGCGCCGTTTTTCCTTGGCCGAGTCGTTGCGCAGGCTCTCCAGGTGATCCAGGTAGCTGACTGTCACATCGCCGGTGACATATTCACCGGTGAACACCGAGCAGTCGAACTCGGTAATGTTGCGGTTACCCCGGCGTACCGCATTGACCAGATCGTCCAGATCCTGGAACACCAGCCAGTCGGCGCCAATGGCCTCGGCGATATCCTCCACCGAGCGCCCGTGGGCGATGAGTTCATCCTTGGTCGGCATATCGATACCGTAGACATTGGGATAGCGTACCGGCGGCGCCGCCGAGGCAAAGTAGACCTTCTTCGCTCCGGCCTCGCGCGCCATCTGGATGATCTGCTGGGAGGTGGTGCCGCGCACAATGGAATCATCAACCAGCATCACATTCTTGTCCTTGAACTCCAGCTCGATGGCATTGAGTTTCTGACGCACGGACTTCTTGCGCTCCTGCTGACCCGGCATAATAAACGTGCGGCCGATGTATCGGTTCTTGATGAAACCCTCGCGGTATTTAACGCCCAGGTTGTTGGCCAGCTGCAAAGCCGCGGTTCGGCTGGTATCGGGGATCGGGATAATCACGTCGATATCATGCTCCGGGCGCTCGCGGCGGAGCTTTTCCGCGAGCATATCACCCATGCGCAGGCGAGCCTTGTAAACCGAAATGTTGTCTATGATGGAATCGGGTCTTGCCAGATAGACGTGCTCGAAAATACAGGGCGCATACCGCGGCTTGTCGGCGCACTGCCGCTTTGCCATACCACCGGTCATCCTCAGCAATACCGCCTCGCCGGGACCGACGTCTGCGATCAGCTCGAAGTCAAGCGTGTCCATGGCAACGCTTTCGGAGGCGACCATATACTCGGTGCCCTCCCCGGTCTCGCGTTTGCCATAGACCAGCGGCCGCACGCCGCACGGGTCACGGAAGGCAACAATGCCAAAACCGGTAATCATGGCCACGGCCGCATAGGCCCCGCGGCAGCGGCGATGAACCCCGGCAACCGCCGCGAAGACATCTTCCTCGTCGATTTCCAGCTTGCCGCGGCGCTGGAGTTCGTGGGCGAAGATATTCAGCAGGACTTCCGAATCCGAATCGGTGTTTATGTGCCTGAGATCTTCGCGATAAAGATTCTGTTTCAACTCTTCGGCATTGACCAGATTGCCGTTGTGCGCCAGCGAAATACCGTAGGGCGAATTGACGTAAAAAGGCTGCGCCTCGGCTGAACTTGCACAACCGGCTGTGGGATAGCGAACATGGCCGATCCCCATGGTGCCGTGCAGACGCAGCATATGGCGGGTGTGGAACACATCGCGCACCAGACCGTTGTCCTTGCGCAGGCAGAGCTGGTCCCCATCGCAGGTCATGATACCGGCGGCATCCTGGCCACGGTGCTGCAGCACGGTCAAGGCGTCGTAGATCGACTGGTTAACCGCACCGACTGAAACTATTCCGACAATCCCGCACACTGGCCCTAACCTCAGTTACCCGTCATGTCATAAAGCGCCTAGAACCGGATGTTCCCGGCAATATCTGCAGGCAGAAAACTCTTTAACCACAAAGCCAGTTCCTGGAAATGACCCAGCAGCAATGATTCGTGCCACCAGGGGTCCTGCGGCAAGGCGGTCAACCCCGCCAGCAACACCAGCACGGCCACGATGATCACGCCACGGGCGACGCCGAACACCATACCGAGCGCGCGATCCGTGGCTGTCAGCCCGGTCTTGGCCACCAGCTCCCCGGCCA
>Ga0307417_10000604_pt1 | contig 14555 bp, 15 predicted proteins | sample SalMarWE160210MG_2_FD_202514 | JGI IMG/M metagenome (GOLD analysis project Ga0307417, IMG submission 202514) | Salt marsh sediment microbial communities from the Plum Island Ecosystem LTER, Massachusetts, United States - WE1602-10 | ecosystem: Environmental > Aquatic > Marine > Intertidal zone...
GGCGCGTAAGCCGGCGATCAAGCTGTGGGTCGATTTCGGACCGGAGATCGGCGAGAAAAAATCGTCGGCGCAGATCACGCGGCATTACAGGCCGGAAGATCTGCCCGGCCGGCAGGTCGTTGCCGTGGTCAATTTCCCGCCGAGGCAGATCGGCAAGTTTATGTCGGAAATTCTGGTGCTGGGATTCCCCGATGCGGACGGGGAGGTCGTGCTGATTTCGCCGAGCCTGGACGTGCCGAACGGCGGGCGGATGTATTGACCGGCGGCGCGCTTTCCGTCTTGCACGTGGAGCGCGCTGCGAATGCGTCCCTAGTGTGCCAACGCTATCAGGACCAGGCACACCAGCCCGAAGCAAACGGCGATAACGAAGGTGCCGCTCACCAGATCGGATGACTGCGTGTTGTCCCACGCACCGGGAGCGTCTGATTGATCGACGGTTCGCATTGACATGGTCGCTACCTCATTTGGATCCGGGCGCCTCATCCCAAAAGGCTACCAAAGAGGCGTCCCGTTACCATCGTCACCAGGGACTAGACATAAAGGACTAGCCGGTCGGCGGCAGTGACGGCGCGCACCGCGCACTGTTGCGGAACAACGCTGGAATGCCGTTGGAGTTCCCGAACGTCGCCGGTCAGACGGGTAGCCGGATACGCGCGCGCAGACCGCCATGTGGCGAGTCCTGGAGCAGGATATCGCCGCCGTGGATGCGTGCGATGTCGCGCGCGATGGCGAGGCCGAGCCCGGTGCCGCCGGTTTCCGGGTTGCGCGATTCCTCGATCCGCATGAACGGACGGAAGACGTCCTCGCGCTGGTCTTCCGGGATTCCGGGCCCGTCGTCGTCGATTGTGATTTCGATGGCGTCGTCCCGCCGCCCGGCACCGACCCAGATATTCTTGCCGTAGCGGTGGGCGTTGGAGATCAGGTTGTTGAGGCAGCGTCGCAGTGCGTCCGGTTTCACCGCCAGGTCGAGCCGGCCCTCCACATGGCAGTCGATCTTCGTCCCGTTGCGCTGCCAGCCGGTGACCGAGCTCTCCACCAGTGCGCCGACGTCGGTGTCGACCGACGCCTCGTTGCCCTCGCCGCGAGCGAAGGTCAGGTAGCCGTCGATCATACTCTCCATTTCCTGGAGATCGGCGTTCAGTTCCTCCACCGCCGCTTCGTCCTCCAGCATGGCGAGCTGCAGGCGCATGCGCGTGAGCGGCGTCCGCAGGTCGTGGCTGACGCCGGACAGCATGTCGGTGCGCTGGCGGATCTGACGGCTGATGCGCTCGCGCATTCTGTTGAACGCGGCGCCGGCTTGCCGAACTTCCATGGCGCCGGAGACCTGGAACTCCTCTTCGAGCGTCTGTCCCTTGCCGAAGCGGTCGACGGCGGCGGCAAGCCGGCGGATTGGCCGGATCTGGTTGCGCAGGAAGACGATGGCGATGGCGAGCAGGATGAGCGACGTGCCCAGCATCCAGAAGAAGAAGATGTAGGTGGTGGAGCTGAACAGCCGGCTGCCGGGCGCGATCACCGACAGCACGCCGCCGGGAAGCTGCACGTCGATGATGACCCGTTCCTTGAACACCGTCGTGTCGATCAGAAACGGGCGCTGCACGCGTTCGCGCAGGTCGATGGCGAGCTTCTGGTCGAGGATGCCGGTATAATCCTGCTTGGTTTCCGGCAGGGTGACGTTCGGCGTGAAGGTCATGCGGAGCTGGAAATGCTCGTGCGCCAGGTCGAAGATGCGCGTCTGCGCCTGCGGGCTCGGGTCGCGGCCGAGCTCGTCGATCACCATCGCGATCTCACCCGCGATCGCGGCGGTCAGGCGGCGCGTCACGGTTTCCCAGTGCCGGTCGATGAAGATATGCGCCGCGATGAGCTGCAGGACGACAAGCGGCGTGACGAGAATCATCAGCGCCCGCCCGAACAGCGTCTTCGGCAGTATACGTTTGATCAGGGCGAAGGGATGCATCGCGGTCCTGGTACTTTACGGCTCGTCGGGCCGCAGCACGTATCCCCGTCCCCGGATCGTCTGCAGGTAGCGCGGCAGCCGGGGGTCGGGCTCGATCTTGCGGCGCAGGCGCGTGACCTGCACGTCGATCGTGCGCTCGGCGCCGTTGATGTCGCACATGCGGGAGAGGTCGTCGCGGCTGAGGATCTGCCCTGCGTTCTCGGCCAGCACGCGCAGCAGGCTCGATTCGGCCGATGTCAGATGGACCGGGCCCGCGGCGCCGACCAGGAGTTCGCGGTCGGCCCGGAACTCGAACTCGCCGAGCCGGATCGGCCGCTCGCCGCCCGCTTCCGTTGTCGCGGTCTCGGGCGCGCCAATCGCGCGCCGCAGGATCGTGCGGATGCGGAGGATGAGCTCGCGGGGGTCGAAGGGTTTCGACAGGTAGTCGTCGACGCCGGCTTCGAGCCCGGCGATTCGCGCCTCCGTCTCCGCCATGGCGGTCAGCATCAGGATGGGGATGTCGCGCAGGCCGCGCAGCGACCGGGTCAGCGCGACGCCGTCCTCGCCGGGCATCATCCGATCGAGCACCATCAGGTCGAAGTCGAGCGCCTCGAGCCGACGCCGGGCCTCCTGGGAATTGGCGGCTACCGTGACGCGGAAGCCCCGGTCCATCAGGTATTTCCGCAGCAGCCCGCGCAACCGGGTGTCGTCGTCGACCACGAGGATATGGGGCGCTTCTTCAGGCATCGGCGGGATTATACCTTCGTCGGAGGGCGGCTAACAGGCCATCCCGCGTCGACGTTTCAGCGGCGGGGCATCCAGTCGCGCTCGAACCGGGCGCGATCCTCGTCGCTCGACATGATGCCCAGCATCACCTTGCGGAACCCCTCGACCGCGTCGGCCCCGGCGTCGCGATAGGCGCGGGCGATGCGGGCGCGCTGGGCGGCGGTCAGCTGGGCTTCCAGCTCCCGGCCCTTGGTCGTCAGCTCCAGCAGCCGCTGGCGGCGATCCCGGGTGCCCTTCGTCTGGGTGATGAATTTCTCGCGAATGAGCTGGCCGAGCACCCGGCTCAGGCTCTGCTTGGTGATCTGCAGGATGGTGAGCAGGTCGGAGACGGACAGGCCGGGATAGCGGCCGACGAAATAGATCACCCGGTGATGGGCCCGGCCGAATTTGTAGCGGGCCAGCATGGCGTCGGGTTCCGCCGTGAAGTCGCGGTAGGCGAAGAAGAGCATCTCGATGCCTTGCCGCAGTTCCTCATCCCTGAGGAACAGCGGGTTTGCGCCTGATCGGGGTGCGGAACCTGGCGGAGATACGTCAGTCATGTTGACTTATTTTCTTTCCGGTGATACATAGCCGCGATATTCGACAGAATGTGACGAAAACTGCAAGAAGTTGGTAAGATTAATACCCCGGCACCGGGGTGAAACACAGGGTAAGTGGAGGTTGCGTTCATGCCTATCAACGAAGCGCCATATGACGACCGGCCAGGTCATATCTGGTACGACGGGAAACTGGTTCCCTGGAAGGACGCCAATGTCCATGTCCTGAGCCATGGCCTTCATTATGCATCCTGCGTGTTCGAAGGCGAGCGCGCGTACAATGGACGCATCTTCAAGCTGAACGAGCACAGCCGGCGCATGTATGAAGGCGCGAAGTCGCTTGATTTCGAGATTCCCTACACGGTCGAGCAGATCGACGCCGCTTGTAACGAAGTGCTGAAGGCGCAGGGGCTGAGCGAAGCCTATATCCGCCCGATCGCCTGGCGCGGTTCCGAGATGATGGGCGTCTCCGCGCTCAACTCGAAGATTCATCTTGCCATCGCCGCCTGGCACTGGGGCGCCTACTTCACGCCCGAGGCCCGCATGGAAGGCATCCGCATGCAGTGGTCGAAGTGGCGCCGGCCGGACCCGCAGACCATTCCCTGCAAGACCAAGGCGGCGGGTCTGTACATGATCTGCACCCTGTCGAAGCACGCCGCCGAGCGCGCGGGCTACAACGACGCGCTGATGTTGGATTACCGCGGCTACATCGCCGAAGCGACGGGCGCGAACATCTTCCTGGTGATCGACGGCAAGATCCACACGCCGACACCGGACTGCTTCCTCGACGGCATCACCCGGCGCACCGTGATCGCGCTGGCACGGATGCGCGGCATGGAGGTGATCGAGCGTCACATCAAGCCGGACGAGCTCGACAACGCGACCGAGGTCTTCCTGTGCGGCACCGCGGTCGAGGTTACCCCGATCCGCGAGATCGGCGACCGGACCTTCAAGCCCGGCGAGCTGACGCGGACGCTGATGGAAGACTATGACGAGGAAGTGCGCCGCGAAGTGCCCAAGACGCTGAACGCGCCGAAAGCACACGCGGCCTGATCCCCGGAAACGGGGCTCCTCCATCCGAAGGTGAGCGATGGCTGCGGCGCGTTCCAACCCCGGCGTGGTGATCACCGGCGCTGCCGGTGACATGGGGGCGGCGCTCGCCGCAAGCTTCCTCGCCGACGGCTTCACTGTCTTCGGCGCCGATATCGCGGCGCCCGCGGCGCGCGACGGGCTTGTGCCCGTCGTCGCCGATGTGACCGACCGCAACGCCGTCTTCGCGCTGGCGGAACGGGCGGCGGCGGAAAGCCGGCTCGCCGTTTGGGTAAACTGCGCCGGCATCTTCACGCCGGTGTCCGTGTCGCAGGCGGCCGAGGACGACTGGAACCGCATCATCGCCGTCAACCTGACCGGCACCTTTCACGGCTGCGCGGCGGCGCTCGACGTCATGGCGAAGGGCGGCGGCGGGCGGATCGTCAACGCCGGGTCTCTGTCGGGCCATGTCGGCGGCACCGGCGTCCATCCCGCCTACGGCGCGTCGAAGGCGGGCGTGCACGCGCTCACCAAGACCTATGCGCTGGAAGGTGCGCGGCACGGTATCGCCTGTAACGCGGTGGCGCCGGGCGTCCTCGAAGGGAAGATGGGTGGACAGTTCGCCGACGCGCAGCTCGAACGCCTGGCGCGGTCCAACCCGATGCGCCGGCTCGGCCGGATCGAAGACGCGGTGGAGGCGATCCGCTTCCTCGCCGATCCCGTCCGCGCCAGCTACCTGAACGGTGTCATTCTGCCGGTGAACGGCGGGGCGTATATGCCGAGCTGACGGACGGTCGTGCCGGCTGCGCCTTCAGGCGCCGCAGCCGCTGCCGGTGCAGGATGTAGAGGCCGCTGGCGACGACGAGGCTGCCGCCGGTGATGATCCAGATATCCGGCACGTCGCCCCAGAACATGAAGCCGATCACCATCGCCCACAGAATCGTCGCGTATTTGAAGGGGGCGACGACCTTCGCCTCGGCGAAGCGGAATGCTTCGATCGTCAAGAAATGTCCCAGGCCCTGGAACAGCGCGGCGAGCGCGAACAGCCAGATATCCTCCCCCTTGATGGGCTTCCAGCCGCTGAATGCCGAAAGCGTGAGCCCTGCCAGCAGGATGACGGTCGTGGTCACGAAGAAGGTCGCGGTCGACGAATCCGTTGCGGCGAGACGGCGCGTGATGATATCGCGAACGGCGCTGATGAAGGCGACGAGCAGCGGCAGCAGGGCGGCGACCTGAAACGCCGCGGCCGTGGGGCGCAGCATGATCAGCACGCCGACGAAGCCCGTTGCAACGGCGGCCCAGCGCCGCCAGCCGACCCGCTCGCCCAGAAAAATGACCGCCAGCGCGGTCATGATCAGCGGCGAGGCGTGGTTGATCGCAAAGACATCGCCGAGTGGCAGCCGCTTCACGCTGAGAATCATCAGGAAGGTCGTAAGGGCGAGGCAGGATGCGCGCGCGACCTGTCCGGTGATGCTCCGGGTACGGAGCGTGCGCAGCCCGCCGTCGCGCCAGACGAAGGCGGCGACGACGACATACACGAACAGCGCGCGCAGCGACATGATCTGTCCCGGCGTGTAGTCGGCAATCAGGAACTTGACCACGGTGGAGTTGAGCGCCAGCAACGCGCCGGCGGCAATCACGCAGGCGATGCCCTTGAACGGCGATAGCGACGACGACGGTGTCATGAAGGAGGGAATGGACGCGGGCGGTGAAGGGACGGGTGACTATACGGAGGTACGCTTGCTTCACCAAGCCATTTCGAGGATTTCGACCACGTCGGCGGGCCCGGCGATCTTGCGCGGATTGGCCGGGATGTAGCGGTCGTGCATGCTGTTTTCGGCGATCTCCTGGAACTGCTCGCGCGTGACGCCGACGTCGCGCAGCCGCGTCGGCAGGCCGAGCGCGGCGACGAGGCCGTGGACGAGATCGGCAGCCTCCCGGTCCGGGTGGCCGAAGGCGACGCTGACCTTTTGCTGCTGCGCCTCGTTGACCGGTTTGTTGTAGCGCAGCACGTGCGGCAGCATGATGCAGGAGGTGTAGCCGTGCGGCACGTTGGCGGTGCCGCCGAGCATGTGTCCGATGCCGTGGCTGGCGCCTTTCACCACGCCGGCCATCGCGCCGATCATCGACATCCAGGTGCCGATCTGGCAGTCGAGCCGGGCGGACAGGTCGTTCGGGTTCGCCTTCACCGTCCGGAGCCCGCGGTCGAGCAATGTCAGCGCGTGCGCGGCGGTGCCGTCGACGTAGGGATGCGCCTTGATCGAGCAGATATCCTCGACGGCATGGTCGACCGCGCGGATGCCGGTCGAGAGCCAGAGCCATTCCGGTGTGTGCAGCGTCAGCGCAGGGTCGAGGATAATCGCCTGAGGCACCAGCAGCGAATGCGCATAGGATTGCTTGACGTGGCGCACGGGGTCGGTGCCGCCGGCCGTCTTGTTGAATTCGCCCGCCGAAAGGGTCGTCGGCACCGCGATCTGGCGGATGGCGGGCGCCTGCGTTTCCCGGTCGCCGTGCGAACTGTACAGGCGCAAGGTCTCCATGTCCGTGACGTCGTTGCCGAGGCAAAGCACCATCAGCTTGCCGCCGTCGGTCACCGAGCCGCCGCCGACGGAGAGGATGAGGTCGGCTTTCGCCGCGCGCGCTTCGTTGGCCGCGGCGACCACCTGGTCGATCGGCGTGTGCGACGGCATGGTGTTGCAGACGCCGACGAGGCGATCCTTCAGATGGGTGCGGATGCGGTCGACGGTGTCGGTTTCGCGGCTGAGCGTACCGCCGACGAGAAGGAAGACGCGTTGCGCGCCGAGACGGCCGACCTCGGCGGCAATGGCCTCGTCGAAGGGCTGGCCCGTGATCACGCGGTCGATGTCGAAATAGGTGAAGACGCGTGGATCGTACATGGTGCCCTCCGGATTGTTTCTTCTTGCGTTTATTCGGCGGCGTCCTTGCGCCGCGTCTCCGTCCAGCGGTCGGCGGCTGCATCGTCGGTGGCGCGCGCCTCGACCCACTTGCCGTCGCCGTCGCCCGTTTCCTCGAGCTTCCAGAACGGCGCCTTGGTCTTCAGCCAGTCTATCAGGAAATGACAGGCTTCGAGCGCCGCCTGCCGGTGTGCGCTGGCCGTGACGACAAGGACGATGCGGTCGCCCGGTTCGAGCCGGCCGTAGCGGTGGACGATCAGGCTCGCCTGCAGCGGCCAGCGACGGTTCGCCTCGGCCTCGATTTCCGCCAGCATCTTTTCCGTCATGCCGGGATAGTGCTCCAGCGTCATCGCGCTGCCGCTGTCGCCGTCCGCCCCATCACGCTTCAGGTCGCGCACAAGGCCGATGAAGCTGGCGACCCCGCCGATCGCGGTGTTACCTGACGTGACCGCCTCGATCTCGCGGCCGGGGTCGAAGTCTTCCGCCTGCACGCGTACGGTCATGTCAGCCCCCCGTCATGGGTGGAAACAGTGCGACCTCGTCGCCTTCCGCGACGGCGGCGTCGAGGGTCGCGAATTCCTGGTTCACCGCGACGCGGATCGAGGACAGGTCCTTCAGCGCCTCGGCATGGCCCGGTCCGCGGTCGCGCAGCCACGCGACCAGCTCGGCGACCGTCTGCACCGACGCCGGCGGCGAGACCTGCTCCTCGCCGATGCCCGTGCGCTGCCGAAGCCACGCGAAATAAAGAACTTTCATAGGCTGACCTCGCTGAACGGCAGGAAGTCGACCATCGCGCCCTTCTCCAGCCGGGTGATGTCTTCGGGCAGTTCCACAAGCCCATCCGCGCCGACCAGCGAGGACAGCACGCCGGCGCCGCTGCCGCCATGCTTCTCGGCGCAGGCGATGCCGTCGGCGCCCGGCGTCAGCCGTGCGCGTACGAATTCGCGGCGGTCGAGCTTCTTGCGGTAGTCGAAGCCGGCACGTACGCGGTAATGCATCGGCGCGATATCGGTGGCACCGGAGAGCCGCAGCAGCAGCGGCCGCGCGACGACCAGGAAGGTCACCATCACCGCAACCGGGTTGCCGGGCAGGCCGATGATCGGGACCGTGCCATTGACGCCCCCGATCTGAGTGGACAGCTGGCCGAGCGCGACCGGGCGGCCCGGCTTGATCGCCAGCATCCAGAAATGCAGCGAGCCCAGCGCCTCTATCGCCGTCTTCACGTGGTCCTCTTCGCCGACCGACATGCCGCCGGAGGTGAGGAGAACGTCATGGCTTGCGGCGGCCGCGCGCACGGCGTCGGTGATCTGCGGCGCGTCGTCGGGCAGGATGCCGAGGTCAGTCACCTCGCAGCCGAGCTGGCGCAGTGCCGCCTTCACCGTGTAGCGGTTGGAATCGTAGATGGCGCCTTCCGGCAGGGGTGTGCCGGGATCGCGCACCTCGTCGCCCGTCGAGAAGACAGCCGCGCGCAGCCGCTTGTAGACGGTGAGCATCGTGCGGCCGACCGAGGCGGCGAGCCCGACCTCCTGCGGCCTGAGCCGCGTCCCGCACGTCAGTACGGTGCTGCCGGCGGCAATATCCTCGCCCGCCTTGCGGCGGTTGGCGCCGCGCTTGATGCCGGGGGCGATGACCACCACGCCGTCGTCCTCGCGGCAGTCTTCCTGCATCATCACGGTGTCGGGCCCGGCCGGCATCGGCGCGCCGGTGAAGATACGGATGGCCTCGCCGCGCGCGGCCGGGCGGCCGAGCGGATGACCCGCGGCGGCGCGGCCGGCGACCGGCAGGCGCGTCTCGCTCTCCGGGTCCAGGTCATCGAAGTGCACGGCATAGCCGTCGACGGCGGAGTTGTCGTGCCGGGGCACGGCGATGGGCGCGGAGACGTCTTCGGCCAGGATGCGATTGATCGCCGCGTCGAGCGCGACGTCCTCGGTATCGACGACCGGGCCGATCCGTTCGCCGAGCAGGGCCAGCGCGTCGGCCGTCTTCATCAGCGGCCGGCCGGTCGCGAAGCAGTCGTCGCTAAGCTGCGCCATGGCTCCGGACCTTCAGCAAGCCGCACCGGTCGATCACGAAATCGGCGATGGTCTCCGCGTCGTTGAGGTCGAGCACCGGCAAAGGCGTGCGCACGGCGTCCGGCGCATCGGTGGCGATCGCGACGATGCTGGGAATGCCGGTCGCCATCAGCGGCTTCCCCGTCTCGGCCCGGTAGACCTCCAGCTTGTCGTGCGGGTAGGTCTTGAACCCCTCGATCAGGACAAGGTCCACCGGCGACATGTATCGAAGCAGCTCTTCCATCGGTGGCTCGGGGCCCTCCCGGTTCTCATGCTGCAGGACCCAGCGATTCCGCGAGGAAATCATTACCTCGACGGCGCCGGCCTCTCGATGGACATAGGAGTCCTTGCCCGGTTTGTCCATGTCGAAGCCGTGATGGGCGTGCTTCATGGTCGATACCCGGAGCCCGCGCCCGATCAACGCCGGCACGAGGTGGCGAATTAGCGTCGTCTTGCCGCTGCCGCTCCATCCGGTAAGGCCGAAAATCTTCATGTTCATAGTCTGTTGTGCCGGGGGTGCGCCGTCTAGCCCAAATTCCGGGCGGTTTCCGGCGCTTTTGCTTCCTCGGCCCCTGGCCGGGGCTCGGGTTCCGGGTCGGCGGTCAGGTGGTTGAGCCCGGCGCGTAGATAGTCGTAGCCGGTGATCAGCGTCAGCAACGCCGCGATCCAGACGCCGATCTCGCCGATCCAGATGCTCGGGATCCAGTCCGGGCTGGCGTCGTGCACGATCAGGAAGCCGAGGGAGAACATCTGGATCATCGTCTTCCACTTGGCGAGCCGGCTTACCGGTACCCCGACCGAGATCGAGGCCAGGTGCTCCCGCAGGCCGGAGACCAGGATTTCCCGGATCAGGATGATCAGCGCCGGCAGGACGACGAGGCCGGCAATCCGGCCGGTCGCGACCAGCATCAGAATAACGGAGGAGACCAGCAGTTTGTCGGCGACCGGGTCGAGGAACCGTCCCAGCTTCGAGATCTGGCCCATCGAGCGGGCGATATAGCCGTCGAAGAAGTCCGTTACGCAGGCCGCCGCGTACAGGCCGAGCGTAACCCAGCGCGCCATGTCCCCTTCGATGAAGAACAGGGCGACGATCGGCGGAATTACCAAAATCCGCGACAACGTCAGCAGGTTCGGCAGACTGGTCAGCATTGGGCGAAATCCGGGGTCGATAGGAGGACTTTACTAATCCTCATTGAAATGGCCATAGATTTTCTGGGCGACGGTGCGGCTAATTCCGTCGACGGCTTCCAGATCGGTCAGGCCGGCGGCGGCCACCGCCTGCGCCGAGCCGAAATGCATAAGAAGCGCTTTCTTCCGCTTGCCGCCAATTCCCGGAACTTCGTCGAGCGGCGAAGTGACGAGGCTCTTCGCCCGGCGCGCCCGGTGAGTGCCTATGGCGAAGCGGTGCGCTTCGTCGCGCAGCCGCTGCAGGAAATACAGCACCGGGTCGCGTTCGGAGAGGGTGAAGGGCGCCCGGCCCTGCAGGTGGAACGTCTCCCGCCCGGCATTGCGGTCGGGGCCCTTGGCGACGCCAAGCAGCGCCACGTCGTCGATACCGAGATCGGCGAAGACCGCGCGGACGATGGAAAGCTGACCCTTGCCGCCGTCGATGACGACCAGGTCGGGCCAGGTGCCGCGATCGCGGTCCGGGTCTTCCTTCAGCGCGCGCGAGAAGCGCCGGGTCAGCACCTCGCGCATCATCGCGTAGTCGTCGCCGCCGGCGACGGGCGTTTCGTCCTTGCCGGTGCTGCGGATGTTGAACTTGCGATACGCGTTCTTCATCAGCCCGTCCGGGCCCGTCACGATCATGCAGCCGACCGCGTTCGTCCCCTGGATGTGGCTGTTGTCGTAGACCTCGATCCGGTTCGGCGGCCCGTCGAGGCCGAGCGTGTCGGCGAGGCTTTCGAGGAGTTGCCGGTGCGAGGCGCTTTCCGCCATGCGCCGCGCCAGGGCGTCCTGCGCGTTCTGCCGCGCATGCTCGATCAGCTTGCGCCGGGCGCCGCGCTGCGGGGTCTCCAGGCGCACCTTGCGCTCGGCGCGTACCGACAGGGCTTCGGCCAGCAGCGACGCTTCCGTCACCTTGTCGCTCAGCAGGATGAGCTTTGGCGGCGTTACGCGTTCGTAGAACTGCCCGACGAAGGCGGCGAGCAGCTCCGGCGCTTCGACCGACCGGCTCTGGCTCGGGAAGAAGGCACGGTTGCCGTAGTTGCGGCCGTCGCGGAAGAAGAAGACCTGGACGCAGGATTGTCCGCCTTCCTGGTGCAGCGCGATGATGTCGGCATCGGTGATGCCCTGCACGTTGATGTCCTGATGCGCGCGCACGTGACTCAGCGCATTGATGCGGTCGCGCAACACGGCCGCGCGCTCGAACTCCAGCGCGTCGCTCGCCTTCTGCATCGCGTCCGCGAGGCGCGCCTGCACCTGGCCGCTGTGCCCGGCCAGGAAGTCGTGCGCCTGCTCGACCAGCGCCGTGTAGTCTTCGCGGCTGATCTTGTGCACGCAAGGCGCGCTGCAACGCTTTATCTGGTATTGCAGGCAGGGCCGCGTGCGGGCGGAGAAAATGCTGTCTGAACAATTGCGTAGCAGGAAGGCGCGCTGCAGCGTGACGATCGTGCGATTGACCGCGCCGGCCGACGCGAAGGGACCGAAATAGCGTCCCTTGCGGGTCTGCGCACCGCGATGCTTGATGACCTGCGGGTAGTCCTGATCGCCGGTGATGAAGACATAGGGGAACGACTTGTCGTCGCGCAGCAGCACGTTGTAGCGCGGCTTCAGGCGCTTGATCATATTCGATTCAAGCAGCAGCGCTTCCACTTCCGTGTGTGTCGTCACGAATTCCATCGTGCGCGTCGCGGCGATCATGCGCTGCAGGCGGATCGGAAGCTTCGCCGGCTTGGTGTAGTTGGCGACGCGCTTACGCAGGTTGCGCGCCTTGCCGACATAGAGCGCTTCGCCGCGCTCACCCAGCATGCGATAGACGCCCGGACTGCCCGGCAGGGTGGTAAGGTTGGCCTGGATCACGTCGACACCGGTGACGAGACCGCCATGCCGGGTGGTCCCGCCCGGGATCGCGTCGGGCGTTCGGTCCTTGCGTGTTTCCATCGCCGGTAATGTCGTTGCCAGCTCCTTCGCCGTCAATGCGCGCCGACGGTCAAAGGACGTGTTCGCGCGGCGCACGGCGCCCTAATTCTGCCTAAATTCATGCAGCGCCTCAGAGGGTTAATGAGTGGTTAAACATATCCACGGAATCTGTGGATAACTCTGTTGACAGCGATGCTGGCGCGGCGCGCAACCCAGACGGCTCAAGCAATTAAGCTCATTGCCTAAAATTTAGGCATAAAATTTAACTTATTGAATCTCAATAATTAATTGCGAGGCCTATGTTACTATTCCTTGTCAAATCGTGTTTTCCGGGGGAAATGCAGCCATGGATAGCGCCCGTGCCCCGCTGTGTAAAACTCAGACCGAGTCGTATTGAATCAAGTCCGTGTCATTTGAAGCGCTTGAGTCCATACACCAATGACTTAACCACTATTCGCAGATTCCACTACTTTCGTGGGGGTGCGCCCAGGCGAGGTGCTGCCCGCTGTCGAGTGCGATCATCTGACCGGTCATCGACGCGGCGGAAATGATGAACCGCACGGCCTTGCATATGTCGTCGAGCGCGACGGGCGCGCGGAGCGGCAAGGATTCATATTGACGGCGGAACTGTTCTTCGGTTTGGCGCTCGTTCGGGAGCACCGGTCCGGGACCGATCGCGTTGACGCGGATCCGTGGCGCGAGCGCGAGCGCCAGGGTCTGCGTCAATGTCCAGAGCCCGGCCTTGCTGATCGTGTAGGACAGGAAGTGCGGCGTCAGGTTCCACACGCGCTGGTCCAGCATGTTAATGACGACGCCGTTGCGATCGGCGGGCAACGCCTGCGCCATCGCCTGGGTCAGCACGAACGGCGCGCGCAGGTTGGTTTCGACATGCATGTCCCAGGACGCCCGGTCGGCGGTGCCGACATCGTCGTGATGGAAGACCGAGGCATTGTTGACGAGGCCGCCGATGGGGCCGAGCGCGTCGACGGCGTGGCGCATCAGCGCCTCGGTTTCAGGCTCTTTCGACAGGTCCGCCTGCAGCGCTATGGCCGCGCCGCCATTGCGCCGGATCTCGGCGACCGTTTCGTCGGCGTCGTCCAGCGAATGGCCGTAATGCACCGCAACGGCCCAGCCTTGCTGCGCGAGGTCGAGCGCGATGGCGCGGCCGACCCGTTTCGCCGCACCGGTGACGAGGGCTGTCTTCGGTATGCTCATGTCGCGGAGCATAGGGGCGGGGCGCCCCGGCGTTCAAGCGTTACGCGCGGTAGCGGTCGACCGCCTTCCAGTCGATGTCGATGCCGAAGCCCGGCGTGTCGGGTATATGCAGCATCCCGTCCTTCATGTGCGCGCCGCCGGTATAGGCTTCGTGCTGGATCGGGTGCCGGTCGTGGGCGCCGTGCGATTCCGCGGCGAAGGCCTTGTCGCCAAAGGCGGATACGATGTGTCCGTGGATATGCGCCGCGGTATGCGGGGCGATCATCACCCCCTTGATCGCCGCGTAGTGGGCGATGCGCAGCGATTCCGTGAAGCCGGCATGGCGCGTGGAATCGAATTGCACGTAACGGACAGCGCCGGAATCGATGAAGTCCCGGACGGTGAAGCGGTGCCACTCGCGCTCGCAATGGGCCAGCGGGATGGGCGATGCGGCCGCGAGGCGCACGAAGTCGGCCGGCTGCAGGTACCAGTGCAGCGGCTCTTCGAGCCAGAACACGTCATGCGGCGCGACGAGCTCGGCGAAGCGGATGCATTCCTCGACTGTGTAGGGCGCGTTGAGGTCGAGCATCAGCAGCGCGTCCCTGCCGATCGCGGCGCGGGTCGCGCCGACGCGGTTCGCCTCGTCCTCGATCGAGAAGGCGCCGGTCTTCAGCTTGACCGCCTTGAAGCCGTCGGCGACGAAACCGGCCAGCTCCTCCGCACAGGCATTCTTCGGCTCGCCCTCGATGTAGTAGCCGCCGGTCGCATAGGTGAAGACCTCGTTGCGCGTGCCGCCGAGCAGCTTGTAGATCGGCAGCCCCATGGCCTTGCCCTTGATGTCCCACAGCGCGATGTCGATGCCTCCGATCGCCGCCATGATCTGTGGCCGGGCGTTGCGCGGCAGCGGCGGCGGCAGGCCGTCCCATCCGCCAAGACCGCCGGGGCGCGGCGACGTGGCCGAGAAGAGCCGCTCCCAGACCGTTTCATGGCCGAGCGCGTCCATCCCGACGGCGACGTCGCCCAGGGTCTT
>Ga0307417_10000605_pt1 | contig 14546 bp, 16 predicted proteins | sample SalMarWE160210MG_2_FD_202514 | JGI IMG/M metagenome (GOLD analysis project Ga0307417, IMG submission 202514) | Salt marsh sediment microbial communities from the Plum Island Ecosystem LTER, Massachusetts, United States - WE1602-10 | ecosystem: Environmental > Aquatic > Marine > Intertidal zone...
CAAGGTCGGCCGCAACGACCCCTGCCCCTGCGGTTCGGGCAAAAAATACAAGCACTGCCACGGTCAGCTCGCCTGAGGCAAGAGCCTCCGGATGCATCCGGGGGCTCCCTACAAATGGAAAGCTACAAGCTCGTCCTGCCCGAACACCTCAACCACTACGGCTACCTGTTCGGCGGCAACATACTGAAATGGACCGACGAGGTCAGCTGGATCGCCGCCAGCCGCGACTTTCCCGGTTGCAAGTTCGTGACCGTCGCCATGGACAAGGTCGAGTTCAGGCGTAGCGTGCGCCAAGGCAGCATCCTCCGCTTCGTCGCCACACAGGCCGAAATCGGCAACAGCTCGGTGCGCTACCAGGTCGATGTCAACTCGGACGACATCGAGCATGGCACGGAAAATCCCGTGTTCGCGACCGCCGTCACCTTCGTCTGCCTGGACGAACAAGGCCGCAAGCAGGCCATCCGCCGCTGAGCGGGCCTTGAATTCGAACGCGCTTTACCCGACAATACAAGTCAACTTTTAGCGGAGCGATCCGAATGCCCTATTTCATTTACGAGATCGGCCCACTCAACATCCTGAACAAGCGCGGCCAAGCGGACAGCTTCAAGGAAGCCAAGTCCGTTGCCAACGACCTGCGCAAAGGACTGGACCCGAAAACCGGCACCCAGATCAAGATGATCTTTGCCGAAAGCGAGTTGTTGGCCGAAGACACACTTTCACAGCCGCGCGAACTGGACGCTTCGCTGGCTGGCGACGATTATTGAGGGACCCGATATGAGCGATACCTTCTGCGACTTGGCCAAAGGCAAGTGCAAACCCTGCGAGGGCGGCATTCCGCCTTTATCGCCGGCCGAGATCAAGACCCTGCTCGCGGACGTGAGGGACTGGCACGTCAGCGAGGGCAAACTGCGCAAGGACTTCAAGTTCGCAGACCACTACGTGACCATGACCTTCGTCAACGCCATCGCCTGGATTTCGCACCAGCAAGGCCACCATCCGGACCTGACCGTGGGCTACAACACCTGCCGCGTGGAATACATCACCCACGCCATCAACGGGTTGTCGGAAAGCGACTTCATCTGCGCGGCCAAGATCGACCTCTTGTTCGATCTTTGATCCGGGCGGCCATGTCCGGCTACAACGAGGATGCCTACAAGGAAGCGCGCCAGTCGGCCATCGCGCTGGCGTGTCCGTTCGAGCGCGCACTCCTGTCCCGTTGCGTGGTCTGCTTCAAGGCCAAGAAACTACTGCTGGCCGAGCGCGAGGTGATCAGTTGCACCGAGGAGCGCGCCAATCAGCAATGCCAGCGATACCATGAAGAGCTGCACGAGAACGCGCGCTTCGCACTCCATGTCGAACCACACCAGCCCTGGCCCTTCGGCAAGGAGATCCGCGCCCAGTGTGGCGGGGTACGCGGCCTCGCCGACGCCCTGGGCAAACAACCGGCCATGCCCGCCGATGTCGCCCTGCTGATCAACGAAGGCTTGCTCAGATACGGCGACCTCGGCCAATTCCCCTATTCCGAGATCATGCGTGCCGTAGTGCACTTCGAGCCCAGACGGCGCCGACCATGAAGGTCGCAGTCATCGGCGCCGGCCCGGCCGGCATGTCGTGCGCCAACGCTCTGGTCAGCTTCGGCCTGGAACCGAGCGTCATCGAGCGCTCCAACCATGTCGGCGGCATCCAGCGCGCCAATTTCCACCCCAACCTGTGGATGCTGGGCATGCCAGGCGAGACCGGAATCGAGGTTACTGGCCGATTGGCCCGGCATTACTTCGAGTTGCCCATCGTCACCCATTTTCAGGCCGAAATCCTGGCCGTAACGCCAATCGATCACGGTTTTCTGCTGGAGCTGGCCGACGACGACGGCAGCGTCGACACCATCGAGGTCGCCGCCGTGGTCCTGGCCACCGGCAGCCAGTTGCGCAGTACCCCCGAGCTCGACGCCCTGGCCAAGCAATCCGAACGCGTGATCATCGGCCCCCTGTCCGACACCATACGCGATGGCATTCGGGACAGTCGGGCGCTGATCCTGGGCGGGGGCGACAACGCCTTCGACCATGCCCTATACCTGGCGGAGCGCGACAATCGCGTCACCGTCTGCGCCCGCCGCGAATTCTCGGCCCGCCGGCAATTTCAGTCAGCATGCGCCGCACACCCGGAAATCGAACTCAGGACGCACTGCCTGCCCGACATTCTGACGGCCGACGAGAGCGGAATCTCGATACGTGTCGACGGGGAAACGGAGCACTACGACTGGCTGCTAGCGATGTTCGGATACACCCCGGCCACCCGCCTGCTGGACCGGTTCGCGCCTTCGATCCGGCCCCGGCTTGCGGAAAGCGGCCACATCCATGTCGAACATGGCCAGCGCACCTCGGTGTCCGGCATCTACGCCGCAGGCGACGTCACCGACTGCATCCAGCCCTCGGTGCCGACCGCCATCGCGCAGGGCCTCGCGGCCGCGAAGGCGGTCGAACTCGATCAGACCGCGCAACCGGATAGTTGACTCCCGGTCGTCGTCCGCGATTCCTGATACCCCTAGCATCTGCCGCTGCTTTGATTCCAGGATCAGAATCAATTCGAGCTTGGCTCGTTTTACTCCGAGAAGTATCCTTTACCTGGACTTTGTTAATTCACTCAAAAAGCTCGGCTTATCACCACAACCTTAGGTCATGGCACCCACCATTTACCTGCATATCGGCATGCCCAAGACGGGTTCTGGCTCGCTCCAACATTTCTTAAAAAAAAACCAGCAGGCCCTGAGTAAACGCGGTTGTCTTTTTCCCATGACCGGGCGGGGGCGATATGATCACCATAGCCAATTTCGCTTTGCCGCGACCGGGCTCGACTACGTGTTTTACTATCTCTTCTTACGTTGGAAGAAATACCCCGATTGGTACCTGCGCTCGCCGGGGCTGAAACAATCCCGACTGTCCCTACTCAAGGAAATCGAAGCCTCAGGAGCATCCTCGGTTGTCATCAGTTCGGAATGGTTCAGCATGGGCATGTTCTCTGGCGCCATTCGCCGTCTATCGGGTCTATTCGAGGGTTTTCAAACCCGGCCGGTGATGTACATTCGGCGCCAAGATGAAGCAATACAGTCCTTTTACGCGGAGTTGATCAAGAATCCGTTCACGCGCTTTTCATTCGATTTCAACCCCGGCCTGATGAAATTCGTCCCATTCTTTGACTACTATCGGGAATATCAACGCTGGGCCGAGGTATTCGGCCATAACAATGTAATCGTGCGCTGCTACGATCAACTCCTAGAGCGAGATATCAACCGAGACTTTCTAGAGCTACTGCGAATTGAGCCTGAAGGCCTGGAACTATCGACGGCACGAAAAAACCCGCATTTGAACAGCGCGCAAATCCACGCACTCAAGCGGGCCAATCGACAGCAACTGTCTGAGACCGAGTACCGGAATATGCTCAACGAGCACGAATCAAGACAACCCAGCTCCGGGTTCGATTTACTCAGCGAGTCACAAGCGGCATCGATCAAGCGCCATTTCGCCGATTCGAACCGTCGCTTGGCGCAAACGGCATTTGCACGGGAGCGGTTGTTTTTGGATGATTTTTCCTGAGCGAAATCGGTTCTACGTGGCCTTTGAATAGCATCGCGCTCCCGAATCCGACATAGATACGGTTTCCACGGCGAATTTCCCTCCAGCTGGCCCCCAAGACAGCACGCGTAGGGTGCAATAAGCGAAGCGCATTGCACCAAAGCACCCGCACACATCCGGCGCAATGTCCTGTGGTTATTGCGCCCTACCCCTCCAACCAGGTAGCAGGAGATCAAACCACGCAGTCGACGTAGTAGCGGGTGCGGCCGTTGCTGCGGTCTTTCACCAGGCCGTGGACGTCGGTCTCGAAGCCGGGAAACTTCTCGTTGAACTCGCGCGCGAACTGCAGGTAGCGCACGATGGTCTTGTTGAAACGCTCGCCTGGGATCAGCAGGGGAATGCCGGGTGGATAGGGCGTCAGCAGGATCGACGTGACACGCCCTTCGAGCTTGTCGATCTCGACCCGCTCGATCTCGCGGTGCGCCATCTTGGCGAAGGCATCGGACGGGCGCATGGCCGGTTCCATGTCCGACAGATACATCTCCGTGGTCAGGTGGGCCACGTCGTTGGCCTTGTAGACCTCGTGGATCTGACTGCACAGGTCCTTCAGACCGACCCGTTCGTAGCACGGAAACTTGGCGACAAAGTCGGGCATGATGCGCCACAGCGGCTGGTTGCGGTCGTAGTCGTCCTTGAACTGCTGCAACTCGGTCACCATGGTGTTCCAGCGGCCCTTGGTGATGCCGATGGTGAACATGATGAAGAAGGAATAGAGACCGGTCTTTTCGACGATGACGCCGTGCTCGGCCAGATATTTGGTCAGCAGAGCGGCGGGGATGCCGGTTTCGGCGAAATCGCCGTCGACGTCCAGGCCGGGGGTGATGACCGTGGCCTTGATCGGATCGAGCAGGTTGAAGCCGGGCGCCAGCTTGCCGAAGCCGTGCCACTTGTCTCCCGCCTTGAGCGTCCAGGCCTCACGCGCCTCGATGCCCTCTTCCGAAAGGTCCTTCGGACCCCAGACCTTGAACCACCATTCATTGCCGAGTTCGGTGCCGACCTTGCGCATGGCGCGCCGGAAGTCGAGCGCCTCGGCGATGGATTCCTCGACCAGGGCACGGCCGCCAGGCTCCTCCATCATCGCCGCCGCCACGTCGCAGGAAGCGATGATGGCGTACTGCGGTGAGGTCGAGGTGTGCATCAGGAAGGCCTCGTTGAACACATCCTGGTCCAGCTTGCGGGTCTGCGAATCCTGTACCAGGATTTGCGATGCCTGGGACAGCCCGGCCAGCAGCTTGTGCGTGGACTGGGTCGAGAAGATCATGGTCTCCTTGCAGCGCGGCCGATCGGCGCCGATGGCATGGTAATCGCCATAGAAGTCGTGGAACACGGCGTGCGGCAGCCAGGCCTCGTCGAAGTGCAATGTGTCGATCTTGCCGTCCAGCATGTCCTTGATCTCCTCCACGTTGTAGAGGATGCCGTCGTAGGTCGATTGGGTAAGGGTCAGCACGCGCGGCTTGGCGCCCTTGTCGGCGAAGGGATGGGCGGCGATCTTCTTCTTGATGTTCTTCCACTCGAACTCGGACTTGGGGATCGGTCCGATGATGCCGTAGTGGTTGCGGGTCGGCATCAGGAAGACCGGGATCGCGCCGGTCATGATGATGGCGTGCAGCACCGATTTGTGGCAGTTGCGGTCGACCACCACCACATCGCCCGGCGCCACGGCCGAATGCCATACGATCTTGTTCGAGGTCGAGGTGCCGTTGGTGACGAAGAACAGGTAATCGGCGTTGAAAATGCGCGCGGCATTGCGTTCCGAGGCCGCAACCGGGCCGGTATGGTCGAGCAGTTGGCCGAGTTCCTCGACCGCGTTGCAGACGTCGGCGCGCAGCATGTTCTCGCCGAAGAACTGGTGGAACATCTGGCCGACCGGCGATTTCAGGAAGGCGACCCCGCCCGAGTGGCCGGGGCAGTGCCAGGAATAGGAACCGTCGGCGGCATAGTGGGTCAGCGCGCGGAAGAACGGCGGCGGCAGCGAGTCGAGATAGGCCTTGGCCTCGCGCACGATGTAGCGGGCCATGAACTCGGGCGTGTCCTCGAACATGTGCAGGAAACCGTGTAGTTCGCGCAGCACGTCGTTCGGAATGTGGCGGGTGGTGCGTGTCTCGCCGTACAGGAAGATGGGGATGTCGGCGTTGCGGAAGCGGATTTCCTGGACGAAGGTGCGCAGTTCGGCAATGGTCTGGACGGCCTGCTCGCCGGCAAATTCCTCATCGTCCAACGACAGGATGAAGGCCGACGCCCGACTCTGCTGCTGGGCGAATGAGGACAGGTCGCCGTAGCTGGTCACGCCCAACACCTCCATGCGCTCGCCCTCCAGCGCCTTCGCGAGCGCCCGGATACCGAGACCCGAGGCATTCTCTGAACGGAAGTCCTCGTCGATGATGATGACTGGAAAATGGAAGCGCATGGCCTGTCCTCGCTGGACGATTGGCAGAATCGCGGGATTATACGAACTGCTCAGCCGTGGGGGATTAAATTTTAACGTCATATTTCAGCGACGCCGGAAGGGACAGGCCTGGGTCTCGCCGCCCGCCGACACGGCCACTGTCATATGCCGCACCCAGGTTTAAGATATAGCTGATCACTTACTGCATCGCTGGACGCACCTATGAAATTAATCATCGTAAGCGGCCCTTGGAGCAGCGGCACAACTGCAGTCGCAGGTACTCTGCATCACCTGGGCTTTACGGGTTTCGGCCCCTATCTTCAGATTCGTGATGAGCGGGCTCCCGTCAGCTACGAATTCATGCCCTTTCGCGACCTGGTTCTGAAGCTGGCCTCCGAGGACAGCCTCAAGCTGACCGTTGCCAATGCCGACCCGATCAACCGGGCGCTGGTCGGCTTCCGGCAGCAGGTACTCGAGCAGGCGTTTGGGCCCTTTGACGAAGAGACTAGCCCCCCCGTTTTTCTCAAGCTTCCGCTGTCGGCCCTGCTACTGAACTGGCTGGCCGACCACTTCGAACTGCGCCAACTGTTCGTCGCAAGACCGCTCAATGACATCGAAAGAACACGGATACGCAGAAACTGGATGCCCCAATTCGGCGCCACCGGCGCCCAAGTGCTCTATTCGCACATATTCAGTGCCACGATCGAGAAAGGCATCCCAACCCAGATCGTCCATTACCGCGAACTATTGAAGTCTCCTGAGCCGATCATCCGCTCGATGGCCGAGTTCTGCGGCCATACACCAAGCGAAGACAAGATTCTAGAGGCGACCCGTTTCATTACAGACAGCGCCGCATCCCGAGCCGCCAAGAGCGCCTCGGCCTGAACGGCCAGGCCCGTTAGATCTTGGGTAGAGTAACGCCGGTCTGCCCCTGGTATTTGCCACCCCGGTCGCGGTAGGAGGTTTCGCATTCCTCGTCCGACTCGAAGAACAGCATCTGGGCGACGCCCTCGTTGGCGTAGATGCGCGCCGGCAACGGCGTGGTGTTCGAGAATTCCAAGGTCACGTGACCTTCCCATTCCGGTTCCAGCGGCGTCACGTTGACGATGATGCCGCAGCGGGCATAGGTGCTCTTGCCCAGGCACACGACCAGGGTGCTGCGCGGGATGCGGAAATACTCCACCGTGCGCGCCAGGGCGAATGAGTTGGGCGGGATGATGCACGAGTCGCCCTTCACTTCGACGAAGGAATTCGGGTCGAAGTGCTTGGGGTCGACGATGGTGGTATTGATGTCGGTGAACAGCTTGAACTCGTTCGAGCAGCGTACGTCGTAGCCATAGCTGGAGGTGCCGTACGAGACGATTTTGCGGCCGTCCACTGCTTTGATCTGGCCTGCCTCGAAGGGCTCGATCATGCCGTGTTCCGCCACCATGCGGCGAATCCACTTGTCGGATTTGATGCTCATTTTCAACCCGTTCAATAAACGAAAAAGCCGCGCCAGAAGGCGCGGCCGATATGCTACTCGCTCCGGGCGCTTACGTGTTCTGAATCACGATGCTCGGGAACTTGGCGCTGTGGTCCACGGCCAGGTCGCCGACCTTGACCGCGACGCGGCGGGCGATGGCACGATAGATTTCGGAGATGCGCGACTCGGGCTCGGCCACCACGGTCGGCCTGCCGGAATCGGTCTCCTCACGGATGCGCATGTCGAGCGGCAGGCCGCCCAGGAATTCGACACTGTAGTCTTCGCACATCTTCTTGCCGCCGCCGACGCCGAAGATTGGCTCTTCATGGCCGCACTTGGAACAGATGTGCAGGGACATGTTCTCGACCACGCCGAGGATGGGCACACCGACCTTCTCGAACATCTTGAGGCCTTTGCGGGCGTCGATCAGGGCGATGTCCTGCGGGGTGGTGACGATCACGGCACCGGTCACCGGCACGCGCTGGGCCAGGGTGAGCTGGATGTCGCCGGTACCCGGCGGCAGGTCGATTACCAGGTAGTCGATCTCCTTCCACTTGGTCTGGCCCAACAACTGTTCCAGGGCCTGGGTGACCATGGGACCGCGCCAGACCATGGGCGTGTCGACGTCGATCAGGAAACCGATCGACATGGCCTGCAGACCATGACCCATCATCGGTTCCAGCGACTGGCCGTCATCGGATACCGGACGGCCGGTGATGCCCAACATGGTCGGTTGCGACGGGCCGTAGATATCGGCGTCGAGCATGCCCACGCTGGCACCCTCGGCGGCCAGGGCGAGGGCCAGGTTGACCGCGGTGGTGGACTTGCCGACACCGCCCTTGCCGGAAGCGACGGCAATGATGTTCTTGACCCCGGGGATCAGCTTCACGCCACGCTGGACGCTATGGGCGACGACCTTCCAGGACACGGTGGCGGCAGCCGACTCGACACCGGCCACGGACTTGATCTTGTCCTCGACCAGGGCCTTGATCTCATTCTGGATCATCTTGGCCGGATATGGCAGCACCACGTCAAGGGTGACCTTGCCGCCATCGACCTTGATATTCCTGGCCGACTTGGTGGAGATGAAATCCTTCTGAGTGTTGGGATCGACCAACTCCTTCAGAGCGGCCTGGACTTGCTGTTCGGAAACCGACATGGCATACCTCAGATAAACAATGAAAATTAGGGTGCGGGCCAGGTGGGGGCAAGGCCGCCCAAATTCAAGTCCACCCGACGCCACGACTATAGTCGACTATTTTACTCGATTATATGTCTGACTGGGAAATCCGTTTGCAATCGGGAATCAATAGCTCAGTTGCTCGCCCAGCTCGGCAAAGTTGCGCGCGGTCGGGACGGTATGGATCGGGGTACCCAACTGGCGACTGATCTGCGAGGAGGAAAAGATGCCGCGCAGGACCTGGCCCTGGCCGGACCGGCGCTCGACCGCCAAGGCATGCTGGCGCCCCTGAGCCTGCAGCGTGGCGACGATATCGCCCACCGTAGCCTTGACCAGGTCTTCCATACAGATCACGTCCAGGCGTTCACGGGGCGTCATGATGTCCTTGACCAGGACATCGGCATGACGAATGCCCTGGGTCTGGATCACCTTCATCGGCCGGGTGCCACTCAGGTCGTTGGCGGTGATCACGCCGAGGATATGCTGCTGGTCGTCCACCACCACCAGGGAACGCACACCGTAGTGGATCATGCGGTTACGCGCCACCTCGATGCTCTCCAGCGGCAGGATGGTATACGCAGTCACCTTAGAGAAATCGGTCAACACCGACAGCGCCGGATCGTCCATGGCGACTTGTCCCGACACGTCCTGATGCGGTGTCACAAAGGTCGCCCCCTTTTGCAGTGGGGAAACCTTCAGAACCTGGTAATTCGAACTCATGTGCATCTCCGATCTATGTATTTCTTCAGCAACTTCCACCGTGCACCTTCATGCCGTGATGCACCTGCGCGCTGTGCCGCGTGCGGCTGTCTACCCGTAGAAACTGTTCCAGCTCTTCCAGTGCCATGCGGTAAACCTCCTGCTTGAACTCGACCACGGAAGTGACCGGAGCCCAGTACTTGTTCCAACGCCAGGCATCGAATTCCGGATGTTCCGTCGCACGCAGGCAGACATCACATTCGCGGCCGGTCAGGCGCAACAGAAACCAGATCTGCTTCTGGCCACGGTAATGGCCGCGCCATTCCCGTCTCACCCATTCCCTGGGCACGTCGTAGCGCAGCCACTCGCGGGTGCGCCCGAGGATGCGCACATGCTCAGGATCGAGCCCGACTTCCTCTTTCAGCTCCCGGAACATGGCCAACTCCGGCGTCTCCCCGTATTTAATACCACCTTGGGGAAACTGCCAGGAATCCTGGCGCACACGCTTCCCCCAAAAAACCTCGTTGTGTGCATTGCACAATACAATGCCCACATTCGGCCTGTAACCGTCCTTGTCGATCATGGCCGGCCCCCAAATTCATAAACTAAAAGGAATTTTCCCATCCTTCGGCAGGCTTGGAAAGCCGCACCGTAGTGTCACAGCACAAAACCACGCTCGGAAATAGCGTTGTACGACCGCATCCGGTCCAGGAAAGCCGGCATCTCCAGACCCAAGATCGCCTCCAACTTTTTCGCCCCCGCCTGGAGCCGACCGAAGCCGCCGTGGGGCAGCGGCGGCTTGAAAGCCAACAATTGAATGTTGCCCTTCTTTTCGGCTGGCAGCATGAGGGTGTGATCGTCGAAGGCCTTGGCCACCCGGTCGAAATAAATATCGAACAGACGGTCCGACCCCCATAGGTTGAACACGGCGACCCCGCCCGGCGCCAAAGCCCGTTTGCATGCCGCATAAAAATCGGACGACGCCAGCCCCTCTACGATGCGCTTGGCGTCGTAACCGTCGACCAGCAGCACATCCAGACTGTCTTCCTGGGCGCGGACATAGGCCGCGCCGTCGCCGGTCAACACTTCCAGCCGATCGTCGTCGTCGGGTAGCAGGAAATAGCTGCGCGCCGCCGCGACCACCTCCGGGTTGATCTCCAGCACGGTCAGGTTCGATTCGGGCAGGTTGCGATGGATGTATTTCGTGACCGAAGCGCCACCCAGGCCGATCAGCGCAATCTCGCGCGGCTCGGGCTTGAACAGCAGAAAGGCCATCATGGCCCGGGTGTATTCCAGCTCCAGTTCATAGGGGTCCTTGATGCGCATCGCGCTCTGCACGGAGGGGCTGCCCAGGTGCAAATAGCGTATGCCTTTTTTCTCGCTGACCTCGACCGGGTCGAAATCGGAATTGCTCCGTTGTCTGCCGAATAGCCGCATTGGGTAGAATTCACACTTTGCCAATTCTAGAAGCCTAACATGCGCACCTCCCGATTCTTCCTGTCCACCAGCAAGGAAGCCCCGGCCGAAGCCGAGCTGGTCTCGCACAAGCTGATGCTCAGCGCCGGCCTGATCAAGCGCCTCGGCTCGGGCCTGTACACCTGGATGCCGCTCGGCCTGCGCATCCTGCGCAAGGTGGAAGCCATCGTGCGCGAGGAGATGAACCGCGCCGGCGCCATCGAGTTGCTGATGCCGGCCGTGATCCCGGCCGAGCTGTGGCAGGAATCGGGCCGTTGGGACGTATTCGGCCCGCAGATGCTAAAGATCAAGGACCGTCACGAGCGCGATTTCCTGTTCGGACCGACCCACGAGGAGGTCGTCACCGACCTGGCGCGCAAGGAACTGAAGAGCTACAAGCAGCTGCCGGTCAATTTCTACCAGATCCAGACCAAGTTCCGCGACGAGATCCGGCCCCGGTTCGGGGTCATGCGGGCGCGCGAATTCCTGATGAAGGACGCCTACTCCTTCCACCTGACCGAGGACAGCCTGGACGAGACCTACCGCACCATGCACGCCGCCTATTCGCGCATCTTCACCCGCCTGGGCCTGAAGTTCCGCGCCGTGGCCGCCGACACCGGAGCCATCGGCGGCTCGGGTTCGCACGAATTCCACGTCCTGGCCGACTCGGGCGAGGACGCCATCGCCTTCTGCCCGGATTCCGACTACGCCGCCAACGTCGAGATGGCGGAGGGCCTGGCGCCGGCCGCGCCCCGGTCGGCCGCGACCGAAGCCATGCGCGACGTCGATACGCCCAAGCAGACCACCTGCGAGGATGTCGCCACGCTGCTCGGCATCCCGCTGCAGCGGACCGTCAAGCTGATCGCCGTGATGGCTGCCGACAAGCTCGACGTGCTGCTCGTGCGCGGCGACCACAGCCTGAACGAGGTCAAGGCCGGCAAGATCGAGGGACTGGCCGACTTCCGCTTCGCCACCGACGACGAGATCCGCACCGCCTTCAACTGCCCGCCCGGCTTCCTCGGCCCGGTCGGCCTCGATCGCAGCCGGATTCGCGTCATCGCCGACCGTACCGTGGCCGCCATGGCCGATTTCGTCTGTGGTGCCAACAAGCCCAAATTCCACACCGCCGGTGTCAACTGGGGCCGCGACCTGCCCGAACCCGATCGGGTGGCCGACATCCGCAACGTCGTCGTCGGCGACCCCAGTCCGGACGGCAAAGGCACCCTCGATCTATGCCGTGGCGTCGAGGTCGGCCACATCTTCAAGCTCGGTACCAAGTATTCCGAGGCACTGCAAGCCACCGTGCTCGACGACAAGGGCGATGCCCGCACCCTGATCATGGGCTGCTACGGCATCGGCGTGTCGCGCATCGTCGCGGCCGCCATCGAGCAGGGCAACGACGCGCGCGGCATCACGTTCCCGCAGGCCATCGCGCCGTTCGAACTGGCCATCGTGCCGCTCGGCTACGGCCGCAATCAGGAAGTCCGGGAAACGGCCGATAAGCTATACAGTGAATTGACGGCCGCCGGCATCGACGTGGTGCTGGACGACCGCGACGAGCGGCCCGGCGTGATGTTCGCCGACATGGAACTGATCGGCGTCGCGCATCGGCTGGTGGTGAGCGAGCGCGGCCTCAAGGAAGGCCGGCTCGAATACCAGGCCCGCACCGACGGCCAGGCGACGAAGGTCGCCCGGGACGAGGTGGCGGCATTCTTGAAGGAACGCATCGAGGCATGTCGAAGCTGAAGTATCTACTCTGGATCGCGCTGATCTGCGCGTCCCCGGCCTTTGCCGGGGCGCAGGTTTACGAGACTTTGTCTGCCAGTGTCCAGGCCGCGATGTCGAACGCCATCTCGGACCAGTCCGTAAATACACACCTGACCGACAGCCCGACCGCCAAGGCCTGGCTGTCCGAGATGTCGCGCCGCTTGGCCAAGCGCCTGCCGGACCCGGACTACCGCAGCGATCTTCTAATCACGGTCTACTACGAAGCCAGCCGGGCCGGCCTCGATCCGGAGATGGTCATGGGCCTGATCGAGGTGGAAAGCGGCTTCCGCAAGTACGCCATCTCCACGGCGGGCGCACGCGGTTACATGCAGGTGATGCCGTTCTGGGTCCGGCAGATCGGCACATCGGACCAGGATCTGTTCCACATGCGCACCAATCTACGTTATGGCTGCACCATCCTGCGCCATTACCTCGACATCGAGCACGGCGACCTGTTCCGTGCCCTCGGCCGTTACAACGGCAGCCTGGGCCAGGCGGGATATCCGAATATGGTCCTCGCCGCCTGGAAGAACCATTGGGTCTACGAACCGGTAGGCAAGCAGGCCCGAGCAGGTGACTGACTTCCCGACGATCGGCTGACCACTCATGAGCGTAATTGGCGACAAATCCATATTCACTGCGATGAAGCAGAACGGTCCGTTTGCGGTCACGGACGATTTGATGCTGGGCGTGCCATTTTCCAAGCAAACCCGGGCCTGGGCCAGGCCGTTCAAAAACGATCGCCTGCTTGCCACCAAGTATCGTGTCGTCAGGGCACAGATATTCGATTTCCTGCAAATCGAGAGTTTCGACGAAATACCTCGACTTCTTGCCGACCCTGGCGCGCGCGCGCAGCGTAGCGACCGGGCTTGTCAGCTGCTTGGCAGCCAGTTCGGGATCGTCGGCGGGACATCCGAAATCCGCAGCAAGATCAAGGAATACGCCCAGGCCGCCGATGCCGTTATCAACCTGCTGAGTAGCAAGGTCCTGTCCAAATACGCCATGCATATCGAAACCAGCAACGAGATCGAGACCACCCATGATCCGGTCAATCTACTGCTGCGCGTATTCGATAACCGATTCAGCATCAAGACCCGCTTCGAAGCCAAGCGCAAGCTGGTACTGATGGGCCTGGCAGGCTCGATCGACCAGCGTGAGCGGGAAACGGATATCGAGAACAAGTTCTATGCGTTTCTTGAATTTCTCAACAGCAATGTCTGGAGCCAGCAACACAAGATCGGCCACCTGGAGAAGGCTTATCTATTGAGTCAGCACGATCCGGACACCTTCCGCTGCCTGCAGGTGCAGGTGATCGATGCCGCCGCCCGGGAGGGCCTGAAAAAGCTGCGCGAAGGCGAGAAACTGACGCTTTTGAAGCGGCGCATCTTCCAGGACGAGGGACGCGACATCCCCGTCTATGTCAGCGTGCGCAAAAAGGATTCCGCCGCCAAGGTGCTCAAGCTGTTGCGCAAGAACGAAAAAAATCCGGCCGTCGCGGTGGACGACGAGTTGGGCCTGATGGCCGTTCTGGACAGCATCAGCGACGTCAAGCGCTTCGTTCGGCATCTGACCCGCTCCGCGATCAAGAGCGGTTCGTTCATGACCCTGGAGGATATTTCGGACACGCTGACCAGTGGTGACTTCCATGCGAAAAACGTCGGCAGCAATGGCCAGACACCCATGCTCAAGTTCTTCGCGCGGATGGGCGGCATGCGTGTGGAATTGATCATCCACACCAACCAGTCCTATCTGAATTATCTGTTTCAGCGGGATATCGCCCACGACGAATACGAGGTGAAGCGTTTCTTCGATTCAGGCGTGGCCGAGTTTCTGTTTCCGAGTGACATCTACAACCTGGATATGCCTCAGATCCGCCAAACCCTGCTGGAACAATCCCGAAAGCGCATCGAAGAATCAGTCCGCCTGCACGAAAACATCGCCTGAGCGGGCGGAGCCGCGCCGCGG
>Ga0307417_10000606_pt1 | contig 14544 bp, 9 predicted proteins | sample SalMarWE160210MG_2_FD_202514 | JGI IMG/M metagenome (GOLD analysis project Ga0307417, IMG submission 202514) | Salt marsh sediment microbial communities from the Plum Island Ecosystem LTER, Massachusetts, United States - WE1602-10 | ecosystem: Environmental > Aquatic > Marine > Intertidal zone >...
ATGCGGATGATCGTCGGGTCGATGTCGAAGTAGTCGGCGAGCCCGCCGCACACGCCCGCGATCTTGCGGTTCTTCTTCGAGCGATACAGCCGTTTTCCGGAGCTCACCGTGCCTCCTCCATTTTGGAGAATGGCGGCGTCGCCGTGCGGGGCGCGTGCCGGCCCCGCTGCGGGCGCTACGCCCTCAACAGCTGGAAGATCTGCTCGTTCGTCTTGTTGCGGCTCAGCAGTTCCAGGAGCTTCGTCATCGCTTCCTGCGGGGGCAGCCCGGCGAGGCCGCGCCGCAGCAGATGGAAGCGCGGAATGATGTCGGGCGGATAGAGCTTCTCTTCCTTGCGGGTGCCGCTCTTGGCGATATCGATCGCGGGGTAGATACGGCGCTCCGCCAGTTCACGCGAGAGCACCAGTTCCATGTTTCCGGTGCCCTTGAACTCCTCGAAGATCACCTGGTCCATGCGCGAACCGGTGTCGACGAGGGCGGTGCCGACGATCGTGAGTGAGCCGCCACCTTCGATCTTTCGAGCGGCGCCGAAGATCTGCCGCGGCGACTGCATGGCCGACGAGTCGAGGCCGCCCGACATCGTGCGGCCGCTGCCCTCGGCGCCCGCGTTGTAGGCGCGGGCCAGGCGCGTGATCGAATCGAGCACCAGCAGCACGTCCTTCCCTTCGAGCACCTGCGCCGCCACGATCTCCATGGCACGCTCCGAAGTTTCGATGTGCTCGCGCACGCTCTGGTCACTCGACGCAGCAATCACCTCGGCGGGCGTGTTGCGCTTGAAGTCGGTGACTTCCTCGGGGCGCTCGTCGACGAGCAACGCGAAGATCGACACCTCAGGATGATTGTGCGCGACCGCGGCCGCGATGCACTGGAGGATCCGGGTCTTGCCGGCCTTCGGCGGCGAAACGATCAGGCAGCGCTGGCCTCGGCCGATCGGGGCGATCAGGTCGATCGCGCGTCCGGTGATGCGGTCGTCGTAGGGCGGGTTTCCCTCGCCCGGCGGGAGTTCGAGAATCAGGCGTTCGGTCGGGTCGAGCGCCGATCCCGCCTGCTGCAGGTCTTTCAGGATCTCGAGGCCACGGCGTTTCTGGCCCCCGCCGCCTTCGCGACCGCTTCCTCCGCTACGACCGCGACGGCGCCTTCCGCCCCCTCGGTTGCTGCCTCCGGTTCCGCCCCGGTTCTGCGGTCCGTTGGCGGACGGCGTCCCGGAACTGGCATAGGGAGAGGGGGCACTGTTGTTCATGGGGCGATTGCCGGCGCGGGGACGGCGGCGGCGGCGGCGCGGCGCCGTGGACGAGGACGGCGTGGACGACTCCGACTGCGGCTGGGCGCCCTGCTCATTGGCGCCGCCCGGCTGATCGGGACGTGGTCCGCGGGGGCGGCGACGGCGTGGTCTCATGGAATGGATTCTTCTCCCTGGTGGAGGTGTACGGCCCGGTCGGGCCGGTGTTGCTTACGTAGGGGTGCAGCGGGCGGCAAGCGGTCCAATGCCCGCCCCGAAATACGGTGTGCAGCCGATGGGCTTCGGAAGTCCGGCTTCAGGCCGGGATCGTTGTGTGTCCGTGCCGCGGATACGAGGGAGCCGTCTCGGCCTACCTCCGTTGCTGCGCGGCGCGGATCTCAGCGCTCCTTCACGTGCGTCCGGCTCGAGCCGGCGCGTGAGCTTCGGCCATCGCCTTCCCATGGCCACGACGCGACTGGCGTCGATCACGAGGCGCGCACTCTTCCGCTCGCGCTCCCCTGATCCGCGTGCGCACGCGCACATGAGAACGGGGGCGGCGAGAAGGGCGGGTTCACCGGCGAGGGGGGCACGCGGTGTTCGAAGATCCGAACCGCCGGTGCAACATCCTCCTCTTGAGGTGTGCGCGGCCATTATCCAATTCGAGGCGCCGCTTGTCCAGTCCGCAAGTGATGGAGCTTTTCGAGGGAGGGACGAACGATCGCGGCGCGATCCCAGCACACCCCCGGATTATCGGCCGCGACCCCGCCACTCTAGATCGGAAATTCCAACTTGATGATTGCCCCAGCGCGCGAGCACGAACAGCAGATCGGCGACACGATTGAGGAAGCGGATCAGCCGCGCGTCGATGGACTCCACTTCGGCCAGCGCGACCACGCGCCGCTCGGCCCGGCGGCACACGGTGCGCGCGAGCTGCAGATGGGCGGCGAGCATCGAGCCTCCCGGCAGGAGGAAATTCTTGAGCGGCGGAAGGTCGGCCTCGAAGCGATCGATCCAATGCTCGATCTCAGTGACATCCTGGTCGGAGACGCGGTCGAGCTTCTCGAGCGCAGCGGGTTCCGTGGTCGCGAGCTCGGCGCCCGCGTGGAGCATGAGCGACTGGAGTGTCTCGAGCTCCCGCTGCAGCCAGCCCTTCGAATCATGCGCCCTGACCAGGCCCAGCACGGCGTTCAGTTCGTCCACGGCACCGTAGGCTTCGACTCGGGGGGACGCCTTGAGGACCCGGCCCGGGCCCAGAATGCCCGTGCGGCCGTCGTCGCCCGTGCGCGTGTAGATCTTCATACGGGCGAGGATTGGGGCGGGGGCAGGGGGCGGCAAGCGACGGCCGTACGGGCCGATTCTTCTCGCGCCCGGTGCGCGCGGGCGCGGCACGCGCGAGGCGGAACGGTGATTCGCCGCGGCACGAAGCCGGCCATGGCGGCCGTCCCGGCTGTGCCGACTTGCGCCCTCCACCCCCTTTGCCGCATAGTCCTTTGCCCTGTCTCATGGCGACCTCTAGCACATGGATCGGATGACCACCCGAGACACCCTTCCAGCGGTCCTGCGCGGCGAAGACGCCGCTGATTTGGGCCCCGAGTCACGAGAACGGCTCGAGGCGATTGCCCACCAGGCGGCGGAGGAGAACGCACTGGCGTTCGTCCGCGACGAATGCGCGGCGCGATTGCGCCAGCCCGACCCTTCGCCGGCGGTGAGCTACCTGCTCGCGGCGGTGAGCGCGATGCAGGGCGAGGTCGCGAGCGCTGACCAGACGCTGCTGCGTCTCGGCGAGCGACTGCAGAAAGATCAGAAGTGGGAGCCGCTGGCCGCCGTGGCCGAACGCGCGCTCGACCTCGAAACCACGGGCGCCGCCGCGCGCATGTTGATCGCGGCCCACGAGGGCCTCAACAAGGACCCGGAACGCATCGAGGCGATCGAACGCGCGTCCGAGATCCTCGACGACGATCTCGACGTGGCGCTGCTCCTCGCCGTGCGGCTCGCCGACGTCGGGGAGCTCGACCGCCGGCGAGCGCTGCTCACGACGCTCGTGCCGCGTTTCGCCGCCGAGGGCCGATACAGCGGCATCGAAGAGGCCGCCCTCGAGTTCTCGGAGCACCTGTACCTGGACGGGCTGGTGGTCGTCATCGAGTCCGTGCCACGGGTCGTTCAGCAGGAGGCGATGGGCGAAGCCGCCCAGCTCCTGGGCATCGCATTTCCGCCGCTCGACAAGGCCGGGCGCGGCGGCGAGGTCGTCGATGCGATCCGCGAAGCGGCGCGCATCGCGGCAGAGAAGGGCGGCGAGGCCGCTGCGCAACCGTTGCGCAATTCCCTCGCCGCCGCGTTGCGGAGCGCACACGGCGACCGCATGCCCGACGTCACCACGGTGTTCGCCACAGCGGGCATCGAAGATCCGGAGAAGCCCTTGCTCGTCGCTCTCGATCAGTTCGACCGCATCGCCCTGCTGCCGCCGGGTGGCCCCGTTTATCACGGCGCGTTCGGCGCGGGCCGTGTGGCTTCGAACGACGGCGCGGACGTCTTCATCGATTTCGGTTCGCGCAAGGGTCACCGCATGCCGTTCGACGCGGCCAAACGGACGCTCACGACGATCGACGAGCAGGACCTGCGGTTGCTGCTGGTCACCGAACCAAAGGCGCTGGCGACGATGCGCAGCGAGGATCCGGGCGAGGCTGTCGCCCGCGCGCTCATGTCGATCGGGGGCGAGGCCGACGCGAAGCGGCTCAAGTTGTTCATGGTGGGCTCGGGGCTCGTGCCGCCGAAAGAGTGGACCGCGTTCTGGCGCAAGGCGAAGACCGCCGCCGAAAAGCATCCGCGCATCGATCACTCACGGGCGTTCGAGCAGGTGTACGCCCTGCACTCGGACGAAATGGTGGCGTCCGGGATGAACGAGGTGACCAACGTGCCGCTGCCACCGGTCGAGCCGCGCCGGCCCGCGCGCGCGAACCTGATGACGTTGCGCAAGTTTCTTTCGCAGCACCCGAATTCAGAGGCCCCGCTCAAGCGGCGGTTCGGCAAGTTCGTCGAACGGGTGATGCACGACGAAAACGCGGACCCGACGGATCGCGCCCGGGCCGGCCTCTACTTCGCGCACTGGTTCGAGGACCAGCGCCACGAGTGGTCCGGCGTGCTGCGGCAACTGTGGGAGCAGGGCATGGTGGTTGGTGACCTGACCTCCGAGGACGAGCAGCTGGCTCTGCTGGAGTCCGCCCACGTGGTCGGCGTCGAGGCCGACGCGGTGCTGTCGGGCCTCAACTCGCGCTTCTCATCGGTGCGCGAGACGGCGGAACGGATGCAGGCCGAGATGGACGACAGCGGCCGCGCGGACCTGCGCCGGACGCTCCTCGAGCACGCCCCTCGCAACCCAACCGCAGCCATGCGGCTGCTCGAGGAGGATCTTGCGGCAAAGGAGGCCCCCGCTGATGCCTGGCGGCTGTTCTGGTCGGCGTTGTCGCTGATCGAGGATCGCCCGAAGCCGTCCCTGGCGAACAAGATCCTGCGCTGGCTAGAGCCCGGCGACGCGTTCGAGCGCATGCTCGAGGGCCGGGAGTGTCCGGAAGACATGAACCTGCGAATCCGCGTGCTGCTGCGCCAGTGGCGCTCAAGCGACCGGTTCCTGCTCCCCGCGCTCGACACGATCGGGCGCCTGGGGCTCTCGGAGGCGGTTGCCACCGTGCACGAGGCGCGCCGCGCCAGCACCGAGAAGTTGTTCCAGGGCGTCGGCCAGCAGGCCGAGGACACAGACATTCCGATGATGACCCGCGCGACCTGGGACAAGCTGCAAAAGGAACTCGAGCGGCTCGAGTTCGAGCTGCGCATGACGATTCCGCAGACGATCCAGCGCGCGCGCGAACTGGGCGATCTCAAGGAGAACGCCGAATACCACGCGGCCAAGCAGAAGCAAGCCAACGTCAGCAAGGTGGTGGCATCGCTTCAGCTTCGTCTCAGCAAGGCGCGGTTCGTCGAGGACGCCGAGTACAAGGACGGCGTGGCGGGCCTTGGTTCCGAGGTTGTCCTCGAGAGCGACGATCGCCTGGTGACCTACTGGATTCTCGGCGAAGGTGAACACCATCACGGTGATCAGGTGGTGTCGTTCCAGGCGCCGGTCGGTCGTGCGCTGATGGGCCGCGCGATCGGCGACGAGGTCGAAATCGGCGAAGGACCCGAACGTCGCCGGTACCGTATCGTCTCGATGGAACGCAAGATTCCGGCCGCAGAGAGCGAAACGCACTCGTAGTTCTCTCCGATTTACCGCACTCCCCGCCCGGTCGCGCAATCGCGCCGACATTCCGGCCCAAACTTCGGTTCGAGAGCGGCAAACTTTTCGCGCTCGCAATCTTTCGGTTGGCGGAATGGCGCGCATCCGCTATGTTCCGCGCCACGGTTTCGAAGGTTTCTCTCTCGTCCTACGCGTACGGTCCGCCACGACGGGGGATTTTCTTCGCGAGGCGCGCCACTCTCGCGCGACTGCGACGCTGCTCAGTGGGCGGCGAAAACAAGACGTTGGCCGCAACATCGGCAGGTCTCACGACCGGCCTTGACGTTGGGGTGGAAAAGGGATTTCCCGCCGCCCACATGAAGCCCTTGCCCGCGCGCGTCGCGTCGCGGCCCCGGCAGCTGGAGGGTCCTCGTGTCCCTGCAGGCACGGACGCATGCGATGAACCTGAAGATGGACGAGATGCTGCTTGGCACGCTCGCCATCGGTTTGCTCGAAGCCGAGGATGTGAACCTGGGGCCGCTCCCAAAGGCTTTCATCGAAGAGCGCGACCAGGTGACCGGTCGTCTGACGGCGCGTTTCGCGGGCAAGCAGCCCGCCGATATTCCCGGCGTCGCCGAGACGCGGGCGATGTTCCACCGCCTCGACATCGATCCCACCAAGACGCGCCCGAGCAGTGAAGCGCTGCTGCGCCGCGTGCTCCAGGGCAAGGGCCTGCCCGAGGTCAATGGCGCCGTCGATGTGTGCAACCTGTGCTCCCTCGAGCATCAGCTGCCGTTGGGCCTCTACGACCGCGACCGGGTCAAGGGCGCGATCATGGTCCGAGTCGGAGGCGACGATGAAGGCTACCCCGGCATCCGAAAGCAGCGGGTGAACCTGCTCGGACGCCTTCTGCTGGCCGACGACGCGGGCCCGTTCGGCGCGCCCACATCGGACTCCGTGCGCACGTCGGTGACGCCGCAGACGCGTCACCTGCTGGTCGTCGTGTTCTGCCCGCCGGAGCGCGCCGGTGGCGACCTGAGCACGATGCTCGAGCGTGTTGCCGATCGCCTTACGCGACTCTGCTCGGCGAGCGTCGTGGCCGTGCGCGTCGTCCAGTAGGCCCCGCGGCACCCGAACGCATTGCGACGCCGGACCCGAAGGTCCGGCGCCGCTCGTGCTTGCGAGTGTTTCGGGGCAAAGCGCTACTCGACGACGTCGACCTCGACCTTGCCCTTGATGTTGATCTTCACGCAGATCCGCCACTTGAAGTCCGTGGCGATCCCCTGCGGGTTCGACACCCCGGTGACGTGGTACTGGATCGCGGTGTTGGAGGCAGGGCCAAGGCCCTTCGCCTCGTTCAGGAGATCGTTGAGGATCTGATTGAGCAGGGCGATGCCGCCGGCGCTCACCGGTGCCGTCTGATCGGTCGTCACGGAATTCACGAGCACGTTGAAGTTCGTGATGACGTCGACTGCTCCGGTCGACGGCGTGAACACCTGCGTGCCCGAATTGTACGAGCCGCGGGTCACCGTGACGTTTCCGTTCACGATCTCGCGATCGCTGCGCGAGTCCGGCTGGGTGGTCTTGTAGGTGATCCCGAACACCGCGACGCTGTCGACGTCGCTCACGTCGATTCCGGCGTCTTCGAGGATCTGCTGGATGTCGAGATTCGACAGGTCGGCGACGTCGAAGTCATCGTGCATGTTCAGGTCGCCGGTCGTGTCGAGCGTGTCGCACGCGGTTCCACTCGCCACCAGCTCGACGATCTTGGTCTTCACTTCTGGAATGATGACGCAGCCGCCCTGGACCGTGAGGGCCGTCAGGCCGAGCGCGAGCAGCGAAAACAGCCAGTTCTTGCGCATCGCGTAGCCCCCCTCAGTTGCCGAAGCTCAGACCGACGGCCACGCCGGTCTGGGCTGCGAAGTTGAGTTCACCGTACAGCTGGAGGATCTTGAAATTCGCCTCGCTGCCCAGCGTGAAATGGAAATTCGACTGAGGGTCGAAGTCCACGCTGATCGTCGAGGCGGTGGCGTTGTCGGTGTATTCCGACTTCATGTCGATCGAGTCGAATCCGATCCCGACGTACGGCTGCAGGATCGAGAAGGACTTGCTGCCGGTGACGTCGAAGTGCCAGGTCTTGGCGTCGACGAGCGTATCGGCGATTTTGAAGCTCTGATAGAAGGCGCCGACCGCCATGTCGAACGGTGCGTCCTGGAAGTACTGAGAGATCGAGTGCTGGGCACCGAGCCCGAACAGGTCGAACTTGCCGAGATCGCTGTCGCCGAGGTCGATCGAGATCCAGCGGATCGTCGCCATGGTTCCGGCGATCGAACCGATCGACAGCTGGGGGGCGGCGAACGCGAACTCGCCGATGTCGAATCCGCCCGGGTGATAGAGCGTCGTTCCGCCCTGACCGGGTTGCGAGACGGACTTCGTGTCGCCGATCACCGTCGGTGCTTTGACCGATCCGGTGCCCGTGAATCCGGGGGGGTCGGTCGGCGTGTACGTGCGATCACCATCATCGAAATTGACGCCCATCAACTGAGCCCCGACCCTGAACATGACCCCCTGTTTGGGGATCCGCCCGGTGTGGAACACCGAGGAGTTCATGGTCGCGGAGAGTCCATCGACGAGCGGGTTCAGGTACCCCTTTGCGTTGTCCCCGGTCAGCGAGCCGAGGTTGTCCTCGAGCTGTGCCGCCGCGGGGGGCGCGTACGCCGTGAAGGCGAGCGCGGCCAGCAGGGCCGTTCGGAGCATGCGGACCATCATCAGAATGTCTCCTGGGTGCCATAGGTGCGAAGCGTCAGGCGGGGCGGTCCCACCCACTTGGATTGGAGTCCTCAGACTCCGCGTCGTCAGCGCTCACCGGAATGCGGCCGGAGGGCGGAGGGCCAAGGGTGAATCCATGACCCTGGGGGACCCATCGCTGACGCGCCGGGCAGGAGCCTACGCGGGGAGCCCGCAGGGGGTCAACGGTGTTTCGAGGCCATTGACGCGGGCCGGACGAGGGTCGACAGGCACGGAACCATCGCCGCAAAAGCGCCTCCGGGCGCGGGTTCGGCCGGAGGCGGCGCCGGACGCACGAACCGATTTCGTCCTGCGGTCAGACCTGCCAGCGGTTGGTGATCGGCAGGCGGCGATCCTTGCCAAATGCGCGAGGGGTGATCTTCACGCCCGGCGGGCTCTGGCGGCGCTTGTACTCGGAGCGATCCACCATCCGCACGATGCGGCGCACGAGTACCGCGTCATAGCCGAGTTGAGCGATCTCGGCGACGGAGCGGTCTTCCTCGACGTACATTCTGAGAATAGGGTCGAGTACGTCGTACGGCGGCAATGTGTCCTGGTCCGTCTGGTTCTCACGCAACTCCGCGCTCGGTGGCCGGGTGATCGTCCGCTCCGGAATCGCAACGTGCCCGCCGCGGCCGTTCCGGAAGATCGCGAGCTGATAGACCATGGTCTTCCAGACATCCTTGAGCACCGAGAACCCGCCGGCGGTGTCGCCGTAGAGGGTGCTGTATCCGACCGAAATCTCGCTCTTGTTGCCGGTCGTGAGCACCAGCGCGCCGAGCTTGTTGGAGAGCGCCATCAGGTAATTGCCGCGGATCCGGGCCTGAAGGTTCTCTTCGGTCGTATCGGCCGCCCGTCCCGTGAATACCGGTGCCAGAACCCGCGCGTAGCTCTCGAACACTTCGTGAATGGGAATCGTGCGCAACTCGATGCCGAGATCCTGCGCAAGCGATTCGGCGTCCTCGCGCGAGGCGGCAGACGTGTACGGAGAGGGCATGCTGACGCCGAGCACGTGTGCGGGGCCGAGCGCGTCGACGGCGATGCAGGCGCAGAGCGCAGAGTCGATGCCGCCCGACAGGCCGATCACGACCGACTCGAATTCGTTCTTGCGCACGTAGTCGCGGGTGCCGAGCACGAGCGCGTCGTAGATCTCGGGAACGAGTTCGCGATGGGGCTGCGCGGTCCTTCGCTCGAGGGACGGGCGCACCTCCACCGCGACGGCCAGGTCGCCACCGTCGGGGGCGGGAAGGGCCGCGGCGTCGCCGCGCGCCGCAAGCTGAACCCGGTGCGAGGGGGCGCCTTCGTCGAGCGCGCGGCCCTTTCTCAGTCGCGGGTCGTGCAGCCGGGCGTTGAACACGGCGTCCAGGTCGATGTCCGCCGCGATCAGGTCCGCTTCGAACATGTCGGCCTCGGCCAGCACCTGGCCCTGCTCGTCGACGATCACGCTGCCCCCGTCGAACACGATCTCGTCCTGCCCGCCGACCATGTTCACGAAGCAGACGGCGGCCAGGTTGTCGGCGGCGCGAGTCGACAGCATGCGCCGCCGTGACTGGGCCTTGCCGGCGTGATACGGCGAGGCCGAGATGTTCACGACGACTTCGGCGCCGTCCCTGAGAACTTGCTCTTCCACGGGGCCGCCCGGATACCAGATGTCCTCGCAGATGTTCACGCCGATGACGGTCTCGCCGCGCACGAACACGGGGTTGCTGCGGCCCGGCATGAAGTAGCGGTTTTCGTCGAACACACCGTAGTTCGGCAGCATGCGCTTGCGGTACGTCCCGGCCCAATCGCCGTCGTGCAGCACGGCAGCGGCGTTGAACAGGTCGTTGTCGCGCTCGATCGTGCCGACGATGACGGTCATGCCCCGGGTCAGCGGCAGAAGGGCGCGCGTGCGTTCGATGGCCCCGCGGATGAACGAGGGCTTGAGGAGCAGGTCCTCCGGCGGGTACCCGGTGATCGACATTTCCGGGAACGCGAGGACGTCGACGCCCAGCGTCCGGGCGTGCTCGATGCCGTCCGCGATTTTCCGGAAGTTGCCCGCGAGATCGCCGACGGTCGGGTTGATCTGACAGAGACCGAGTCGCAATGCGCGCATGGGCCGCCGATTCTGCGCGCTGGCGGGCCGGTGCGCAACTGGCGTGCCCCGGAGAGGGCTCCGACCACAAACGAAAGCGCCCGGTCCTTGACCGGGCGATCCCGTTGGCTTCCGCGGACGGAATTCACGTCCGTGGACTGAAAGAGAGGAGCCTCGACGTGCGCTTGGTGCACGCGGGCTCGCCCCATCCCTTGCGCCGGCCGGGGTCTCACCGGACCCTGTCTTTACGGTTGCGGCGCCAGGCTTTCAGAACTGATGTCGCCGACTCACAGGCCGGCGACATACCGGTATCGCAAATCCCATACCCCATGGCCGGATGGGATCGCGAACCGGCGTAAGTAATTGTCGCAACGTGCGAGGGCCCTTGCCAAGCGGAAAGTGCGGACCCGGCCGGGGCGTGTGGAATGGGTCAAAATCGGCAAATTGCGATGCAGATCAGGCAATTGTGCCGACGGGACGCCTCACTGCACGGATGGGCGGCTCCGGCGCGGCCGGAGGCTCCAGGGGCCGGGCCGGGCCCGCCCCGGGCCGCACGGCCTCGCCTCCCGGCGGCGCTCGCTTCCCGCCCGGGTCAGCCCCGGCGCGCCCAGCGGATGATTTCGGGCAGATTCGGGGTCTTGCCGTACATCAGGAGCCCGATCCGGAACACCCGCGCCGAGACCATGAGGGCGAGCAGCGACGAACCCGCGAGAAGGACGAGCGAAAGGAGGACCTGCCAGCCCGGCACCACGGAGGACGGCGCCGTGAGGCGCATGAGCATCGTGGTCGCCGCCGTGGGCGGGAACATCGAGAGCCCCGTTGCGAGCGGCCCCGATGGATTCGACAGGATCATCGTGATGACGATGAATGGCGCGAAGTTCGAGAACGTGAACCACACGGCGAACTGCTGCGCTTCACGCATGTTGCTCGTGATGCTGCCGATGCCCGTCATCAGGCTCGCATAGAACAGGTAGCCGAACGCGAAGTAGCAGACGGCCGCCACGAGGACCACGGGCGAGAGGTTCACGGGCACGGCGATCGCGGCAGCACCCACGAACGGGATGCCCAGTGCGATCCAGAAAGCGACCAGCAGAAGTCCCGAGGAGCCGAGGCCGAGGAGTTTGCCCGCGAGCAGCTCTTCGGCGCTCACGTTGCAGAGGATCGACTCCAGGATACGGGATTCCTTTTCGGTCGCGACGCCGTAAAGCAGGTATTGCCCGCCCACGGTGATGCAGAGGCCGAGCAGCATGGCGAAGCCGAACGGCAGCAGGAAATCGAGCAGATCCCTGCGATCGTCGCTGTACTGGAACCGACCGTCCTTGTCGAGCGTGTAGAGCTGGATCTGTTCGGTGGGACGCATGGCGCGCGCCGCCTGGAGGGAATCGAGCCGCCCGGCCACGAGGCCGCCCACGAGCCACGACGCGATCGGCCGCCTGTCCGCAGACGAAAAGATGCTGCTCTTGCGCGCGTAGCGGCGCAGCCGCCCGGTCTCGAGATAGTCCGCGGGAATCACGAGGACCTGGCTCACCTCGTCGGTGCGCAACGCCGAGTCGGCGCTGGCCATGTCCTCGAAGAAGTGCACGTCGATCCTGAAGCTTCGCACTTCGACGTTCTGAGCGAAGGGGTTCTCGTCCATCTTGAGCGAAGTGTCGATCGAGCGCTCGGCGCGCTCGAACAATCCGGTGGAATCGACCACCCCGAGCGACCTGAACGCCCTGAGGACGTCGCGAGCCTCGTGGGCGGATGACCCGATCGAGATGCTCATGACCAGCGCGAAATAGGCCGGTGTCCCGAGCGCGGTGAACAGGAATCCCCTGCGGCGAACCGTGGTCACGAACTCGCGCCGGGCGATCGTCAGGGCCTTCTTCCAGGACAGGGTCATCGCGCGACGTCCTCGATCGGGGCTGCCGCCTGGCTCATGCCGTGGTCGAGGCCCAGGCCCTCGCGCACTACCTTCACGAATACGTCTTCCAGCGGGAGCGAAGCGAGCGCGAACGATTCCACTCCCGCGCCGCGATCGAGCAGGGCGCGCAGCACGTCGCGCGGCGCCGTGCCGCTCTCCAGCGTGAGGTTGAATCCGCCGTCGCGGGCCGACACATCGCGCACCCCCGGAAGGTCGGCCGGGACCCCGGCATCGCTATCGAGTTTCACGGTGACTGCATAATCCGCGTAGCGGCGCCGCAGTTCACCGACCTTGCCGTAGAGCACCATGAGGCCATGATGAATCATGAGGGCCCGGTCGCAGAGTTGCTCGACCTTGTTCATCTGGTGCGTCGAGAGCAGGATCGTGGTGCCCTGGGCGCGTCGTTCGTGCAGAATTTCCTCGAGCAACATGACGTTCACAGGGTCGAGACCGCTGAACGGCTCGTCGAGAATCAGTACGCGCGGATCGCCGATCATCGCCGTACAGAGCTGGACTTTCTGCTGCATGCCTTTCGAAAGCGACTGCACCTGCTTCTGCAGCCAGTCGCCGAGCTCGACCCGTTCGAGAAGCCCCGTGGCCGCGGCGCGCGCGTCGGCGGACGACAGACCCTTCAACTGGCCGAAGTACGCGAGCGTTTCGAGCACCTTGTCGCCACGATAGAGGCCGCGCTCCTCCGGCAGATAGCCGATGTCCCGCTTGCGATCTCCGCCCACCGGGCGCCCGTCCAGCAGCAGGACCCCCGAGTCCGGCTTGAGGATGTCGGTGATCATGCGGATCAGCGTGGTCTTCCCGGCACCGTTCGGCCCGAGCAGCGCGAAGATCTCACCCGGGTGGACCTCGAATGACACGCGGTTCACGACGGCGCGGCCATCGTAGTTCTTGGTGACTTCGCGGACTTCCAGCACGGGAATCCTTCCTCCGGAGCGGCACGGGGACGGGCGAGAGGGCCACACTAGCCCGGACGATTCACGAGGGGCCAGCCGGGAACGCCGGGCGCCACCTTCCGGGATCCGCATGCGGTGGTTCATGGACCGTTTCCGCCGCCCCATCCGGACCCCCTCGCGGCGGGCCAGGGCTGGCCGCTGCCGGTCCGCCTGGGGCCGGACGCGCAGTTTCTGGCCGGGAGGCGGGCATTCTGCCCCCGTGCTCGGTCCTAACTCATGAACTGACAAGGCTACAGCTTGGCCTCAGAATTGCGACCCATACAAGGTGAACGAGTCGCGCCCGCGACGGCCGGAGGCGCCGGCAGGCGGCGGGCGCCGATCCGGAGATGCATGCGCATGAGAATCCCGAAGATCCCGGCCGTGGCCGCCCTCGCGCGAGGCGCGCGCGTCCTGGTCCCGGGCGCCATGTTCGCCGTCCTGGTGATCGCCGCGCTCGATGGTTGCAGCAACCGCAAGGGCGTCAACCAGCCCGTGGTGATCCCGCCGCTCTCCTCGCTGACGATCGACGTGCAGGTCGACACGGTGCGCTTCGGCGAAATGCACGTGTTCACGGTGACGGCCATCGACACCAACGGCGCCATGGTGTCCATCAACCCCGCATGGTCGAGCAGCAATTCCGCCGTCTTCACGGTTTCGCCCGCCGGGCACGTCACCGCGAAGAGCGAGGGCACCGCGTTCCTGACCGCGACCGCCGGCGGGCAGCAGGACGTGGCCACGATCACGGTCATTCCCGGCGGGGGCTGGATCATTCAGACGAGCAACACGAACTCGAACCTCAACAGCGTCTTCTTCGAGTCCGACGGACGACACGGCTGGGCGGTCGGCTCCGGTGGCCGGATCGTCTCGACCAGTGATGCCGGTGAAACGTGGAGCAATCAGTCGAGCAACACGATCGACGACCTGTACGGCGTATGGTTCGTCTCGTCCACCGAAGGCTGGGCGGTCGGCGGCAGCGGCACGGTGCGGCACACGATCAACGCCGGCTCGACATGGCAGGTGGTGAACACGGGCGCGGCGATCGAGAACCTGCTCGACGTCGTGTTCACGAATCCTGATACCGGCTGGGCGGTCGGCGCCACCGGGGTCGTGCTGCGCACGACGGATGGAGGAAGTTCGTGGACCCGCAAGACGCCGACCACCGCGAACCTGAACAGTGTCTCGTTCGCCGGCGCCTGGAACGGCTGGGCCGTCGGCGACAACGGCGTGATCGTCGGCACGCACGATGCCGGGCAGTCGTGGTTCACGGTGACCCCCGCGGTCACGGCGCAGCGCCTGAACGCGGTCTGGCGCCGCAGCGAGTCGCGCGCGTGGGCGGCCGGGCTGGTGGGCAGCGCGCCACGTACCATGTCGGGGCCCGATTCGACCGGGTGGTCGCTCGCGAGCGCGGGC
>Ga0307417_10000608_pt1 | contig 14480 bp, 11 predicted proteins | sample SalMarWE160210MG_2_FD_202514 | JGI IMG/M metagenome (GOLD analysis project Ga0307417, IMG submission 202514) | Salt marsh sediment microbial communities from the Plum Island Ecosystem LTER, Massachusetts, United States - WE1602-10 | ecosystem: Environmental > Aquatic > Marine > Intertidal zone...
CCGAACGATGACACCTGCCGATGTTGAGAAAAATGTAATAAGAGGACAATATGGTGCAGCAACTGTTCGCGGTGAAAAATTGGTTGGGTACAGGGAAGAACAAGGAGTTAGCAAAGATTCACGTACAGAGACGTATGTGGCAATTAAAATGTTCATCGATAACTGGAGGTGGGGAGGAGTTCCTTTTTACATTCGAACGGGGAAAAGACTTCCTACGCGCGTTACGGAAGCAGTTATCCATTTTAAACCGACTCCGCATCAAATTTTTGGGAAAAGAGAAACAGTTAATGATTCCTGCAACCAGCTCGTGATAAGAATTCAGCCTGATGAAGGTATACTCTTAAAAATCGGAATGAAAACTCCCGGCGCAGGATATAACGTTCAAACTGTAAATATGGATTTCCATTATTCAGAATTGAAAAATGAACCAATTCCATCAGCTTATCAAAGACTTATTCACGATTGTATGATTGGTGATTCTACACTCTTTGCCCGCGCTGATGCAGTGGAAGCGTGCTGGTCTTTTGTCCAACCCATAATCGATGTATGGAAAGAAAATAAAAATAAAAAACTAAAAGTTTATGGTTACCCCGCGGGGACGTGGGGTCCCGAACACTCCGACACATTAATAGATGAACCGGGAATTACGTGGAGATATCCGTGTAGAAATTTATCTGACGATGGTCTATTTTGTGAATTATAATTTATAAGTTGAGGGAAATGAAGCCTGTATTAAAAATATTCAAATCACAATTGGACGTAGCTGAAAAATTAGCCTCACGGATATGTTCTGTTATCGAAAAGAACAATTCAAAGAGTGGCAAAACATTTATAGCTGTTTCCGGCGGTAATACTCCTAAAATACTATTTAATGTTTTAGCTGAGGAATACAGAGAGAAAATAAGCTGGAATAATACGATCTTTTTTTGGGTTGACGAAAGGTGTGTCCCTCCGGAAGATAGGGATAGCAATTACGGAATGACAAAGAAATTTCTCTTTGATAAGATCGATATTCCTGAAGACAATATTCACAGGGTCAGAGGAGAAAATATTCCTGAAAAAGAGACAGTAAGATATACCGCAGAAATTGATGGATTGCTAAAATTCAGAAACAAATATCCAAATTTTGATTTGATGATTATGGGAATAGGAACTGATGGACATACAGCTTCTATCTTTCCTGATGAGTTGCAACTGCTAAAATCAGAAAAAGTTTGTGCGGTTGCTGTTCATCCTCAATCGGGGCAAAAGAGAGTTACTTTGACAGGTAAAGTAATTAATAATTCAGATAATGTATTTTTTTTAATTATTGGCGAGGACAAGGCAAAAGTTGTTGCGGATATAATCAAACAGAAGAAAAACTTTAAAAAATATCCTACTGCAAACATTGAACCAGTAAATGGAACTTATGAGTGGTATCTTGACACAAGTGCATCAAAGCTGATATGAAAATTATTATGGAGGTTAAGTAAATGCAGAACAAAAATTTTATAGTACAAACTGGTAAATATCAAAAAAAAATAGATGAAACATTAGAAAAAGTTAAAGATCAAAAAATTGCAGAAAGGATATGGAAAAATGATTTTACAATCTGGAGCGACAAGCCAGATGAAATAGTTAATCGTCTTGGATGGCTTAATAGTACAAAAGAAACAGGCGCAGCTCTGAATGAAATTAATTCACTTGTAGATGAAGTTCGGAAAGAAGGTTTTACAAGTGCTATTGTGCTTGGAATGGGAGGATCAAGTATGGCACCTGAAGTGTTCAGCTTAATGTTTGGGAAAAAAGAAGGATGCCTTGATCTTCACGTTCTCGACAGCACTGATCCCGGTGCTATAATTGAATTTGATAAAATACTTGATCCTGCCAAAACTCTTTATATAGTCTCTACAAAATCCGGTAGCACTGTTGAAACTTTTTCTTATATGAAACATTTTTATAATGCAACGTTAAAGAAAGTAGGAAAAGAAAATACCGGAAAACATTTCATTGCAATTACTGATCCGAAAAGCGGACTTATAGATACTGCTGAAGAATTAAAATTCAGAAAAATTTTCAGGAACGATCCAAATATTGGTGGGAGATATTCAGCTTTATCTTTTTTCGGAATGGTTCCTGCGGCATTGGCCGGTGTAGGCTTGAAAAAAATTGTTGATAGTGCTGAAAAAATTATAAGCGAAACTAAATCAAATAATCTTAATGAAGATACAGGAACTTATCTTGGTGCCGTCTTAGGGACTCTTACAAATGAGGGTGTTGATAAAGTTACATTCATAACGCCGGGAAAAGTTTCATACTTTGGAGCTTGGGTTGAACAACTTATTGCCGAAAGTACGGGCAAAAATGGGAAAGGAATTCTTCCGGTTGACGGAGAAACTGTTCAAGCACCTGAATATTATTCGGATGACAGACTGTTTGTTTACATACATTTGAAAAATGACGCCACAGATACTGAAAGGGTTAAAGCGCTGGAACAAGCGGGTCATCCTGTTATCGAAATAATCTGGGATGATCTTTATGATCTTGGTAGCGAATATTTCAGATGGGAATTTGCTATTCCAGTCGCAGGTTGGGCAATAGGAATTCAGCCTTTCGATCAGCCTAATGTGGAAGCTGCAAAAGTTCTGGCAAGAAAGATGGTTAAGGAATACCAGGAAAAAGGAAAGCTTCCTGAATTGAAATCTGCTCTGGAAGAAAATGGTATTTCTGTTTACGGAGATATTAAAGCACAAAACTTATCCGGGGCATTGAAAAATTTCCTGGATCAATTTGATGCCGGAAAAGACAACTATATCGGAAGAAGTTATGTAACAATTCAGGCTTACATTAAACCGGGTAAAACAACCACGCAAGCCCTGGAAAATTTCAGAACAGCAATTCAAAAGAAATATAAACTGGCAACAACATTCGGGTACGGACCGAGATTCCTGCATTCAACTGGACAATTGCACAAGGGCGATGCAGGCCATGGTTTGTTTATTCAATTTATTTCTGAAATGGGAAACGACTTACCAATTCCTGACAAGCCCGGAAGTGATGAATCATCTATTTCTTTCGGCACTTTAAAGAATGCGCAGGCGCTTGGTGACAGGCAGGCATTACTTGATAACAATCGAAGAGTGATAAAATTCAATTTAGGAAAAGATGTTGATAAATCGCTGGAGTTTTTAACAAAAGCATTAAATTAAAAATGATAAAAGCATTTGTCTTTGATCTGGATGGAACTCTTGCACAAACAGAAATTCTGAAAGCACATTCCTATGCAAAAGCTGTCGAAAAACTGAAGCCGGGAAAATATAAATCACACACTTTAATTAATTTTTACAGAAAACTTGTCGGGCATTCCCGTGAAGAAGTGGCAAATTTCTTTTTGCAAAAATTTAAGATTGAAAAAGAGTCTGAAAAGATAGCAAAGGATTTGAAAATAAAAGAGCCCTGGGAAGCATTTGTTAAGATAAGGTTGGATTACTATTTTGAATTTCTTGAAAATCCACGAACACTTAAAACAGTAAGGTGTCAGTACAGCACTAATCTGCTTAAAAAAGTAAAGCAGCAAAACTATAAAACTGCACTGGCAACTACATCGCATCTCGATGAAGCAACAAAAGTTTTGGAAACTCTTGGTCTGAAAGATCAATTTAATTTTATTGCTACAAGGGATATGATTGAAAACACCAAACCCGATCCGGAAATTTATAAGCTTGTGTTGTCCAAATTAAAAGTTAAACCTGAGGAATGTATTGCAATTGAGGATTCTATGACAGGCATAAAAGCAGCTCTTGCAGCAAAAATAAATTGCATAGCTGTAACAAATGATTACACGAAAGAATCAGTAAATAAAAGTAAATTGCTTGATCACAAATGGATAGTAAATGACCTGAAAGATCTGGAAAACATTGCTGAAAAGATGATCAGGCTCTATTCCTGATATTAAAATTTATGGGAACAGAATACGAAAGATTGCAGGAGTTAATAAATAAAAAAAAGAGTTGGAGAAAATGGGGACCTTATTTATCCGAAAGAGAATGGGGAACTGTCCGTGAAGATTATAGCGCAAACGGAGATGCCTGGAATTATTTAACTTATGAAGAGGCGCTCAGTCGTGCTTACCGCTGGGGAGAAGATGGTATTGGCGGAATTTGTGATGATCAACAGTTGCTATGTTTTGGATTTGCTTTCTGGAACGGGAAAGATCAATTTTTAAAAGAGCGGTTTTTCGGCCTTTCAAATACACAAGGAAATCACGGCGAAGATATAAAAGAATATCATTACTACCTTGATAATGTGCCTACCCATTCTTATATGAAAATGCTTTACAAATATCCGCAACCTGAATTTCCCTATGATAAGTTAAGAGAAGAAAATGCGAACAGAGGAAAGAATGAACCTGAATATGAATTAATAGATACGGGAATTTTTGATGAGGATAAATACTTTGATATTTTCATAGAGTATGCTAAAGCTGATAATGAAGATATTCTGATTAAGGCAACGATATTTAATCGTTCCAAAGAAGATGCTGAGTTAAATATTATTCCTCAAATATGGTCTCGTAATACCTGGTCCTGGGGGTTAGGTGATTATAAGCCAACTATTAAAAAATCAGACAAGAAATTTTTGGGTATTAATCATAGAGAGGTGAATAATCTTAAATTATTTTATGATGGTGATCCCGAAATTATTTTTTGTGAAAATGAGACAAACTTCGAAAAACTTTATGATGTAGAGAATAAATCACCTTTTTGTAAAGATGGGATAAATGATTTTATCGTTAACAATAAAAAAGATTCTGTAAACTTTGAAAAAGGAACTAAGGCCGGACTTAATTACAAACAAACTATTCAGGCTGGTAAATCATTCGAAATAAAATTAAGACTCACCAATAAATTGAATATATCTCCATTTGCTGAATTCAATAATACTTTTGATGAAAAAATCAAAGAGGCTGCTAGCTTTTATGACGACATTCAAAAAAATATAAAAGATAAAGAACTAAAAAATATTCAAAGGCAGGCCTTTGCGGGGATGCTCTGGAATAAACAGTTTTATTATTATGATATCCGACAATGGTTGAATGGTGATCCTTCACAACCAACTCCGCCACCTGAAAGAAAGCAGGGGAGAAATTCAGACTGGGTTCACCTGAACAATTTTGATATCATCTCTATGCCCGATAAATGGGAATATCCTTGGTATGCCTCGTGGGATCTCGCGTCTCATTGCATAATTTTCGCAATGATAGATGCTGATTTTGCCAAGCACCAGCTTGTTCACCTGACACGTGAATGGTACATGCATCCGAACGGACAGTTGCCTGCATATGAATGGAATTTTAGTGATGTGAATCCGCCAGTTCACGCATATGCTGCCTGGAGGGTTTATAAAATTGATCAGAAAAATAACGATGGAAAAGGAGATATTAATTTTCTTGAATCTGTTTTTCATAAACTGCTGTTAAATTTCACATGGTGGGTTAACAGAAAAGATGCTGACAATCATAATATTTTCCAGGGAGGTTTTTTAGGGCTCGATAATATCGGGGTGTTTGACCGGAACGAAAATCCAACAGATGGACATATTGAACAGGCTGACGGTACCGCCTGGATGGCTATGTATTGCCTGAATATGATGCGGATATCACTTGAACTTTCCAAAGACAATTCCATTTACCAGGATTTGGCTACAAAATTTTTTGAACATTTTTTATACATAGCAAATGCGATGTATAAAATAAGCCCGGATAGTATTAACATGTGGGATGAAGACGACGAGTTTTATTATGATGTTCTGCATACTTCAGATGATAAACATCGTAAGCTGAAAGTTCGTTCTATGGTTGGTCTTATACCATTATTTGCTGTTGAAGTTCTGGAACCGGAAGTAATGGAAGCCTGCCCTGAGTTTGCAGCAAGATTAGAATGGTTCTTAAATTATAGAAAAGATCTTGCCGGATTGGTCTCGCACTGGGAAATAAAAGGACAGGGACAAAGCCGGCTTCTTTCCCTTCTTCGCGGGCACAGAATGAAGTCTCTTTTAAAGAGAATGCTTGATGAGAATGAATTTTTGTCAGACTATGGCGTTCGTGCTTTGTCAAAATACCATCTTGAAAATCCCTATGTGTTCAAATCAGGTGGTTGTGAATTTATCGTGAATTATGTTCCCGGGGATTCTGATTCGGGATTATTTGGCGGAAATTCAAACTGGAGGGGACCTGTCTGGTTGCCCACAAATTTTTTGATAATTGAATCGTTGCAGAGATTCTATCATTATTACGGAGATGATTTTAAAGTAGAATATCCAACAGGCTCAGGGAAGTTTTTAACTCTGAAAGATATTGCAGAAGGGCTAACAGAGAGACTCGTCAAATTATTTTTACCCGATGAAAATGGAAACCGTCCGAATAACGGTACAGTTGAAAAATTTAATAAAGACAAACACTTCAAAGATTACATTTTATTCCACGAATATTTCCACAGTGATAATGGTTCAGGTTTAGGTGCATCCCACCAAACAGGCTGGACAGGGTTGATTGCAAAACTAATACTTCCTGAAAGAAAGTAATTAAAGATTTACAGGGAAAGCAATTGTTCCCGCAAGGTATTCAACACCTGGGTTTGGAGGGCCAATACTCGCATTTGACATATGCCCAAAACTCACACCGAATCTTCCACCATTTATAAAGCGATATGCAATTTCAATTTGTGATCTAAACTCTAGCGGATGATAGAGATCTTTCCCATTTCCCTTGCTGTAGAGTCCGGGGGCAAAACTTGGTGTTATAACGAAATGTTCACCAACAAAAAAATTAACCAGCCCGCCCGCGAAAACATAAACACTTCCATCTGAAGTTCCCATAATTCCGGCAAAAGGTTTTATTTTCCACCAGCCTTTATCGTGACGATATTCAATCCTTCCTTCAAATGCAGTATTTACTTTCTTATTAAAATCGAAGTAAGAACCTGATATAGCAATGAGTGGAGGGTCTTGAGTTTGTGGCAAGGCAAGTGAGGAAAATATTATTATTAAAAATAAAAGTGAGGTAAATTTCTGTATTTTTTTTTTCAAATTAATTCTTCTTTTTGATTTTAGGTTTGTAAATATAATTAAAAATTTAATATGCCGCTGTTTTGTAAACGAAGTTATTTGCTAAGATTTTTATTGGAAAAATAAAACCTTAAATTGTACAATTAAAATTCAGGGAAACAGATGATACCAAAGAAAACAGGATTCAAATCTAAACTGGATATTGCTAAAAACTGGCTGCCGAGATATACAGGCACTACAATTGATGAATTTGGTGATTATATGCTGCTTACTAATTTTCATAATTATGTAGACAGGTTTGCCGAAAAATTCAATTGTGATATAAAAGGTGAAGGTAAGCCAATGCAGACCGCTACTAATTCGGATGGATTGACAATAATTAATTTTGGAATTGGTTCCGCAAATGCTGCAACAATTATGGATCTGCTTGTAGCAAGGAGACCCAAAGGAGTTCTGTTTTTAGGTAAATGTGGCGGATTAAAAAGATCGACAGAAATTGGCCATTTTATTCTTCCAACTGCAGCAATAAGAGGCGAAGGTACCACAGATGATTACCTACCGGAAGCAGTTCCGGCGCTACCTTCATTTAAATTACATAAATTCATTTCAGAAAAAATTGTACAAAGAAAACTCGAATACCGGACAGGAGTGATCTACACAACAAATAGAAGAGTCTGGGAATGGGATGAACGTTTCAAAAAATATTTGAAGAAGCTATATACAATTGGAATTGACATGGAAACAGCCACAATTTTTATTGTAGGGCTGGTAAATGAAATTCCCCGTGGCGCACTTCTACTTGTTTCTGACATGCCGCTAATTCCAGAAGGAGTCAAAACAGAAGAGTCGGACAAATTAGTTACAACTAAATTTTCAGATATTCATCTTGAGATTGGTATAGAGGCAATGACTGAAATAGAAAAGAAAGGTGAACATATAAAACATTTTAAATATTAAAAATCTTTCTGTATTTATAGCCTCCGAAGCCGAGATTTAAGTTCATCGTTTAAAATTTAATATTTAATTAAACCTACCCGGCCCAGGCAGGCTTGTAATCAATTAAATTTTTATTAATATTTGAGAGTACAACTAACGGAAATTAATGAAGAACACCACTTCCCGTAAATCTTCCCCCAGAAAATCACCTAAGACATTTATCCTCGATACGAACGTTATTCTTCACGATGCAAGTTGTATTCATCAGTTTAAGAAGAATGATGTAGTAATTCCTTTAACTGTGATAGAAGAACTTGATTCATTTAAAAGAGGAAGCCAGGTAATAAATTTAAATGCGCGGGAATTTGCCAGAACACTTGACACTATGACAGGAGATGCCTTATTCAACGGCGGCATCTCTATGGGAAAGGGAAAAGGGAAACTAAGAATTGCAATTTCCCGAGGATTGAACAGTGAAATCAGGGAAATATTTAGGGAGGATAATTCAGATCACAGGATACTTGGTGCCGCATTTGAATGGAATAAAAAGATTCATGGTAAATCAGTAGTTGTGCTTGTTACTAAAGATGTAAATTTAAGAATGAAAGCGAAAGCTCTCGGAATTTTGGCTGAGGACTATACGACTGACAGAGTTGTCAGCGTTGAAGAGCTTTACAGCGGTAAGGAAACTGTTGAAGATTTTGATGATGAAGTAATAGTAAAATTATTTCAATCGCCTTTTGAAGTGCCGGCAAAATCATTAATTAAGAACCTGAATGGCACAGCTTTTCCGAATAAGTACTACATCTTTAAAAATGCAAGCCGATCAGTACTGGCAAACCTTGACCAGAATAAGGAAAATTTCAGGAAGATCGACAAAATAGTAACTTACGGTATTAAACCAAGAAATGCCGAGCAGACTTTTGCGCTCGATGCATTGACTAACAACGATATCCAGCTTGTTTCTTTAACGGGAAAAGCCGGGACAGGAAAAACTCTTCTCGCGCTTGCCGCGGCTTTGCAAGTGAAAAAATATTACAGGCAGATTTTTATTGCACGTCCGATCGTGCCGTTAAGCAATAAGGATATCGGGTTTCTCCCCGGCGATATTCAAAGTAAGATCGAACCTTATATGCAGCCATTGTGGGATAATCTTCGCGTTATTCAGGATCAATTTCCTGAGAGCGACAAGCAAAGCCTTGCAATTAACAGTATGATCAAAGAAGAAAAACTGGTGATTGAACCTCTTTCATTTATCAGGGGACGAAGTTTACAGAGAATATTTTTTATTGTTGATGAGGCACAGAACCTAACTCCCCACGAAATTAAGACAATTATTACAAGAGCGGGCGAAGGTTCTAAAGTTGTATTTACAGGAGATATTTACCAGATCGATCACCCTTATCTTGACTCACAGTCTAATGGTTTGTCGTATTTAATTGACAGGTTCAAAGGTCAGAGACTATATGCGCACGTTACACTGGAAAAAGGCGAGCGATCTGCCCTGGCTGAACTTGCCAGTAATCTTCTCTGATTTTTAAATTTTGTCAGTAAAAATTCTGCTATAAGCATTTTTTTCTTTAAATTTGCTCCGGCCTAAAAAAAATTAGATTATTATGCAGATATTTAGTTATAAACCCTTTTTAAGATTTTTATACAGATACGGAAATATTCCCGTTACAATTTTGCTGTCTGTTTACGCCGTCAGCCTTGCTGTTAACCTAGATAAGGGCGTAGTGTACATTATTCCTTTTGTTGTTACTTTTTTTGTTATATACTTTCTGAACAGGCATTACTTAATGTTATATAAAATTCTTCCATATAAAATAGAAGCAGATGATGAAAAAATAGTCTGTAATGACTTTCTTTTTTATAAAGATCCGGTCACAATTTTTTATAAGGATATCAGTTCATTGGAAGGTGGCATTTTCCAGGGCAGATTAAATGGGATAATGAAAATTAAGGATGGTACAAATAACAGGACCATCGGGTTTTACGATAAAATGAAAGATGCCAGAAAACTGGAGACTTTAGTTCTAAGTAAGGTTAATAAAAATATATATGATGAAGTTGTGGACAAACTTGGTATGAAAAAAAGTAATGCTCCTGATAAAAACAAAAAATAGCGACTTCCTTATTTGCTTTCTGACTTAATTTCTATCCACCCTTTCTTTATCTTTATTAAATAAGTAATAAAAATTATGAAGATAGCAGTGTTATTGTCCGGCGGAGTTGATAGCTCGGTCGCACTCAGACTTTTACAAAACGAAGGTCACGAACTTACGGCCTTTTACCTGAAGATCTGGCTTCAGGATGAATTCTCTTTTCTCGGCGAGTGTCCCTGGGAGGAAGATCTTGAATTTGCACGGGGTGTTTGTAAACAAGCAAACGTACCGCTTGAAATTCTTTCTCTCCAAACAGAATACTGGGATACGGTCGTAACTTATACGATTTCGGAGATTAAAGAAGGGCGAACACCAAACCCGGATATGTTTTGCAACAGCCTCATAAAGTTTGGCCAGTTTTACGAAAAGATTGATGGCTCATTTGAAAAAGTTGCAAGCGGCCATTATGCAACTGTAGAAGAAATAAATGGACTTTATCAATTAAAGCGATCTCCTGATCCGGTTAAAGATCAGACATACTTTCTTGCATATCTAAATAGACAACAATTATCGCGCGCATTATTCCCACTCGGAAAATATATGAAAAAGGAAGTCCGCCAATTTGCCGATCAGTTTGATTTGCCGAACAGGAACCGAAAGGACAGCCAAGGGATTTGTTTTTTAGGACAAATTAAATTCGAGGAATTTATCAGACATCACCTTGGAGTTAAGAAAGGTGATATAGTTGAAATTGAAACAGGTGAAAAGAAGGGTGAGCACAACGGTTATTATTATTACACAATAGGTCAGCGTTCAGGGCTCGGGCTTTCACACGGTCCGTGGTATGTTGTAAAAAAAGATGTAGAAAAAAATATCGTTTATATCTCAAAAGAAAATAAAGCGGGAAGAAGCCGTGACACTTTTGAAGTCGGTAAATTCAACTGGATTTTGGAAAGAAAACCTGATGAAAAAGACTTACAAGTAAAAATCAGGCATGGCGCTAATTTTTATAATTGTGAAATTGAGTTTATTGACAATGACTGTGCACAAGTAAAATTAGAAACTCCCGACCAGGGAATTGCACCCGGACAGTTTGCCGTTTTTTATAAAGATCAACTTTGTTTAGGCGGCGGTGTGATTTTGTAGAGACACCCAATCAGCCTTGTCAATACTGGGTATTGACAGGTGGTGTGTCTCTATAGTTGCTAAGGATTGATTGAATATTCATACAGGAAAATAAAGCTAAGTTATTATTTAATACTGAAAAGCATGCCGGATGTTAAGCTGAATGAATATTTTGCTTTATATTCAGAAGGTGTAGAAAGAGGATAAAAAGAAACAGAAGGAGAAATAAATACACCAAATTTAGTAGTTGCATTCAATTTTATTCCTAATCCTACTCCGATAACTAAATTTGCATTACCATTGGTAATTAAACCACCTGCAGTAAATGAAGGTAAAATATTAATTAATTTATTCTTCTTTTCTCCATAAAATGTCAAAGCCATAAGGGTCGCCGACGATGTTTTATCTCCTTGAAAATAAAAAGTTCCGCTATCATAAGTATAAGTGGTGGATTCATACGCTATCGTAAAGCATATGCCGCTTTTGCGGGATGAATCGGGCTTTAAAATATAAGCAGATATTGAAGGTTGTATTGCAGTATAGTTTGCAATACTAGTTTCATTAAATCCATTTGGATTATAATTTTGGGTTTTCCCAAATGTGTAGCTGAAATCGAAATCAAATATGCCATTTAAGGAATAACCTGCCCCTATTGAATTTCCAGAAGTGATATTATTTTTACCATAACAGTAAATTAAGACAAATCCGCTTTCTCCTCTTTGGAAATATTCACTTTGAGCATAATAAGTATTTGTAAAAGATAAAAAAGCGAAAACCGTGAGTAAGTAAATAGTCTTTCCCATTTTCTAATTTAATTTTGATTTGTTAAGGGAATTTCCCAAAAGCAATTAAATACTTGTACAAAAATAATAATATTTCCCAAAGGTTTAAGATTTTCATAAAAATTTATTGGTATAATTGGTCAAATATCTTTAATATTAATGAATCAATTAACCCACACCTCAATACAAATTGCGAGTAAAAAATGAAAGCTATTCTGAGATTTTCTTTTTTGGCATTAGTTCTATTTTTGTTTCAAACCGGATTTTCTTTCGCACAAATGGATACATCTCAATACGAAATCGAGAAAAAATTTGATTCACATCTGAATCCTGCTGATCTTAAGGCGAGACTGGAAAAACTAAGCGCTTATCCTCATCACGTAGGCTCACCTTATGATAAACAGAATGCTGAATTTATTCTTTCACAATACAAGTCGTGGGGATGGGATGCACATATAGAAACATTTTATGTTTTGTTTCCGACTCCTAAAACTCGCGTACTTGAAATGATATCACCCGAAAAGTTTACTCCAATTTTAAAAGAACCGCCATTAAAGGAAGACAGAACTTCAGATCAAACTGATCAACAGTTACCAACTTATAATGCTTATTCAATAGATGGCGATGTAACTGGGGAACTCGTTTACGTTAATTACGGGATCCCTTCTGATTACGATCAACTTGACAGAATGGGAATAAGTGTTAAGGGAAAAATTGTAATCGCAAGATATGGTGGAGCATGGAGAGGAATAAAACCAAAAGTGGCTGCTGAACACGGAGCCATAGGCTGCATAATTTATTCTGATCCGAAAAATGATGGATATTATGTCGGCGATGTTTATCCTAAGGGTGCCTGGAGGAATGAGTACGGTGTACAGCGTGGTTCAGTTGTAGATATGCCGGTTTATACAGGCGATCCCTCGACACCATTTGTCGGTTCAACAAAAGATGTAAAACGTCTGGCTGTGAAAGACATTAAAATTCTTACAAAAATTCCTGTGTTGCCAATTTCTTATCATGATGCTCTACCATTGTTGAAATCATTAGTCGGCCCTGTTGTTCCTAACAGTTGGAAAGGTGCGCTTCCGATTACTTATCATGTTGGTCCTGGTTTAACTAAAGTTCGTTTGAAAGTTGAATCTAATTGGGATACAAAGCCTATCAATGATGTAATTGCAATGATAAAAGGAAGTGAATTTCCGGATCAGTGGGTAATAAGAGGAAATCACCATGACGGCTGGGTCAACGGAGCGGAAGATCCTTTGAGCGGGCAGGTTGCCGAAATGGAAGAGGGAAAAGCAATTGGTGAATTATTAAAAACTGGCTGGAGACCAAAAAGAACAATAATCTATTGTGCCTGGGATGGCGAAGAACCGGGCTTGCTCGGTTCAACTGAATGGTGCGAAACACACGCAGATGAGCTGAAACAAAAAGTTGTTGCTTACATAAATTCTGATACTAATGACAGAGGATTTTTATTTATGGAAGGCTCTCATTCGTTGGAGACTTTTATTAATAATGTTGCTAAAGATGTCACCGATCCCGAAAAAGGCATAAGCGTCTGGGAAAGAGCAAAAGACAGACAGATTATTAATACTTCTTCAGTGGAAATAAAAAGGGAACTTGAATCGGCTAAAAATTTTAAAATTGGCGCAATGGGAAGTGGATCGGATTATACTCCCTTCCTGCAGCATCTGGGAATCGCAAGCCTTAACCTCGGTTTTGGTGGTGAAGGAGAGGGAGGTGTTTATCATTCGGTATATGATTCCTATGATCATTACATTCGATTCGGTGACCCCACATTTGAATACGGAGTTGCTCTGGCAAAGACTGCCGGTAGAGCAGTTCTTCGTCTTGCTGACGGTAATATTCTTCCTTTCAATTTTGATGATTTTGCCGGAAGAGTATCTACATATTTAAATCAAATTGAAAAGCTTACAACAAATATGCGCGAGGAAACCTCTCAGTTAAACCTGGAATTAAAAGATAATATGTTTACTGAAGTTTCTGATCCGACTAAAATATCTTTTCCTCCCAAGCCGGAAGATCCTGTTCCTTTTCTAAATTTTGCTCCACTCGAAAATGCCGTTAATACTTTACAGAAAAACGCTGATGAATATCAGAAAGCAAAAAATGAATTTATGAAGAGCGGAATAAATCTAACCGAAGACCAGGCAAAGAATCTTGATCAGCTAATTTATCAATCTGAAAGATTTCTCACCAACAAAGAAGGACTTACAGGTCGTCCATGGTATGTGCATGAAATTTATGCACCGGGATTTTACACTGGCTACGGTGTTAAAACGCTTCCCGCAGTTCGTGAGGCAGTTGAATCCAGAAATTGGGACGAAGCAAATAAACAGTCAGTCGTCGTGGCAAATACATTGAATAATTATTCATCTGAAATTGTCAAGGCAACAGCCTTGATAGAATCTTATTTGAAATAATATTAAGCTTTATTTTAATTGCGCCTTTCCAGTAATTAATT
>Ga0307417_10000609_pt1 | contig 14461 bp, 19 predicted proteins | sample SalMarWE160210MG_2_FD_202514 | JGI IMG/M metagenome (GOLD analysis project Ga0307417, IMG submission 202514) | Salt marsh sediment microbial communities from the Plum Island Ecosystem LTER, Massachusetts, United States - WE1602-10 | ecosystem: Environmental > Aquatic > Marine > Intertidal zone...
AAGGGGTCGAGATAATTGATCGTCTCGCACTTGGGACATTGGAGTATGAGTGACGCTTCCTTAAATGGCATCGATTTTCCCCCTTATCGAGTCGTTAGGTGATCTCTTTCTCTTCCAGCTCCTTGATTTTGGAACCGCTGAACCCGCAAAGCTTCGCGAGGATGTGTTCGTTGTCCGCGCCGACCGGCTTGAAGGTCCACCGAACGCGGGGCGGCGTCTCGGACATCAGGCAGGGAAGCACCTGCGTCTGCACGTCGCCGAAGGTCGGGTCGTCGATCCAGGCAAGCGACCCACGGAGATGGAAGTGCTCCTGGTTCGAGACCTCCTTGGAATTCCACACGGGCTGGGAGACAAGCCCGGCCTTCTTGAACTCTTCCCAGACCTGCTCTTTCGTCTTGTCTGCCGCCCACTTTTCGAGCTCGGGGTAGATGGCCACCTGCGCATCCGCCCCTACCCGGTCCGCGTGGGTCGGGTATTTCTTCGCAAGGTCCGGCTTCCCGACGAGCTTGCAAAGATTCGCGAAGTCCTCGTCCTTGTAGGCCGAAACGAAGCAGAAGCCGACCTCCTGCTCCTGCGGGTTCTTCGAGTTCGGGTAGGAGGACTTCCCGCACTTGAGGATCCCGTGCACGCAAAGGAGCGGATCATAATTCCCGAACCGTTGCGCGACGATCCCCGTCCGCCCGTAGAGAGCGATGAGATCGGTCAGGTGCCTCTGGGCGCCGTGCACCTGGGAATATTCGAGGAAGTTCCCCTTGCCCGAGATGTTGTCGCGCCAGTAGAGGCAGGCGATGATGTTGAAGGCGGAAATCGCGCCGCCCCAGTAGTCCATGATCCAGATGGTCTGCTTGGAGGGCATCCCGCCCATTTCCTTGTGCCACCCGGTGATCGAGAAGCAGCCGCCCTGGGCCTGGCCGAGGATGTCGTAGGAAGCGCGGTTGCGCCCCGGGCCCCAGCCGCCGAACCCCCCCATCCACTGGTAGATGACCCGGGGGTTGACCTCTGCGTGCTGCCGGTACCCGATTCCCCAACGGTCGAAGGTGCCCGCCCGGTAGTTCTCGCAGAACACGTCGGTCTTGGCCGCCAGACGTTTCATGATCTGGATCGCTTCCGGCTTGTGGAAGTCGAGCGACATGAAATACTCGTTCGGATTCGCTCCGAAAAAGCCCAGCCCCGTCCCCTTGTCCGGCATCCACCGGGAGAGGGGATAGAGGAACGGCTCGTTGAACGGCGTGGTGTGACGCATCGGCTCGCCGCGCTTGGGCAGCTCGACCTTGATCGTCTCGGCGCCCAGTTCGGCGAGGTAGCTTGCGCAGGAGGGGCCGAGGATGTACTGGGTCGTGGAGACGGCCCGGATCCCTTTCAGTGTCTCGGGCTTCTCGAACCGCTTCGTCGTATCGAAGACGGTCCTGCAGAAATCCTCGAACGTCATATCTTTCAGGTTTTTCGTGACTGCAGCGGTCATTAGATCACCCCTCCCTTCCGAAGAGCTGCCAGTTTCTCGCGATCCAGGCCGGCGAGGCGGCGATAGACGTCCTCGTTGTCCTGGCCGACCGTGCGACCGATCCACTTGATCCGGCCCGGCGTGTTGCTGCCGATGAAGCTGGAGGCCCCGAGGAGGACTCTCCCGTAATTGACGTCATCACAGATCTCGATGTGGCCGCGGTATTTGTAGTGCGGGAACTCGCACACCTCGTCGATGAAGGAGACGCCTCCGGAAGCCACTTCCTCTTCCTGGAGCGCCTTCTCGCATTCGGCCCGGGTCTTGTCCTTGGTCCAGTCGCACATCGTGGTGTAGGTCTCGACCTGCATGTAGTGCGGCAGCCGGTCGGTCACCACGCGCAGCTTCGGGTCCTCGCAGATGTGCTGCTCGAGCTCGGGTCTGTCTTTCCCGACGGTCCGCCAGATCCGGAACCAGAGGCGATCGTGCCCGCCGCCGACCATGATCTGCCCGTCGGCGCACGGGTTCACGGCATAGATGTTGATCGCCAGGTCCCAGTTCCCGTAGCGGGGTCGGACCGAGCCGTCCATGCCGTACCAGCCCCAATTGTAGTCGATGATCCGGACGACGCCCTCGGATGCCGTGCCTTCCACGAACTGGCCTTTCCCGAGGAACTTCTCCCGGGCGTAGAGAGCCGCCATCGCGCCCATCGCCGCGAAGGTGCCACCGACCTGGTCGGCGAGCCACCACCCGGAGCGGGTCGGCGTCCCGCCGAACGACACCGGCGCACCGGTCCCGTGCACAAAGCCCATCGAGCACTGCCCGACCGGATCCATCGAACCCGGCTGGTCCTTGAGCGGGCCCCACTGGCCGCGCTCGCCCACCCAGAGGTAGATGAGCCGCGGGTTGATCTCGGAGAGCTGCCGGTAGCCGATCCCCAGCTTGTCGTAGTGCCCCGGGGCCGCGTTCTCGATCAGGATGTCGACCTGCGGGATGATCTGCTTCAGGAGCGCCTGGCCCTCTTTCGTCTCCACGTTGAGGGTGACGGAGAGCTTGTTTCTCGCCTCGGCGAGGAACCTGGGGCTGCACTTCTCGCCGTTGGCTGCGCCAAACTTGTATTCCTCGCGTCCGAAAGGCGCCCACTGGCGTAGCGGGTCGCCGCCCGTCGGCTCGACCATGATGACCTCGGCTCCCAGTTCCGAGAAGTGGGAGGAGCACCAGTGGCCGATGATCTGGTTCGCCGTCATATCCAGGACACGGATTCCGTCCAGGGATTCCGGTTTGTCCGGGTTGAACTGCTGCCGGACCTGGGCCTCGACCCAGAGGGAATATTCCTTCCGTTTTTCGTCCACGCCCGCATACACTTCGTCGACCGTCGGTACGGGAACGGCGGGCCACGGAAGGACCTTGATTGTCGGCCGTTTCTTTTCTGTACGCCACTTTTCAGCCATTCTCCCCCTCCTTGACAATTTTCCTTGCAACAACACACTTCAACACCAACTATTCACTGTAGGCTTCGCGCCCAGCATCTCCCGTATCTCCCGCTGGTCCCCCCTTTCCGCTTTCCCCCGGGAGATAGAGAAAAACGATTCCTCCACCCCCGTTTTTTAAAAACGGGAAAACTCCATACAGATCAGGATTTTTTGCCGGGCCTGACGTACTGCTTTAGAAATATGTTTTATTTTATATCGCCAAAGAGACGAACGTGTCAAGCGAATTTTTATTTATAAAACCTTTTTTTGGCGCTTGAGGATCATGTGGCTTCCCACCGTGCCGTAAGCGATGCCGTCCCGGTTCGGCGCGATGAGCGGAATGGCCGAAACAAGCTCCCACCCGTCATTGCCCGCATCGTGCAGCCAATCCATTTCCGTCGTCAATCCTTCGGGCGTCTCCTTGAACATAACGATTTTTTCCATGTATTCCAACATCATAGGTCAGCTTCCTCCTCCTCCAGGGTGTGGAGCGGTATCCCGGCCGTTTCCGCGATCCTCGCGCGGATGGCGTCGAAAATCTCCTGTCTTTTCCCCTCTGTGTTCGTCATCATCCGCAGGGCAAGGATCGTTACCTGGTCGTATAGCCTCTTCACTCCTTCCCCGTCCCCCTCTCCCCCAAGTGTTTTCAATATCGAACCATGGTTGGAGATAAACTTTTCTTTCGTCAGAAGGGAGATCTGCCGCCCGGCGTCACCCAGTTCGGCAGGGGTTACGGCATGAAGGAAACGTGCGAGATGGCGGGCCATCATCGCCTGGTCCATCCGGGCATTGTCCTCCCGCAGGATGCGAAGCCTCTCCTCTTCGGGCATCAACTTCCATACGACGAAGGAGACCGGACCCGTCATGGCCATCCGTCCCGTGGCGTACCGGTCGAAAAAGTAGGTGATCAGCCGGTCATTGACGGATCCGGCGATGGCCAGGATCAGCTCCCGCAAAGCGTTGCCCGGGATTTCATAGAAGGAGGGGAACCGGACCATGAACGGGGATACGATCTCCCGGGTCTCCTCGGTAGTCAGGATGTCCAGGTGGACGAGGGCGGACAGGCGCAGGTCCTTTAGCGACATCGTCTTCAGGGTCATGCCAAGCTCCCGGAGCTTCCACCCCGGCGGGGCCTCCCGGGGATACCTCTCCATCCCGGGCCCAAGCAGCGACTCCGGGTCGGCGGGGAGCCCCGCGGCCTTCGCGGCGGCGACCCGGATCCGCGGCAGGATCGTTTCGCACTCCTCGATCGATTTCGCCGTGACCGCGCCTTCCACAAGCGGTGCGATCTCGCGGGCAGCAGCGCGCAGATCTGCCAGAGACACTCTCGCAAGCCGATCCAACAGATCAAAATACAAAGCGAATTCAAGAACCCCCTCGTTGAAGCCGGGATCCGAGAGCATATACGGCCGGAAGAGCATCCCCATGCGCGCGATCTCCCGGCGCAGCTGCTGCGGGGGGATCTCTTCCAAATGTTCCGCCATCTTGGGCCACTTTTCCCGGACCGCGAGCTCCTGATATTCTTCCTGCGTGAGATGGGGGGGGAAAAATCGCTCTCCGTCCTTCTTTTTCTCCTCGAGCTCCGCCACGGCGTATTCGGTGTACATCGGTACAAATTCCTTCGCGAAGGCCCGAAGCTCGTTCTCCGTCCAGTACTCGGTGTATCCCGCGAGGAGTTTCCCCCGCGCTTCCTCGTCGAGACAATCCCCGAAGATCCGCATCGTGAACCGGAGATGCTGCTCCCCGAGTTTTTCGAGGTTCGTCATGATATTGGCGCTGCGATCTTCGAGTCGGCGCCGGACCAGTTCGACGTAGGATTCGATCATCCCGCCTTCCCTTCGAGGGGTTTCCACGGAACGAAAGGAACGAGGATCCATCGGGCGGCCCAAAGGTGCCGCAACAGCCGTTTCCGGATACCGTGATCTGGGAAAAACCCTTGGATTTCGACTATCTCTCTTCCCCCGACACCTTCTTGCGGAGCATGCCAACCATCCTGTCGGCGAGGAACGCCTCCATCCCGCTTGCGTAATATTCGTCCTCCAGCCATTCCGCGATATGGGCGCGCAGTTCCCGCACGATGTTCATGTCCGGGTCCATCACGAACACGACGATGCACCGGTCGTCCCCGTCGTAGAACCGGAAGGCGAAAAGACCTCCCGGGAGAGTATGGAGATCGATTCCCACCACGTCCGCCGCCCACAGGTCGAGCGCCCGCTTGAGCCCGGTCGTCGTATAGATCGTGTCGCCGACGGCGACGGACTCCTCCCCGGACCAGAGCGGCCCGAATTCTTTTTCTATCTGCTCTTTTTCGCTCAATTCCTTCCCCTTCCGACCCCGCGAACGAAATGGCCGCTCCCGGTGGCGTTCACCGAGGTCTATATGTACACTTCGGCTTCCGGGCATGTCAAGCCAAACCAGAATATCGTTTTACGGCAGAACGAAAATCATTTGAAATTCGAATGGATGCTTCCCTTGACACCTCGCAGGGGCAGCGGATACAATTCGCCCACCTTATTTTCTACCTGTTCGGCGGCCAGGGAGGAATGCCCGGATGAAAACGGAGAATTCGCGGAAGCTGTTCCGGCAGGCGCAAAAATTGATCCCGGGCGGGGTCAACTCGCCCGTCCGGGCGTTCCGGTCGGTCGGGGGCACGCCGCTGTTCGTCACGAGGGCGAAAGGGGCCACCGTGACGGACGCGGACGGGAACACGTTCCTCGATTACGTCTCCTCCTGGGGACCGATGATCCTGGGCCATGCCCACCCGAAGGTCGTTTCCGCGATCCGCAGCGCCGCGGGGCGGGGGACGAGCTACGGGGCGCCCACGTCCGGAGAGGTCGCGCTTGCCCGTCTCATCCGCAGGTCCTTCCCCTCGATAGAGAAGGTCCGGCTGGTCTCCTCGGGGACCGAGGCGGCGATGAGCGCCGTCCGCCTGGCGCGGGGCTTCACGGGGCGGGACAAGATCGTGAAGTTCGAGGGGTGCTATCACGGCCACGCCGACCCGATGCTGGTCAAGGCAGGTTCGGGGGCGCTCACCTTCGGGCAGCCGGACTCCCCGGGCGTCCCGGCGGACACCGCAAAGCACACCCTGACCGCAACCTTCAACGACGCCTCTTCCGTGCGGCGGCTATTCGACCGGAACCGGGGACAGATCGCCGCCGTGATCGTCGAACCGATTCCCGGCAACATGGGGGTTGTTCTCCCGGCCCCCGGGTTTCTGGACGAACTGCGGGAGATCACCCGGGCCGCGGGAGCCCTTCTCGTCTTCGACGAGGTGATCACCGGTTTCCGGGTGGCTTTCGGAGGGGCCCAGGAACTGTTCGGGATCCAGCCCGACCTGACCGTGCTCGGGAAGATCATCGGGGGGGGGCTGCCCGTGGGGGCCTTCGGCGGCAGACGCGACGTGATGGCCGCCCTCTCCCCCGAAGGACCCGTCTACCAGGCGGGAACCCTTTCGGGGAACCCGCTCGCGGTGGCCGCAGGGATCGCCGCCCTGACCGAGCTATCGAGAAAGGGGACCTACCGGAAACTCGCGGGGAAGGCCGACTACCTCGGCGAGGGGCTCCAGGGGGCCTTCCGGAAATCCGGCATCCCCACCTGGACCAACCGGGTCGGTTCGATGTGGACCACCTTTTTCCAGGAAGGCCCCGTCGTCGACTACGCGACGGCGAAAAAGAGCGACACGGCCGTCTACGGCCGGTATTTTCACGGGATGCTGGCCCGGGGCGTCTACCTCGCCCCTTCGCAGTTCGAGGCAGGATTCGTCTCCCTTGCCCACACGCGACGGGACCTCGACCGGACGATCGGGGCGGCGCGGGAGACCCTCCGGGGAGAGGGGGCACGAAGGTAGAATCGCCGTCGGGAAAAGGATATCCTCCGGAAAGCGGTTTTCCGGTTGACGGCCCTCGAGGTATTGTGATAGGTAACAGGGGTTTATCGACGTGACCGACAGACAGGATCGCAGGACGCTCTTCCGGGAACTGGGAAAGTACAGCGCGCTGGGCCTCGAGTTGGCCATTTCGGTCATTCTCGGCCTGGCCATCGGGTATTACCTGGACAAGTGGCTCGGGACCGGACCCTGGATGACGGTTATCTGGCTCGGGCTCGGGTTCGCAGCAGGGGTGAGAAGCCTCTACCGCGCCGCCCTCCGGGCGGGGAACGACCTGGAGAAGGACGAAGAGGACAAGAGGAAACCCGGTGGAAGGTAACGGACCCGGCGGGACGGGAGGGGCAACGGTGCCGGGAATCGGCCCCCCTCGCGAGGGGGACGGGACAGACCTCCTCACCTCCCGGTCCCTGGAGACGAAGATCCTGGTTTCCGCCGGGGTGATCCTTGCCGGGATAATCCTCTTCGGACGGTACCGGATGCTCCCGGGAGCCGCGTGCGGCGCAGCGATCGCCTACGGGAACTTCTACCTGATACGGAAGATCCTGGGGAAAGCATTCTCGTCCGAAGGGGGCCTGAAGAAGGGGTTCGTCGTCCAGTACATCCTGAAGTTCCTCGCTCTCGTGGCCATAGTGTACCTCGTGGTCCGGTCGGGACGCTTCGACATCCTGGGGTTCCTGCTCGGCCTGTCGGCGCTGGTTTTGGGCGTCCTGCTCGAGGGGGTCTCCCGGGCGGTAGAAACCAAGTAATTCTTCGGAGGGAACACACGATGCGCAGATGGTGGGTTGGGCTTCTCGGGGTATCGCTTCTGCCGTCCACGGCGCTGGCGGCAGGGGGCCACGAGGCGTTTTCCTGGTTCGAACTGCTTCACCTGCCCGTCCCGCAATACGTCCTTTCCGCGATCATGATCGCGGTCCTGCTCGTGGCCATCTCCGCCGCAGCCTTCCGGGGGAAGGAGACAGCCGACCTGGTCGTCCCCGAGCCGAGGCTCACGATGCGCAACGTGTTCGAGCTCATCATGTCGTTCCTCATGAACCTCGCGGAGGACATCATCGGGCACAAGGCGAAGCGATACATCCCGCTGCTCGCCACCTCCTTCATCTTCATCCTCTTCATGAACCTGCTGGGGCTCATCCCGGGCTTCGTCCCCCCGACCGACAAGATGAACATCACCGTCGGCCTGGCGGTCGTCATCTTCCTGTCCACGCACTATTACGGCGTCAAGGAACACGGGATCGCCTACTTCAAGCATTTCCTCGGTCCGGTATGGTGGCTGGCGTGGCTGATCGCCCCGATCGAGATCATTTCCCACCTCGCCCGGCCGATGTCCCTGTCCCTTCGTCTCTTCGGGAATATCACCGGCGACCATCTTGTCGTAGCGATCTTCCTGGGACTGGTTCCCTTCGTCGTCCCGTCGATCTTCTACGGCCTGGGGGTGTTCGTCTCATTCATGCAGGCATTCATCTTCACCGTGCTCTCCATGATCTACATCGGGGGTGCGGTCGCGCACGAAGAGGAGCACTGACGGGACAACGGCATACGGCATCACCCCCGCCGGAGGGGCGGTACCACCCGGCGGGATCCAATACCAACGTAAAGGGGGGTACCCGATGTACCGCAAAGTTTCCTTCACTTTTCTGCTCACACTGCTCTTTGTAGCAGTGGCCGCCGTGGCCTTCGCGGCTGAGGGAGACGCTGCCGCAGGGATGAGCGACAGCGTCAAGGGCTTCATCGCGCTGGCCGCCGGATTCGGCATAGGAATCGCATCCTTCGGAGGGGCGCTCGGCCAAGGCAAGGCGATTGCGTCCGGGCTGGAGGGAATCGCCCGCAACCCGTCCGCCCAGGCCAAGATCTTCATCCCGATGATCGTCGGTCTCGCGCTGATCGAGTCGCTGGTCATCTACTCCCTGGTCATCGCATTCATCCTCGTCGGGAAGCTGTAGACCCGGCAACGCGACCAGGGGAAAACGCTTTACGAAAAGGGCTTCCCCGGAAGCCCTTTTCGTTTTTCCGTTCCTGCCGATCCGGCGCTTACCCTCGATCCCGGAGCATCATGTTCAGATCCTCCTGCAGCGCCTGGAGGTCCTCCTCGTGCTCCACCTCGTCCTGGAGGATCTGCGTCGCGAGGTTGTAGGTCACCGGGTCCTTTCCGTTGACCTCTTCGAGAAGGGAGTGATAGACGGAGATGGCGCACTGCTCCCCGGCGATGTTCTGCTCGAGAATCTTCCGGACGAACGGGTCCGCCGGATCCTCGTAGGAGCAGTTGGACCAGTCAAACCATTTCTTCGGCGTGGTGATCGGCGTGCCTCCGAGCTGTATGATTCGGCCGGATACCAGGTCCGCATGCCGGAGTTCGTCCGCGGCGTGCTGCATCAGCTCGGCGATCACCGCATCCTTCATCGGCCCCGCCACGATCTTGGCCCCGATCCAGTACTGGTAGTAGGCGAGCCACTCGTCCGCGAACGCCTTGGTCAAGAGCTCGATCACCCGTTCCGCGTGTTTTCCGACGATCTCACGTCCTCTGGTGCCCATCCTCTCCTCCTTCACCGTCGTGATTATCCTCGAATTGACAGCCATTCTCTCCCGGCCGGAGAGTGCCCGCAAGGTAGTTGGACACCAGTCTCTCCGGCGTCTCGACCATAGCCCCCACCACCACCTGGATACCCTGTTCGGCGAACAGCGCCTGGGCACGCTCCCCCATGCCCCCGGCGAGAACCACGGTCGCGCCGAGTTTCGCCAGCCAGGGAGGCAGCAGGCCGGGTTGATGCGGAGGGGCCCAAACGTTTTCACGCCCGAGAACTTTCTGTTCGTCGGGATCCACATCGAGCAGGGCGAAACATTCGCAGTAGCCGAAATGTAGAGACAATCTACCGTTCGTCAAGGGAATCGCGATTCTCATGGATGCTCCTCCTTGTCGTGCCCGGCTTCCCGGTCTCGTCCCGACGAAAACCAAGGCGGTTCCAGATCCGTTGAATATCCTCGACGCAGGGGGCCCCGGTTTCCACGACCGCCCGTTCCTGCATCTGTGCCAGGGTGACGGATGGGTCATACCGGACGCGGCCGGGGATCCGCGCCCCGGCCCCGCGACCTGTTTCCTCGATCCGGAAGGCCATTTCCGGGTTGAGGTCCCACTTGTTAACGCAGACCGCCGCCGGAATGCCGAAGTGCCCCGTCAGGGAGAGAACGCGCTCCAGATCGTGTTCCCCGGACACCGTGGGCTCCGTGACGACCAGCACGAGCGTTGCCCCCGTCACCGATGCAATCACCGGACAGCCGATCCCCGGGGGGCCATCCACGATGATGAAGGGACGATTCCTCATCTCGGCGATGCGGCGGGCCTCCCGGCGGACCGTGGAGACCAGCTTGCCGGAGTTCCCTGCCGCTACGCCCAGGCGGGCATGGACCATGGGGCCGCAACGTGTCTCCGAGATCATCCACTCGCCGCAGAGACGCTTTGGAAAATCGATTGCCTGCTCCGGGCAGAACCGCACGCACACGCCGCACCCTTCGCAGAAAACCGGGTCGATCGAATACCTCTCCGTGCCGGGGGATCTCCCGTACGTTCTCACCGCGTCGAACCGGCAATTCGCAAGACACGTCCCGCAACCCATGCAGTCGTCCCGTCGGATGACGGCCTCATGTCCGCTGCGGAAATCATGGCGCTCCCGGATCCGGGGCGAGAGGACGATGTGCAGATCCGCCGCGTCCACGTCGCAATCGGCGATGACCGGCCGGTTGGCCAGCACGGCAAATGACGCCGCCAGGCTGGTCTTGCCCGTTCCGCCCTTGCCGCTGATGACGACGAGCTCCTTCATGCTCGCCCTCTCACTTCACAGATCCCAATCGCAAGGCGGCAATCGTGCCCACACCCAGCCCGATCAATACCATTTCCTGCACAAGGCCGCGCAGACTGCCCGTGCTTCGCCGTCCCGGCACCAGGTCGGCAAGTGCAATGTACAGGAAGCTCGCCGCGGAAAGAGACAGGAGATAGGGGACTGCCCACCGAGCGACTGGAAGCGTGTAGTATGCGAGGATCGCACCCAACAGGGCGGCAAGACTCGACAGCGCATTCCACAACAGGGCGCGGGCTCGTGTGTAACCGCTCTCCAGCAGGATTGCGAAATCTCCGACTTCCTGGGGCACCTCATGGGCGATGACGGCCAGGGATGTGGCGATTCCCAAAGGAACCGATCCGGCGAACGCGGCGGTGATGGCGACGCCGTCCACGAAGTTATGGAGGGAGTCGCCGATCAAAATCATTTCCCCCGCACGGGTGTGGACGTCACAGGGCCGTTCGTGGCAGTGACGCCAAAGGGCGAACTTCTCGAGCAGGAAGAAGAGAACGATGCCGACCAGAACCGTCCCCAATACCGATTCGCTCGGCAACCGTCGCAACGCATGCGGGATCATTCCGAAAAACGCCGCCCCGAGGAGGGTGCCGATCGCGTAAGGGATCAATCGGGACGTAACGAGAGCCAGCCGCTTCCCTTGAAAGAGCAGGAGCAATGCGGCAAGTCCGACGGAACACACCGATCCGAGAAGGCAAAACGTTATGATCAGAGCCAGATTCATGCCGTTTCCCCGAACTGTTTCGTGCGTCCCGCGATGATGTAGAATCTGCGCTCCCCCAGGACAACCGTGGTCACCGTTCCGGCGGCAGTCAGCGCATCCAAGTGCTTGAGCGCTTCGGGCACAGGAATCCCCAGCCCGGTTGCAAGATCCAATACGGTGCAGGGACGTCTCCCGAGCAAATCCAGGATGTCTTCGACCCATGCATCGCGGAAGGCGGGGATGGGCGCTCCGTGGATGTTTGCCCCTCCAATACGCTCCACCCGCCGCGGGAAGAGATGTTTCAGGTCGATCATCCGGTCCGCGGCAAGCGGATACGCGAACGCCTCGGCGGGGGGACGGGAAACGGTGTTCAGCTGCACGCGCGCCGGTCCTATATGCTTTGCGAGGGCCGCAATCTTTTTCGCCTCGGAGGTTATGCCGGTCACGCCCGCGAGCAGGAAAACCTCCAGCCACACCTCCCCTGGGAAGTGCCGGGTGAACGCGGCGATGCCAGAGACTACCCGTTCCAGGGAGATATCCTCATGCGGGCGGTTAACGTATTGAAACGTAAACTCGTCTCCGGCGTCCAGCGAAGGAAGCACGATGTCGGCCGGCATCAAGGCATCCCGGACGTCGTCCATCCAGAGGATCGAGCCATTGGTAAGAACGGCCAACGGGATGTTCGTCAGGTCCTTGATGTTCTCGATCAGGTCGCCGATGCCGGCATTCAGCGTGGGTTCCCCCGACCCTGCGAGTGTGATGGTATCGGGGGGGGCCCCGGCGGCCAATTTCCGTTCCAGTTCTTCCATGACCGCATCGACGGCGATGTACTCCCTCCGATCGACGGTCTTGTTCGTGGTCCGACCCAGCTGGCAATACAAGCAGTCATAGGTGCAGGTCTTGAACGGCACGAGATCGATTCCGAGCGAACGTCCCAGGCGCCTCGACGGAACAGGGCCATAGATGTGTCGAACGCCGGTCGGCATGGCTTCAAACTCCCATTGCGTTCTTCCGATGAATGGTCTTTTCGAGCAGGCTCTCGAAGAGCCCGTGGTATTCCGGCAGCGCCTCCACGATCAGCCTTCCCCTGGAATAGGCTTCCGCGATCCGCCGATCATCCGGGATTTCGAGAAGAACGGGTACGTTTTCTTCCTTGCAGAACGCATGGACCCGCTCGTCCCCGATGCCGACCCGGTTGACCACCACCCCGAAGGGAATCCCGAGCGCCCGGACCCGTCCTACGGCAAGTCTTAAGTCGTACAGGCCGAAGGGCGTAGGCTCCGTGACGAGCAGGACGAGATCCGATCCCCGAAGGGTGGCAACCACCGGGCAGGAGGTGCCCGGAGGCGCGTCCAGGATCGCGGGCATGCCGTTTCGCAGACGGGCCTTCACCGCGTGGATGAGCGGCGGGGCCGTCGCGACCCCGACGTCGAGACGGCCCTGGATCAGTGTGATGTTTCCCGCATGCATCGTCTCGATGACCCCGATGCGCTTTTCGACCTCACGAATAGCCTTCCGGGGGCACACCTTCGCGCACCCCCCGCAGCCGTGACACATTTCGGGGAAGAGGAGGGGGGAGGTCCCGAACGAGACGATGGCGTGGTACTCGCAAAACCGGCTGCACTCGCCGCAGCCGTCGCAAAGGGACTCGTCCACAATCGGAACCGGGATGGAGACGGTCTCCTCCCCGCGCAGGTCGCCCTCGAGGAAGAGGTGGGCATTCGGTTCCTCCACGTCGCAGTCCAGAAGCGCCACCTCCGAACCGAGGGCCCGGGCCAGGTTGACAGACACGGTCGTCTTGCCGGTGCCGCCCTTTCCCGAAGCGACTGCGAGAATCATGAATCGCCTCCATCCGGGGAGTCCCCTCGTGGCCCGCCGCCGGCGCTATCCTATATGCCCACGCTTCCCTCTTCGCCTGGCCGTTCCCCCGTCCACCTCGTCCTGTCACCCGTTGCGGGTGGTATCGATGCGGTCGAATTTCGCCGTGAACGGCTTGATATCCAGAAGGGGGGTGGCGTCCAGGACGGTTTCGCTCATGCCTGATACCCCCTAGACATCCGCAGAGAGGGCCGCAACCAGCCGGCCGTAACGAAATCTTTCGAGGGCTTCGGCCACGGTGGCCGCATCTGTGGTGAAGATCCTGATTCCCGCCGCGGAGAGCACGCGAAAGGCCTTGGGGCCGCAATTCCCGGTCACGACACTCTTCACTCCCAGTCGTGCCACGGTTTCCGCCGACTGGATTCCCGCCCCCTGTGCCACATCCATATTCCGCCGATTGTCGACTGCCTCAAAGGTTTCGCTTTCCAGATCGTAGATGAGAAACCCCGGTGCCCGGCCGAAACGACTGTCCAGCGGTGCATCGAGATCGCTCCCTGCTGTCGTGAAGGCGACTTTCACCTGCCTGCTCCTTTCCGCCCATGATCGGCGAGGACCGGGGGAGCACCCTTCGGAAAAGAATCGGGGCTCCCCCCGGTGCCTTCTTACTTCTTTTTCTCCTCGCCCTCTAACTCATCGAGCAGCTTCCTGATGATGTCGAGCTGGCTCTTTAAAGCCCCGGCCTCCTCTTCCAGCAACCGCTTCTCCGTATCGAGCGAAGGCTCCTCCATGAATGCCGAGCCGCCCCGGCCGAACCTCATCCACCCGGGCAGTCCGGTTGCATAGAACATATGCCGCCAGCCGCGGCCGCCGCCGCCGAAGCCGGCTCCCCGGCCGTAGCCCCCCCGGAAAAAGCGCCCGAACAACGGGCTCCGGGGCCCCGCACAGAACCCGGCGCCTCTTCCTGTTAACGGTCCCATTCCCATCGGACCTGTTCGATCTCCGCGTGGCATATTCGTTATCCTCCTTTCCTTGAATGACCTGGGTCACTCCCGGGCCATCGTGGCCCCGCACTTCGGGCATTTGCGCGCAAGGCAGGGTACGCCGCGTTCGTGGGGTTCCTTCTGCCCACATTGCGGGCAGATGCAGTAGCCGCTGGGGCCGGCGGCTAAGGGGCCGCCCATGCGGCCGGCTCCTTGACCTCCCTGGCCCTGCCCACGTCCTCCGCCCTGTCCACGTCCTCCGCCCTGTCCCATCCCGCCTCGTCCTTTTCCGAACATAGGATTTCCCTCCTTCTCGTTG
>Ga0307417_10000610_pt1 | contig 14460 bp, 3 predicted proteins | sample SalMarWE160210MG_2_FD_202514 | JGI IMG/M metagenome (GOLD analysis project Ga0307417, IMG submission 202514) | Salt marsh sediment microbial communities from the Plum Island Ecosystem LTER, Massachusetts, United States - WE1602-10 | ecosystem: Environmental > Aquatic > Marine > Intertidal zone >...
CCTGGTGTTGCGCACCGACCTGTCCGGCAATCCGACCTTCATGGAACTGCTGGGACGCGTACGGGAAGTCGCACTCGGCGCCTATGCGCACCAGGAACTGCCGTTCGACAGACTGGTGGAAGAACTGCAGCCGGCGCGGGACATGAGCCGGAACCCGCTGTTCGATGTGATGATCAACTTTATGGAGGATATGGACGGCACTGCAAACATATACGGTTGTCCAGACTTGAGAATTTTTCCCGAGAGACACCGCGATTTCCAATCCAAGTTTACGTTTACGTTGTACGTAGACCTTGTAGATGGCCAGCTTCGATTGAGGCTGGTTTACCAGGCGGATATTCTTGACCCGGATCGCATACTCTGTATGTTGCAGCAGTTTCAGCATCTGCTGCTGCAGATCGTTGTGATGCCGGAACAAACGATCCAGTCGTATTCGCTGGTTACGCCGGAGTCACGTACGGTGCTGCCGGATCCCGCGGTTATGCTTGAGGAACCACAGCAGCAAACAGTGCCCGACTTGTTCTCTGCCACCGCCGCGCGCCTGCCAGACAATGCCGCGGTCAGTCAAAACGGTAGATCCTGGACTTACCGCGAACTGGATAGGGCATCTCTCCGGCTGGCAGTCGCGCTGCGTGCCCAGCGCGCACAATCCGGCGACGTCATTGCCGTATCCGGTCCTCGTAGTTTCGGTCTCATCGTCAGCATTTTGGCGGCGCTGCGGGCCGGTGGAGTGGTGCTTCCAGTGGATACCAGCCTGCCACCGGGTCGACAAAAAATAATGCTCAGGGAAGCGCGCGCCCGCATGCTTCTGACTGTTGGCACGAATCAGCTACTGGCCCCCGAATTGCAGGTCCTGCACCTGGACGCAGAAACCGGACGTCTGGACGGTGAAGTGTCAGATCGCGATGTCATCGCAACTGCCCTTGGTGAAGTAGGCGCTGACGACCCGGCCTATGTCTTCTTCACGTCGGGATCCACGGGAATTCCCAAGGCAGTCGTGGGGTGCCACAAGAGCCTGAGCCACTTCCTTTGCTGGCAAGGTGACCGGTTCTCTGTCGGACCGGGTGATCGTGTGGCACAGCTGACGAGCCTTTCGTTCGATCCTGTACTGCGGGATATCTTCCTGCCCTTGACCCGTGGTGGAACGCTTTGTCTGCCCGGAGACAATGACCTGGTCAGAACGTTGCAGTGGCTTGAACACGAGGCCATTACGATCATACACAGCGTACCTGCAATCATCCAATCGTGGCTGGCTAACGCGCCCGAAGCTTTGTCGCTCCGCTCGTTGCGCTGGTTATTCCTCGCCGGTGAACCGCTGACGGATGCACTGGTCCGGCAGTGGCGTGCCACCTTTCCGGAAGGTGGTGCCATCGTCAATTTGTATGGTGCAACAGAATCCACTCTGGTCAAGTGTTTCTGTGAGCTGGGAGATGAAATAAAGGAGGGAATACAGTTGGCCGGCAACCCAATGCCACAGACGCAGGCACTGGTACTGCAGCCTGACTGGCAGCTCTGTGGCATTGGGGAAACGGGCGAGATTGTCATACGCACGCCATTCTTGACGATGGGTTATCTGAATAACCAGGAAGAACACCGAAGACGCTTCGTCAAGAACCCGTTCCGTGATGATGAACGGGATATACTCTATTTAACCGGGGATCGTGGGCGCTATCGACCTGACGGAAGGCTCGAAATACTCGGCCGCCTTGACGACCAGGTGAAGATTCGCGGTATTCGTGTTGAGCCGGCTGAAGTGGCTGCCGTTCTTTCCCTGCACGACAAGGTGGAGGAATGTACGGTAGTTGCGCGAAAGGATCAACCGGGCGACTGCGCCTTGGTTGCCTACGTGGTGCCAAAAAAGGATTCAGATATCACCGCTGCGGAACTGCGCGGTAATCTTGGCAACAATTTTCAGGACGCATTCATACCATCGGCATTCGTGTTCCTGGACAAATTGCCGTTACTTCCGAATGGTAAAGTCAATCGAAAGGCGCTGCCGGCAACGAACCTGGGTGATACCGGGCCCGGTGAGACATTTGTCTTGCCGCGGACCCCGATCGAAAAAATTCTGGCGGAATTGTGGCAGGTGGCTCTCCGCAAAGAACAGATCGGGATTCATGACAACTTCTTTGATCTGGGTGGGCACTCGCTATTGATGACCCAGGTTGCCTACCGTATCAGTGCTGATATCGGTGTCGATATACCGCTGGCACAGTTTTTCAAATCGCCCACGATACGAGATCTCTCCCTGTTTGTTTCCGAGGCGCTCCTGTCAAAGTCGGATCAGGTAGAAATATAATGGATCGCGAGTAACTAACTGATTTTCCAAACAGCTGGCTGGTAGTGTATGCAGATGATACAAATACTGACACACTTTGGGCGAGCCTAGATAAAATCTCGCCATAGCCCTGGGGCTGGCCTGGCTGATGAGGTGGAGTTAAACAGCTCTCCAAGGCAGTCAATAACAGAGAACAAAGACGATGACTGAGAGACGTCGCAAGATCGCTGATCTGTCCAAAGAAGAACGGACAAAACTGGAGACGCGGCTTTTACAGCAAAGGCGCACGTCCGGTGCGAAGAGCGCGATCCCTCGCCGCGCGACCGTGACGCCCTGCCGCTCGTCTTTTTCCCAGACGCGTTTATGGTTTCTGGATCAGTTTGAACCGGGCAGTTCGGTGTACAACATCCCGTTAACGCTACGCCTCGAGGGGGTATTGGATGTGGGGGCGCTGGAGGCGTCGCTGAACGCCCTGGTGGCGCGACACGAGGTCTTGCGCACGTGTTTCGGGGTCGAGGCGGGTGACCCGGTGCAGGTGATTGCCCCGACCTTGACGGTACCTTTGCCGGTGGATGATCTCTGCGGCGTGCCACAGGCGGAGCGCGAGGCACAGCTGCAAGCGCGGGTGCAGGCCGAGACCGATGCCCCCTTCGACCTTGCCCAAGGGCCGCTGTTGCGCGCCAGGCTGCTGCAGGTGGGGGAAAAGGCGCATGTGCTGGTCCTGACCGTGCACCATATTATCTCCGATGGCTGGTCCATGGGTGTGCTGATGCGCGAGCTGTCAGCGCTATACGCGGCCTGTTGTCAGGGCCTGCCCTCCCCGTTGCCCGAGTTGCCGATCCAGTACGCGGACTATGCGATCTGGCAGCGTGACTGGCTGCAGGGCGAGGTGCTGGAGAAACAGCTGTCGTACTGGCGCGAGCAGCTGAAGGACCTGCCGGTACTGGATCTGCCGACCGACCGGCCGCGTCCGGCGATGCAGAGTTTCCGGGGGGCGCAGCTGCACTTCGACCTGCCTGCCGATCTGACGCAGGGGCTGGAGAAACTCAGCCAGCGTGCCGGCGTGACCTTGTTCATGACCTTGCTGGCGGCCTTCCAGGTGCTGTTGCAGCGCTACACCGGGCAGGATGACATTGTGGTGGGCAGCCCGATAGCCGGACGCAACAAGGTGGACATCGAGGGCTTGATCGGCTTTTTTGTCAACACCCTGGTGTTGCGCACCGACCTGTCCGGCAATCCGACCTTCATGGAACTGCTGGGACGCGTACGGGAAGTCGCACTCGGCGCCTATGCGCACCAGGAACTGCCGTTCGACAGACTGATGGAAGAACTGCAGCCGGCGCGGGACATGAGCCGGAACCCGCTGTTCCAGGTGATGTTCGTGCTGCAAAACGCACCGCGTGCGGATCTGAACCTGCCGGGCATCCAGGCGACGCTGCAGCCGGCGCACAGAGCAACCGCAAAATTTGATCTGACACTGTCGATTATCAAGCGGTCGGACATGCTGCAGGGAACCCTGGAATATAACCTGGACCTGTTCGACGCAGTCACTGTCGGAACCCTGGCAGAGCATTTCCAGACCTTGCTGGCGGGGATTGTCGCTGCCCCCGATCAGTCAGTGCGCCAATTGCCGATGCTGAGTGAGGCCGAGCGCAGCAGACTGCTGGCAGACTGGAATACCACTGCGCTTGCCTATGACGGGGATCAGGCCGTTCACCAGTTGATCGAACGCCAGGTGGACAGAACGCCTGCCGCGGTAGCGGTTGGATTTGAAGACCGGAGTCTGAGTTACCAGGCCCTGGACCAGCAGGCCAACCAGCTTGCGCATCACCTGCAGGCGCTGGGTGTCGGGCCCGATGTATTGGTCGGGGTCGCGCTGGAACGCTCGGAACGGATGCTGGTCGCCCTGCTGGGCGTACTCAAGGCCGGTGGCGCCTATGTCCCCATGGATCCGGACTATCCCCAGGCACGTCTGGCCTATATGCTCGAGCACGCCGATGTGCGGGTCCTGTTGACTGAGGAGGCGATGCTGGAGCGACTGCCGGAACATACGGCACAGATGGTCTGTCTGGACCGCGACTGGAAACGCATCGGCGGCCTGGCGACGAGCAGACCCGCGGCGGGAGTCCGGCCGGAAAACCTGGCCTACGTGATCTACACGTCGGGTTCGACCGGCAAGCCCAAGGGGGTGCAGGTGCACCACGGGGCGGTGGTCAATTTCCTCACCAGCATGGCGCATACACCGGGCCTGACGGCCCGGGATGTCCTGCTGGCCGTCACCACCTTGTCATTTGACATCGCCGTGCTGGAACTTTACCTGCCATTGACCATCGGCGGGCGCGTACAGCTTGTCAGCCGTGAGGTGGCCGGTGACGGCGAGCAGCTGTTAAGGGCTTTAAAAGAAACGAGTGCGAGCGTGATGCAGGCCACACCGGCGACCTGGCGCCTGTTGCTGCTGGCAGGCTGGGAAGGCCGCGAGGGTTTCAAGGTGCTGGCCGGGGGCGAAGCCCTGCCGCGCGACCTGGTAGACGAGCTGGTCGATCGGGCCGGTGGCGTATGGAACATGTACGGCCCGACGGAGACCACAGTATGGTCAACCTGTGAATACGTGACCGCAACGGAGGGCCCGGTCCTGATCGGTCGGCCGATCGGCAACACCCAGGTGTATGTGCTGGACGCAGACCTGCAGCCTGTGCCGGTGGGCGTACCCGGTGAGCTGTACATCGGAGGGCGCGGTGTGGCGCGCGGTTACCTGCACGCGCCGGACCTGACCCTGGAGCGCTTTGTGCCCGACCCTTTCGCCGCCGAGCCAGGCGGGCGCCTGTACCGGACCGGCGACCAGGTGCGCTACCGCCCCGACGGCCGGCTCGAGTATTTGGGGCGCCTGGATAACCAGGTCAAGCTGCGCGGCTTCCGCATTGAGCTGGGCGAAATCGAGACCGTGCTGTCGACGCACCAGGCGTTACAACAGGTTGTCGTCGCCGTGCGTGAAGACCACCCCGGAGATGCGCGTCTGGTCGCCTACATCGTCCCGCTGCCAGGTCAGGCCGTCACCGTGACCGACGTGCGTAAGCACCTGCGCAGGGCACTGCCGGACTACATGATTCCGCAACACGTGGTAGAACTGGAAGCGATACCAATGACGCCCAGCGGCAAGATCGACCGCAAGGCACTGCCATCGCCGTTCGATGCCGCGGCGCTGGACGAAGATGTTTATGTCGCACCAGGGACAGAAACCGAGCGCACATTGGCGGCTATCTGGCAGGAAGTGCTGGGCGTAACGCGCGTGGGCATTCACGATAACTTCTTCGACCTGGGCGGCCACTCACTGCTGGCGACCAAAGGCATCGCGCGAATGAATGCTGTCTTGCATTCCGAATTCCCGGTGGTAATGTTTTTTGAATATCCCACGATCGCGGAACAGGTATCCAGGATAGCGCAGGAGCATTTCGACGATTCCGACGAGGAACTGAACGGTCTTCTTGATGAGCTGGAGGGGCTATCAGAGGAAGATCAGGCTGCTCTCGTATTTGGAAAGCCGGAGGAGTGACCAGGCATGGATCTGCAAGATCGAATCAGGAATCTGCCACCAGACAAGCGGGCGTTGCTCGAGAAAAAACTAAAAGCAAAACTGGGTAAGAAAAAACGCCTGATTTACATTCCACGCGCTGATGATGGAGCGACCTTCCCACTATCGTTTGCCCAACAGCGTTTGTGGTTCCTCTATCAGATGGATCCGGAAAGCCCCTTCTACAATGTCCCGTCAGCGTTGAAATTGACCGGGTCGCTCGATATCCAGGCTTTAAAATCAAGCATAAACGATATTATAAAACGACACGAAGTCCTGCGGACTGTATTTCTGAGCGACGGTAAAGAGCCTGTACAGAAAATCCATCCGGATCTGACCATTGATCTTCCCGTCGAAGATCTCACGCAACTGGACAATCAAGCGCAGCAGGCATCCATAAAGCAGCTATCCAGCGAGGAAGCACGAAAATTCTTCCGGCTTGATCAATTGCCCTTGATACGTTGCCAATTATTAAAGCTGGGCGACACCGAGCATATCCTGATCATGAATATCCATCACATCGTCTCCGATGGATGGTCCATGTCGGTGTTTAATAAAGAGCTGCGAACATTCTACGCCCATCATACAGTGCATGCGCCGGTTCCGCTCGACGCGCTTGCGGTCCAGTATTGCGATTTCTCCGTCTGGCAACGTGAGCGGATGAGAGGCGCGGTTCTGGATGAACAGCTGGATTACTGGACAAAGCAGCTGAAAGACGCGCCACCGTTGCTGGAGATGCCCCTGGACAGGGCTTATCCGCCGCTGAAAAGTTATAACGGTGCGCGTATACGCTGCATGCTTCCGGAGCGTTTAACGGAATCGCTGCAGCGTCAAAGGAGGCAATACGATGCCACGCTCTTCATGTATCTCCTCACCGCATTCAATGTATTACTGTACAGGTATACCCGCCAGCAGGATATTGTTGTTGGATCACCGATCGCGTCGCGGACCAGTGCGGAGATAGAGCCGCTGATTGGATTTTTTGTTAACACGCTGGTGTTGCGCGCGGATTTATCGGGGGATCCGAGTTTTCGGCAGTTGCTGGGGCAGGTACGGGAGACCACGCTGGACGCCTATACGCACCAGGACCTGCCGTTTGAAAAGCTTGTGGAGGAACTCAAGCCGGAGCGCAGTTTAAGTTACAGCCCGCTGTTCCAGGTTATGTTTGTACTGCAAAGCGCGTCGACCGAAACGCTGCAGCTGGAGGGGCTCGCGATCCAGCCGGTCGCGATGGACAGCGGCATTGAAAAGTTCGATCTGACGGTAGCGGCAGAAGAGACTGCCGAGGGTCTGTGTTTCAGCTGGTCGTATAACACGGACATCTACGATCAGGACAGCATCCAGCGCATGATGCGCCATTACCAGGTGCTGCTGGAACAGGTTGTTGCAGATCCGGACAAACCGGTCTCGGCCTATGAACTGTTGACGCCCGAAGAGCGGCAGCAGTTACTGTTCGACTGGAACGCCACGGCGGTCGCGTACCCGGGAGAGCAGAGCATTCAGGCGTTGTTCGAGGCGCAGGTCGCACGCACACCGGAGGCGGTGGCGGTGGTGTGGCGGGATCTGGTGTTGAGTTATGGCGACCTGAATGCGCGGGCCAACCGCCTGGCGCATTACCTGATCAGGCAGGGGGTGGGGCCGGATACGCTGGTGGCCCTGTGTCTGGAGCGTTCCCTCGATCTGGTAGTGGCCGTGCTGGGTATCCTCAAGGCCGGCGGTGCTTATGCGCCTCTGGATCCCGGCTACCCGAAGGAGCGTCTGGCTTTCATGCTGCAAGACACCCGGGCACCGGTGCTGATTACCCAATCGTCGCTGCAGGCGGCGTTGCCGCCGTCGGAGGCCAGCGTGCTGTGGGTGGATGAAGCGGTTGACCCGTTGGCGGCTTATGCCGACACCAACCCGGGGGTACGCAGCCAGCCGCAGCATCTGGCCTATATCAACTACACCTCCGGCTCGACCGGCCAGCCCAAGGGTGTAGCCATTCCCCACCAGGGCGTGACCCGCCTGGTGTTCGGGGCCAACTACGTGAGTCTGGACGCGAGCCGGACGCTGCTGCAGATGGCGCCGGTTTCGTTTGATGCGGCGACTTTTGAGCTGTGGGGGGCGTTATTGCACGGCGGCCGCTGTGTGCTATACCCCGAGGCCGTGCCCACCGTGGACGGGCTGAAGGCGATTATTGCACAGCACCGGGTGGATACGCTCTGGCTGACCGCCGCCTTTTTCAACGTGATCGTCGATACCGATGCCGACGCTCTGAAGAATGTAGAGCAGGTGCTGACCGGCGGCGAGGCGCTGTCGGTCAGCCATATCCGCAAGGCGCTGCAGCACCTGAAGGGCACCCGGCTGATCAACGGTTACGGGCCCACCGAAGGCACGACCTTCACCTGTTGTTACCCGATTCCCGCATGCCTCGATGCGGACCTGCGCTCGATCCCGATTGGTCGTCCGATCAGCAACACGCAGGTGTATGTCCTGGATGATCACTTGCAGCCGGTGCCGATTGGAGTGGTCGGCGAGCTGTATATCGGCGGCGACGGTCTCGCGCGGGATTATCTGAACCGGCCGGAGCTGACGGCGGAGCGTTTCATCGCCAATCCGCTGGCCGGCACGCCGGGGGAGCGGCTGTACCGCAGCGGTGACCGGGTGCGATATCTGGCCGATGGCAATATCGAGTTCATGGGACGCAACGACGACCAGGTGAAGCTGCGCGGGTTCCGGATTGAGCTGGGCGAGATCGAGGCGACGTTGCGCCGGCACCCGCAGGTGCAGGACAGCGTGGTGCTGGTGCGGGACATGGGGGCGGCGGGCCAGCAGCTGGTGGCCTATGTGGTGGCGGAGCCGACAGCCGACAACCTGGCGGGCAGCTTACGAGACGCTCTCAAGCAGAAGCTGCCGGAGTACATGGTGCCGTCGGCGTTTGTCACGCTGGCGGCGCTGCCGTTGACTCCCACCGGGAAGGTCGACCGTAAGGCCCTTCCTTCGCCAGATCAGCAGCAGACGAACCGCGACGGATACAGGGTCGGGCCGCGCAATATAACCGAAGAGACCCTGGCATCCATCTGGTGCAAGCTACTCGGCCTGAATAGCGTAAGTGTCTATGATGATTTCTTTGCATTGGGCGGACACTCTCTGCTTTCTATACGACTGCTGGACAAGATCGAGCGAACATTTGGGCGGAAATTACCATTGACCACCCTGTTCCAGGCACCGACAATTGATGCACTTGCCCGCACCTTGCAGGATGACAATCCGGACATAACCTGGTCAAAGCTCGTGGTGATCCAGCCAAACGGATCCCGACCGCCACTTTTCTTTGTCTCCGGCAGCACGTTCAAACAAGTCATTTCGCGGCACATGGGGCCTGACCAGCCGTTCTTCGGGTTCGAGGATTTCGGTTTGGACGGGGAGCGCGCGACATACGTTGACGTGGAGGATCTCGCTGCCTATTACATCGATGAATTGCAGGCATTCAAAAAGCATGGCCCCTATCTCCTGGCGGGATTCTGTTTCGGCGGGCTGGTGGCCTATGAGATGGCGCGGCAACTGGTGGAACAAGGCGAGACAATCGCACTGCTGGGACTCATTGATACCGTCAACCCCACATACTCCCGTCGGAAGAAAGCAGCCCCCTCCCGTCAGTTAGGGCATCTTCATGGGCAATTCAAATCGGTCCCACTGCGGGATAAACCTGTGTTACTGGCAAAGGCATTGCTGAAACGAGTCAGGAGAGTGAAGGCAAAACTCACACTCCTTGGTATGACAATACGGCACCATGCCCGGAAGTTTATTTGCCGGGCGTATCTGCGCCTGGGTTTTATCGTACCCATAGGCATGCGGGATTGGTATATCGTGGGAAATTACCTGGAGGCGATAAAGGCGTATAAACCGAAACAATACCGGGGCACGGTCGTCCTTTTCAAGTCTGAGGAATTTTCGCGACACGATACCCGACTCGGGTGGGACGATCTGGTGGAAGGCGACGTGCGGGTACACGAGATGCCCGGCACGCACACGGGTGTTATCAGGGACGATCGAAATGCTGAAATCCTGGCCGAGGCACTCAGCAGTGAAATCGAGCGGGTACAAATGGGCGCGGACGTTTCCCTGGGTCAGACCCCTCCGGCAATACCCGTCCGATAACCAAAGCCCACATGGCGGCGCAGCCACCCTGATGCAGCGCTTCGGCACCGCGACAATAACCCGGGGGAGAAAGATAACAATGTTGATTGCGAACCAGATGCACAGAGTTGTCCTGAAACGGGATATCCCCTGGCTTGAGAGCGTGTACACCTGGATGGGTGAGAATCTGAATGCCCATGAATATCCGTTACGGTTTGCCATTGTGGCCGTGGAGGACAATGAGATTGTTATTGAGGTCACCACGGTAACTTACGCGCCCGATCTGCCCTACGCCAAGGCGCTGAGCAGCATCGAAATCCTCAAGCCTAGAAGGAAAGTCTTTCAGGCTTCACCCTTTGGTGTTGTACAAATCGTTCCAACGGGGGTTCGCTGCGAGTTTGGTGGATTTGCAGGGGATGCTGGTCCGGCGACCAATCTGCTGGCGGCCAGCGTCGATTTCCTCGTAACCCATCCCAATGCCGTGAATGCCTCTGAACTCAATGAAATGGCTGCAAATGCGCTGTACGTTGAGGGGAAGGCCCTGGATGACTTTCTGCTGGGGCACCTGGGACTTATGCAGGTCGGCAGTAACAAGATTGGCACCTTTGTCGATGTCACGGGTATTGACTACCTCGACTACGTGGTGAACACGCTGAATGCCGGTCGTTCGGTAAAGGGCATTGACTGTGGCATATATACGCTACTGAAGGAGGAAATCGGCGTGAAGATTGCCTGGACCGCCAGCGGTTGTGCGGTAGGGACTGTGCTGCGACCGGAAGCCATACTGGAGGCCGTGGCACGTTTGATCGCCCATGGCGCAACGGCCGTGGGCGGAGTTTCCGTGATTCACGGCGTCACGCGTGAAATGTTTGCTGAGCATTTGCAGGGGAAAATGCCAAATCCCTCAGGCGGTGTGGAGGCCATCATCACGCACCTGATTTCCAAGATCTTCCGAATTCCTACGGCCCATGCCCCCTTACCGTACTACCAGGACATCAAGGAAAGAAAAACATCCAACCCACGCGCTTCGGCAGAGTTCATCTCCATACCTCATTACTTCTGCGTCTTGAAAGGACTGGCTAAAGCGCCTCGATTGGTGCCTCTGGCCGGCCTCGATAATCCACCGTCGCATCTCATTACCGTGAACCATATCGGCGCTGTTATCGTTCCGGCCTCGTGCCTGGGTGGAGTGCCCGCACTGGCCGCGGAGTACAGCGGAATCCCCTTGATTGCCGTTCGGGATAACGAAACGGTCCTGAATGTGACAAATGACAAGATGAGGATGGACAACGTCATCGAAGTGGATTCTTATCTGGAAGCAGCCGGCGTGGTTCTGGCCTTACGTGAAGGGATTTCATTGGAAAGTGTTCGCCGTCCAATTGACTGTGCGCGTCAGGTATATTGAGCATGTAGACCATGCAAGAGCAAGAGCGCAAAGCGGCCCTCATACGAGCACTGATAAAACGCCGGTTGCGAGCATCTGCCGTTGGCGGTGCATTGCGCAGCCCTATTCCGCTATGTGATGCGCCTGTCATTCCATTGTCAGCGGCTCAGAAACGTATCTGGCTGATGCAACAGCTGGAGCCAGACACTTCGTTCGCGAACCGTCCTTTGGCTGTTCGTTTGAAAGGACTGGTTGACCAGCAGGTGCTCATGCAAAGTCTAAGTGCCATTGTGCAGCGGCATGAGGCATTACGAACCGTTTTCCCGGTCAAAAATGGGGAACCCGTTCAGCAGATCTTAACCACCTGGACGCTTACGCCCACTGTTATCGATTTACGTTCCTTGCCTCAGCCGCAGCAGGACGCTGAAGCAAGAAAACTGGCTATAGCGGAAGCCCGAAAGACTTTTGACCTGGCGGAAGGCCCCTTGATTCGGACAGTGCTCATGCAACTGTCGGAATCAGACCATGTCTTGCTTCTACTGATGCACCATATCATATTTGATGGATGGTCCGAGGGTATTCTGCTGGGAGAATTGAAGCGTCTTTATGGTGCCACATTAATCAACCAGCCCGCAAACCTGCCGGAACTCCCAATCCAGTACAAGGACTTTACCTGCTGGCAGCAGAAACGATTGGATGAGCCATTCCTGTCGGAGCAAATGAGCTATTGGCGACGACAGTTGGCCGATAATCTATCAGTACTCGAATTACCGACTGATTATCCACGCTCGAATAAACGCACCTTGCAAGCCCGGTACCAATCGCTGTTGCTGCCTGAGTCGTTAACCGAATCTCTTAAATGCCTCAGCCAGCAGGCAGGCGCCACCCTGTTCATGGCGTTGCTGGCGTCACTGCAAACGCTCCTGTATCGCTACACTGATCAGGAGAGAATTGCTGTGGGGGTGCCGGTGGCCGGGCGTAACCGGCCAGAGACGGAGACACTGATTGGCGTGTTTATGAATACCCTGGTGCTGCAAAGCGACCTCTCAGGCAACCCGACATTTCGGAAGCTACTGGGTCATGTGCGGGAAATATCCCTGGGAGCCTTTACCCATCAGGAATTGCCGTTCGAGAAGCTGGTGGAAGTGTTGAAGCCAACCCGGTTGACCAGTCGCTGGCCACTGTTCCAGGTAATGTTTAACTTTCGCAATATTTCTCAGACAAAGTCCGCCAATACGGAAGCCCTACGAATCGAACCCTTTGATTGTGACTGGGGCATGCTTGGCGGGTTGGACTTGAGCCTTGATATTGTACAGGGCCCTGCGGGGCTTAATTGCCAGTTCAGCTACCCCGCAGAGCTGTTTCGGGAAGATACTATCCGGCGTTTGGCGGCGCACTTCAGAGCATTACTGGAAAATGCCGTGGCCGATCCAGACCAATCGATTGGCTGTCTTGCCTTAATGACACCGGATGAGCAGCATCAAGTTCTGGTCAGTTACAACCGTACCCAGGTAAGTTATCCCGATCAAGTCTGCGTCCACGACATGGTGGAAGCCCAGGCCAAACGCACACCGGATTCAGTAGCAGTAGCGTTTGAAGACGAGCATTTAAGCTATCGGCAGCTCAATCAAGCTGCCAATCAACTGGCCCATCACCTCAAAACGCAAGGCGTCGGGCCTGATGTAACCGTTGGAATTTGTGTGGAACGTTCTCCGGATATGGTCGTCGGTCTACTCGCGATTTTGAAGGCCGGAGGCGCCTATGTGCCGCTGGATCCCGAGTATCCCCGGGAACGCCTCGACTTCATCGTGAAGGACAGCAACCCTTCGGTGTTGTTGACCCAGAACCGCTTAAGGAACGCCTTGCCAGACAGTGGGGCACCGGTCATTTGTCTGGATAGCGATCGGTGTCTCTGGGCGGATGCGGATGACCACAATCCCGACCCTGCGACCACCGCAGATAACCTGGTATACGTCATCTATACATCAGGCACAACCGGCTACCCGAAAGGCGTCATGATCACGCATCGGGCAGCATGCAACCATCTCTACTGGCGACAGGACTACTTTCCCCTGACCGGATCTGATCGGGTGCTCCAGAAGGCGTCTCTGAACTTCGACGACTCCTTTTGGGAAATCTTTGAGCCGTTGACAACGGGGGCACAACTGGTCATCGCTCACCCTGGGAAACATCAAGATGTTCGCTACCTGGTGCATACGATCGTCAAGCGGAAGATTAGCGCATTCTGTCTGGTGCCTTCTGTGCTGCAGCTGTTTGTTGAAGAACCGAAGGTAGAAACGTGCACCACTCTGAGGCGAGTGACAACGGGCGGCGAGATACTTTCAGCGGAAGTGCAACAGCGATTTTTCCAGCGCTTGAAAGCCGATTTGTATAACGGCTACGGTCCAACAGAGTCAACCATAGCAGTGACCTACTGGAAGTGTCAGCGCGACGATACGCGCACCACAGTGCCTATTGGCCGACCCATCGGCAATACCCAGGTGTATCTGCTCGATGCGCGGCTCCAACCTGTACCCATTGGTGTTCCCGGTGAGCTCCATATCGGTGGGGCCACTCTCGCCAGAGGCTATTTAAATCATCCTGAATTGACGACGGAACGCTTTATTGAAAACCCCTTGAGCACGCCAGGCGTTACGTCATCACGGCTTTACAAGACTGGTGATCGGGCGCGCTATTTGCCCGATGGCACGATCGAGTTTCTAGGTCGTTTGGATGACCAGGTAAAGATTCGCGGCATTCGCATCGAATTGGGCGAAATCGAAATGGTCTTGAAAAAGCATCCTAAAGTGCAGCAGGTTGTGGTGATTGATCGGAACGATGAATCGGTTGACAAGCGCCTGGTGGCCTACGTGGTCACTGAAGATGATGAAGCTCTTGACACCGGTGAGTTCCGGCAATTCTTACAGCAGACCCTGCCTGCTTACATGATTCCTTCTGTCTTTGTAAAGTTGATTACATTCCCCTTAACCGCCAATGGCAAGATCGATCGCCGTGCTCTACCGAAGCCCAAGGTCTCAGATATGCGGGCAGCAGTCACCTATACCGCTCCCCGAACACCATTAGAACAACAACTGGCTGATATCTGGGCGC
>Ga0307417_10000611_pt1 | contig 14460 bp, 12 predicted proteins | sample SalMarWE160210MG_2_FD_202514 | JGI IMG/M metagenome (GOLD analysis project Ga0307417, IMG submission 202514) | Salt marsh sediment microbial communities from the Plum Island Ecosystem LTER, Massachusetts, United States - WE1602-10 | ecosystem: Environmental > Aquatic > Marine > Intertidal zone...
CGGTTTTAGCAGCAAACAACGGAGGAACAACATGGAAAAAGAAGTGTACAGCCTATGTTTTATGTGTTCAGTTCGATGTCCGATAAAAGTCATAAGCAAAGACGGACAGGTTAAATGGATTGAAGGAAATCCCCATGTGGCCGGAATGGAAGGAAGCCTGTGTCCGCGTGGCGCTGCCGGTATCGGTATGCTTTACGACGATGAACGGGTCCAGTCACCCATGATCAGGGCAGGTGAACGCGGCTCAGGACTCTGGAGAAAGGCGAACTGGGACGAAGCCCTTGACCTCGTAGGAGACAAGCTGAAAAAAATCATTGACGAGTATGGCGGCCACAGTGTTGTTTTGGGCGAACGGACCCAGCTGGCCACCCATGTGAGTAAAACATTTTTAAAAGCGATAAAATCTCCGAACCACTTTACCCATGATGCTCTTTGTAAAGGCTCAGTGAATACGGCCTGTCGTTCCTTGTTCGGATATACGGACGCTCAGATGAGCATGGATTATAAGAATACAAAACACATTGTCTTATACGGCCGTAATATGTTTGAAGCCATCGCGGTAAAAGAAGTAAACAATTTAATGTACGCTCTAGAACATGGCGCAAAACTGACCTATATTGATCCCAGAGTGACCATCACTGCCACCAAAGCCCACCGCTACTGGATGATCCGGCCCGGCACCGATCTATCGCTCAATTATGCATTGATTCATGTTATTCTCAAAGAAAGATTATACGATGCCGAATATGTCAACAGATGGGTTGTGGGGCTGGCTGAGCTTCAGCATTTCATCAACCCATATAGTCCCGAATGGGCTGAAGCAGAAACCGGTATTAATGCTACGTCAATCATTGAACTTGCTCGGGAAATAAGCAAAGATAAACCTTCGGTTATTTTTCATTTCGGCTATCGGGGGGCCAACCACCAAAACGAAATTTATGTGCGCCGTTCCATCATGATTTTAAACGCTCTTATGGGAAGTGTTGAAGCCAAAGGAGGCTTTTTTTTCAAGAAAGGCCCTGGCGAAGAAGGAGGAAAGCCGGCACGAAAGCTTACGGAACAAAAATTTCCCAAAATAAATGTGCCAAGATTTGACAAGGTGGGGACTCCGGATTTTCCTCTGCCTGATCCCAATCATGGTGTCGGACAAATGCTGCCTCATGCTATTCTCAATAAAGATCCATATCCGATTAAAGCGCTGATCGCATACCGTTTTGATCCGCTCATGTCTATTCCTGACACCAATCTTACCAGAAAGGCCCTGGACGAATTGGATTTGATTGTAAGCATTGACATTAACTACAGTGATATCGCCTGGTATTCTGATGTCATTCTTCCGGAATCGACATATCTTGAGCGGGCAGACTCCATCCAGCAGGCCAATGGATTGAAACCTCAGATGTTTTTAAGAAAACAGGTGGTATCCCCACGGTATGACACCCGAGAAGGGGCTATGATCCTTAAACAGATCGGAGAACGCATTGGCATCGGTAAATATTTTCCTTATGAAAATATGGATGATCTCGTAGATTGGCAACTTAAAGGAACCGGCTTTAAAATCGAAGATTTTGAAGCCAAAGGGTTTGTGGCTTACGGAAATAAGCAGATTTTTTGGGATCGTAAAGAGGGCATAAAATTCAAGACAAAGTCGGGTTTGATCGAATTTAAATCATCGCTTTTGGAAGATGCCGGCTTTGAATCTTTTCCGGCTTATGAACCCGTTCCGGAACCGCCGGATGGAAGGCTCCGGCTGGTTGTGGGCCGAACCGCCCTCCATACGCATATTTCCACACAAAACAATCCATATCTGAATGAAATCATATCGGAAAATGTACTCTGGATGAATGACGAAAAGGCGGGTGATCTGGGGATTAAGGACGGTGGAACGGTGGAGATCTCTTCGAGTGTCGGCAGCGGAAAAATAAAGGCCAAAGTAACCGACATGATTCATCCCGAGGCTGTCTTCATGCTCCACGGTTTTGGCCATATGGCTACATCGGCCACCCGGTCTTATAATAAAGGTTTATCAGACGCCGTACTTCAGGAAAATCTTATTGATAGAATAGGAGGGAGTCCGGCATTACATGATACTTTTGTTACAGTTAAACCAACCTAAGGGAAACTTCTTTAATTGACGGAGGATAATAATGAGCATTTACTATCTGTACCAGGACCAAAAGAAATGTATTGGCTGTTACAGTTGTACCATCGCATGTAAAACAAATAAAAATATACTGGTTGGGCCGAAACCTACGGATATAATCGCTGTGGGACCCAAGATGATTCATGGACAGCCCCGAGCGTCCTATGTGTTCATGCCGTGCTTTCATTGCGAAAATCCCTGGTGTGTAGGCGCCTGCCCGACAGGGGCCATGCAAAAGCGCCCCAAGGATGGTATCGTGTTTGTAGATCCCAACCTTTGCGTGGGGTGTAAGAGCTGCATCACCGCCTGTCCCTGGGGTGCGCCCCAGTGGAATTCCAAAATTGGCAAGGTCGTCAAATGCGATTATTGCATTGACAGGTTGGAAGCAGGCTTGAAGCCTGCCTGTGTCACTGTTTGCACTACCCATTGCCTGCATTTCGGACTTGCGTATGAAATACCTAAAATAAGAAGGGAACGTTATGCCAGGGCTGTCGCGGAGCTGTAAATGCATGCGAAGATGTAAGCCCCGAATTTCACGATCACCTGATTTTTTAATATTTTTATTGCCATTCATTATTTTTTTAATACTCTTCCGCTTATGGGGCATACTTTATTGTAAGTTAATCATTAAGGTTGCTTTTTAGCTCTATCGCTTATATACTACATCGTGGTCCTTTAAAAAGTTATTAATACGACCTTTTCGCGAGGATGTTAGTGTACATTTAGTGCTCGCAAATTTATAAATTCTTATTATACAACGTCTTTTTCTGATGAAAGGTGATAGCATGAAAGAATCGGTTTTCAGTATTTGCGGCATGTGCGGCGTCAGATGCCCCATCCGTGTGGAAGTGAAAGATGGAATCGTGAAATGGATCGAAGGAAATCCCAACGACCTTGCCATGGCCGGACGGCTTTGCGCCAAAGGATCGGCTGGTTTGGCCATGGAATACGACTACGAAAGACCCCATCATCCATTGATACGGAAAGGCAAACGGGGCGAAGGAGAGTGGGAAAAGGCAAGTTGGGATGAAGCCCTGGATTATATTACCGGCAAGTTAAAGCCGATTATCGATGAATTCGGCGGCAAGGCCGTTGCCCTCAGTGATCGCAGCGGGCCGTTTAGGGATATTCATCGCAGTTTTTTGAAGGCTATCGGTTCTCCCAATTACTTCAACCATGACTGTACGTGTGGTCGAAATGTTCAACACGCATCCATTTCTCTGTTTGGCTCGGGGCGTAAGACCTTTAATTATGATTACAAGCGGTGCAAGCATTTGGTCCTTTTCGGACGAAACGTATTCGAATCATTAAAAGTAAAGGCCGCCAACACCATCATGGAGCTTTTGGATCGAGGCGGCAAGCTGACCTATATCGATGTGCGGGCCAGCAACACCGCCATGAAGGCCACCCGGTTTTGGATGGTTCGGCCGGGGACCGACTATGCCCTTAACTTGGGCATTATCCACACCGTACTAAGAGATAATCTCTATGATGCCGAATTTGTCAATCGGTGGGTGGTCGGCCTGAGAGAACTGGAATCCTTTGTTACGCCTTATACCCCTGAATGGGCATCACAAGAGACCGGTGTTTCTTCAAAAGAAATCATTGAATTTACCCATGAAGTGGCTCAAGATAAGCCGGCGGTTATCTTTCACCCGGGTTGGATGAAGGCGCGGTATCTGAATTCCTTTTACAGCTCGAGGACAGCCTATATCCTCAATGCTCTTATGGGGAGCTTTGAGGCTCCGGGCGGGCTTTTCTTTCAGAAGGGACCGGGCGATGTGGGGAAAAATGGATTGAAGGTATTGCTGGACTCTATTCCCAAACCCAAAGACAAGCGGGTGGACGGCTGTGGATGGAAGTACAAGCATTTTGAATCCGGCCCTGGCTTATTGCATCTCCTTTATCCGGCCATTCTCAGCGAAGATCCTTATCCGGTCAAGGCTTATATCGTGTTCAGGCATGATCCGCTTCTGTCCCTCCCGGACGCTGAAGCTCAGAAAAACGCCCTCGACAAATTGGATCTCATCGTCGCCATCGACAGCAACTACAGCGAAACCGGGTGGTATGCCGATGTGCTGCTCCCTTCGGCCACGTATCTTGAAAAATCAAGCATTCTTCGAACTGAAAAAGGATTGAAACCCCGGTTTGGCATGCGCAGACAGGCCATTGAGCCGCGAAACGAGGCCAAGCCGGACTGGTGGATTTTTAAACAACTGGCCGAGCGTCTGGGTGTGGGTGAATATTTTAAATTTGAAGGCATGGAGGATTTTTGGAAATTCCAGTTGGAGGGGACTGATGTTACGCTGGCAGACTTTGATGAAAAAGGATTTGTGAGCCTTGCCGACGAACCGATCTGGTGGGATCGAATGACGGATCTTAAATTCAAAACCCCTTCAAAGAAAATAGAGTTTGTATCCAGCCTCCTTGAGGAAAATGGAATTCCTTCCTTTAAGCCTTATGAAAGTCCTAAAAAGCCGGAGTCGGGCTCCTTTCGTCTGGCCTTTGGCCGCTGTCCCGTTCATACTCATGGACAGACTCAAAACAATCCCGTTCTGCATGAAATTATGCCGGAAAATACGCTCTGGATCAATACCGAGGAAGCCGAGAGGATGGGCATATCCGATGGAGATCGGGTAGTGGTGACGTCTTCCAACGGCGGTCATTCAGGTACGATCCATGCCAAAGTGACCGAATTTATCCATCCGGAAGTCGTTTTCATGGTCCATGGTTTCGGAAGGAAAATTCCCTGGCAAACACGGGGTTATAATAAAGGCCTTGGTGATTACCGTTTCGAAACAGGCCTTTTAAATGTTTATGACCCGGCGGGCGGGGCCAATGCCCTTTTGGAATGTTTTGTTAAAGTAAAAAAAGCCGACTAGAAAATTCTAAGTTGAGGGAGTGCAAATGAGCAAATATTACATATTTCAGGATGTCAAACGCTGTATCGGCTGTTTTAGCTGTGAGTCACATTGCAAAACCAAAAATAATCTGCCCATAGGCCCCCGTTTTTGCCAGATCATCCCGGTGGGCCCCAAACAGGTCAAAAATCTACCCCGGATGGCCAATATTTTTATACCCTGCTTTCACTGTGAAAATCCGTGGTGTGTGTCGGCATGCCCCACCGGTGCCATGCAAAAGCGTCCAAAGGACGGTATCGTCTTTGTGGATCAGATGCTTTGTGTTGGCTGTAAGAGCTGCATCACCGCGTGCCCGTGGGGTACCCCCCAGTGGAATCCGGAAACCGGAACAGCAGTCAAATGCGATTATTGTATGGATAGAGTGGATCAGGGGTTGAAACCGGCCTGCGTGACCAAGTGCGTCACCCAGTGCCTCCATTTCGGTGAGGCTTCAGCTAAGACCAAAACTACACGGGAACGTTTTGCCAGGGCCATTGCCGAACTTTAGATGCTTGTGAAGATGTATAACCCGGATTTCTCACTATCCTGATTCCTTCGGGAGCCATTCAAATATTTTGATAACAAAAGTCGGTCTTTGCATTTCCGGTTCCAAGGGTCAAATCAGCTGCTCTTGGGAACTTTTTTGGGACCCGGATCGGTGTGGCCGACACTATGCAGTTCCACCTTTCTTTTTTGCCTCAACATAAAAAAGGCTTTGTCGATTTTGTTCCATATCTCTTTTTTCAGAGTTCTACTGAAATCAGGAGGTATGGACCCGTCCGGCGGAAGTGCCATTTCAGTCTCTTCCCGGATGAAATCATAAAATTTGTGCGATTCATGCCTCAACCATTCAATTGCCGATCTGCCTGAAAGGAGCTCTTTTGATGCCTGAAGGATATCTGAAGGTTCCACCGATAGTATCCATCCCCTTCCATGGGGGGCTATACTGACAAGAGAAGGATTGTCAATAATATCGGGATTGATATCAACGATCTTTCCTTCCAGGGGTGCATAAAGATGGAGGGTCTTTTCATTGCCGGAAATTATACAGAGAGGGTCTCCTTGACTGATGGAAGAATTTACAGATGGGAGTTTTATATCATGCACCACACCTATGATTTGACGGGTAAAGTCGTCAATCCCCATTCTAACCGATCCATTGATGCGCTTTACCCAGATATGCCCCTCATCATAGAGACGGTCAGAAAGCATCTCGAACCCGCCAATGGTTTCTCTCTCCTTTGCCCGGGCCTCTTTCAACATAAAAACAGGATGGCTTGTTCCAAGATCCTCCATTCTCTGGTCTACTTCGCAATTCCAGCACTGGAAGTCGTTGGCACATACTTTGTGGGAAATGAAGCCCATGCGCATGTACCGGCATTTTCGAAGCGGGCCGGGAAGCTTTCTCCATCTCAAAACATTTTCGTATTCCATTTTCATCGCACCGGTAGGACATACAAAAGCACATGAGCCGCAACCGATGCAATCCTCTGAAGGCATGTCAAATGGTGTTGCCGGACGGCGATGTCTTCCCCGGCCTACAAAATCTATGGCCCTCACTTTAGCCACATCCCGGCAGACTCTCACGCAGAGGCCACAAAGGACGCAATCGCTGTCCGTCGGGCTAAAACGGGATTTTTTTATGCCAAGAGAATCTGCGAGGTTTATTACGGAGTCGATATTTGGACATCGGGCAAGTAGCAGCTCAGCGATGAGCTTCCTGCCTTTAACTATGCGCTCCGTATTGGTTTTGACGACGATATCGTTTTTGACGGGATAAGCACAGGAGGGTTGCAACCGGGTAAAATTATTCTCTGTCACCTCTACCATACACAAGCGACATCCTCCGTAAGGTTCCATATCCTTGTGATAACAGAAATAGGGAATATGAATGCCCACTTTCTGAGCTGCATTCAAAATTGTCGTCCCCTCGTCAGCTTCGACTTTTTTTCCGTCTATTTCCAATGTGGTCATCGTGATATTTTCTCCTGATTAAATATTTTGTCGAACCTGGTCTAAAAAATTTTGTCTATTGCCGTGCCTTATTTAAGGGACAAAAACCAGCCTACAAGCTATTGACGTCGGCCAGAATGGCATTGATAAGAATCACTAAGCCCAGGGACACTTTCCTGTTGTGATATGGGCCTCAAAATCCTTTCTGAAGTCTCTGATCCCGCTAAGTATGATCGATGGGGCACCTCCCCCTAGTGCACATAAAGCGAAATCCTGTATCATTCCCCCTAAATCATGTAGACTGGTTAGATCTTCCATAGTTGAGCGCCCTTCGTATATGGACGTCATAATCTCTTTCATTTGAAAAACACCCTCTCTACAGGGAACACATTTGCCACACGATTCCTCAACGAAAAATGAGAGTGTGTGGAGGAGGATATCCACAAGACATGTATTCTGGTCCAGTACAACAATGACTCCCGAACCTATCATTGAACCCATGGTTCTCAGTGTCTCCGGATCAAGAGATATGTCCAGTTTTTCCCCAGGTAAAAAATTTCCGAACGGGCTACCCACTTGTACGGCCTTTATTTGGCTTCCATTCAAAGGACCGCCGGCCAAATTAAAGATCACATGTTCTAAGTTTGTTCCCAAAGGAACTTCATACAGACCGGGTTGTTTTACTTTGCCGATGACAGAAAGAATCTTTGTTCCTTTGGCCTTCTCGGTTCCGATACCGGCATACGATTTGCCGCCATGCGCTATGATGTGGGGAATGTTCGCCAACGTTTCCACATTGTTCACGATGGTCGGCCGCTCCCACAAACCCTTTTCAATGGGAAAAGGCGGCCTTAGTCGAGGGTCACCCACTTCTCCTTCGAGGGAATCCATAAGTGCAGTTTCTTCACCGCATACGTATGAACCACCACCTCGTATAATCTTTAAAGTGAAGTTGAAATTAGATCCTAAGATGTTTTTCCCCAAAAAGCCGTATCGTTTGGCAGTGTCAACGGCGTCATTGAGAAACTCATAGGTGTGAGGGTATTCCTCGCGAAGATAAATGAGACCTTGATGGCTGCCGATGGCATATCCCGCCAGCACGATTCCCTCAAACAGTTTGAACGGATTGCCTTCCATAATTGTCCTGTCCTTATATGCCCCGGGATCTCCTTCATCAGCGTTACATATGACAAATTTTTCTTCATGTTGAGTTTTACGTGCCATATCCCATTTGATACCGGTGGGGAACCATGCTCCGCCTCTGCCCCTTAGACCGGATTCAATAACCTCCTCCACCACCTCCTCACGGCCCATTTGATAGAGCGCTTTATACAGCGCTGCATATCCTCCCATAGCCACATATTCCGACACACTCAAAGGGTTTATGATGCCGCAGTTCTCTAAAAGCCTCCGATGCTGATTCTTAAAAGGAGATACTTCTTTATAGCTGGGAAATTCATTTAATTCAGAGCCCGGTTCGAGGGACAACAATGGGTTCTCGATTGTGCAAAGCAGCCCTTCTTTTGGAATCCTTTTTTGCTCAAGATCCGCTATTATTTGTTTGACCTTTTTTACGGTCATTTGAGTATAAAGGAGGGATGGTCTGCCGTTCAACCTGATAACGGCCATGGGTTCCAAGTCGCAAAACCCTGAACACCCGACTTGACCGATTGATATCTTGAGCCCTTGTTTTTCTTTTACTTTGATCAGTGTGTGATATAAGGTGTCGGCGCCCAGGGCGTGTCCGCATGAAGACATGCTGATGCTGATTTTCGGCTGGTTGGGGGCAAGGGATTTCAAACCGGCTTTTCTTAACTTATCAAGATCTTCCATGGTTTTTATTTTCATTTTGAATCCCCTGTCCTTTTATAAAGGATTTCAACGATGGTCTCTATCCTTTCTTTGTTGAGCTTTGAATAGGTATCGGTGTTAAACGCAACATTGGGACCGATGGAGCATAAACCGAGACAGTGCACTTGTTCCAGGCTGAATTTTTCATCCCAAGTGGTTTCACCCATCTCAAGATTAAATTTGGATTCCAGTACTTCAATCACTTCATCTGCCCCATTGATATGGCAGGAAATACCGGAGCAGACTCTGATTTTTGTATCACCTTTTCTCCCGAGACTAAAGGCACTGTAAAATGTAGCCAACCCATAAACATTGGCAACCGGCACCTTCAACAGTTGTGCGATATAATTGAGTGATTCCGTTTCCAATTGATTGTCTTCTGATTGAATCTCATGCAGAATCGCCAGTATGGCGGCCTTTTCATGCCGGTGCTTACTCACTATTCTTTTTATTTTCTCTCTTTCCATCTAAGGCCCCTTTTTATTCACATAGAGTTGAATCGGAATCGCTCCTTTGATATTCAAGGTGTGAAAAAGGCACCGAATCCGACAATTTTCGGATGATAGCCAGAATCAGTAAATAAAAAAATCACCGATAAGGTTTTGTGCTCCGTTCTTTCTGGCACAGGCTGAACAGAGATTGCCCGAATATTCGATCTTATTATTGCCAGTCAGGTGTTTCTCCACGAATTCCTTTTGTCTTTCGGAGACATAAGCACGACCACAGGAAATACATGTGATCAGCTGATGCTGAGCCATCTCGGTGCCGCACATCCAAAGGGTCCTTACCCCATCTTTGTCTTGCATGGTAATGGCCGACGTGGGGCAGTTAATGGCGCAAGAACCACAGCCGATACAATACGTGCCCGGACGGCTGAAATCCGTTTCAGCAGTAGAGTTTTTTTCCACATAAGAAAGGTGAATCGCATCCACGCCCATTTGGTCTCGGCATACTTCGATACATCGTCCGCAACTTATGCAAATATCACAACGCAAACACCTTTTTGCTTCCTGAATCGCGCTATTGGTTGACAAGCCAAGTTCCACTTCCTGAAAGCTGCCTTTTCTATCTTCCAGATCCATTACGGGCATGTCTGGTCTTGAAGAAAGAGATTTATCTTTGGGTGAAGTTTCCATAACCTGGATCTGTTGGCGTCGGACAGGTATCAGTGTATATTCAGGTTTGGGCATTCCTCTTAAAAAACGGTGGATGGCTTCCGAGGCTTTTTTGCCGGAAGCAACGGCTTCTACAACAGTGGCAGGTCCGGTGACCACATCTCCGCCGGCAAAAACTCCGGGAACGGAGGTTTCCATGGTGACCGGATCGACGGTGATCAAGAGTCTTTTCGTGAGTTCCAAACGATTGACGTGTCTTAGGCTCTCTGCATCCACTTCTTGGCCAATGGCGCATATAATCGTATCTGCCGGTAGGATATGTTCAGTTCCTTCTATAGGGACAGGACGTCTGCGGCCGGTTGCATCGGGCTTGCTCAGTTCGTTTCGGATGCATTCAAGCCCGGTCACCTGTCCATTTTCACCATGGATACGAATTGGGGATAGTAAAACATTCAAAACAACCCCCTCTTCCTCCAAATCCTGTACTTCTTTCGGATGAGCTGGCATTTCCCGTTTGGTTCGCCGGTACACCAGGTGAACTTCGTCAACATCCAATCTAATGGCGGTGCGGGCGCAATCCACCGCTGCATTGCCACCCCCGATGACCATTACCCTTTTGCCAACATTTACTTTTCCCTGCCGGGCTTTATAGAGAAAGGTCAGGCAGTCCTCGACTCCGGAAAAATCTTTTTCTCCTTGGATGTTAAGCCGCATGGGGTTGTGGGCCCCAATTCCCAAAAAAAACGCCTGAAAACCTTGTTTTTTTAGAGAATCCAACGTGATATCTTTCCCAAAAGTAACTCCGGTATGAATATCAACGCCCAAGGCTTTGATATGATTTATTTCAAGTTCCAATATATGGTTGGGCAGCCTGTAGGCGGGTATCCACCACCGAAGCATGCCGCCGGGTTCCGGCTTGGATTCAAAAATTTCGGATTTGTAGCCTTTTTGGGCTAAAAAGTAACCCGTGGAAAGGCCTGCCGGACCGCTACCGATAATCGCGATTTTTTCCCCGTATCGATGGCTCGTCTCCTTGAGCGGGGGTAATCCCTCTTCATGGGCCTTGTCAAAAGCCACACGTTTGAGCTGGCAGATGGCGATAGGTTCATCCATTGTTGCCCGCCGACAGGCCTTTTCGCAAGGATGGACGCAGACCCGGCTGAGCGCACCAGGCAACGGAAGATCTTCCCGCAATACTTTCAATGCTTCTTGATATCGTCCCATGCCCACGAGTGCCACATAGCTAGGTACATCGACGCTGGCGGGACATGCCAGCTGGCATGGCGCAGCGGAAAGGGTAACGCATTCTCCTGTGGGGCAGTAATGGGCTTCTATGTGGCTGAGGAAGACGCCTCTGTATTTTTCCAAGGCGTCGGAAACTACACGGCCTAAATCAACACAGATCTGTTCAGCACCATCTTTCACAAGCAAACCGGCCATTTCCATCATAATTGTCAGGTGATCGGGTTTCCCCCTTCCATTGCAGATATCGCCTAATAGTTCCAACAGCTTTTCCACATCTTGACTGCACTGGGATTGGGAAATTTGGCCGGGTGGAATTTCTGATATTGTGTTAAATAGTTTCTTAACCGGACAAAGGTGATTTGTCATATCAAATACTCAACGATTAAATGTAAACATATTAAATTATAATTATGAAATTTTGTTAATTTAAAAACCACACCCCGATTTTTTTGTCAACGTTAATTTTTGGTTAAGTCTCTATAACGCTTTAACTTTTAAATAAATTTAGGCAGATCATCATGTCAAGTCCAAGCATCGATACTACCACTGAGTGTTCATTTCAACATGCTGTTTTAAAGGGTTTTCTTCCCCGCAAAACCCGTCCTAAAGCACAAGATTTGAAGGGAGCTTCACAATCATAATTAACGTTGAAAGTCTGCGGTCAAATAGCATTTAATGAAATAGTGTAACCAATTGCTACAGCGATTGTATTAAAGACTACAGTGATATAATTACTTGTTTTTACGTATTTTTTTATAACATCTTTTCTCATATCTCTTCCATGCGTAGCCAATTTAATCACATCTATTCCTCCCTTCAAAACGCTTCTTTCCAATTTCGACAAGAAAATTGACTTATAATTTAATGATTTCATACGGATAGGTTAATAACAATCTGTCTGATTAGAGTTGGCATCCAGATTGCAATTCAATAGAACAACGCTGAGCTTATCGAAATTAAATATTTTCGAAGCATTATCTTCTATAGATGGAAGTTTAAGTTCAATAGGCATTTCTGATCAACGCCTGAACGGTTAAGTGACTTTAAATGCTTGGCCGAGAAAAGGTGAAGGAGGTTGTCAAAATGAAAACCAAAGACAAGCATAAAGAAAAAGAAAAGAAACGACTTGTTGGATTCCGAGTCGAAGAGGATAAGTGTATTTGGATGAAGGCTGGCGTTGTCAATTTTCGATTGTGCGATAATGTTTTCGACTGCTACCAATGTCCCTTTGATACAGGAATGCAGCGAGCAATGAGTTCCGGGAAACATTCAGAAATCGAATTGAAAGAACCTGAGTGGGTCAAATATTTAAAGATGCGATATCATGGTCCGGAGCGGCCCTGTCGCCATACGTTAACCGGACGTTCGGATGCCCCAAAGATCTGCACAATGAACTACGAATGCTATCATTGTGCTTTTGACCAGATGATGGACGAAATCGACATCGCAGAACTCGGCGAACCACCCGGCTATGCGTTAGCATCCGGCTATAAAATGGCCGAAGGCTATTATTATCATCCGGGACACTGCTGGGTTCGTTTCGAACATGGGGGACGCGTCAGGATTGGATTTGATGATTTTATGGTCAAGCTGTTCGGTGTGCCTCAGTTTATGGCTCTTCCGCCGATAGGGACAACCTTGGAAAAAAATCAGATCGGCTTGATTTTTGGAAGGGACGAAAATAAAGCTGCGGCCCTATATCCTGTAACCGGTACGGTGCTCACCGTAAATCAAAAGGTCCACGATAATCCCGGGATATCCCATGAGGATCCATATTATTCGGGGTGGCTATATATTCTGGAACCTGACATGCCGAAAAAGAACCTGAAGGGACTCTATTACGGCAAGGAAAGCTTGCATTGGATAGATCAAGAGAGCCAAAAATTATTGAACCTCATGGGGCCGGAATACGAGCAACTGGCAGCTACAGGTGCACAGCCTATCGATGACATCTTCGGGAATTTCCATGAGATTACCTGGGATCTGCTGGTAAAGACCTTTCTGCGAACAAAGCCTGACCTGAATATGTCATGAAAATTTTCAAGAAAGATATCACTAAATGCTTCCAAAAACTCAGTTGAGTACTTGACTCCAACGATTTTATGTCAGACATATCAAAGGTTTGTAAGTTGGATGATATTTTCACATTATTTAAAATATCTGCATGTTCTGCACGAACGTCCCCCGATACTGCACTCTGACATCTGACCCCTGACTTCTGGCCTCTGTCCTTTACCCTCTGCACGACATCCCCATGATTACACTTTATCATCACAAAAAATTCATATAGCATGTCTTTAACCTACTACAATATATCACTTCTATAATATTTCTTCCAGCAGAGTAATTTTAATTTATCGTTATATCAAAGTGTTATACTTTTTAGTGTTGATTTATATTAACCAAATGATAAAAAGTTCATCTTTTGGGAACTTTTTGCTTGATCCCGAAATGGGAACGTGCTATAGTGTCATCACTTTGAAATTGAAAGGTCAGACGAATGAGGGTGATCGGGACAGATAAACTTTACAAATTCATACGAAAGCATGCCGACTCAAAGGGTTGGCTGGAAACATGGCTGTCTGAAGCTCGTAGCGGAGAATGGCAAAGCCCGAACGACATCAAGGTTCGGTACAACTCTGCTAGCATTCTCGACAACAACAAGGTGATTTTCAACATAAAAGGCAATAAATACAGGATGGAAGTTCAAGTTTCCTATAATACAAAGGTAATTGCGATAAAGCGGCTTGGTACCCACGCGGAGTACAATCGCTGGGACATATAAGGAGGGCGATATGGATCCGAGAATTATTAAAACCAAGACGGACTACAAAAAAACGCTTGAAGAAGCGGAGAAACTTATTGCGCTTAACCCCGACCCCGCCACGAATGAAGCAGAACTTCTGGATTTGCTTTCCCTGCTTATCGAAAAGTACGAGTCTGAAAAGTTCCCCATCGAACTTCCCGATCCGCTTGAGGCCATTCAATTTCGTATGGATGAACAGGGTCTAAAGCAAAGGAACTTGATTCCTTTCATAGGAAGCAAGAGCAAAGTTTCTGAAGTTCTTGCAGGCAAACGCCCCTTAACAGTCTCTATGATTCGTGCACTCCATGAGGGGCTTGGCATTCCTACAGAGGTGCTACTTCAAGAACCCGCGCGGGATATCGAACACCAAAAGGAGATTGTTTGGGAAAAGTTTCCGCTTAAGGAAATGGCTAAGAGGGGATGGTTTAAAGCCACTCTCAAGGAACT
>Ga0307417_10000613_pt1 | contig 14449 bp, 14 predicted proteins | sample SalMarWE160210MG_2_FD_202514 | JGI IMG/M metagenome (GOLD analysis project Ga0307417, IMG submission 202514) | Salt marsh sediment microbial communities from the Plum Island Ecosystem LTER, Massachusetts, United States - WE1602-10 | ecosystem: Environmental > Aquatic > Marine > Intertidal zone...
TGCGCCTTGGCATCCACCCCGGCTGGGGCGGCAGTGCGCGCCTGGTTCCGCTGATCGGTGCGCCCAGGGCCATGGACCTGATCCTGAGCGGGCGCACGGTGGATGGTCGTGCCGGCCGGCGCATGGGCTTTGTGGACCAGGTGGTGCCCGAGCGGCACCTGACTGACGCAGCACGCAAGCTGATCCTCGACGCGCCACCGGTGCATCGGGCCGGCACACTGGAACGGCTCAGCAATTCCCCGCTGGTTCGGCCCCTGCTGGCGAGGATCCTGCGCAAGCAGGTGGCCCGGCGCGCCTCACCCCTGCACTACCCGGCACCGTACGCCATGATCGACCTCTGGCGCCGGCATGCAAACGACAGGGACGCCATGCTCAGGGGCGAACGGGAATCGCTGGCCCGGCTGGTGAGCGGTGTGACCGCCAGGAACCTGGTGCGGGTGTTTTTTCTGCAGGAACAACTGAAATCCCTGGGCAAGGACCCGCACTACCAACCGAAGTACGTGCACGTGATCGGCGCCGGCACCATGGGTGGAGACATCGCCGCCTGGTGCGCCCTGCGCGGATTCCGCGTCACCCTGCAGGACCAGTCACCGGCGCGGATCGCACCGGCACTGGCCCGTGCCCACGCACTGTTCAAAAAGAAATTGAAGCAACCGGTCACGATCCGCGCTGCCATGGATCGCCTGCTCCCGGACCACCACGGTAAGGGCGTGGCGAAGGCGGATATAGTAATTGAAGCGATTTTTGAGGATGCCGATGTAAAACGTTCTTTATACAAGAATATTGAACCCAGGATGAAGGCGGATGCCATCCTGGCCACGAACACCTCCAGCATCCCGCTGGAAGAGCTGACACCGGCACTGGCACACCCGGAACGACTGGTCGGCCTGCACTTCTTCAATCCCGTGGCAAAGATGATGCTGGTGGAAATCGTCAACGGCCAGGCTACCGCACCCGAAGTCAGTGCACACGCCATGACCTTTACCCGGCGGATTGACCGCTTGCCGTTGCCGGTCACCAGCACACCGGGCTTCCTGGTGAACCGCATCCTGATGCCCTACCTGATGGAGGCCGTGATCCTGGAGGCGGAAGGTGTCCCGGCGGCCCTGATCGACCGGGCCGCTACACAATACGGCATGCCGATGGGACCGGTGGAACTGGCCGACACGGTCGGTCTCGATATCTGCCTGCATGTGGCCCGCGTGCTGGCGTCCCATTTCCAGGCAGAGATCCCGGCCAGTCTCGAACAACGCGTCAGTGCCGGCAAGCTGGGACGCAAGTCCGGTCGAGGCTATTACCTGTGGAAGAAGGGCAGGCCTGTCAAGCCGACCCCTTCCGCCGGCAACTGGAACATGGAGGAAATCACCAACCGCCTGGTCCTGCGCCTGCTCAACGAATCCGTCAGCTGCCTGCGCGAACACGTGGTTGCGGAAGCGGACCTGCTGGATGCCGGACTGGTTTTCGGTACCGGCTTTGCACCGTTCCGGGGGGGACCGATGCATTACCTCGATGCCATCGGCAAACAGGCCCTGCTCAAGCAGCTGACCGAACTGCAAAGATTGCGCGGGGACCGTTTCACGCCGGATCCGGGCTGGCAGGATCTGCCATAGGGAAATATTCAGCATCCATTGCCTGGGGGGGAGCACATGCAGGACAAGCCAGAGAGTGCCATTCCGGCAGCGGCTGCGAAAACACTGGCCGGTCTGTTCCGTGAACGCGTAAGAACGACACCGGATCTTGTCGCCTACCGGCAATACAACCCGGTCGACGATGCCTGGCACGACTACAGCTGGGCCAAAACGGGACGGGACGTGTCGCGCTGGCAGTCTGCGCTGTCTGCGGAAAATTTCCGGCCCGGCGACCGGGTTGCCATCCTGTTACGCAACTGCCGCGAATGGGTCCTGTTCGACCAGGCCGCACTGGGCTGCGGACTGGTCGTCGTCCCCCTGTATACCGATGACCGCCCGGACAATATCGCCTACATCCTCAACAATGCCGGCTGCAAACTGCTGCTGCTGCAGGGCGAGCAGCAATGGAACGGTATCCATGGCGTACTCGACGAACTCGGCGGACTGGCGCGTATCCTGACGCTTGAACCGGTACCGGTTCCGGGCGGTGAACAGCGTGTGCGGCACATCGACGACTGGCTGTCCGGACACGAAAGCGGCGAACTGCGGGAGGAGGACAGCGACCCGCACGCCCTGGCAACCATCGTCTACACCTCGGGCACGACCGGCAAACCCAAGGGGGTGATGCTGAGCCACTGGAACATCCTGTCCAACAGCGACGGCGCGCTGGAGATCGTGCAGATGTATCCTGACGACCTGTTGCTGTCGTTTCTGCCGCTGTCACACACCTTCGAGCGCACCGTCGGCTACTACATCCCCATGATGGCCGGGGCCAGGGTCGCCTACGCGCGTTCGATACCCGACCTGGGCGAGGACCTGCAAACGATACGTCCCACCCTCATGATCTCGGTACCGCGCATCTACGAACGCGTCTACAACCGGATCCGTGCCGGGCTGGCAGAGAAATCCCCGCTCGCCACCTGGCTGTTCGATACCGCGGTCAATGTCGGCTGGACCCGTTTTGAATACCGGCAACGTCGCACCGGCTGGCATTTCTCATTCCTGTTCTGGCCATTGCTGGACAGGCTGGTGGCCGGCAAGATCATGGCGCGGCTGGGCGGGCGCATGCGCATGGCCGCCTCCGGCGGCGCGCCGCTGCCCACACCCATCGCCCGCGTATTCATCGGACTGGGTCTGAACCTGGTCCAGGGCTACGGGCTCACCGAGACCAGCCCGATCCTGACCGCCAACCCGATCGATGATAACGAACCGGCCAGTGTCGGCGTGCCGTTACGCGGCCTGGAACTGAAGGTCGGTGAGCAGGAGGAACTGCTGGCGCGCGGCCCTGGCATCATGCTGGGTTACTGGGGCAACGAGGAGGCCACCCGCCAGGTGATCGATGCCGACGGCTGGTTCCACACCGGCGACAAGGCATCGATCGTGAACAACCACGTCTATATTACCGGGCGCCTGAAGGAGATCATCGTACTGGCCAACGGCGAGAAGGTTCCGCCGGCCGATCTGGAGATGGCCATTGCGCTGGACCCGCTGTTCGAGCAGGTCATGGTCATCGGCGACAACCGTCCGTACCTGTCGGCCGTGATCGTACTGGAGCCGGAACAATGGAAACGGGTGGCCGGCACGCTCGGCCTGGATGCCGACGACCCGGCCTCACTGGGCAACGAAAGCCTCTGCAACCACGTCAAGGAACGGCTGCAGGGTTTGTTGTCCGCATTTCCCGGCTATGCCCGTATTCACGCGATCAGTTGCACACTGAAGGCCTGGACCGTGGACAACGGCATGATCACACCGACCATGAAGCTGAAGCGCCGGCGTATCCTGGAAGAATTCGCCGACCGCATCGAGCGGATGTACGAGGGGCACTGACACATGAGTGACAACCGGCCACCGTCCGGCACGCCGGCCATACGCGTGATGGCCATGCCGTCGGATGCCAATGCCGCCGGCGATATCTTCGGAGGCTGGCTGATGTCACAGGTGGATATCGCCGGCAGTGTCGTGGCATGCCGCCGCGCGGGCGGACGCGTGGTGACCGTGGCCGTCAATTCCTTCGAGTTCAGGCAACCGGTGTTTGTCGGTGACCTCATCAGCTGTTACGCCGAGATCACCCGCACCGGCAAGACATCGCTCACCGTCAACGTAAAGGCCTACGCGGAACGGCCGCGGGAAGGTCATGAAATGCTGCTGGTCACCCAGGCCGACCTGACCTACGTGGCCGTGGGTGCGGATCGCAAACCCCGTCCCCTGCCCTGACCGGGCAACACGATTCACTTCAGCAACGGGTGGTCTTTCGGCAGTTGCCTGGCGATCCACATCGCCAGCCGGTGGCGCATGCTCTGCTGGGATACCTGCTCCTCCGGCATCGGTGCAATCACCTTGTCGTGCACCAGCAGGCGGTAGATGTACTCGATCTTCTCATGCTGCGAATCGGTCGGCTCGAACCTGACCACACCCCGCTGTTCGCCGTACTCGACGCCGGCCCGGATCGCCTCCTTGACCAGTTCCGCCTCGTGCCGGAGTTTCTTCACGTGGACAATCCCGGCTCGAACAGCCTGCGATAATTTTCGGTCGTGGCCACGGCGATGGTTTCGAACGGTTCGCCCCGCAGCGCGGCAACGAACTCGGCGGTATGTCGCACGTATGCCGGCTGGTTGGGCCGCCCGCGGTGCGGTACGGGTGCGAGGTACGGGCAGTCGGTCTCCACCAGCATCCGCTCCAGCGGCATCTTCAGCGCCACTTCCTGCAGTTCCGTGGCGGTCCGGAAGGTCACGATCCCGGAAAACGAGATGTGGAAGTTCAGCGCCATGGCCGCCTGCGCCATGGCCCAGTCACCGGTGAAGCAGTGCATCACGCCGCCGACCTCGCCCGCCCCTTCCTGTTCCAGGATCGCCAGCGTGTCTTCGCGGGCATCACGCGAGTGGATGATGAGCGGTTTGCCGCAACGCCTGGCCGCCGCGATGTGGCGCCGGAACCGTTCCCGTTGCCATTCCAGATCCCCCTCGCTGCGAAAATAGTCCAGCCCGGTTTCGCCGATCGCAACGATCTTCGGGTGCCGGGACAGCCCGACCAGTTCCTCGACCGTCGGTTCATGACCGCCGCGCTCGTTGGGATGCAGTCCGACCGAGGCCACCACGCTGGCGTGTGCCTCGGCAATCCGCAGCATTGCCGGGAAATCCTCCATATTGATGGAGACGCACAGGAAATGACCCACTTCGTTCTGCGCGGCGCTGGCCAGCACGCCTTCGATATGGCCACCGAACGGGGCGAGGTCGAGCATATCGAGGTGGCAGTGGGAGTCGACAAGCATCGGGGGTCCTGTAGCGGTTGCCTTCCGCATGATAGAAGGTTTGACCGGGCAGGGAAACCCGCGGGATACAGGAACAGGCTGTCACCCGGCGCCGGCACATCGGGCACCGGGCGTTCCGCTATCTGCAGGTCCGGAAACAGACTGACCCGGTCCGTTTGCCGGGGCCGTGCGGGTTCGGGAGCGCCAGCAACCGGGAGCGGCTGACGCAGCAGATACCGTCTACATGGTGTGCGTGGGACGCTCGCTGTCGAGGGCGCCGGCCAGATACCCTTCAATCTTGTTGCGTGCCGCCCCGTCATCCTGGCTGCTGAACTGGACACCGATTCCGGCGGCACGGTTACCCTGTGCACCGGCCGGTGTGACCCAGACGATCCTGCCGGCGACCGGCAGCTTCTCCGGATCATCCATCAGCGACAGCAGCATGAACACTTCCTCGCCGATCTTGTATTCCTTCTTGGTGGGGATGAACAGTCCGCCGCCCTTGATGAACGGCATGTAGGCGGCATACAGCGCGCTCTTGTCCTTGATGGTTAGTGACAGGATTCCCTGTCGCGGAGCTGCATTGTTGATGATGGACATATTACGTTCCCCTTGATCTACCTCATGCCGGCCCAGGACAGCACGATCTCCTCGGCCATCAGCTGGCGGTTCAGCACCCCGTCAGCGATCCGCAGCCCCTGGTTGATCCGTTCGAGCTGCCGGAACAGATCCCGTGCAACGAGACGGGGCGCCAGTCGTAACAGCCCGTCTTTCAGATCCACGTTGCGGACCGAGTCGGCACCGCCGCCCAGGCGAATGCGCAACAGGTCCATCAGCCAGTCGCGGAACCACCGGATGGCCTGCAGTTGCTCGTCCTGCCCCCAGTCCGTTGCGAGCCCCAGCGGGTCACCCTTGCCATCAAGCACGTCAACCAGCGCGCGGAACTGCCGGAGACGGGCCTCGACGGTTTGTCCTGCCGCCAGCCGCAGCGCCTCCAGCGGGGCCCCGCCTGCCAGTTGCAGGTACAGACCGGCATCCACACCGGGCATCTGCCCGGCCAGCCAGTCCGCCGCCAGTGTCGGTTCCGGCGCGGAAACCCGCAGCTGCTGACAGCGGCTGCGGATCGTGGCCGGCAGGCGTGCCGGACTGGTGCAGACCAGTACCAGTACCGTGTTATCGGTCGGTTCTTCCAGCGTCTTTAGCAAGCTGTTGGCGGCATTGAGATTCATCGACTCGGCCGGGTTCAGCACCGCGACCTTGTAGCCGGTACGATGACTGGACAATGCCAGTTTCCCGGCCAGCTCACGGATCTGGTCGACCTTGATCGAGGACGCCTGCTTGCCGGTCTTTTCGTCGGTTTCCCGCGTGACAAGGAGAAAGTCCGGGTGGGCGCCGGCGGCAAACATCCGGCACCCCTCGCACTGCCCGCACGGGGCAGGATCGGACCGGTGCCGTTCGCACAGCACCAGGCCGGCCAGCTGCAAGGCCAGCCAGCTCTTGCCCAGGCCGGGCTGGCCGGAAATCAGCAATCCGTGCGGCATGCCACCACGCACGAATCGCTCGCCCAGTACGTCAAGACTGCTGCTCAGCCAGGGATACCGCTTGTCCATGCACTCCCCCGATAACGGATCACAGGATAACGCAACCGCTCAGTCCGGCTGTCGGCCGGCCTCGACATCCGGTGTCCGCCGCGCCTGCAACGGCAGGCAACCGCGAATCCGGTGCTGGACCTGCTCCAGTGGCAGGCTGGCATCGATCACCCGGTAGCGTCCGGGGTCGCGAGCGGCCCGCTCGAGGTATGCCGCCCGCACACGCTCGAAGAAATCGAATTGTTCCTGTTCAAACCGGTCCAGTGCGCCACGCTGCCCGGCACGTGCCAGCCCGACCTCGACCGGTACGTCCAGCAGCAGGATCAGGTCCGGACGGAAATCACCCTGCACCAGTTCCTCGAGGCGGGCGATGAACGAGACGTCCACCCCCCTTCCACCACCCTGATAGGCATAGGTGGCGTCGGTAAAACGGTCACACAGCACCCACTGGCCGCGTTCCAGTGCCGGCCGGATGATCTTGCCGAGGTGTTCGGCGCGTGCGGCAAACATCAGCTGCAGTTCACAGTGCACGTCCATCCCGGTATACGCCGGGTCCAGCAGCAGCGCACGAATCGCCTCACCCAACGGCGTGCCGCCCGGTTCGCGGGTCTGCACCACATCGATACCGGCGCTGCGCAGCTGTGCGTGGATGAAACCGAGATTCGTGGACTTGCCAACCCCCTCGATGCCTTCCACCGTGATGAATTTACCCGTCACTGTGCCGCCTTTTCACCGGGCAGGGTGATGTTGTGCTTGCCGCGCTGGAACTTGTCGACGGCCAGGTTGTGCTCTTCGAGCGTGGCGGAGAAGTAGTGACGCCCACCGCCATTGGCCACGAAATACAGACTGTCGCCAGCGGCCGGATGCAGCACGGCATGAATCGCATCCCGGCCCGGGGTCGCGATCGGGGTCGGTGGCAGACCGGCGCGCGTATAGGTGTTGTAGGGATTGTCGGTGACCAGGTCGGTCCGGCGGAGATTACCGTCGAACGATTCCCCCATTCCGTAGATCACGGTCGGATCGGTCTGCAGCTTCATGCCCCGTTTCAGGCGGCGAATGAAGACGCCGGCGATGCGCGGACGTTCCTCGGCGACCCCCGTTTCCTTCTCCACGATGGAGGCCAGGATCAGCGCCTCGTACGGTGTGGCCAGCGGCAGGTCCGGATCACGTGCGTCCCATTCCTCCTGCAGGGCCTTGCCCATGGCATCGTAGGCACGCAGGAGGAAATTGACGTCGGTGGTGTGCCGCGGGAAGTAATAGGTATCCGCCAGGAACCGGCCCTCCGGTTTTTCGCCGGCCTTGCCCAGGCGCGCCATGAGCGCATTGTCATCCAGGCCCTGCAGGGTCTGTTCCAGCACCGGATCCTGCTCGATCCGCTTGCGCAGTTCGGCGAAGGTCTGGCCCTCGACGATGGTCAGCGCATATTGCAGCACCTTGCCGTCGGTCACCAGGGCAAGCAGGGATCGCGGCGTCAGTTCCGGCGCAAGGACATATTCCCCCGCCTTGAGCCTGCGGTCAGCCTCGAGGACGCGCCCCAGCTGAACAAAGAAATGCGGATATTCGATGACTCCACGCTCATGCAACTCGTACGCCAGCTGCTTTAACGACATACCCGGCGCCACCGTCAGTACAGGGTCGCCCTGCGGCAGGGTAATCCTGCCGTAGGAAAAGTCCCGGTACCGGCTGTACAACACTGCCAGCACCGCCAGTGCCAGCACTACCAGTAATACCAGCAGGCGCCACAGGCGTGACCTGCAATCCGGGCACACGTTTTCCGTCATTGCTGACTGCACCTTCCTCAGGATGGTCGCGAATGTGACTGCAGGAGCTGCTGCAGCCTGCCGGCTACCTTACCAGAAGCGATCCGGTGTCCGTCAACCGATGATACCGGCCAGATGCCGATGATACTGTTGCACAGGAACGCCTCTTCTGCGTCGAACAGCTCGGCAACCGGAACGGCCCGTACCTCGGTATGGATACCGGTATCCGCCGCCAGCCCCAGCAACTCCGCACGCATCACCCCGGCGACCCCGCATTGCGAGAGATCCGGAGTCACCAGCCTCCCGCCCAGCACCAGGAAGACATTGCTCATGGTACCTTCGATCAGACGGTCCTGACGATCCAGCAGCAGTCCTTCCGGAATGCCCGCGTCATCCCATTCGGCACGTGCCAGCACCTGCTCGAGGCGGTTGAGGTGCTTGATGCCGGCCAGCGCGGGATTCTGTCCCAGCCGTAACCGGCAACAGCGCACGGCAACCCCGTCACGCGCAAGGTGTGGCGGATCATCCGGCCAGGGGTGCAGCTGGATGATCCGCGTCGGGGCGCCGGCCACCGCAGGCCGGTACCCGCGCCCGCCGCAACCGCGGCTGATGATGATCTTGAGTACCGCCTGCGGCACACCGCTGCACAGGGATTGTACCTCGCGCTCCAGCAGTGCGGGCGCGACGGGAACGATACCCAGCCGTTCACAGCCGCTGCGCAGGCGTTCCATGTGCCGCTCCCAGCGTTGCGCCCTGCCGTCCCGTACGGCGATCGTCTCGAACAGCCCGTCACCGTACAACAGCCCGCGCTCCAGGGTGCTGACCGAGTCCTGCGGCCGTCCATTGACCCGGACTTTCAGGACCGTCGTATTCATGCCGCATCCAGCCCCAGCGCCCGCAGCAGTCCGCGCGCCTTGGCGCGGGTCTCCTGCAATTCCGCGCCCGCCTCCGAGTCCGCGACGATACCGGCGCCGGCGCGCAGCTGCAGTTCCCGGCCATGGCTCACCATGGTTCGAATCAGGATATTCATGTCCAGGTTTCCGTTACGGTCGAGGTACCCCATGGAGCCGGTATAGGCACCACGCGGCTGGCGTTCCAGTTCGGCGATGATTTCCATGCAGCGTACCTTGGGGCACCCGGTGATCGTACCGCCCGGGAACATCGCGCGCAGCACCTCGCCCGGCGCGATGCGGTCGCGCAGCCTGCCGCGCACATTGGAAACGATGTGGTGAACATGGGCATACGATTCCAGGACCATCAGTTCATTGACCTCGATCGTCCCCGGCACACAGATCCTGCCCAGGTCGTTGCGCTCGAGGTCGATCAGCATGATGTGCTCGGCACGCTCCTTGGGACTGGCCATCAGCTCTTCGGAATACGCCCGGTCCGTCCCCGCGGCCGGTGAACGCGGGCGGGTACCCGCGATCGGGCGGGTCTCCACCAGCCGGTCGCGGACCGCTACCAGCCGTTCCGGCGAGGAACTGATGATTGCGGCATCCTGCCAGGTGGCCAGGCCTGCGAACGGCGCCGGGTTATGGACACGGAGTGCGTTGTACAGACCGGCCGGATCCGCCGCCTGCTGCAGCTGGATATTCCAGTTCCGCGACAGGTTCACCTGGAAAACGTCGCCCTCGACGATGTAGTGATGAATGCGTGCGACCGCATCCAGGAAACGCTGTGGCGGTTCCTCCCGGATCTCCCCGATACCGGCCTGCACCGGGTGCATGGCAGGGCATGCCGGCTGCCGGTTGATGTCTTCGACAATCCGTTCCAGCAGCTCCGGACGATCCCGTTCGGCGACGACCCGGGTGACGCCCGTGTGGCGATCACGCAGCACCGCCGCCGGAAAGCGCATGGCAAAGGCATCCGGCAACACCCCGCTGGCGCGCGGCAGCTCCAGCCCGGGCTCGACCTGGCCGGCCAGTTCATACCCCAGGTAGACAAACCAGCCACCGCTGAACGGCAGTGTCCCGTGGCCCGCTTCGACAGCGCCTGCACGGAACCAGTCATCGAGACTGCGCAGGAAATCCCCGTCCGCGCGTGCGTGCGGCCCCTGCAGGGTACCGGAGGCATCCAGTACCAGGGTCTCGCCCGGACAGGCAAACAGCAGGTCATGGCGGTCGTGTGCCGGGCTCTGCAACAGGTGCGGATAACGGGACGGGCGAAAGCGGTGCAGCGCAAGCAGATCGACCGGACTGTTGAATTCCCTGACGATGACCGTCATCGGTGAAACGGCTCCGCGGTTCAGAAACCGGTAATGCCCGCAAGGGAGTTCCCGCTGGCGTGCTGTGATGCGTTCCGGAACAGTCGCTGCGGCGCAGCCGGCGAGTGCCCACGCCCTGCCCGGTTACACTCAGTGACCGAGGCGGCGGAATATCAGGGTTCCGTTGGTCCCGCCAAACCCGAACGAGTTGGACATCGCGACATCGATCTTCATGTCCCGCGCCGTATTCGGTACGTAGTCGAGATCGCATTGCGGATCCGGATTCTCGAGATTGATGGTGGGCGGTGCGACCTGGTCGCGCAGGGCCAGCGTGGTAAACACGGCCTCGATGCCGCCGGCCGCACCCAGCAGGTGACCGGTCATGGACTTGGTGGAACTGACGGCGACCTTCCCGGCGTAATCACCGAACGAACGCTTGATGGCCAGCGTCTCGGCCACATCGCCGGCCGGGGTGGAAGTCCCGTGGGCGTTGACGTAATCGATCGCGGTATGGTCCAGACCGGCATCCCGCAGTGCCGAATCCATGCATTGCGCCGGCCCCTCGCCGCCTTCGGAGGGCTGTGTCATGTGGAAGGCGTCGCCACTCATGCCGAACCCGACGATCTCGCAGTAGATATTCGCCCCGCGCTTGCGGGCGTAGTCGTACTCCTCCAGCACCAGGATCCCCGCACCGTCGCTCAGGACAAATCCGTCCCGGTCGGCATCCCAGGGGCGGCTGGCCCGGGCCGGGTCATCATTGCGCGTCGAGAGTGCCCGGGCGGCTGCAAAGCCACCGATGCCGGTCGGGCAGGTCGTCATCTCCGCGCCGCCGGCGACCATGATTTCCGCGTCGCCATAGGCGATGGTGCGCGCCGCCACGCCGATGTTGTGCGTGGACGTGGTACAGGCGGTAACAATCGCGATGTTCGGCCCTTTCATGCCGTACATGATGGAAAGATTTCCGGCGATCATGTTGATGATGTTGCCCGGCACGAAGAACGGCGAGATCTTGCGCGGCCCGCCGTCCAGGAAATTCTGGTAGGCGAGTTCGATCCCGTGCAGCCCGCCGATTCCCGAGCCGATCGCAACGCCGGCACGCGCCGCGTTCGCATCGGTGATCTCGATGCCGGAATCGGCAATCGCCTGGCTGGCGGCGGCGATTCCGTAATGGATAAACGCACCCATGCGGCGCGCGTCCTTGCCGTTGATGTATTCCGTGGCATCGAAGTCACGCACCTCGCCGCCGAACCGGACCGGGAATTCCCTGATGTCGAAGTTGGCAATCGGGCCAATGCCGCTCTTGCCTGCGCAGATATTATCCCAGGCCGTCGCTACGTTGTTACCAACAGGGGACACCACACCCAGGCCGGTCACCACCACACGTCTTCTGGACAATTCGGGATCCCCCGCAAGCTACTCCGTTGGAACCATTACTGAAAACAAAAGGCCGCACCCGTGATTATGGCGCGGCCGGAAAACCCAATGATTGTTACTAACCCAGATGTGCGTTGACGTAGTCGATCGCCTGCTGAACCGTCGTGATCTTCTCGGCCTCTTCGTCGGGAATCTCGCACTCGAATTCCTCTTCCAGCGCCATAACCAGTTCGACAGTATCCAGAGAATCTGCGCCAAGATCATCAACGAAAGAAGAGCTGACATTCACTTCCTCTTCCTTGACCCCCAGTTGTTCGACGACAATCTTCTTGACGCGTTCATCAATCGTACTCATTTCAGGTTATTCCTCTCGGTTTGAAGGAGCGCAGCCGAGGCCGCGCGAGTATTGTAGTGAATGGCTGCCGCAACTTACAAGTCAGATGATTCGCTCCCGCAGCAGTCATTTCACTGCCATCCTGCAGAATCCGGCAGGGTCAGCAACAACAGGCCTTTTTCATATAATTAACAAACGCTTAATCCTGTACAAAAACACCATCTGCCTGCGTTTGTACAAACGCGCCTGCCGTGACCGGGCAACACGCGCGCAACGCTGTGCCTGCACGCCGGAGCGGCAGTGCTAGTGCATGTACATGCCACCGTTCACGTGGATGGTCTCACCCGTGATGTATCCGGCATCGCTGGAGGCGAGGAATGCCACGGTGTTCGCGATATCGCTGACATCACCGAGGCGGCCAAGTGCGATCTGTCCCAGCAGCGCCGCGCGCTGTTCTTCCGGCAGGGCGCGCGTCATGTCGGTGTCGATGAATCCAGGGGCCACGGCATTCACCGTGATACCGCGCGAGCCGATCTCCCTGGCCAGGGATTTCGCAAAGCCGATGACGCCCGCCTTGGTCGCGGCGTAATTGGCCTGGCCCGGATTGCCGGTTGCACCGATCACGGACGAGATCATGATGATGCGGCCATGCCTGGCCTTCATCATCCCCCTGAGTACCGCGCGGCTCATGCGAAAGGCCGAGCTCAGATTGGTGTTGATCACCTCGTCCCACTCCTCATCCTTCATGCGCATGAGCAGGTTGTCGCGGGTGATCCCCGCGTTGTTGACCAGGATACTCGGTGTGCCGTATTGCGATGTGATGTCCCTGATCACGCTTGCAATCGATTCCGGATCGGTAACGTTCAGCACCATGCCCTGGCCCTGTACACCGGCCGCTTTCAGTGCGTCGGTAATGGCCTGCGCACCGGATGCGGTGGTCGCCGTACCGATGACGACGGCACCGCGCTTCCCCAGCAACTCGGCGATCGCCCTGCCGATACCGCGACTGGCTCCGGTCACCAGCGCAATCTCGTTTATAAATGACATATGCCCCTCCCTGATCAGTCTGCGGACAGCGCGGCATCCAGCGACGCCGGATCCGGCACGGACTCATGCGTGATATTCCTGTCGATGCGCTTGCCGAGCCCGGCCAGCACCTTGCCCGGGCCGGCCTCGATGATCCGGACGATTCCCTGCCCCGCCATGGCCTGCACGGTACGCACCCACTGCACCGGGCTGTACAGCTGCCGTTCGAGATTCTCACGGATTGGCTGCGGCTGGTCGTGTACAGCGGCATCGACGTTCTGTACCACGGGGGTCTGCGGGGGCCGGATGGTAACCTGCGCCAGTTGCACGGCAAACTCGCGGGCGGCCGGCTCCATCAGGCTGCAGTGGGAAGGCACACTCACCGGCAGGGTCACCGCGCGCCGGGCACCGGCGGCCTGCGCCGCCGCCACGGCACGCCCGACCGCTGCACTGTGCCCCGCAATCACGACCTGGCCGGGCGAATTGTAATTCACCGGGCTGACGGTTTCGCCATTGGCGGACTGTGCGCAAATACTGCCGACCGTTTCGTCATCGAGTCCCAGGATGGCCGCCATGGCGCCAACGCCGGGCGCGACCGCCGACTGCATGCAACGGCCGCGCTCGGCTACCAGCGCGACGGTTTCGTCGAAGTCCATGGCACCGGCGCAGACCAGTGCGGTGTACTCGCCAAGGCTGTGCCCGGCCATCATCGCCGGCCGTGCGCCGCCCCGGTCACACCAGATACGCCACACCGCCACACCGGCCGCCAGCATGGCCGGCTGGGTACGCGCGGTCTGGTTCAGCACCTCTTCCGGACCGTCCTGTACCAGCTGCCACAGGTCGTAGCCCAGTACGCTGCTGGCCTCGGCGAAGGTCGAGGTGACCTGCGGGTATGCCATGGCCAGTTCGGACAGCATGCCGACCGACTGAGAGCCCTGCCCGGGAAAGACCAGTGCCAGGTTGTTGCCTGATGTATTCATGTATTCAGGAAGCTGACTGTTTCAACAGAATGTCCGGCGCCGTGCCGGTGCTAGTAGCGGACCAGTGCCGAACCCCAGGTAAACCCGCCGCCGAATGCCTCCATCAGCAGCACTTCACCGCGCTGTATGCGACCGTCGCGTACCGCCGTATCCAGCGCCAGCGGCACGGAGGCCGCCGAGGTGTTGCCGTGCTCATCAACCGTAACGACCACGTGGTCCATGTCCATCTTCAGTTTCCTGGCGGTCGCCTGGATGATACGGATGTTGGCCTGATGCGGGATCAGCCAGTTCACGTCCGACTTGCTCAT
>Ga0307417_10000614_pt1 | contig 14449 bp, 11 predicted proteins | sample SalMarWE160210MG_2_FD_202514 | JGI IMG/M metagenome (GOLD analysis project Ga0307417, IMG submission 202514) | Salt marsh sediment microbial communities from the Plum Island Ecosystem LTER, Massachusetts, United States - WE1602-10 | ecosystem: Environmental > Aquatic > Marine > Intertidal zone...
TCCAATCCAGAGATCACCTGAATTATCTTCATAAATAGAAAGGACAACATTATTACTCAGGCTGTTTGGATCATTTGGATTATGCAAATAGTGAGTAAACTTATTTTCTTTTATATTAAACCTATCCAGTCCGTTTTCGGTACCAATCCAAAGGAAGCCATCATTATCCTCATAGATAGCTCTTACATTATTGAAAATTAAGCTGTTAGTATCGCCAGGAATATTTTTATATGTCGTAAACTTCTCACTTTCTTTATCAAATCTGCAAAGTCCTCCGCTGTTGGTACCGAGCCAAATAATTCCTTTTTTATCTTCATAAACTGTCCAGATAAAATTATCTGATATTGTACTTTTATCATCCGGATTGTTTTTATAAACCGTAAAATTATAACCATCATATTTATCAAGACCGTCTTCTGTAGCAAACCACATAAACCCTTGATTGTCCTGAATAATAGCATGAACAGAGTTTTGAGAAAGTCCGTTTTCACTTAGTATACGGGTAAAATTCACCTGGTTAACTTGCCCTGAGATTTGAAATAAAAAGCCGGACAAAATAACAGCAATAAAAGAGTAATAGATTGTGAATATTATTTTTTTTGAAGGACGCAAAAACATTTTAAATTGTAAATTTTGCCTTATCTGGTTTAGTAATTTACAATTTTATTTATTTATAAAATAACTAATTATCGAAGTTACTTCTTATTGTGTTTTTATAGACTTAAAGCATTGAACCGTTTTGAAAGAATTGAGATTACTTACAGAAGCCTTTGTTTTGTAATGTCTTAAAACCTTATTTTATAAGAAGCATCTTTTTTGTAGCGATAAAATTATTTGCTTTTATCTGATAAAAGTAAATTCCGCTGGCAAGATTAGCTGCGTTAAATGAGGTTTCGTAAGCCCCGCTTTGCTGATATTCATCTACCAGTGTTTTTATTTCCCTGCCAAGCAAGTCGTAAATCTTAAGTGTAACCCTCCCGGCATTGGGTATTTGATATTTTATAATTGTGGAAGGGTTAAAAGGGTTAGGATAATTTTGAGAAAGTTTATATTCGCTAACTACTGTATTATTATTTGACTGAATAGCTGATAAAATATCTGCCTCTGGTGTAGGAAGCTTCTTAGTTGTAAAGATATGAAATTCCCCCGGTGCAAGCGTAACCGATTGGCCCGCACTTGCTACGTAATTTCCTTTTCCTGTAAAATAATCATACCAATTTCCGGTTTGTGCAAAATATCCGGGCACTGTTGCCGAATTAACATCAAAGTTCCCGATAATATTCACTTTCATAGTTGTATCAGCAAATGTAATTCTTTTAATTGAGCCTGTTACATCCATTGCTGCTGCGGTACTGAAAGTGGGATAATTTTCTTTTAAATAAATTATTGCCTTCATAGTTTTATATAGTTTTATCCTCGCCGGATCAGAATAATAATCCCATCTAATTGGTTTTGCGCCAACCCGTCCGTTATAATCGATAGAATAATCATATCCTAATTCTCCAAACTGCCAGATCATTTTGGGACCGGGTATTAAAAAGAAAAACACGGAGGCTTCTTTCATCCTGTTTAGACCAACAGCAATATTTTTAATATCATAATTACCTGAACTGTTGCCATATTGTTCATTCTTATACATCAGTCTTTCTTCATCGTGGCTTTCCATATATGTTACAAGACTTGGTTTCGGCCAGTTTAAATTTACATAATAAGCATAAGTTAAATCAGAATGTCCCGGCTGGTTATAACCCATAGTAGCTTCGTTATAATTGTAATTCCTATTTCCCCAGGATAAAAATCCAAAATTTGATTCTACCTGTTCCTCAGTATTATCTACAAAGTTTTCGAGAATTAATATTGAAGTAGAATCGACTGCCCAAATTTTATTTGCTATCCTTTGCATAATTGCAATTCTACTTGCATCATAGGTAGTTCCTTCACCCGGAGTTTGAGTAAAACCTTTTGCAAAATCAAAACGGTAACCATCAATATGAAATTCTTTTATCCAATAGCTTGTGGCCCTATCTACATAATATTGTGTTTGAGGACTTTCATGATTAAAATCATATCCGTATGAATAACTCGTGTTCGGAGAAGTAACGTTAAACCAAGGATTATTTGCTGCCGGACGATTATTCTGTGAATCCCAGTAAAGCCTGACCATGGGATTAGACCCATAAGCATGATTCAACACTATATCAAGTATAATGGCAATTCCCATTGAATGTGCTTTATCAATTAATGATTTGAAAGCATCAGGCGTACCGTAATATTTATCAAGTGCCATATGAAAACTTGGATTATATCCCCAACTGTCATTACCCTCAAATTCCATAACCGGCATAAACTCTATAGCGTTAATTCCAAGATTTTTCAAATAGCTTAGTGTGTCTTCAATAGTTTTATACCAATGAGTGCTCACAAAATCTCTTACCAGTAATTCATAAATAACAAGTTTATCTTTATCAAGTTTAACGAAATTTGTGTCCTGCCAGTTATAGTTATATGTACCCGTTTGAAGAGTAGAAACTATTTCAGAAGTTTTTCCGGTCGGATAACTTTTTAAATTTGGATAAACCGTAGAAGGTATGTATTTATCATTATTACCATCCAAAATTTTAGTGGAAAACGGATCAGCAATTCTAATCTGGCCATCAACAAAATATTGGAAAGCATATTCAGTACCAGGTGAAACCGTAAAATTAATCCACCATATAACACTATCAGCAATAACAGAATCACGGTTCATAACATAATTAGAATCAACTTCCCAATTATTAAAGTCTCCGATTACGTACACAAACTTTTTATGTGGAGCAAAAAGAGCGAGTGTCACTTTAGTAGGATCAGTGGTATAATTAATACCTAATTGATTTCCTACCGGCAGAGGCGTATCAGTAATTTTTGGTTTGACTACAACAGCAAATCTGAGTGTATCCGTTAGTGTAGTTGTATCGTGCCCGACCACTGTTATTAAGTACTGTGATGCTGAAAAGTTTGATGCGATGAAATTATAATTAAGTGAATCGCCGGATACCTGTGTTTGTTGAGCTCCATTTGCATATAGCGTTATCGATGAACTGGCTGTTCCAAGTGCGGCGGCTTTAGCTATAATGTTTACTGTATCTGTTTGATTAATAAATAAAGGAGAACGTAAAGGATCAGTATATTTATTCGTTATAAATGGTTGATCCAGAACTAAACGATAACTCCCCTTCTTATATAGATTATAAATAATATCAGCAGTTTGTTTATTTCCATCTGATGACCTGAATACGAAATTTAAAGTGGTAATATGCTCTGAAGTGTCTGAAATATTGTAAAAAGCTCTGGGGTAACCTATTGTAAGTTTATATAAATTTGTTCCTAGCCGTTGCAATGATGGTTGCGTACCGTTATTTCCCCACGTACCAATAACGTATTGCCAGGTAGAAGAATTCTTACTTGTATAAACACCTGTATGTGCATATACAGTCCCGGTATAGTTCAATAATGCAGAAGCACCATTCTGTGTAGCATCAAAATAAATTACGATCGAATCACTCTCTGTGGGATAAGTAGGAATAGAAGTAACTATTTGTGAAAATCCAATTTCTGAGAACGTAAAAATTAATATCAATAATATTTTAGATTTCATAAATAGCGAGTAACCCGTAACTCTTCATACAAATATTTCCATAAAATTATATTAATAACGGGTTAAAAAATACCACCCGATCAGGTAGGTTTTGAAAATAGGTAATGTATAATGTAAAATTTATAATTCAGAATTTTTTAGTGAGATAATTATACATTATTCATTTTACGTTATGAATTATTCTCTTGCTTCGTCTACATCATTAACAAACATTACAAGAATACCAGCGAGTATCATTGAAGCTCCACCAAGTATAAGAGCATAAATGGCATCTCCGCCGAACAAATGTTTTACGTACCAGCCAAGGATTGCAGCCGCAGTTATCTGAGGAATTACAATAAAGAAATTAAATATTCCCATATAAACACCCATCTTTTCAGCAGGAAGTGCTCCGGCTAAAATTGCATAAGGCATTGCAAGAATTGAAGCCCAGGCCAAACCGATACCGAGTTCTGAAATCAATAATATATTCGGATCTTTAATTATATAAAAAGATAAGAAGGCAAGTCCGCCACAAATCAAGCTTATCATATGAACTGTTTTTCTGTTTGTCTTTTTTGCCAGCCAAACAAGAACAAATGCCATAACGGCGGCAAATCCGTTGTACACAGCCATCAAAACCCCGACCCAGTCAGCACCCTTATTATAGAGTTCTGTTGTCGGATCTGTGGCTCCGTAAATATGATGCGTAACTGCAGGTGTAGTGTAAATCCACATTGCAAAAAGAGCAAACCACGAAAAAAACTGAACTACCGCAAGTTGTTTCATCGTTTTCGGCATCTTATAAAAATCATTGAATACAACAACCATCCCGCCATTTGTATTTCCGCCTTTTGTCATTAAACCGACAAAAACTTCGAGCAATCCGAATATTATTGCGCCAATAAATAAAACATAAAGGCCATAATCTGTTTCGTGCAAAACAAAATAAAGAATAAATGAACCAACCAAACCTATAAGAGCCCAGATAGACCCAGCTCTAAAGAATTGATCAGCCCGAACATTACCCGTATGATTTCCACTGTTTGTTTGCTTCCCTTCCGATTCTGAATATTTTTTCAGTTCTTCCGGCGAATATTCTTTCGTACTGAAAACTGTCCATAATACAGCAAACAAAAAAACAGCACCGCCGATATAAAATGAAAACTTCACAGATTCAGGAATTTCACCGGCTGCCGCTGTGTTTGAAATGCCAAACCAGTTCGTCATCATATAAGGCAAAGCCGAAGCTATTATCGCACCGATACCTATAAAAAAACTTTGCATCGAAAAACCAATTGTCCTTTGTTCTGACGGAAGCATATCGCCGACAAATGCGCGGAAAGGTTCCATTGAAATATTAATTGATGCATCCATTATCCAGAGCATTCCAGCTGCTACCCAGAGCACAGGTGAGTTAGGCATAATTAATAAAGCTGCCGAAGCTAATATCGCGCCGGCTAAAAAGAAGGGTCTTCTTCTTCCAAGTTTTCCCCACGTTTTATCACTCATATGACCAATGATTGGCTGGATAATTAATCCAGTAACGGGAGCAGCTATCCAGAGAATCGGAATATCATCAATCTTAGCACCAAGCGTTTCAAAGATTCTGCTCACGTTTGCATTCTGTAAAGCAAAACCAAATTGAATTCCCAAAAATCCAAAACTCATGTTCCAGATTTGCCAGAAACTGAGACGTGGTTTATTCATCGGTGTTTTCCTTTTAATATTTGGATAGCTCTTGTTAAAAATCAAAACGAATATAATAAATTATTTTAAAGCTTAAGACATTAAGCTAAATAACTACCTGTTTAGGTAGGTCAATTATTATTCATGAGTTCTTATATTTCCTATCCACTTTAGGGAGCTAATTATGTTTAAAAAATACAGTAAAAGTTTTAACAGCTTTGTTGTTATACTTTTTATTCTTGCAAATTCATCAATACTGTTTGCACAAAAAATTACCACTGTTAAGCATCCTGGGTGGAGTAAAAATGCGTCTATATATGAAGTGAATGTAAGACAGTACACACCTGAAGGAACATTTAAAGCATTCCAAAAACATTTGCCGGAAATCAAAAAGATGGGGATTGATATTTTATGGTTAATGCCTGTTAACCCCATTGGAAAACTAAACAGAAAAGGCAGCTTAGGAAGTTATTATTCAATCAGTGACTACACTGCAGTGAATTCTGAATTTGGGAATATAGATGATTTGAAAAATTTAGTAACTGCTGCTCATAATATGGGAATGAAAGTTATCATTGACTGGGTTGCAGATCATTCTTCCTGGGATAACGTCTGGACAAAAACACACCCTGATTTTTATATAAAAGATAAAAATGGAAATTTCAAATCTCCCGTGGCTGACTGGACTGATGTAATCGGCTTCAACTTTAATAATCCCAAACTTTGGATAGCTATGGAAAACGCTATGGAATTTTGGATCAAAGAATGTGATATCGATGGATTCAGATGTGACGTTGCTGGAATGGTACAAATGCCGTTCTGGGATTTTGCCAGAAAAGAACTTGAAAAAATTAAACCAATATTTATGCTTGCAGAAGCTGAAGGTCCGCAGTTTCATAAACACGCTTTTGATATGACTTACGCTTGGGAACCTCACGATATAATGAAAAAAATATATGCCGATAAAATGACCGTCAAAAACTTAGATGAATATTATGAAAGAGAAAATGCTCGATATAATCCTGATGCATATAGAATGAACTTTACTTCAAATCATGATGAAAACACCTGGAATGGAACTGTATTCGAAAGATTCGGGAAGTCAGCAAAAACTTTTGCTGTTCTTTGCGGAGTTGTAAGAGGAATGCCCCTTGTATATAGTGGACAAGAAGCAGGCATGGATAAAAGATTGAGATTCTTTGATAAAGACACTATAGACTGGAAAAAAAGCGACTTCAAAGAACTATATACAAAACTCATTCAGCTCAAGTTAAAAAACAAAGCCTTGTGGAATGGAATTGTCGGCGGAGAAATGAACAGGTTAAGCACAAATGATGATATAAATATTTTTGCAATTGAAAGAGAAAAAGACGGAAATAAAGTAGTCGCTGTTTTTAATCTTTGCAGTGATGAAAAAGAAGTAAAACTTAATTCAGAGAAAATTGCCGGAGAGTTTACAAATTTGTTTACTGGAAAGCGAGTTAAACTTAGTAAAGGAGAATCATTTAAAATGGAACCTTGGGGCTACCTGGTTTATTATAAATGATACAGAACAATTAAAATCAGGTTGCACCTTTTAGTTCTTTAATCAGGCTTAAAGTTCTATTTGAATATTTATCATCATCTGTCAAACTTTTTATAACAGCGCTACCTACAATTATTCCATCGCAAAAGGGTGAATATTTTTTCACATCATCTGCTGATGAGATTCCAAATCCAACAAGCATTTTATTTTTTCTTATTGATGAATAGCTTCTTTTAATAAACTCAATATCTTTTTGAGCCTTTTCACTTCCGGTTGTTCCGCTCACACTAACACAATAAACAAAGCCTTCACTTTTTTCATCTATTAACTTAACTCTTTCATCGCTGGTAGTTGGACTAATTAATAAAACTTTATCAATTCCATTAAAATCTGTATTGAAAAAGTTCTCATATTCCTCAATAGGAACATCAGGAATAATTATTCCATCGACACCTGTATTATTACAACTTATAGTGAATTCTTTTATACCGTAACTTATAACAGGATTTGCATAACCCATTAAAATTATCGGCTTTTCAGTTCCCTTTTTTATTTGTTCAGCATACCGAAATGTTTTATGAAGATTTATACCATTTTTTAAAGCAATATTTGATGAATGCTGAATAACTGGCCCATCAGCAAGCGGGTCGCTGAAAGGAAAGCCGATCTCGAGCATATCAGCGCCGGCATCTAGAACTTTTAAAGCCATCTCAGTAAAATTCTGAGGATCAGGAAACCCGCTTGTTAGAAAAACAGAGAGAACTTTCTTCCCTTTGGAATTTTCTGTTACAATATATTTTTTGATATCTGACATAAGCTATTCCGTATCAAACTCTTTCATTATTGTATTTAAGTCCTTGTCTCCTCGTCCGCTGAGGTTAAGCACAACAACCTGATTTTTATTTGTTTCTCCGATTACTTTTTCAATTCCTGCAAGAGCGTGTGCTGATTCAAGCGCGGGAATAATACCTTCAATTCTTGAAAGTAATTTTGTTGCTTCCAATGCTTCATCATCAGTAACGGAAATATATTTTGCACGTGAATTATCTTTCAAATAACTATGCTCCGGCCCAACTCCCGGATAATCAAGTCCTGCTGAAATTGAATGCACCTCTGAAATTTGCCCTTCATCATTTTGCAGCAAATAAGTATTCATTCCTTGAAATACTCCTTCCCTGCCAAGAGTAAGTGTTGCGCTGTGTTTATCAGTGTTAATTCCCAGGCCAGCAGCCTCCACCCCGATAAAATTAACATCATCATCAATAAAAGGATAAAAAATTCCAATTGCGTTACTGCCGCCACCAACACAGGCAATAATGAAGTCCGGTAATCTTTTTTCTGCTTTTAAAATTTGTCCCTTTGTTTCCACTCCAATAACTGACTGAAAATCTCTGACCATCATTGGGTATGGATGCGGGCCGACAACCGAGCCTATTATATAATGTGTATCTTTAACATTAGTTACCCAATCCCGGATAGCTTCGTTTCCTGCGTCCTTTAAAGTTCTGCTACCTGATTTAACCGGAACGACTTCCGCTCCGAGCAATCTCATTCTGAATACATTAGGCTTTTGTCTTTCCATATCGACTTCACCCATATAAATAACGCACTTCATCCCAAATTTCGCACAAACAGTTGCTGCTGCTACCCCATGCTGACCCGCGCCGGTTTCAGCAATTATTCTTTTTTTGCCGAGTTTTTTTGCGAGTAATATCTGGCCCAATGCATTGTTTATTTTATGTGCCCCGGTGTGACAAAGGTCTTCACGCTTTAAATAGATTTTTGCCTTTCCAAAATGTTTTGTTAGATTGTCCGCAAATGTAAGCGGTGTAGGCCTCCCGGTGTACTCACTATTTAGTTTGCTTAATTCAAAAAGAAAGTTTGCATCATTTTTTAATTCGCTATAAACTTTTTCCAACTCCTGGAGAGGAGTAATCAAAGTTTCAGGAACGTACTTTCCTCCAAATTTTCCGAATTTACCGTTGTTATCAGGCAACTTATATTTTATTGGATTAAACATTTACTTTCACCTGTTTATCAACTATAGGTGCTAATTGATTTAGCTTATTTAACAACTTCCTGAAATTAGCCGGTGTTAATGATTGAAAACCATCCGACAATGCTTGCTCAGGATGACTATGCACTTCTATCATAACTCCATCCGCGCCGCAGGCTACTGATGCCATTGCCATCGGCTGAACTTTATCCCAAATACCAATTCCATGGGAGGGATCTACAATAACCGGAAGATGAGTATTCTTTTTTATTACAGGAATTGCATTTAAATCAAGAGTGTTGCGAGTGCTGGTTTCAAAAGTCCTTATTCCTCTTTCACAAAGTATCACATTATAATTTCCCTGCGATAATATATATTCCGCACTCATCAAAAGATCTTCAACTGTTGCAGCAAGCCCTCTTTTCAGAAGTACTGGCTTAGTTAATTGACCAGCTTCTTCCAGCAAGGAAAAGTTTTGCATGTTTCGCGCACCAATTTGGACAACATCTGCAACCTCAGCAATCAGCGGAAGAGTCTGTGTGTCCTTGGCTTCGGTTACAATTAGCATCCCTAATTCTCTTTTTACATCTGCAAGATACTCGAGTCCCTTTTCCTTTAATCCCTGAAATGAATAGGGACTGGTTCTCGGTTTATAAGCTCCTGCTCTTAAAAACTTAATTCCCATTTCTTTAAGCTGGCCTGCAATATCAAAAAGCTGGTCCCTGCTTTCAACAGAACAAGGTCCTGCAATTACCGTTAATTCTCCCCCGCCTATTTTCTCTTCTCCAAATGTAACAACGGTATCATCAGATTTCATTTCTCTGCTGACCAGTTTATATTGTTTTGAAACGCGAACCACCTCTTCGACAGAATCCATAAGCAAGAAATCGCTTTCCTCCAAATCCCTTGATGGTCCGGTTACACCAATAGCAAGTTTTACTGAGCCTGGTATTTCGTGCGGTGTGCATTTTTTTGAAATTATTTTTTCTTTCACTTTTTCTATATCCTGTCTTGGCGCTTTTAAACTCATCATTATAAGCATGATTACCTCAAACTATTAAATTTCTTAAAAAAGGATTTTATTTTTTCTGCATCCTTTTTACCAGGTTCACTTTCCAAAGAAGAAGAAAGATCAATGGCGGAAGGAGTAATGTCTCTGAAAATCTTTTCAATGCTTTTTTCACTAATTCCGCCGGAAAGAATTATTTTATTTTTTATCTCTGTAGGAATTAATTCCCAATTAAAGGTCTTACCCGTTCCACCAAAGTTATTTTCAGAATATGCGTCAAATAAATAATCTACGTTTTTATATTTATAGATACTTTTAAAATCAAAATTTTTTTTTATCCTAAAGCTTTTTATGACCGGTAATTCTATTTTCATACAATAATTCTCATCTTCATCTCCGTGAAGCTGCAACACATTTATTTTTGTTTTTTCAACTATTTGATTTATAACTGAAATATCCTCGTTCACAAAAACACCAACCTTAGTTGTAAAAGGCGATAGTTTTTTGATTATTCCTTCAGCTACATCAGGTGGAATATATCTTTTGCTTTTTCCATAAAAAATAAATCCAAGAGCATTGGCCCCTTCTTTTTCGCAAAGCAAAGCGTCGTCCAAGTTCGTAATCCCACAAACTTTAACCTTCATTGCCACACCATTTCTTCAGTTCCTTAATTTTTGAGCTAATATCACTTTCTTTCATTATTGATTCCCCAACTAATAGAGCATTCATTCCTGAATTCCTTAAAAAAGAGACATCTTCCTTTTTTGAAATACCGCTTTCAGATACAACAAACACATCTTCAGGAATTAGCTTCTTTAACCCGGTAGTAGTATTAAGAGAGACTGAAAAATCATTTAGGTTTCTATTGTTTATCCCAATCAATTTATTTTTATCGAAACCAATTTTATCAAGTTGATCTGCAGAATGTATTTCAAGAAGCACTTCCAGACCAATTTCATTTGCAAGGGTAGTAAAATCAGCTATCTGTGATTTTGATAAAATTTCTCCAATTAACAAGATGAAATCAGCACCATTAGCTTTTGATTGATAAAGTTGAATTTCATCAATTATAAAGTCCTTTCTTAAAAGCGGCGTTTGCTTTACTTCAGCTATCTCACGGAGGTAATTAATATCTCCCTGAAAAAAATCTTTGTCTGTCAAAATAGAAACCGCATCAGCTTTATTTTTAAAGTAAATATCAGCAATCTTTAAATGATTAAAATCCTCCCGAATAATTCCCCTTGAAGGGCTTGCTTTTTTAATTTCACAAATGAGCGAGAGGTTTTCACTATGGTTAAGATTATCTATAAAACTCAATTTATCTTTTTCATAAAATTCCATATCCTGAAAAGAAGAAATTGAAAATTTACTTTTAAGATTTTTAATTTCTTCCTTTTTCTTTTCTACTATTTTATCTAAAATATTCATCTTATTAAATGATTTTTACGAGAAGTTATTGCTATACTTCCTGAGTTCCTCTATTTTTTTTAAAGCGGCTCCTCTATTTATTGAAGCTTCTGCTGCTTCCTTACATGAATTCAGATCATCCGAGAAACCGGAAGAGTACAATGCAAGAGCAGAATTTGCAACTATTGTATTGAATGCTCCGTCTTTTCTCTTACCGTTAAAAACATCCAGAATTATTTCCGCATTCTTTTCCGGCGTGCTTCCTTTAATTTCATCAGATAAAGTACCCGGATAATTAAAAGTGCTATTCGTTATAGTATAATTCTTAACTTCTTGATTTTTAACGTATTCATAAATATCTGTTGTGTCACCAAGATATATTTCATCATATTTATCATTACTGCAAAGGAAACAAACGCGATCAAACTCAAGATACTTAGCAGCTTCTGCCATTTTCTTTGCGGCCTGCCTGCTGAAAGTACCGATGATCTGCTTTTTAACTCCTGCTGGATTTGTAAGCGGTCCCAAAATATTAAAGACGGTTTTTATTCCCAGTTCCTTCCTGACGTTGGCAGCGTGCTTCATCGCCGGATGAAAAAGAGGTGCAAAAAGAAACGCAATCCCGATTTCAGATAATGCCTGCTCGGATTGATGCGGTTTAAGATTAATATTTATTCCAAGTTCCTGAAGTACATCTGCGCTACCGCTTTTGCTGGAAATAGAGCGGTTGCCGTGTTTAGCAACATTAACCCCGGCACCAGCAACAGTAAATGCCGCTGCTGTTGAAATATTGAAACTCCCCGAGTTGTCGCCCCCAGTACCGCAAACATCAATAGTGTTTTCAGTATCACAATTAATACTAATGCAGTTATCCCTCATTGCTTTTGCAAAGCCTGCTATCTCTTCAGAAGATTCGCCTTTTGATTTCAATGCAATGAGAATCGCCGAAATATTAGGATCACTAACTTCTCCCTGCATAATGCTGTACATAAGTTTATATGATCCATCAAAAGATAAATCTTCTTTTTCTAACAGTTGTTCAAGGGAATTTTTAATGAGTGTGCTCATAATTTTAACCAATTTTTTATTATTGTTTCTCCTTCAGAGGTTAGAAATGATTCAGGGTGAAACTGAATCCCTTCAACAGGATATTTTTTGTGCCTCACACCCATAACAATTCCATCATCTGTTTCAGCAGAAATTTCAAGTTCTGTCGGAATAGATTTCCTTTCAACAATCAAAGAATGATATCTGGTAGCAATAAATTTTTGTGGAATATTTTTGAATATTGTTTTGTTGTCATGAAAAATTTCTGAGACTTTTCCGTGCATTAAAATTGGCGCCTTAACTACTTTGCCACCATAAATCATCCCAATTACCTGGTGGCCCAAACAAACGCCAAGAACCGGAATTTCTTTCCCGAAATTTCTAACAGCAGTCAATGAAACGTTTGAATCTTCAGGCTTTCCCGGACCAGGAGAAATAAGAATTTTATCCGGGCCTAATTTTTCAATATCGTCCCCGGTAACCTCATCATTCCGTTTTATAACGAGATCATTTTTATACCTGCCCAAAAGCTGGACAAGGTTATATGTAAAGGAATCATAATTATCAATTACCAGAATTTTCATTTATGCCCTCAGCATATTTTAACGCACTTACCATTGCAGCAGATTTATTTCTGATTTCTTTAGCTTCAAGTTCTGGTTTGCTGTCGGCAACAATACCAGCGCCGGCCTGCCAGAAAATTTTATTATCATTTGCAAAAAGAGTTCTGATAGCAATGCACATATCTAGATTTCCCGAAAAATCAAAATACCCAACGGCTCCGGCATAAACATTTCTTGTTACTTTTTCACTTTCTTCTATCAATTGAATTGCTCTTATTTTCGGAGCACCTGAAACAGTGCCAGCCGGGAAACAGGACATGAGTGCATCAATAGTATCTTTGTCATCAGCAAGTATTCCTTCAACTTTAGAAACCAGGTGAATCACATGCGAATATTTCTGAATTTTCATTTTCTCTGTTACGCTTACAGTTCCGTATTTACAAACTCTTCCAAGATCATTCCTCCCAAGGTCAACAAGCATTGTATGTTCTGCAAGTTCCTTAGGATCATTAAGTAAGTCTTCTTCCAATTCCTTTTCTTCTTCAGGGCTTGCTCCTCTTTTGCGCGTGCCCGCTATTGGCAAAACCTGAGCCTTGCGGTTTTTTACTTTGAGAAGGTCTTCGGGTGATGTACCGATTATTTTAAAATTATTTCCCAAGCCAGCCCCAGGGCTCGAAAGCTCAAAGTAATACATATATGGCGAAGGATTAATTATTCTAAGGGCACGGTACACATTGAATGGATCACCAGAGTATTCTGCCCCAAATCTTTTAGATAAAACAAGTTGAAATATTTCCCCCTCTCCAATTTCTTTTTTTATCTGGTTAACTTGTATGTGAAATGTTTTTTCATCAATTGTATCTTCGAGTTCCTTTTTAACTTTAAATTCTTCAGGTATAATTATCTCTGCTTTCAGCCTATTTTTTAAAACTGAAATTTCAATTTTTGCTTTTTCGAATTGTTCTTCTAAGTCAATTTCTTTATTTATCCGAATATTATTTATAAGGATTATTCTGTGTTTATAGTGATCAAAAGCAAGAACAGTATTATAAAGACCGAATATTGAATCAGGGTTTTCTGATTCCGTATTTTTAAAAGTTATTACCTTTTCAACAAGAGAGATATTTTCATATCCTAAATATCCAACTAGCCCGCCTTTGAAATCTGGAAGTTCGTCTACTTGGGATTGTTTGTAATCTTTCAATTCTTTTCTGATGAATTCAAATATCGACTCCTTCCTGACTTCTTTTTTCCCGTTAGAAATTAGAGTGATCTGATTTCCTCTATTAAATATTATTTTCTGTGGATCACAGCCGATAAAAGAATATCTTGCCATATTTGCAGATCCTTCAACAGATTCCAGAAGAAAACTGAGTTTATTATTTTGCCTGATTTTTAGGTAAGCCAATACAGGCGTGAGGAGATCAGCGGTAATCATCTCGTAAACAGGCACAAGATTAGAAGACTTGGCCAATATTTTGAATTCTTCGAAAACCATATTTCCCTATAAACTAAAAAACCCCTCTCAGTTTTCTGAGGGGGTCTGTTTATCTTTATAAACTTTATTTCTCAAGGCAACTGAGTCATATAAAAATTC
>Ga0307417_10000617_pt1 | contig 14421 bp, 14 predicted proteins | sample SalMarWE160210MG_2_FD_202514 | JGI IMG/M metagenome (GOLD analysis project Ga0307417, IMG submission 202514) | Salt marsh sediment microbial communities from the Plum Island Ecosystem LTER, Massachusetts, United States - WE1602-10 | ecosystem: Environmental > Aquatic > Marine > Intertidal zone...
ATGTTGAAGATGATGTACACAGCCAGGCCGAGCACAGCCGTCACCAACGCCTTGAAGGTATCGAATTCCATCGTCTCGCGAATGGCGATGGCCCCAGCGGCGATAGTCAGGAGCCAGGCTGCCAGCCTGAAGATCGGCCCGACACAGGTCAGAAAGCCGAGCAGGCCAACGAAGCGAGGCGCAGTCGCATAGCCCAGCGCGCGGACCATCTCGCCCAGCTGGCTCCGGCCGCCCAGAAAATCGCCCACAAGATTGGCGATCACCGCCCACAAGAGCCAACCAATCAACAAACCGTTGATCAGTTCGGCGCCGAACCCCAGCACCCAGTGACCGGACCCGATTCCCATGCCGATCCCCGAAAGCAGCGTCGCACCCAGAACGATCAGCGCTGCCTCCCCCTGAAGTCGCTCGTCGCCGGCCACCTCGCGGTAGAGACTTGGGTCCAAACGGGCGGCGCGCAGCAGACGCTCTAGCATGGGAGTCGCCTCCGATGACCGGGTGGAACCGCCTCAGTCGGCGGTCTTGAGGCTCATTCGCCCATCCGCTTGAGGCTCATAGCTCATGGGACCCTGCGGGATCTTGTTGATCACCTGGAGTTGCCCGGCGTCCATCGCCTCCCAGATAATCTGGAAAGGCGCCTTGCCGTCCACCCACTTCTCGGCGATGACGCAGCCGTGGCCGGGCAGCACCGTGAATACAAGATTCCGCGGATCCTCCGGATTGGTCAGGGACTCCGCGCGGCCAAAGGCTTCCTTGATGCCCTGGGCCTGGGCTTCCGTGGCGCAAGACACCAGGTAGTAATAGTAGGGCGCGTCCAGCGGCACATATTCCACAGCGTCAGGATCGTAGCCGCCGATTGCCCGGTGGCCATGCAGCTTGGAGCGCACCACTGGAACCTCGCCATCGATGTCCCAGCCGTCATCCAGCGTGATCCTCGGCAGGACGCGATCCATATCCAGCATTTCCACCGCTTCCGACGACGGGGGGTCGTTGCGCTTGCCCTCGACGTGGCGGACCTGTGCACCGCTCCCATCCGGCTGCAGCCCCACAATCACCGCCAGGTCGTCTTCGGTGATGTTGCCCTTATCCACCGGGCGGGCGCTCCCGGTCACCGTGGCGATCAACGCCTGCAGATGAGGCTCCCAAGTGGCAAAGCAGCCCTCGCTGTACTGGCTGGCGACCGAGTCGGCCACCGCCGGCACCTGCACCAGGTCCACGATGCGCACCATCTCGGTGAAGAACCGCCTCTCATTCAGCTCCAGCGCTGCCGAGCGCATGGCCTCGACCGTATTGAGCTCAGCCCACTCGGTGCGGCCGATCATCGGCTCGTGCACGCTGTGCTCGGTGACCTCACCGGTGCTGGCGGCGGTCACGATCCGCATGACGATGTCGGAGTAGAACTCGTGCTCGTCATCGGCCTGGCTGCGGGGATGTGCCCCCACCAGGTCGAAGTGGTAGGCCTCCAGCGCCTGCTGGTCGCCGACCACCAGGACAATACGAATGCTCTTGGATTGCGCCTGAAGCAGACGCTCGAGGGCCATGATTGGGCCGCCGCGCAACCCCTGTTCGACCAGCACGCGGTAGGCGTCGGGTGCCAGGCCGGGGAACTGGAAATCCTTGGGGTTGGGTGGGCTCTTCTCGAGCGCCTTTTCAAAACGCCCCAGGGACTCTTTAAGTTCATCCGGGGTGACGTGGATCAGGGTGTAAATCGTGGGGGACTTGTCCAGCCCAAACTTCCGCCGGGCGGAGAACAACATGGCATCCCGCCATCCCAACGGTTCACCATAGCGTGCCGTCGTGAGCAGCACATCCGTGTCGTTGCCAGGGACATCCTGGATCTCATGCCCGAGCTCCTGGAATGCCTGCAGCAGATTGTCGGCGACGTCTTCCAGCATACCGGTCATCGGTCCGGGCTCGAATACCACCCGGATCTTCTTCAACCACTGATGGGCCGGCTTGGCCGTCTGTTCGAAACCTACACTCATGAATCGTTTCTCCTAACCTCGACCCTCTCGGGCCGAACGGCCATTTCTGGCCTCCCAGCTACCCCCGATCATACAGGGATATGGCGCTTGAAAACCCGGTGGTTCTTGTATGGAACCGCACCCACATTCTCAAGATCGCGGCGCATCTCTACGGCGCTTTCCGCCACCTGGGTGAGGTCTGCGTGGCGGAACTCGTACTCGCGAATCGTCTTTTCCATTTCAGAGTACATCAAGGCGTTCCCGCCCCGTCCTTTGAACTCGGGCAGGATGCCCACACCGTTCAAGGAAATCCACTTTGTCCGACGGAATTCTATCAGTAGATCGATCAGGCCGAACGGGAAAAGCCGGCCGCCGCTGCGCTGGATGGCAGCCGATATGTCCGGGAACCCAAACAGGAACCCAACCACCCGATCTTCGTGGGTGATGATCTTGATCAGCCTCGGATCGGCCACCGTCATCAGATTGTCGGTGAGGAAGGCGATCTCGGCCTCCGAAAGCGGATAGTATTCCCAGTTGTTAATGAACGACTCATTGTAGGCCCGCCCGATTCGGTCCGCCCACTTGACCAATTCGCGCTTGTTCTTGAAGCGATGGACGTGCAGGCCGCTGCGCTTGGCGGCGCGTTCGGCGATGCGGTGGACCCGCTCCGGCATGCGGAATTTCTCGGGGCTGAGATAACAGGAGACGAAGTCGACCTTCTTTTCGAACCCCAGCTTCTCAACAAAGGCCGGATAGTAAGGTGGGTTGTAGTTCATCATCGTCATCGCCGGCCGGAATTCGAAGCCCTCCACCAACATACCGTAGCCATCCAGGGCGCCAAACCCTTTGGGGCCGTTGATGTCGGTCAGGCCGCGATCCCGCGCCCATCCGTAGGCCGTTTCGAAAAGGGCCTCAGCCACCTCGAAGTCCTCGATGCATTCAAAGAGATAGAACTGGGCTTCTCGCACATCGTGGTAAGCGTTGAACGGCTTGTTCTGCATGGCCGCGATCCGGCCCACCGGTTTGCCATCCTTCCTGGCCACGAAGAAGTCGGCGTCCGAATGTTGGTAGAAAGGATGCTTGTCCCGATTGAGCATGGTAGCAGCGTCAATGCGGATAGGAGGAACCCAGAGGGGATTATCGCGATAGAGTTCGAATGGGAGATTGAGGAAGTCACGTGTCTCGCGCTTGGATCGGGTGTCGATCTTTTCGATACTGAGCATGCGCACCTCGTCCGGGTGATTTAGCCGATTGTAACATCGGCTCTATCCGTCTACAATCGGGCTTCCATCTCCTGGAGGTCGACCGTCGCGTGATTGTCAAACTCTTGCTGGCATTCTTTCGGTCTGGATTGTGGCTTCTGACGCGAACCGAGGTTGAGGGGCTTGAGAACCTGCCCGAGCCGCCGTACATCCTGGCCATCAACCACCTGGGGACGCTCGACGTCCCTTTCGTTTACGCCACCGCCGGCGGGGCGCATCTCGTTGGTTGGGCGGCCGAGAAGTACGAGCACAGCCTGATCCGGGGCACGATCCTCAGAGCTGGCGGCGCCGTCTTTATCCAGCGCGGCAAGGTGGACCGGCGCGCCCTCGACTTCGCCGTTCAGACGCTCAAGAGCGGCAAGTCCTTTGGCATGGCGCCGGAGGGCACCCGCAGCCCTCACCACAGCTTGATCCGCGGCAAGACCGGCGTGGCCTACCTGGCCGCCGAATCGGGCGTCCCCGTGGTTCCTGTGGCGCTCACCGGAACGCAACGACCGTACGACCACTGGAAGCGCCTGCGCCGCCCCCTGATGACGGCCCACTACGGTCCCCCTTTCCATCTTCCGCCTCTTCCCGAAGAAGGCCGCGGTTCGGCCCTTCGCCGGAACACCGACGAGATCATGTGCCATATCGCTGCCCTGCTCCCGCCCAAGTACCGCGGCGTCTACGCCGATCACCCGCGCACCCTCGAACTGATCGAACAAGGTTATGGCAAACACGATTTGAAGCCATGAGAGGCAAAGCACAATCCGTTTGTGAATTCCTTCACAACACGAGGTTGAACCCATGTCCCTGCTGAACCCGCTCACCATCCTCTTCTACACGCTGGCCGCTGCAGCGTTGGGATCTTTGATCGTCCTGGCGCGCGGCGCCACCGACCGGAAAAGCCGGGCCTTCGGATTGGCCGCCTTGGGGCTTATCGGCAGCCTGGATGCCATGTCGCTTTTGGGAGGCTTTTCCATCGGGCCTATCATGGCGTTGGTGGCGGTCCCCCTGGCGGTGTTGTTGGCCTGGGCGACCGGCACGTTTCGCATGCCCCTGGGGCTGGTGGCACTGGCCACCGGGGTGTTGGCCGTTGGGCTGCTGTGGGGCGATGTCTACCGAACCATCCAGTGGACGGTCGGGTTTGGGCTGGCGGCGGTGGCAGTGCTGTCCGTCATGCGGTTGGTGCGGTTCTGGGCCACCCGCGAGCAAGGCGAGTTCAGCGGCTGGTGCCTGGCCCTGAGCGCCGCGCTCGGAGGGGTGGGGCTGATCTTCGGCGTCCCTGACCCGACCGCTGTCGGGCTTTGGGCGGCCCGCCTCGGCGCTCTGGCAGCCGCCGGACTTGTCTTCTTCACCCCGCGCTTCCAGTTGGGCCTGGTGGCGATGGCGCTCCTCGACGGTTTGTTGGCGCTCGGCCTCTCCGGCGCCTGACCCCGGCTTCGACCGGCAACGTTCCTCTTTCGGCATCAACCCGGGCGCGACTTTCGGCCCGCGGGGCATGTATCCGTTAACACCATGGTTCGATTGCGCCAGTATGCCCCTGCCTTGATGTTGTTTTTCCTGGCACCCGCCATCGGCGAGCTCCTCTCCGGGTCTTCGCCCCCCTTTAAGTTCTTCAACCCCTTGCTGCTCGTCGTGCTGTGCGTTCTGTACGGCAGCGGGGCTCTCCTCATTCGCGAGCTCACCCTGCGCTGGGGGAAGGGTTGGCCGACCATTCTCACCCTGGGGGCCGCCTACGCAATGATCGAAGAAGGGCTGATGGTCAAGAGCCTGTTCGACCCAGCCTGGCCCGGCTTGGGGGATTACGGCACCATCGGCCGCACCTGGGGTGTGAACTGGATCTGGAGCGTCAACCTCGCCGTCTATCACGCCGTCTTCAGCATCGCCATCCCCATCCTGCTTGTGGGGCTCGCCTTCCCCAGGCGACGCCGGGCCTGGGTTTCCCGCCGGGTCCTTTGGATCCTGGCCGGACTGTTGGCTGCCGACGTGTTGTTCGGCTTCACCCTGATGACGCCTTACCGGCCGCCAGCCCTTCAATATCTACTGACCACCCTGCTGGTGCTCGGACTGATCCACCTCGCGCGCCGCCTGCCAGCGACCTGCTTCGCAGCGCCCCATCCTACTGGCCGGCTTCGACGTGTCGGCTGGGTCGGCCTGATCGCCTTTGCCGGGACGACGGCCTACTTCGGCGCTTCCTGGGGCTTGCCCGCCGCCGGGCTTCCGCCGTGGCTGCTGTTCGAAGCCACGGCTTTCGTGGTGAGTGGCACCGCCATCGCGATCGTCGCCCTGACCGGAGGCGGCCGGCTGGCGTCTCCGGCCCATCGCTTGGCTATGGCCTCCGGCGCCCTGTCGTTCTTCATCCTGCTATCCCCGCTTCAGGAGTTCGGCCGTGGGGCGCCCGGGATGACGTTGGTCGGCCTGCTGACGGCGCTCATGCTCGTGTGGCTCTCGCGCCGCCTGCGGCGCGAGTCCGCCCCTGGCCCGGACTTTCTCTCCCCGTCCCCCGGCCTTCCCCCGCGCGGGTGATCTTCCGGCCATCCCAAATCAACCTCGAGTGGGATTGTCCCACAGCGCATTTCAGGCTATATCTGTAGCACATATGTTCTATTCGTCGCACGTGCCGTCCGAGAGGAACGCCATGCTGCACCACGAACTCGTCCTGCGAACGACCCCCGATCTGCCGATCCCAGCTGTTGACCCGGTCCTGTTGGAGGCCATCAGCCAACCCCGGCTGAGTTTGCTATGGGGCACCACCACGCCCACTCGCACCCTGCTGGCAGCCGTCACCATGCTCGCCGCCCGCGGTCAGGACGTGCGGGTCTTCGATGGCGGTAACCGCTTCGATGGCTACTTCGTGGCCCGGTTGGCCCGCCGCCTGACGCCCGATCTGCAGGCGGCGATGGGGCGTATCCGGCTGTCGCGGGCTTTCACCTGTTTCCAGTTGGCCGAACTCATCGAGAACGCCTTGGCCGAACCGTCGCCCCTGTTTGGTCTCGATTTTCTGGCCACCTTTTATGACGAGAGCGTCCCCTTGCGGGACAGCGAACGGCTGCTCTCGACCACTCTGGCGCATCTCAAGCGCCTGGCGGCCGTGGCGCCGGTGATCATTGGTGCGCAGGAGCCGCGCAGCCTGGTCAAGGACCGCTGGTCCTTGCTCGACCAGCTGCAGGCCGCCGCAGACGGCGCCTGGCTGCTCCGCCCACCCGAGTCCCAACCGCCCCTGCAACCTCGTCTGTTCACCTAGAAAGGCCGAACAATCTTGGCCGCCGTGCACGTGCTAGAAGCTAGGAGCCACTCATGGGCCGCACTCTCCCCTCCATTACACAAGCCTTCCTCCAGGAGCAGAGCTCGCTGGCGCGCTTTCGCCGCGCCTTGCGCCGGGAGGACCAACACGCGTTGGATGATCTGCTGGCCGACGCCCGGCGCCACCTGGCGGCCGCCGCGTACGCCTCTCACCTGTTGCCGTTCGAGGTCATGCTGCTGGCCATGCTGGTCGAAGAACACAAGGCGGTCATTGACCTGCGGCGGCGCCTAGATGACCTGGAGGGAACGTCCGAAACGTTCGCCTCGCCCCGCCTGGCCTCCCCGGATGGCGACCGGCCTGGCGCCTGAGCATGCCCAGCTTCTACGGCTGGCTGTTCGACGCCTACCCGCAGGGGCGCGGCATGGCGGTCTGGTTTCTCGACAACGACGGTCACGCCCAGGTCTTGCTCGATCATTTCACCCCGGCCTTCTACGCCCGCGGCCCTCAAGGCGACCTGCACGACGTCTGCCGGATGCTGCGCGCTCAGCGCGCTCCGGTCCAACTGCGCCGGACCGAGCGGCGCGACTTGTTCCTCGATCAACAGGTGGAGGTGCTCGAGGTGGGCGTGCGCTACCCCGCCCAACTGCAGCGCCTGCAGCGCCAGGTGGCCGAATTCCGCCCCCATCTGACCTACTACGACGCCGACATCCCCCTCCCTCAGCGCTATGTCCTGGCCCGCGGGATCTTCCCGCTGGCCTACTGCCGGGTGGAGCACGCCGACGGCCGCCTCACCGCCGTCGAGGCGCTCGACTCCCCTTGGGACGCCGAATACCGCTTGCCGCCGCTGCGCGTGATGACCCTGCGCCTGGACGGCGAGCTGCGCAACCCGGCCCGGGGCTATCGCAGCGACCTGCTGATCGAGGTCGGAGGCCAGAACTACATCTTTAAGCGCAGCCAGGGGCGCCAACTCCTGCTCGGCGTGCGCCATCTGCTCGAGCAGCACGATCCCGATCTGCTGGTCAGCGCCTATGGCGACTCCTTCATCCTGCCGCGCCTGATCGAGCTCTCCCGCCACTACGGACTCCCCTTGCCGCTCAACCGGGATCGCGGCCAGGCGGTCGGCCACAAACGCGCACATTCTTACTTCTCCTACGGCAAGGTGATCTTCCGCGACGAACAGCACACCCTGTTCGGCCGCTGGCACATCGACCGTCAGAATGCCTTCCTGGCCGACGACTACGGGCTGGACGGCAACCTGGAGATCGCCCGCCTGACCGGGCTGCCGGTGCAGACCGTGGCCCGCGTCTCCACCGGCACCGGCATCAGCGCCATGCAGGTCGCCACGGCGCTCCGCCGCGGCGTGCTCGTCCCTTGGCAGAAACGCCAGCCGGAGGCCCTCAAGTCCGGGCTCGATCTGTTCGCCGCCGACAAGGGCGGCCTGGTCTACACCCCCATCGCCGGCCTGCACGAGCACGTGGCCGAGTTGGATTTCACCGCCATGTACCCCAGCCTGATGGTGCACTTCAATTTGTCACCCGAGACCGTCAAGGCCGAGTGTTGCCCGGGCGTGCCGGTGCCCGAATTGGGCACCCCCGTCTGCAACCATCGCCAGGGCCTGGTGCCGGAGACGCTGGCGCCGCTGCTCGAGAAACGCGCCCGCTACAAGGCGCTCATACGCGCCCTGCCCGAAGACGACCCGCGCCGCGAGGTCTACCGCCGCCGCTACTCGGCCCACAAATGGCTCCTGGTGACCTGCTTTGGCTATCTAGGCTACAAAAATGCCCGCTTCGGCCGTATCGAAGCCCATGAGGCGGTCACAGCCTACGGTCGCGAGGTGCTGCTGCAGGCCAAAGAAATCGTCGAAGCGCGCGGCTACCGCGTGCTGCACCTGTACGTCGACGGCCTGTGGATTCACAAGCCCGGCGCCCGCGGCCGCCCGGATTACGAAGGGCTGCTGGAGGTCATCAAAGACCAGACCGGCCTGCCGATCGAGCTGGAGGGCGTCTACCGCTGGTTGGCTTTCCTGCCCTCTCGGACGGAACCCCGCGTGGCGGTCGCCAACCGATATTTCGGCGCTTTTCAGGACGGGTCGCTCAAGGTCCGCGGCATTGAAGCTCGGCGCCATGACACGCCGGCTTTCATTAAAGACACCCAGCTCCACATCCTCGAGATCCTGGCCGACGGCCGGGACGCCGACGGCTTCCGGGCGCTCCTCCCGGCCGCCGTCGCCTATGCCGCCGAACGGCTGCGGTGCCTGCGCGCCGGCCAGGCGCCGGCCAAGAGCCTGGTGGTCCAGCAGCGCCTGTCGCGCGAGCCGGAGGAATTCAGAGTGCGCACGGCGGCCGCCCGCGCCGTCCAGCAGCTGCTGCGCGCCGGGGTCCCCCTCAGCGCCGGCGAGCAACTGCGCTTCCTGTACGTGCCTGGGCCGGAAAAGGTGCGCGCCTGGGACCTGGTCGATCGGGCGATGACCTACGACGTCGAAGCTTATACCGAGCTGTTCCTGCGCGCCGTCGAGTCGCTGCTGTCCGTGGCCCGCGTCGACCGCTCGATGCTGGAAAACTGGCTCCTGGCTGGCGCCGGGTACTGGGGGCCGCCCGGCGTGCTGCCTCCGCCCGGCGCCGATCCGCGCACACCCTTACTGGCCACCCGGCGGCGCCGGCGAAGCGCCGCGGCAGAGCCCGCCCCAATGCCGGCCGCAGTCCCCCAAGATCGTTACGCTGAACATTGGGGCCGCCGCTTCTCCTGACAACGGTTCGACTTGATCCGCGCTGAAAGAGGTTAGAATCCTCTGGGGCCGCCGACCATCACGGCGGGGGCCAATCCCCGAAAGTCTGCGCACAAGCGTCCGCCCCTTTCCTTCAAGATCATCGCCCGTCACCGTAACCCACGAGGTCGAATAACCATGCCATCCACCCCGTCCGCCTTTGTAATCGTCACCGTCTTGCTTCTGGCGGGCTGCCAGGCGCCTGCGCCATTGACCCCGTCCCCCAGCCCAACTACTGCGCCACCGAGCATCGCACCCAGCCCTGCTCTAAACCCCACACAAGCCAGCACGTCAAGCGGAACGTCGATCCGCTTGACTCCGGAAAGCGGCCCGCCCGGGACCGCGATACAGATCGAAGGCTACCTGCCCGGTGGGCCGAGCGCCGCCGACGCTGAAGGTAACCCGTCCCTTCAGCACACCACCGTCTGCTGGGACGGCTGCCTGACCGGGTTTACGGCCGTGGACGTCCCCGTCCAATGGTCCGCCAACGAAGCCGGCCGCTTCACCATCGGCTTCAGCGCACCCAGCGTGCCCTGGCTGGGCCCACAGGGGCCTCGCCCTGTTCAGGATGGAGATTTCGCCGTGGGCGTGCAGTGCCTGGGACCGCTCGTGCCGGGATGCGCCGCGCAGGAGGCACAGGCCGCGGCCACCTTTCGGGTGACCGGCTCGCAGCCCTCGCGATGCGGCCAGGGACAACCATGTGCTGAATTGACATTGACTCCCGGCCAAGCGCAGCCGGGGGACGCAGTGGAAGTATCGGGCTGGGCACCCCTGATCGAAACCATCAGCGGCCAGCCCTTTGGCTACACCATCGCCCTCCAGACGGGCGGACCCGACTCCCAGGCCGTGCCGATGGGTCAGGTGACACAGCAGGTCAACGGGGAACTCAGCGGGAGCTTTACCGTGCCGCAAACAGTTCCCGGCGCGGGCGTCCTCTCGCCTGGGAGCTATGACGTCGAACTTCAGGCAACAACGCCCCAGACCACCGTCGTCGGGCAAGGCGGGCCAACAATCGCCAGTGCCAGCCTGAGGTTGGGCACATCCGTGGCTTGGGGTTCGCTCAGCGCCGGCTCGCCCGTCTGGATGGCCCCGACCGCCGATCTGGTCACCCCCTCGATCACCGTCGACCCGGCGGATCCCACGCGCCTGGCCTATTGCGCTCCGAGCGTCATCCGGCTATCGAACGATTCGGGACAGTCCTGGCGCGAGGTCCCCATCGCCGGTGCCGTAGACGCCGTCGATAAGATCGGCTTTGAGGTGATGTCAGGCGGGGCCACCGGTAGCACGCCGCAGTGCATCTCCGTCGCGCTCGATGCCGACCATCCCGACAGCCTGTTCGCCGTGTTCGGCACGGCAGAACGGCAAATGGGGGCGCCCCCCGAGTTCTTCAAGGGCCTGATCACCGCCGACGGCGGCGCCAACTGGCGGATCGTGCCCTCCCCCGGACCAGCCTACGATTTTCCATTCGGTGGATTCGCCAGCCTGCCCGGAGGTCAAGTTGAAGCCCTGTTCAACACCACCGGAGACGGCAACTCGGTGCCTCAGGTGGAAGCCACCGGCGATGGTGGTTCGAATTGGCAGCTCCGAGTGATGGCCTGCCCCAGCGCCCAACCCTGCCTTCGGTGGGGACCCGCCCCGGGCTCCATCAGCGGCATGGGCGCCGCGCGCCCGCAGACCCTGCTGGTGTCGGCCAACGCCGGCCACAGCTGGTCCGCCAACGGGATCACGCTCGATCTCCACGCCGGCGTGGCCGGAACAGTCGCCGGGTTTGACGCTGGACGCGCACTGGTCGTGGCCGGCCAAGGGACCTTCCCCGCGCAGTGGTCCAGCGACGGCGGCCTGACGTGGGAACCCCTGGCTCTGCCCACTCTCGGCGGCGCCCCGGACGCCCCGGGAAACTATCCCGCACTCCAGATCCTGCCCAATGGATCGCTGATCGCTTTGGCCGACACCGCCGGGTGGATCCTCCTGCCTCCGGGCGCGAGCTCATGGTGTTCCCCAGCCCCGGGTACTCTGCCTGGCACAGCCGTCAGGTTCGCCTTCGCTGCCGGCCAGATTTGGTGGCTGGACCCCGGTACGGGTGAACCCCGGCACACATCCCTGGCGTCAACCACCTGTTCTCCATGAAGAACAGCGCCGACCGGAGTCCCGTTGTGTTGTTCCCGGCGCAGGCAGCGCCACGCCGATCGCGTCTATACTGGCCTGCCGTATCGCGCCCCCCATCCGGGCTTCATCACGGCAGGGCACGCGGCGATCACGAACCAGGAGGAAGATGAGATGAACCCATCCTTCGGGTCAAGCTTAACCAGACCAATGAGCGCCGTGGCCCGCCAGGAAGCGGTGGCGAGCGTCATGCGCCAGGTGTATCTGTGGATGGCTGCCGGATTGTTGGTGACGGCAGGCCTGGCCTGGGCCGTCGCCAGTTCGTCGATCCCGCTTGTCTTCGCCCAGCAGCCGATTCTCTTTTATGCGGTCTTGATCGTGGAATTCATCCTGGTCATCGCCCTCACGGCGGGCATCAATCGGTTCTCGACCACGGCCGGGCTGGCGCTTTTCTTCGCTTACGCCGCATTGAATGGCGTCACCCTATCGCTGATCTTCTTGATCCTCACCGCCAGCAGCATTGCCTCCACTTTCGCGGTGACCGCGGGCCTGTTCGCCATCATGAGCATATTGGCCTACACAACCGGGCTCGACCTCACCCGCTACAGGAGCCTGTTTCTGATGGGCCTGGTGGGGTTCGTCTTGGGCTCGGTGATCAACGTTTTCTTCGCCAACAGCATCCTGTTCTGGGTCTTGACGCACGCCGGGATCGCCCTGTTCCTCGGCCTGACCGCCTACGACACCCAACATATACGACGTCAGGCCGAGGCCGTCATCACTGGGACCCAAGAGGCATCACTCCAAAAGCTGGGAGTTCTAGGCGCGCTCAGACTGTATCTCGATTTCATCAACCTGTTCCTGCTCATTTTGCGTCTGGTCGGGCGGCGAAGTCGCTAGGCATCCCGCGCCGTTATCGGATCGCCAGAGTTGGGGGCACCAAATTTGACGCTCTTGCGTAACTCATGGTATGATCGCTCCATCAGCCGGCCGCTCGCACCTTCGGGGCGGCCTGCATGCACTGTCGGAAGGAGTGGAACATAAGCGCATCAGAATTCCGCATCAATGACGGCATCCGCGTTAGGGAAGTACGCCTGGTCGACGCCGACGGCGAAAACGTTGGCGTCGTGCCGATAGATGATGCTCTCAGCCGCGCACAACTCGCAGGGCTCGACCTGGTAGAGGTTGCCCCCAACAGTGATCCGCCGGTATGCCGGATTCTCGACTACGGCAAGTTCATGTACGAGCGCGCCAAGAAGGAGCGCGAGGCGCGCAAGTCGCAAACCAAGGTTGAGATCAAGGAGATTCGCTTTCGACCCAAGACCTCCGACCATCACAAGTCCTTCAAGGTCAAGAACGCCAGAAGGTGGCTGGGCGAAGGCAAGAAGGTGCGCGTTCGAATACGATTCCGGGGGCGAGAACTCGATTATCCCGAGATCGCCCTGAACGACTTGAAGAGCATCGCCGAGGAGCTCGCCGATGTCAGCATTATCGAGCAAGCGCCCAGCATGGAAGGGCGCACGATGCTGATGGTCTTGGCACCCGAATCCGCCTGATTCTTGACGACTCTCGGTTACAATTTGGTGCTGTCCGCCGCGGACCCAACATCGTCCGCGGCGCTGTGTGAAAGGAAGTCATATATGCCCAGGAAGAAGACCAAGACGGGCAAGTTCAAGCTCAAGACTCATAAGGCCACCTCCAAGCGCTTCCGTATGACCGGCTCGGGCAAACTGGTGCGCACCAAGGGTGGTCAGAGCCACTTGCGCCGGCGGACCCCTAAACGGAGCAAGCGGATGTTCACTAAGATGCATCCCGTGAAGGGATCCAAGATACGCAAGCGCGTCCGTCGGCTGGCCCCCTATTTGAGCAAGTACCGCGCCAATCCCAACGCCCGCACGGGTCAGTCCTCCTGACTCCGGGGCTCTAGCGTGGCTGTTGCGCGCATGCAACAGGCGTCGAAGTTGGGCGCCGGCGCACAGCGGGCCACAGGAGAGTAGAACGTGCCCAGAACCAAGGGCGGCATCGTCACCCGCCGTCATCACAAGAAGATACTGAAGGGCAACAAAGGCTATTACGGATCCCGCAGCAAGCTCTTCCGCCGGGCCAACGAGGCCATGCTCAAGAGCCTATGGTATGCCTACCGTGATCGCCGCACCCGACGGCGCGATCTACGTAGCCTGTGGATCGCTCGTATCAACGCCGCTGCCCGCATCAATGGGACGACCTACAGCCGGCTAATCCATGGGATGCGCCAGAAGGACGTGCAGCTCAACCGCAAGATGCTGGCTGAGTTGGCGGTGCGCAATCCCGACGCCTTCAAAGCCGTCGTCGAGTCCGTCGCCGGCTGAGCTCATCATTGACTGGCCAAAGGGACGCCATGGGCGTCCCTTTTCTTTTACGGCCGGGTTGCGGTGCCGATGATACAATCGGGCCGGACACCCTGATTTCATCTTGGAGCCTTCCCCTGGCATGTCCGAATTGATCGCCCAGGCCCAACCAATTGCCGGTGTGAGCCTGAGCCTGATCCACGGTGACCTTACGCTTGAACCGGTGGATGCGGTCGTGAACGCGGCCAACAGCCAGTTGGCCCATGGCGGCGGTGTGGCGGCTGCCATCGTTCGCCGCGGGGGATCCGGCATCCAGCAGGAAAGCCGGGATTGGGTGTCCGAGCATGGGCCCGCCTCCCACGACCATCCTGCGCTGACCAGCGGAGGTGATCTGGCTGCCCGATACGTCATCCACGCTGTTGGCCCCCGATGGGGAGAGGGCGAAGAGGAGCGCAAATTGCATTCGGCCGTGACCTCCAGCCTGGCCTTGGCGGACCAAACCGGCCTCGTCAGTCTGGCCATGCCGGCGATTTCCACCGGGATCTTTGGCTTCCCGAAGGATCTGGGCGCACAAGTCATCCTTGACTCGATCGCAGAGTACTTCGCCGACCACGCCGGCAGTGGCATCAAGGACGTGCGCGTAGTCCTAATTGACCAACAGAACGTGGACATCTTCACCGCCGCCTTTGCGGAGCGATGGCCGAATCCGGCCGAGTACGCATGATCAGCTCACCGGCCAATGCCCGAATCAAGTGGGTGCGCACGCTCCAGGCCAAAC
>Ga0307417_10000618_pt1 | contig 14399 bp, 12 predicted proteins | sample SalMarWE160210MG_2_FD_202514 | JGI IMG/M metagenome (GOLD analysis project Ga0307417, IMG submission 202514) | Salt marsh sediment microbial communities from the Plum Island Ecosystem LTER, Massachusetts, United States - WE1602-10 | ecosystem: Environmental > Aquatic > Marine > Intertidal zone...
AGTAATCGGGAGACGCCCGTGGACGCACCTTTCGAAGCGGTGGCCGTTGAAGGCGAACTCGCGCCCGGCCAGATGAAAAAAATCCGGCCCGCAGGCCGTCGGCTGTTGCTGTGCAATGCCGAAGGCGACTACTACGCCGTCGACGAAATGTGCAGCCACGAAGACTATTCGCTGTCGCTGGGCTGTATCCAGGGCAGGAAAATCAAGTGCTCGCTGCACGGCAGCTACTTCGACCTGGCCTCGGGCGAAGCGCTCGTCGAGCCCGCCGATGAACCCATCCGCACCTACCCGGTGAAAATCGACGCCGGGCGGATCTGGGTGGATCCCACATAAAAAAACGCCTGCCCCTGGAGGCAGGCGTCGGTAACACATCTGTCAAGTCCGGTTAGAAGAAGCCCGGCCCGACACCGACCGGTGCCGTGCCAAAGGTGCTTACTTACCGGCTTTAATCAGCTTCTTCACGAAGTTGGTGTCATCGCTGTCGCTGCAGGTATTTCACCCCGCGACGGTGACCATGTTCACCATGCTCATGGTCGTCCCTGACGCATGGCGGCGCAACCACATCCTTGAGGTCGATCAGCCAGGTCGCGTCACCCTGACCGTTGATCTCGCCGGTGCTGTCGGGGTGCTGGACGTTGATAATGAACTGCGTCGGGTTAACCGGGCTGAAGATCATGCCGGTGTTCTCCGCACCCTTGACCTGCAGGCTCATGAAGTGGTCCATGGACTCCGCCACGCCGTCACCGTCGCTGTCGCGCAAAAACCAGACATCGCCACCGACATTGTCGGCATTGGGCTTGTCTTCCACGACATTGAACCGGTTCATACCTTCTCCTGAATTCAAGGCTACGAGTAACGGGGTGGTAGTTCCTGTACGCGCATGCGTACGGCCATCCGGCGCCACGCAGGGTAAGGCGCGCGCTTGACTGTTTGGTGACATCGCTGTGATTTTTTCGTTACCTCACAGCGGGCCGGTTTGTTCCGCAAGGCGCCAGGGACTACTATGACGCGGTTCACCATTGAATCGACGGGGCGCGCACTACAACCGTGAGAAGCATGTCAAACGAAAGGAAATGGGCAGGCGATGCCGCTGCAAAGCCGCGTGGTCCGGCCTCCGGCAGGCAACTCCCTGGAGCTGCCCTCGCCGTGTGCCTTTGCCTGGTGGCTTCCGCGCCGCTGACGGCCGGCGGCATCAGCGCCGAACAGTGGTACAGCAACGGCGAGCAGGCCGCGAAACAGGCCATGCAGCTCAAGCCAAATCGTCACAAGGCGCGCAACATTATCCTGTTCATCGGTGATGGCATGGGCGTGTCCACGGTAACCGCGGCGCGTATCCTGCAAGGCCAGCAACGCGGCGAAAGCGGTGAGGAAAACCTGCTCAGCTTCGAGCACTTCCCTTACCTGGCGCTGTCGAAAACCTACAACACCAATCAGCAGACGCCGGACTCGGCCGGCACCATGACGGCCATCATGACCGGTGAAAAGACCCTGGCCGGTGTGATAGCCATCGATAAGACGGCACGGCGCAACGATTGCAAAAGTGCGCGCGGACACGCTTTGCACACCCTGCTGGAACAGGCCGAACAGGCAGGCAGATCCACGGGCATTGTCACCACCACGCGTCTGACCCACGCCACCCCGGCGGCGACCTATGCGCACAGCCCGGAGCGCGAGTGGGAAGGCGACAGCGAGATGCCGCCCGAGGCCCTGGCCACGGGCTGCAAGGACATTGCCGCCCAGCTGATCGATTTCCCCTACGGCGACGGGCCCGACGTCGCCATGGGCGGGGGGCGGCGCTATTTCCAGCCAACATCGGCCAACGACCCTGAAGCACCGGCAATGCACGGCACCCGCAAGGACGGGCGCGACCTGATCGCCGAATGGCTGGCAAATCGCAAAAACGCGGCCTACGTCTGGAACGACGCGCAGCTGGAGGCGCTGGATGTCTCGCACACCGATCACCTGCTGGGGCTGTTCAACGCCTCGCACATGCACTACGAAGCCGACCGCAGCCAGGACGTGGGCGGCGAGCCCTCGCTCAGCGAAATGACCGCCCGGGCGATCGAGATCCTGCGCAGGAACCGGCGAGGCTATTTCCTCATGGTGGAGGCCGGGCGTATCGACCACGCCCACCACGCGGGCAATGCCTACCGCGCGCTGACCGACACCATCGAGCTGTCGCGCGCCGTGTCAACCGCGCGCGCCATGACCAGCGCCAACGAGACGCTGATTATTGTCACGGCCGACCACAGTCATGCCTTTGCCATGGCGGGCTATGCCACGCGCGGCAACCCCATCCTGGGAAAGGTGGTCAGCAACGACGCGTTCGGCGAACCGGAAGCCAGGACAAAACTTGCCGAGGACGGCAAGCCATACACGACCCTGGGCTACCTCACGGGCCCTGGTTACGCGTTTGACAAGGAGATGGTGCAGAGCAGCAAGCGGCGCAAGCCCGTCGCGGGGCGCGCGCAGGACCTCGGCGACATCGACACCACCGACCGCCGTTTCCACCAGCAGTCTCTGGTGCCGCTGAAATCCGAAACCCACAGCGGTGAAGACGTGGCGGTATACGCCGACGGCCCGGGCGCCTACCTGGTGCACGGCGTGATGGAGCAGAACGTCATCTACCACATCATGCGCCAGGCAATGGGTTTGTAGAAGACCGAAGGCCGGATTGATCGGCCCGCCGTCCGCTGAATACCGTAGGTTGGGCTGAGCGTAGCGAAGCCCAACGGCGTCGCCGGGTAACCCGGGCACCTGAACCACCCGGGCAACCAGCATCTCTACGCGCCGCGTTTGTGGTGCAGTTGTGTTGGGCTTCGCTACGCTCAGCCCAACCTACCGCTGTCACCGAAAGGCGAAGGATTGATAACCCGTCTGGCAGGAACGCTAAAGGCGGGCTTTGATTTTTTCCGCCACCCGAAAGGCATTCGCATAGATGGTCCAAGTGTAAGGCACGCTGCCGCCGGTGGGCATGAAACTGCCATCGGTGACGTACAGGTTGTCGACATCGTGCGCGCGGCACTCGGCATCCAGTACCGAGGTCGCCGGATCCCGGCCGAAGCGGCAGCCGCCGGCCACCAGGTTCTGCGGTGGCGAACCGCTGATACCCGAACGGATATTCTTCGCGCCCATCTTTGCCAGCACCGGTTTGACGCGCTGATCGATGTAGCGGCCCACCTTCAGATCGTGCTGGTGGTAGCCGATGCGTACCCGGGCCACGGGCGTGCCCCACTGGTCGCGCACGCTGTCATCCAGACCGACGAAACAGTTGTCCGTGGGCAGCCAGTCGCAGAAGATTTCGTAACGCAGATACTGCGCCGAGGTGAAGACCGACTTCAGACGCTGTTGCAGCGGTCGGCCCCACACCAGCCGGTCGTCGTCGCCCCACTTCCCGGACATCGCCCGGCCGATAGGGTTGGGATGGCTCAACAGGAAATCCACCGTACCGCCCTTGGCGCGCCCGCCGAAGGTCGTGTCGTCGATGGTGTACCACTCCTGCAGACCGCGGTTGACGAAGGGTCCGCGCGTCTTCAGCCCGTCGGCCAGCTTGCCGTCCAGATCGGCATAGATGAAATCGCCTGTGCCCGAGCCGCCCGCCGAGAACAACAGGTTGCGGCCGACCTGCCCGTGGCGGTTGCCCAGTCCGTGCGGATGCTTCGGCCCGATCGAGCCCAACAGCAACCGGCTGCTTTCGATCGCCTGGCAGGCGACGACGAAAATTTTCGCTGTCACCGTCTGCGGTTTATCGTCGGCATCGAAATACTCCGCCGCGACCACCTTGCCCGTGGCGTCGCTTGCCAGCCTGTACACCTTGGCGTGCGGGCGGATGTCACAGTGGCCGGTGCGCACCGCTCGGTCCAACAACGCCGCACGCGCACTGCCCTTGGCGCCCGAAGAACAGCCATAGCTGCCGCAATATCCGGAATACTCGCAACTGCGGCGCTGGTCTTTGGCTTGCGACAGTATGGCGCGCGGCGTCGGCAACGGATGCAGCCCTAGTGTGGTGCAGGCCGTATCGATATGAGTGGAGATGGGGTGCTCGCGCGTGGGAGGGTAAGGAAAATCCGCCGTCGAGCGCCGATCCGCAAAGGGGTGCTCCACAACCCGCCCGGAGATGCCCACCTCGGTTTCCGCCAGGGTGTAATAGGGTTCCAGGTCATCGTAACTGATCGGCCAGTCAGCGACGTTCGCGCCGTCAATCGGTCCGAACTCCGAGCGCAGGCGAAAGTCTACGGGCTTGAGGCGGTAGAAAAAACCGCTCATGAAGTTCGACGAGCCACCCACGCAGTTGCCGTTCCAGAAATCCCAGCCGGAATCCGACGTGGCCTCACCGACCCAGTCGCCGTCGGCATCCAGATCCTCGATCACGTGCTGTTCATCGGCAAGCTTCGGCGTATACACACTGCGCCGGCAACAGGCCAGCTCGTCCTTGAAGAAGTCCCGCTCCGTAAACCACGGCCCCTTCTCCAGCACCAGCACCGAGTACCCCGCAGCCGCGAGCATCCAGGCCACCGGCCCGCCACCCGCGCCACTGCCTATCACACAAACATCAAAGTCCCTCGCCATGTTCAGGTGGCCTTGCGGTGAAACGTCACGCGTTCACCGAGTCGGTACCAGGTCTTGTTCGGCGGCGGCGTCGGATACCCCGGCTGGTGCTCCAGCCACTGCCAACCGATCCCCTGCGGATTCCCGCCATAGACCGGATCCGCGAGCAAGGCCTCGAGCAGATACGTCAGCAGCAGCGACAACCAGTTGCGTCCCGCCCTGCTGTCCTCGATCCGGCGCAACACAATGTCACGCTGCTGTTCATCGAGCCCCGCAAACGGCCGCTGGTACTTGTCCTGTGTCAAGTCGTTCAACCAGCCGACACCGTTAACGATAAAGGTCCTGTCCTCACCGTCTGCATCGGGATTTTCAATCGCATTGTGCAGGTAACGCAGCGCACCGATATCAACCGCGCCCGGCGCATCGGTGGCGGCGGGAAACAGGTGCTGCTGGACGGCGTTGAGCGTCATCCACGGATCTGCTGCGGACCAGGCACCAGTGTCCGGCGATTCACTCGCTGCCTCACGCAATGCCGCGAGCGCGGAGGCCGGGTAGACGGCCATCAAGGCACCCAGACACGTCAGACGGTTCAGGAAAGTACGGCGGCCGATAGCGTCTTCGCGATCGCTCATGGCGATTTTCCTGTCTCTCCGAACTCGGAAAACTTCATTGCAGCAGTATCGCACCTGGTTTGCAACATTGCCGCCACCCTGTCCTGCGACAGTCCACCCCTACGCCGGCCGGGGTCGCGACCAGGGAAATCGCCATCCGGCCCGCTAAGCCGACCATTGCCGGCGAATAGGCAAGGCGCCATACCCGGCATGCCGTCACCAGACGGGTCATCCATGTCCCGACGGGGGGTATGCCCTGCCCGCTGACGAGCGACCGGAAGTTACAGTGGCGCAACGCACGGCTTGCCATGATGTCGATGGTTCTCACGCTCCGGAAAAAACCCGCGACAGATTTATCTTTTCCCCGGGTACAGATCCGGGTGATAGAATGACACGTGACCCCGCGGTCCCTCAAAGGCCCGGAACTAGCGAAACCGGTGGCAGACTAAATCCATCGGGGGCTGTACACCGGTACCATCGCGTCGTGCAAGGATACTCGATGAAACAACAATACCTGCGTCCGGCACTACTCGGGGCAAGCCTTCTGCTGGCCGCCTGCAACGAGGCGACGCCCCAGAATCCCGGTATCCCGCCGCCTCCCGAAGTTGCCGTTATTGAAGTCCACCCACAATCCGTGCCGCTGAACCGCGAACTTGTCGGTCGCCTGGCGCCAACGCGGGTGGCGCAGGTACGGGCGCGGGTGGCGGGGATCATCCTCAAACGCGTTTACACGGAAGGCACCGACGTCAGGCAAGGTGATGTCCTGTACCTGATAGACCCTGCGCCCCTGAAAACGGCCCTGCACGCGCAGGAGGCCGCGCTCGCCAAGGCCCGGGCCGATGCGGTCAATGCGGCGGCGACCGCCAAGCGCTATCGCGAACTGGCGACAAAAAAGCTGCTGGCGACGCAGGATCTGGATACCGCCCTGGCCACCGAACGCAGTACCGCGGCGGCGGTCAAGCAGGCACAGGCCGATGTGGAAAGCGCGCGCCTGGATCTGGGCTATGCCACCGTCACCGCCCCCATCGCCGGGCGGGCCGGCCGGGCGCTGGTCACCGAAGGCGCCCTCGTGGGGCAGGGCGAAGCGACGCAGCTCACCACCATCGAGCAGATCGATCCGATTTATGTGAACTTCAGCCAGTCGGTGTCCGAGCTGGGGCAATTGCGCAGTAACACGAGCAGCGACCACCCGGCGCAAGTGGATGTATCGCTGCCGGATGGCTCGCCGTATTCGCAGCCCGGTACGCTGGATTTTTCCGATCTCGCTGTCGATCCCCTCACGGGCACCGTGTCATTGCGCGCGGTACTGCCCAATACCGAACGCACCCTGCTGCCGGGTATGTTCGTCAACATCAAACTGACCACCGGCGTGCTCGACCACGCCTTCGTGCTACCGCAGGCCGCAGTGGCACGCGATGCCCAGGGCGCCTACGTCCTGGTTGTCGGTGCAGAGGGCAAGGTGGCGCAGCGGCGCATCGAAATTCACGGCATGACCCGTTCGCAGTGGATCGCCAAGGGCGCTCTGAACGACGGTGACAGGGTGATCGTGGAAGGACTGCAGAAGGTCCAGCCGGGCGCCGCTGCCAAGGCAGTGCCCGCGGGTGCGCCGGCCGGCGATCGCACGGCCAAACTCTGAGGCGCCGCGGCGATGCCACGTTTTTTCATCGACCGGCCCATCTTCGCCTGGGTGGTGGCCATCCTGATTACCCTCGCCGGTGCAGCCGCCATCTTCAACCTGCCGGTGTCGGCCTATCCACCGATCGCCCCGCCGCAGATCAGCATCAATGCAGTCTATCCTGGCGCCAGCGCCGAGGTGATCGAAAACAGCGTGACCGCGGTAATCGAGCAGCAGCTCACCGGCGTCGACAACCTGCTGTATTTCGATTCGACCTCACGCTCCAACGGTACCGCACAGATCACTCTGACTTTCCTCAGCGGCACCGATCCAGATATCGCCCAGGTGCAGGTACAGAACCGACTCAGTATTGCGCAGCCGCGCCTGCCCGAGGAGGTGATACAGAACGGCATTACTGTGTCCAAGGCCAACAACGACTTTCTCATGGTGGTGGCGCTGCGTTCCGGGGACCGTAGCCTCGACACCTATGCCCTGAACAATCTGATCGCCTCGCAGGTGCTCGATCCGATCCAGCGACTGCCCGGTGTGGGCGACGCGCACCTGTTCGGTGCCGCCTACGCCATGCGCATCTGGCTCAACCCCGACAAGCTGCGGGGCTACGGTCTGAGCGCCTCGCAGGCGCTGAACGCGGTGCGCAACCAGAATGTGCAGATTGCCGCAGGCTATGTCGGCGCCGAACCGGCTCCACCGGGACAGGGTTTCAGCGCATCAGTCAACGCCGCCAGTCGTTTTACCTCCCCCGAGCAGTTCCGCGACATCATTTTGCGCACCAACCCGGACGGCAGCAGCGTGCGCCTCAAAGACGTCGCGCGTATCACTCTCGGGGCCGAGTCCTATGGTCATGACGTGCACCTCAACGGGGATCCCATCGCCGGCTTCGCCATCCTGCTCGCGCCAAATGCCAATGCCCTGCAGGTGGCCGCCGCCGTGCATGCCAAGATGAACGAACTGGACAAATACTTTCCACCCGGGGTGACCTGGCTGGTGCCTTATGACACCACGCAGTTTATCCGCATCTCTATCCACGAGGTGCTCTATACGCTCGTCGAGGCGGTGGTGCTGGTGTTCCTGGTGATCCTGCTGTTCCTGCAGAATCTGCGCGCGACGCTGATCCCCACGCTGGTGGTGCCGGTGGCACTGACCAGCGCCTTCGGCGGCATGTATATGGCCGGCTTTTCCATCAATGTGCTCACACTCTTCGGCCTGGTGCTGGCCATCGGTCTGGTGGTGGATGACGCGATCGTGGTAGTGGAAAACGTGGAGCGCATCATGACCGAGGAAGGCCTGGCGCCGAAAGAGGCGACGCGCAAGGCCATGGACCAGATCACCGGCGCGGTGATCGCCATGACCACGGTGCTGGCGGCCGTTTTCATCCCGATGGCGCTGGTTGGCGGCAGCGTAGGCGTGATCTACCGCCAGTTCTCCCTCACCATCGCCATCTCCATGGCCATTTCGGCGCTAATGGCGTTGAGCTTCACGCCAGCGCTTTGCGCGACCCTCCTCAAACCGGTGCACAAAGAACCAAATCGCTTCTTCCGCGGATTCAACCGCCTGTATGGCGCTCTGACAAGCGGCTATCTGGCGCGCGTCGGTCAGTCGATTCGCCATACGCCGCGCTGGATGGCGGCCTTCGTGGTGCTCGTTGGTATAGCGCTGCTGTTGTTCAGCCGCCTGCCCAGCAGCTTTCTGCCTGAGGAGGACCAGGGTTACGCGCTGGTGGTGGTGCAGCTGCCGCCGGGCGCCAGTATGGAGCGCACCGGCGATGTGCTGCGGGACATGGAGACCATCATTCAGAAAAGCCCCGCGGTCGACCAGGTGCTGGATGTAGCCGGGTTCAGCTTCGTCGGTCAGGGCGAAAACGTGGGTCTTGGTTTCATCCGTCTCAAGGACTGGAGCAAGCGCCGCTCGGCGGATGAACAGATCAATGCCTTCATCCGGTGGGCCAACGGCGCGCTGCAGGCTATCAAGGGCGCACGCATGTTCGTCATCAATCTGCCCACTGTTCGCGGTCTGGGCCGCTTCGGTGGTTTCGACTTCCGCCTTGAAGACCGCGCCGGACTGGGACACGACCGGTTGATGCAGGCTCGCAATATTCTGCTCGCCAAGGCCGCCAGCGAGCCGGTACTGTCGGGCGTGCGCCCCAACCAGCTGGAGGATGCACCCGAGCTGCACCTGCACGTCGACCGCGTGCAGGCACAGTCCATGGGCCTGTCATTGCCGGATATCTATGACGCCATCCGCCTGATGCTGGCACCGGTGTACGCCAACGATTTCAACTACAAGGGCCGCGTGTTGAAAGTGCTGTTGCAGGCCGACGCCGGCTACCGCAGCCGCGTCGAAGACCTGAGCCATTACTACATTCCCGCCAGCCGGGGTGGCCTCGACAACATGGTGCCGCTCAACAGCGTTGTGTCAACCAGCTGGACCATCGGACCACCGGCTGTCGATCACTACAACGGTCATCCCGCCGTCCAGATCAACGGGTCGGCCGCCCCGGGCCACAGCTCCGGGCAGGCCATGGACGCGATGCAGGGCATCGTCACGCAGGACCTGGGCCAGGGTATCGGCTATGAATGGTCGGGCCAGTCGCTGCAGGAGATCATCTCCAGTCAGCAGGCCCCCATCCTCTTCGCGCTGTCGCTGCTGGTGGTGTTCCTCGCGCTGGCCGCGCTCTACGAAAGCTGGTCGATCCCGGTGGCCGTCATGCTGGTGGTGCCGCTCGGCGTGCTGGGCGCGCTTACCTTCACCTGGTTGCGCGGTCTGGAGAACGATGTGTATTTCAAGGTCGGGCTCATCGCGGTGATCGGTCTGTCGGCCAAGAACGCCATCCTGATCATTGAGTTTGCCAACACCATGCGCCAGCAGGGCCGCGGCGTGCTCGATGCGACACTGGAGGCCTGCCGCCTGCGCTTTCGGCCGATACTGATGACCTCAATCGCGTTCATCCTGGGCGTGCTGCCCCTGGCCGTCTCCACCGGTGCCGGGGCCAACAGCCGGCATGCGATCGGCACCGATGTCATGGGCGGCATGGTCGGCGCCACGCTGCTCGGCGTGCTGTTCGTCCCGGTGTTTTTCGTGGTGGTCCGGCGCCTGCTAGGAGACAGGATGGACGGCGAGGAAAAGCGCACGCGGGACGAGTGAGCCCGGCTCCTGCCCCGCACGGCCCCCCTGTTTCTCCGCCACCGACCTGGAGCCGTCTCCTGTCCTTCGGGGCGCCTTTTTGTTGGGGATAGTCGGACCTTAACGGAAAAGTACCTTTCCTTCTCCTATACTCAGTTCTCGGTATAAGCCTCCGAGCCGCGCACAGCCAGCCAGTTCGGCGACAACGCGGTTCCCCCGGCATACACTAGTCAGATTGCGGTGGGAGCGCGAACGATGTATTCAAAAGCACTATTAGCCAGCGGTCTGGTTGCACTTGTTTTGACCGTGTCTCTGCAGTTTGTCTCCAGTGGTGGGCGCGTGTACCTGTCTGCTGTCGACTGGGGACAGGTAAATTCCATGAACTATCAGGAAGGTCAGGCATATCTGGCCGAGCGCAGCAAGGAGATTACGCGATGGGAGTCTTTGCACAACGGATTGCGTTATTCGGAGTTCTGGCTCTCCGCGTTCGCGGATTGGCTCCTGTATTCGGCCGTTGGTTTTGCAAGTTGTATCGTGTTCCGTCAGCTGCCGCAATCCAAGCGATCGCTCAAGTCGGGGCCGCGCGAAAGACCGCCCGCCGCTTAACTCGGCCGTCAACTTTGCAGCGTTCTTCCCTCTTGGGCCGGAACCGGCGCACCGGGCAGATCAAGGGTGAGACTACGTTCCCCGACTTCACGTATTCTGCCTCCCTGAACAGATCCAGCCTGGATCCATAACCTTAGGCATCCATGAGCGCTGTACTACTGTCGCTGGCGACATTCTTTTCGACTCTTGCCGGGGGGCTGCTTGCGCTCAGGTTCCGCGACCGGCTGCACTTTATTCTCAGCTTCACTGCCGGCGTGCTTCTGGGCGTGGTGAGCTTCGACATTTTGCCAGAGATTTTTGCCCTGAGCCGCGAGCAGGGCATTGATGTAATGGGGGCAATGATTGCCCTCGTCGTCGGGTTTATTCTTTTTCACAGCCTTGAGAAGTTCGTGCTGGTTCATCATGCTCACGAGGCTGACTACGCCGCGCACTATCACCCGCAGGTCGGTCTGCTCTCAGCCATTGCCCTGGTCGGGCACAGCTTCATGGACGGAGTCGCGATTGGCCTGGCGTTTCAAGCCTCGGAAGCGGTTGGCCTTGTCGTAGCCATTGCTGTCATTGCACACGACTTTTGTGACGGCCTCAACACGGTCAGCTTGATGCTGGTTCACCGCAACACGACCCTCCGTGCCTTCGCGATGCTGGTGCTGGATGCGCTTGCTCCGGTCTTCGGTGCGGCTTCTACATTGCTCGTTCGGGTCCCTGCTCCGATACTGGTGCTCTACCTTGGATTCTTCGCCGGGTTCCTTTTGTATATCGGGGCTTCCGACATTCTGCCCGAGGCACACTCGCAGAACCGCTCGGCCATTACCGGCAGCCTCATCGGGCTTACCTGCCTGGGAGCGGCCTTTATCTTCCTCGTGGTTCACCTCGCCCGATAGTACAGGCATCGATCTTCACAATCGGCGGCACTGGCACTATCTCCGCAACCGTCTTTTGCCCCGCTCCACCGCCAGACCCCACACCCCGATGGCCCGGTTGCGGGCGATCTTCTCCAGAGCCTGGTACTCGAAGGGTGCATCCTGCAGCGCCACGGCCCATCCCTGGCGCAAGAGTTCCGCCGCAAGATCCTCGTCGCCCGCCTCGCACACGGCCACATAGCTTCCGTCCCTGTTGCGGCTGCGGGTGTTGCAGTGCACGAAGTCGGTTCCGATATTGAATTTCAGCGCCAGCGCCGCGCGCGGACCGCACGGCGCCGGTTTTTCGAAAAAATAACAGCTCTCCTCGGTAGGAGGGATCAGGATACCGTAAAGGTGCATGGTCCGATTGCGGACGTTGAGCGTGCCATCGTCATTCACGAAGGCGAAACCATCGAACCGCGCGCCGCGTGCCGCTGGCAGTGCCAGGCAAAATAGCACAACGATGGCGAGAGCCCGGATAAGGGGATGGGTTTCGTCCTTCCGGATGTGGTCACTCGCTGCTGACACTGCTTCCTCCTGCATCGTGATCACGACGCGCTGGCGGGCACGGCTGTGCTATTTTGACAAGGCGCGCGGCACAACAAGGCCGTCGAGCAGCACCGCCAGCTTGAAAAAGAAAGGTGGTGATAAGGGGAAATGTTGCAAGTGCCCCATGCGTATCAGCTCCCTGTCGCCTCGCGATCAAGCTTGCCACCAGCCTCGTGGTCGCGCAACGGCATCAGCGGGCGGCTCGCCTGATCCCGATGTCAACTGCACGCGTCGATTGAATCCACGCTATTGTAATTGCAGGCAAATCGCAGTACGTTCCCGCACGGGCTGCCCTTCGGCAGAACAAGCCGCGCAACGAGTCAACTTTGAGCCAGCCGGTTCGATAAAGGACATATGCATGAGTGATTTACCCAGGTGCCCCGAATGTGGCTCGGAATACACGTACGAAGACGGAAATTTGTATGTTTGTCCGGAATGCGCGCATGAATGGGCGAAAGATGCAATTCCCGAGAGCAGCGATGCGAAGCCTGTCGTTACCGACGCGAACGGCAATGTGCTGGAGGATGGCGATACTGTTTCGGTAATCAAGGACCTGAAGGTCAAGGGCTCGTCATCGGTGGTCAAGGTTGGGACGAAAGTCAAAAATATCCGCCTCGTTGAAGGTGATCATGACATTGACTGCAAGATCGATGGTATCGGCGCAATGAAATTGAAATCAGAGTTTGTCAAGAAGGCGTAAACGACCGCGCTCAAGCGATCAGGCGGCATTTCACCAACAAATAACTTACAGCGGCGACGGCCTGCATTTGCTTTTGCCGGTGTCAGACGTTCTCGTCAATCAAGTCTGACCCCATCGATGCTACTTCTCCACGCACCTGTCCCAATATGGCACGCCCGCAAACCGTTCCACCAGGAAATCCACGAAGGCGCGCACGCGTTGTGACAGGTGACGGGTCTGCGGGTACACCGCGTAGGCATTGATACTGCGCCAGGTGTAGTCACCGAGCACGGGCACCAGTTCGCCCTGTTCTATCGCCTCGTGGCAGATAAAGGTCGGCTGTAGCACAATGCCCCGCCCGGCGGTCGCCATGTCGCGCAGAAAGTCGCCGTTGTTGGCCTTCAGGGTTGGGTTGACCTTTACCCGGCCCGCTTCTCCTTTCTTGTCGCGATAACTCCACAGCGCCGGTTCCGGCAAATTGGTATAGACCAGGCAGTGATGCTGTTGGAGCTCCGCCGGTGTGCGCGGCTTGCCGTAGTGCTCCAGGTAGCTGGGACTGGCAATCAAGGTGCTGTGAATGGGCGCAATACGACGGGCAATCAGGGTGGAGTCTTCAAGCTCGGCGATACGGACAGCCACGTCGAAACTTTCCTGCAGGATGTCGACCTGGCGATCATTGAAATCCAGATCGAATTGCACATCGGGGTGCAACTGCAGAAAATCGTCGATTGCCCCCGTCAGGTGCCTCAACCCAAAGCTCAGCGGCGCGGCCACCCGCAGGCTGCCCGACAGGGCACCGTGTTCGCTGGATACCGCCAGTTCGGTTTCCTGCAGATCGGCGAGCAGCCGCACGGCTCGCTCGTACAGACTGCGGCCGGTGGCGGTGAGATCCATCCTGCGGGTGGTGCGACGCAACAGCTGCACGCCCAGGCGCTGCTCCAGCTCCGCCAGGCGGCGGCTTACCGCGGATTTGGCGACCTGCATGCGGTCCGCTGCACCGCTGATGCTGCCCGCCTCCACCACCCGCACAAAGGTCTCCAGCGCCTCGAATCGGTCCATATTGTTGCCTTTTACAGAATAATCTATTGCTGATAATAGACTTTATCCCTTACACGTCAACGCCTAAAGTGTTCCCCAGTCCCGCCGGGAGTCCCCGGCGTCTGAAAACCTCGAAGAGAAAGGAGCACGACGATGACCACCACAGCAACGCCCCCCCTGAATGTGTTGCACGTCGACGCCAGCGGCCGCTACCAGGGATCGGTGTCACGTGCGCTGTCCGGCAAGTTCATTGAAACCCTGCGCAACGAAATGGGAGAACCGGTCATCCGGCACCGGGACGTGGCGAGGGGCCTGCCGTTCGTCGACGCCGACTGGATTGGCGCCAACTTCACCCCCGCCGAACAACGTAGCGAACAGCAGCAACAACGGCTTGCCGAATCGGACGCCCTGGTGGGGGAACTCGTGCCTGCCGACGTCATCGTCATCGGTACGCCGGTCTATAATTTTTCCATTCCCGCGAGTCTCAAGGCCTGGGTCGACCTGGTGGCCCGCGCGGGCCTGACGTTCCGCTACACCGAAAACGGCCCCGTGGGTCTGCTCGAGGGCAAGAAGGCCTACGTCATTATCGCGACTGGCGGCACGCCGGTGGGCAGCGACATCGACTTTGCCAGCGGTTACCTGCGCCACCTGCTGGGTTTTATCGGTATCGACGATGTGACCATTATCGGTGCCGACCGCCTGATGCAACAGGC
>Ga0307417_10000619_pt1 | contig 14385 bp, 12 predicted proteins | sample SalMarWE160210MG_2_FD_202514 | JGI IMG/M metagenome (GOLD analysis project Ga0307417, IMG submission 202514) | Salt marsh sediment microbial communities from the Plum Island Ecosystem LTER, Massachusetts, United States - WE1602-10 | ecosystem: Environmental > Aquatic > Marine > Intertidal zone...
TTGACTTAGGCCTGGACCAACCTCTGCCGCTGTTGCGCGACGGGGGGCGCCTGGTGGGCGAGGAAGATGAATTACACGCTTATCTGGAGGAACTGGCGGGCTTCGTGCACGACTGGAACACCTACCAGGGCGACGCCTGTTACGTGGACCAGTGAGGCGAGTCTTGTTGAAGAATTTGTGGTAGAGAGAAAATCACCTGGCGGATGGAAAGCCAGGTGATTTTATATAAGCTTGGAAATTCAGATCCGAAATCAGCGCACCAGCCGCCAGAAGAGCAGACCGGCCAGCAGCGCCAGGCTGGCGCCGAAGTAGAACGGGGCCGAGGGGCCAAAACCGTTCCAGTTCCCCAATCCCTGCCACAGCAGGCCGGCGATCAGCGAGGCCGGGAAAGCGGTCAGGCCGACCGAGGCGTTGTACAGGCCGTAGGCCGTGCCGCGCCGCTCGACCGGCACCAGGTCGGCGATCAGGGCCTTGGCCACGCCCTCGGTAGCGGCGTAGTACAGCCCGTACAGCCCGAACAGGACCCAGACCTGCCAGCCGCTGGTTGAGAGCCCGAAGCCCAGGTAGACCAGTCCGTAGGCCAGCCAGCCGCCCAGGATCAGGCGGCGCCGGCCGATGCGGTCGGAGAGCGAACCGAGCGGCCCGGAGAGTGAGGCGTAGATCAGGTTGAAGGTCATCAGCATCAGCAGCACGTGCAGCACGTTCAGGCCGCGGTTCTGGCCGAGCAGGATGATGAAAGCGTCGGACGAGTTGCCGAGCGTGAACAGCACCACCACGATCAGGAAGGCTTTGAAGCGCCCGTCCATATCCTTCAGGCGCAGCGTGGGCAGGTCGGCTTTCTTGTCCCCCTTGACTTCGCGCGCGCCCAGCGCCAGCACCAGCACCGCCAGCACAGCCGGGATGATGCTGGCCAGCACGGCGATCTGGAAGGTCCTGCGGCTCAGGTCGATTGCGTTGGCCTGGGTGGCCCAGACGATGGCAGCGGCGATGGCGATCCCGACAAAGGCACCGGCCGTGTCTCCCGCGCGGTGCAGGCCGAAAGCCAGCCCGCGCTGCTTTTCGTCGATGCTGTCGGCTACCAGCGCGTCGCGCGGAGCGGTGCGGATGCCCTTGCCCAAGCGGTCGGTGAAGCGCACGCCCAACACCCAGCCCCAGGTGTTTGCAAAATACAGGAAGGGTTTGGCCAGGGTCGAGAGGCCGTAGCCGAGCACGGTCAGCCATTTGCGTTCCCCCAACCGGTCCGAGAGCGCTCCCGAGTAGACCTTCATCAGGCTGGCGGTGGTCTCGGCAATCCCATCGATCAGTCCGATCACCGCCGTGCGCACGCCCAGTACGTTGGCCAGGAAAAGCGGGATCAGGTTGATGATCATCTCAGACGAGATGTCGGTCAGGAAGGAAGTGGCGGTCAGAACCCAGACGTTGAGAGGCATGCGGCGCAGGCCGGTTTTGTTTTCCATGAGTCCTCCAATCAATGAAATACGCCAAACACGCGAGGCTGATTTTACACCCTCCGCGCTTGCATCAGCCTCAAAGATTTATGTTATGGGAAAAGCCGGCGCGCCTTGACTTCGGCCACGGCATCCGGGCGGTAACGGTACAGGCGCGCCGGGCGGCCCTCGCCGGTCCGCAGGTGAGGCGTCTCTTCGATGATGTCCGCCTGCAGGATGCGGCGGCGGAAATTACGTTTGTCGAGTTTTTCCCCCAGGATGATCTCGTAAGTGTGCTGCAGTTCGCTCAGGGTGAACTCGTCAGGCAGCAGTTGAAAGCCGACAGCGCTGTACTCCAGCTTGTAGCGCAGGCGTCGCAGAGCGTAGGCCAGGATCTCGCCGTGGTCGTGGGCGGGAGCCGGCAATTCGTCGAGCGGGAACCAGCGTTCAGCCCCGCATGATGGGTAACGGGCGTGGGCCGGGACCAGGGCAAAGTAGACCACGCTGACCTGCCGGCAGTCCGGGATGCGCTGCGGCTCGCCATACGTGTAGAGCTGCTCCAGGTAGACCTCATGATGGTCGACCAGGTCCGACAGGGCGCGCATGGCCGCCTGCTCCAGTGATTCGCGCTCTTCGACCGGGAGCCCCGGTAGCTGCCAGCCAGCGGAGGAGTCTAGCTCCTGGCAGGGAGTCAACAGGACCTGCAGCGCGTCTTCCTGCAGGCTGAAGATGACCACATTGACGCTGAGTAGAAGTTCTTGCTTTGCGCTCATTTTCACTACCATTATAATGCTGGAAAACCGGTGACTCTTTCAAACTGAGCCAAATATTTAATTAATCATTAGCTCAAGCAGCCCAAGAACGGGGTAGAATTAGACGGTTAAAATTTCATTATTCTAAGGAATGCAATGCAGGACTATAAACACATATCATTAATCGACCGCTTGCCCTTTCCCAACGACCGGATTGTGGATGTGATCGCGGTTTTAATTATCGGCCTGGGCAGTGGGGCAGGCGTCATGCTTTTTAAATTTGCTTACCATTGGCTTGGTGGAGTCATGTTTACCGACCTGGGAGGCTGGCTGGTCCAATGGGGAGCGTGGACGATCGTTTTGATCCCGGTGATCGGCGGTCTGGTCGTGGGATTGCTGCACCAGTTCCTGATCGCCAGGGAACGGCATCACGGTGTGTCCGGCATCATGGAAGCTGTGGCGCTGGCCGGGGGCAGGCTGCGCTACTGGCGCGCACCCCTGAAAATCCTGACCTCGATCATTTCACTGGGTGCAGGCGCTTCGGTCGGCCCTGAAGACCCGAGCGTGCAAATTGGCGCCAACCTGGGATCGCTGGTGGGGCAAAAGCTGCAAATGTCCGGTGAGCGGACGCGCATGATGGTCGCCATGGGTGCCGCCGCAGGGATTGCGGCGGCTTTCAATGCGCCGATCGCAGGTGTGTTCTTCGCGATCGAGATCGTGCTGGGCGAGCTGACCTCGGCCGCCTTTGGCTGGATCGTGTTTGGCTCGGTGCTCTCGGCAGTGGTCACGCGGGCAGTCGTTGGCCAGAACCCGGCCTTCCCGGTGCCTGCCTATTCGCTTGGCAGCGTATGGGAATTGCCGCTGTATGTGGGGCTTGGCCTGGTAGCCGCCATCGTCTCGGTGGTTTACATCCGCGCCATCTACCTGGCGCAAGACTGGTTCCATCACAGTCCACTGCCCAAATGGGTGCGTCCGGTTATCACCGGTGCGATCGTCGGCGTAATCGGCTTGTATTTCCCGCAGATCTTTGGTGACGGGTATGCTGCGGTCGGAAAAATCCTGTCCGGCCAGAGTCTGATCCTGTGGCTGCTGGTGGCTTTGCTGGCCTTGAAGATTGTAGCCACCTCCATCAACCTGGGCTCAGGCTTCATGGGTGGTTTGTTTGCGCCATCCCTGTTCCTCGGTGCGGCTCTTGGCGGGGCATACGGCGTCCTGATGAAGAGCATGTTCCCGTCGTTGGACATTGCCCCCTCCGCCTTTGCTCTGGTCGGAATGGCGGCAGTGCTGGCCGGGGCCGTACACGCGCCGGTAACGGCGATCATGCTGTTATTCGAAATGACCGACGACTTTCACATTGTGCTGCCGCTGATGTTCGCGGTGGCGGTCAGCATATTCATTTCCGAGGCGCTGCAACCCGCGTCAGTGTACGAAGTCAGCCTGCTGCGTAAGGGCATTCGTTTGCAGCGCGGTAAGGACGTGGATGTGCTGGAGACCTTGAAGGTGGCCGAGGTAATGAAACCCGCACCGGACACAATCGCCACGCAAACTCCCCTGCAAGAAGTTTCATCTCTGTTTACCAAAGAACATGTGCATGGTCTGCCCGTGCTGAACGGGAAGGGCGAACTATGCGGCATGATCACGATGGCGGATATCGAACGCGCCATAGAGCAAAATCCTGAAAACCTGCAATTGCCGGCCGGCCAATTCTGTTCCCAGAAACTGGTCGTGGTCCACCCGGATTACACCATCCAGCAGGCACTGCGCCTGATGGGGCGCTACGATATCGGGCGTTTGCCGGTGGTGGACCCGATCAACCCGCGCAAGCTGCTCGGCTGGTTGAGCCGCGTGGACCTTGTACGGGCTTATGACCTGGCTCTGGCGCGGCGCACCGAGGTCAGGCACAAAGTAACGCAGGTGCAGCTTGGCACTGTTTCGGGTGTGGCTGTATTTGAAATCACGGTCGAAGCTGGCAGCCACCTGGACGGCAAGCTGGTCTCGGAGATCGGATTACCGGAGGGCAGCCTGGTAGCCAGCGTCCGGCGTGGGCGGCGGGTGACCATTCCGCATGGCAAGACGCGCCTGGCAGCCGGCGACCAGATTGCCATCGTTGCCAAGGAGGAGGACGAGGCGCACATCAAGGACCTGGTCAGCCGTGAGGACGAAGTGAGCAAATCTTAAAACAGGCCCCGGAAATCAGCCGGATTTAATCATAAAAAGAGGACAGCCATTTGGCTGTCCTCTTGATTCGCCAGGGTAGCTTATTCCTCGCCGCCCTCGTCCTGCGGGGCGCTGGGTTGGTCCACGCGCACTACCTCACCATGGACATTGATAATGATCTTGAAGCCCAGCATGCCGAGATAGGCGCGCCCTTCTTCCGGAATGCCCGTATCCAGCATGGCGTCAAACTGCTGGTCGATATTCTTGAGTTGCTGTTCGATCATAGCCACGCTGAAGATATCCTCCTGGCCGAGCATCTTGGCTGTCTGTTCAGAGATGAAACCCTCGCTGCCTTCGATCATGCCCCGTATTTGCTCCAGGACCTGCCGGTCAACCTGGGCGGAGGGGATGTGGCGGCGAAAGCCGATATCATCGACGACGTAACACGGCTCATCGCCCACATAAGCCGTCTCAACCGGGCGATCGTATTCGTCCATGACCAGTCCGCTAAAGAGAGCTCTGCGTGGCATCTAGTTATCCTGCTTTCCTTCGATCGCTGCCAGCAGGATACCGGCAGCCAATCCCAGCCGGCGATCCAGGCGTCGCCCATTATCCATGCTGAAATCCAGATCGAGTTCGTATCGAAATAGATTGAAACGCTGGCGCAGGTCAGCGACGCGTTCTCCGCCCAGTGTCAAATCGTAGTTCTGTGGCAAAAACATCCCGAGCAGCAGACGTCGCAACAGGGCTTGCGCAACGCTATCCTCGAAAAGTTGGCCGACGAGCTGGTCGTTGGCATCCAGCACTTCCCATTCGTCGCGCAGCATGGAGCGCAGTCCGCGGCGGCGTAACGCCCCGACCTTCTGGCCGAGGGAACTATCGAATACATCATATGCGGCCGAGAAGTCAATGATCTGACGGGCTTTGATTTGCAATACTTCCAGGGTCTTGCTTTCATCCGCAAAGACGCGGATGTCCTCTTTGAGCTTGAACATCTTCTGTTCGCTGAAGAGCACCAGATCGCCAGTGGGGTTATAACAGCGGAATTTGCCGGTCAGTGCCAGCACCTGACGTTTGAGTAAATAGCGATCGAATTGAAAAGCGGGATTCATACGTTTCCTTAAGCTGGTGTTTTGTGGATGACCTGTACCATTGTACCCTCCCCTGGGGTATATTTGAAGCGTCTCTCCGGTGGGACAACCGGCATGGTCCAGCGATAGATCCATTTTGCCGCTTCTGACGGCAGGTTAATGCAGCCGTGACTGTGCGGCCGTCCATAATCGTTGTGCCAGTAGGTCCCGTGGAAGGAGATGCCGCTGTCGGTGATGTAACTCACCCAGGGCACACCCGGCAGGTCGTAGAACCAGGCTGCTCCGCTTCCGGCGGACATGTGACGGCTACCGCGTTTGTGGAAGGTGTGAAACTTTCCGTTCCAGGTAGGAGAGTTGCGCGTGCCGGTCGAGGCGCGCGCGAACAGCACCTGTGTCTTCCCTTCGTAAGCGGTCACTGATTGGGTCTCCAGATCTACCAGGATGGATTTGTCCGCCCCGGGCACATCCGGCGAGAGCGGCGTCAGCTCCTCGGGCGGGACCAGGCGCAGGTGCTCGGCTAAAACGAAGGAATATATCCCGGTCAGGTCGTCGTACAGGCGGTACCAGATCAGATTGCTGCCTTCGACCACGTCGGTCACCCAATGCGTGGTCTGGTAATACATGCGGTAGCTGCGCGTGAAAAGGCCTTGCTTGTTGATGCGGTAAGTGTCCGTAAATGGGACAGTCACCTCAGCCAATGTGCCGCCGCGGGGAATTCCGCTGGCTGGCTGGTTGAAGCTGGTTTTCACTGGCTGCACCCAACCCGAATAGACGTAGCCCTGCTCGCCGATCCGGTACCAGATATCATTGTACGGATTCCCCTGCTCGCCGCGGACCTCGGTCGTGATATTTAGTAGGTCATCTTTTTTATAGGTGATGACTTTGTCGCTTTGTGCAGCCGGCTCTTTGCTGATCGTGACGCTGGCGTAGGCTACCCGACCTTGTATGATGCCGGTGGAATCCAATGCCAGGGCTGGATCCAGGCCCAACTCGGCCAGCAGAAAACCAAACAGACCGGCACCGCTGAGTTTGAGGAAATTGCGTCGAGAGAGGGGATGGGAGCTCACAACCGGCATTTATTCGATGATTTCTACGTTGGTTCCAACGTCTTTATAAACATAAGGTTGTGTTTGCGGCACCTCGGGCTGCGTCCAGCGAAAGAGCCACTTGGCGGCTTTGACCGAGATATTGACGCAGCCGTGACTGCGCGGACGGCCAAAATCGTTATGCCAATAGGTGCCGTGGATGGAGATGCCGCTTTTGGTGATGTACATGACCCAGGGGACGCCGGGCAGGTCATAGCCGTTGGAGGCGATGTCGCCGGCTGCCATGTGGCGGCTGTGACGCTTGTAGCTGGTCATGAATGTGCCCAGGGGCGTGGTATAGGTGCCGCTGCGCATGCGCGCGCCGCTGGCAATGCGCGTGGCAAAAACCGGCCGGCTGTACTCGTAAGCCACCAGTAATTGCTGGATGAGGCGAACCTCGATCTTTTTCAGGAGGCGCGGCACATTCGGGGAAATGGGAGCCAGTTCAGCCTGCGGAATGATCCGCAAGTGGTCGGCCCGGGCGTAATAAACCTGTTTGAAGCGGTCGTCGTACAGACGGTACCAGGTCTTGCGTTCTTCCAAATTGGGGGTGACACCCATGACCCAGTGGGTGGTCTCGTAGTACAGGCGATAAGCCAGCTTGGAATTTTCCTGCGGCTCTTCACGGGAATCGGTAAAGGGAACCGTGACTTCGGCCAGCGTCCCGGTGCGCGGGATTTGGAAATCCGGATGGTTCAGGACCGTTTGCACGGGCTGGATATCGCCCGAATAAGCATAACCTGCATCTCCGATCTGATACCAGACCCGATTGTACGCCTCGGCGTCGTCACTGATGGCAATATTGGTGATGGGCAGCACCAGGTCGCGCCAGTAAACCTTGACCAGTTTGCCCTTTAGGGAAGGACTATCGTAAATGGAAATGGACGGGGATGCGACCCGCCCTTGTTGCACCATAACCAGGTCTGCCGATTGGGATTTAGGTGGAAAATTCCCTGCGAGCAGACCGAGTGAGCTGGCGCCGACTAGCTTGAGAAAATCTCTCCGCGTGATGGCACGCTTTGAAGGGGACATGACTTGCTAATAATGGACGTTGACTAACGTTCCTACCGATGCGAAATTATACAACCAAGCAGAGTCCGGGATCGATAAGTTGACACAGCCGTGGCTCATGGGTGTGCCAAAATTGGAATGCCAGTAAGTGCCATGCAGGGCATAGCCTTTGTAGAAGTACATGGTGTACGGCACGTTTGGCAGGTAATAACCGGGTCCGGACATGTCGGTATAGCGCAATTTTATATAGATATGATACTGGCCTGTGACGGTGGGGGTCAGCCACGTGCCAGTCGAAACGATGAACGAATTGACGATCGTGTTGCCTTCATAAGCATAGACGCGTTGATTGGTCAGGTCGACGTCAATCCAGTGCTGGCCGCCGCCCACATTATTTGGAACCGCAGGCGTTGGATTGTTGGATGGTTGATTGTAGGCTTCCGGTGTATCTGTCGGCCAGAGGGTTTCGGTCGGCACCGGCGTAAAGGTCGGCGTGAAGGTCAGCGTCGGGCTGGGCGTGAAGGTCGGGGTGGGTGTTAGGGTAAATGTAGGTGTGGGGGTCGGTGTATCCGTCGGAGTCAGTGTATAGGTCGGCTTGGCGATATCCGCCTCGGACCAGGATTGTTGCGGCGGCTGGGTCGCCGGGCCGACGCTGCTGCGGATAAAGGCCAGCGCCGGGGTGGTACTGATTGAGAAAGCCACCAATCCCACCAGGCAGGCCAGGATGATGATCAGGATATAGGGCAGGAATGAGCGGCGTTTTTTTTGTGTTTTCTTGGGAGCGCTCTTAATCGGCTTTTTGGACCGCTTCACAGCTTTGGCAGGTTCGGTCGCCCCACTGTCGGCCTGCACCCGTGCCTGTGCCCAGCGCATACCTTTGCGCGCGCGTTTACTGTTCGGATTGATGCTCAGCGCCCGTTCAAGATAACCGAGGCTGGCGCGCGGACTGGCAACTGCCGCCAAGACCAACCAGGGCTCCTCTGTGTTAGGTGCCAGAGACGCGGCTAATTCTGCCCAGCGGCGAGCGGTTCTACGGTCGCCGTTGCGCAGGGCTTCACGTGCATTCTGGATGGCCTGGCGGGCCTGGAGTTGTTCGGAATTTGTCATATTGATATAAAGAACAATATATATCTATTATAGAAGGAAAATGGGATATTTTCAGTGGGAATTTATGTAGGGTGCAGGTGGTCATTAATTACCACTGGATCTCAACCGGGGTGCCGATCTCGGCCCAGTCGTACAGCAATTGCGCTTCATAGGTACCCAAAACCACACAACCATATGAGATAGGCGTACCCAGGTAGCCTGCCCAGAGTGTCGCACCGTTGGACAGGATCGGCAGGGCGTGGATGCCGTTCTCCAAGCTGCCAGCATAATAGATCCCGAGCCAGTTGGGCATCCAGAGATCCCAGGTGGCACCATAGGCGTTAGGGATTTTATCCAGTACGCTAAATGAGCCAGCGCGGGTGGCATTGTTCATACCCGTGGAGGCTACAAAACTGTAAACCAGCGTATCGCCCTGATAGGCGTATAGATGCTGCTCTGAGATGTCGACCAGGATGCGTTTGCCGCCCGAAGCAGGAGCTGGCGCAGGGGGAATATAATCGCTTCCTGGGATGACAAGCTGCTGTCCGGCGTAGATGGTGGCCATGATGGAGATGTTGTTTGCCGAAGCCAGCGCCTGAACGGACACGCCAAAGCGCCGCGCAATCTGGTTCAGCGTGTTGCCTCTTTGGACAACATATGTCCCGCCAGAGGTGGTTGCCTCGCTGACCGGATTCGATGCAGCTTGGTTGGGCACGCTCGTCCAGGTCGGTTGCGGAAGAGGGGTGTCAGTCGCGAGCGGGGTTGGCGTGAACGTTGGCGTCGGGGACGGGGTGAGGGTCGGTGTGGGGGTGTAGGTCGGTTTGGCAATATCAGCCTGGGAAAATGAGTTGGGCTGGCTGGTTGCCACCGGAACGACACCGTCGATGATCCCGGACAGTGCCGGGGGAGAAGTCACAGTCCAGGCAGCGGCACCGACTATCGTGCTGACCAGGATGATCAATAAGACCGGGTAAAACCGGCTGCGCTTCCTGGGTGGTGAGCTTGCCCGGGATTTCGGAGTTCGTGTCGGCTGGGTCTGATCGACAGGCGCGGATTGCAGGCGCTGCACAGCCCACTTCATCCCCTTATGCGCGCGCGCGCTGTTCGGGTTGACTTGCAGTGCCCGTTTGAGATAACCGAGGCTGGCTTGTGGGCTGGCAACGGCTGCCAGCAGCAACCAGGGCTCTTCTGTATCCGGGGCCAGGGAAGCAGCCAGTTCTGCCCAGTGGCGGGTCGTCTTGCGGTCGCCGACCCTGAGCGCTTCTCGGGCATTCTGAACAGCCTGTTGGGCCTGGATCAACGTCTGGTTCATGGCGCGAAAGTGGGGGTGGGAGGCGGTTCGATATTCTCGTTATTGACGAAGCACAAGATGCCCTGTACAACCCCATTGGCTACCACGTCGGTATGGTTGACCAGGATTTCGCGGTCGAGGTTGAGAAATCCGGTTTCAATGATGGCGGCGATCGTGTTGGGGTCGATTTCCGAGAAGGCGTGGTAATCGCGCATGTCTGCGGTGATGCTGCCCGCATGGAAGGGTAGCTTGGTAATGCGCCCATAGCGATCGCGCAGGCATTCGGTCAGACGGAAGGCGCGGTTTGAATCGCGGGTGGTCATGGCTGAGGCGACTTTGAAGCCGGTGGCCTGGTCGTCAATGTAGTCACAGGAATCGTTGTGGATCGAGACCAGCGCAACGGCGCGGTAGCCGTTCAGCCGCGGATCGAATTCCTTGAGCAGGTCAACCTGGAAGCCCTTGTCCACCAGTTGTTTTTGTACCAGTGTGGCAATCTTCAAGTTGACGTCGGCTTCGGTCAGCGTGACCTGGCCGGTACTATCGCGGCAGACTGCGCCCGAGTCGTTGCCGGAATGCCCGGCGACGATCCCAATTCTGAGCTGTGGATAGGGCGTGGATGCGGATTGATTGACCTCTGGTTGGGCAGTCAGCAACAGCGCCAACTGGTCAGAGAGGACAGGCGTGAACAAACCAGCGGGTGTGATGCAGGTAAAGAGGCTCGCCAGCACAATGGCAACCGTTATGGTGCTCAACAAAGTATTTGGGCGGCGAACCCTTTCGGTTCGCGGGGATGGGCGCGGTGTCTGTTGCATAGGATTCTTTAACATAATAGTACTCAAGCCATTCTAAAAAGGCAAGGGGGCATTTCACGCCCTCTTTGGTGGCATTTTTTGCCTTGACGTCGCGCGTGCTCGTAGTATGATGTCTACGTTGGAGACGCATTATGACATTAGACCCTGAAGAACTTCGCCGCGCAATGCGCAATTGGACCACAGGTGTGACGGTCGTCACTGCTGCACATCAAGGGCAGCAGCACGGTATGACGGTTAGCTCTTTTACCTCGGTGGCTTTAGAGCCGCCCCTGGTGTTGATTTCTTTGCAGACTGCCAGCCGTACACACGAACTCGTGACTCGCTCCGAGCAGTTCGGAGTCAGCATCCTGTCAGCCGATCAGCAGGAGATCTCAGACCGTTTCGCTGGTCGTTTCTCGGATAATGAAGATCGCATGGCGGGCTTGAATTTGATCACCATGGTCAGTGGAGCGCCTCTGCTCAAGGATAGTCTGGCCCAGATGGATTGTCATGTGGTGCATACATTTCAGGCGGGGACGAATACGGCTTTTATCGGAGAAGTACTGAGCGTCCGATCCCCGCATGGGGATACCCACCCGCTGATCTATTTCGACAGGAGCTATCGCCGATTAGACGAAGCATGAACCCGGGGAAGGGAGGGCTAAATGACAGAAGACGATGATCTGACACGGGAAGAAAAGCAATTTTTACTACACCTGGCACGCCAGGTTTTAGAACGAGCTGTGCGCCGAGAAAAATTGCCGCCGTTAGAACTTGAGTCGCTTTCTGCTTGCTTGCAGGCTGAGGGCGCATCATTTGTCACCCTGACCAAGGGCGGGGAATTGCGCGGCTGTGTGGGAGCGCTGGAACCATATCAGCCTCTGGCGGAAGATGTCCGCGAGCATACTGTCGCAGCCGCCCTGGAGGATTTTCGCTTCCCACCCGTGCAACCTGATGAACTGCCGCAAATCGAAGTGGAAGTCTCGCGTCTGACACGGCCCGTTGCGTTGACATATGATGGACCGGAAGACCTGCTGGCCAAACTCCAACCAGGGTTGGATGGGGTGGTGATCCGCGACGGCTTTCGGCGTGCAACCTTCCTGCCGCAGGTGTGGGATAAGATCCCGGACAAAGTTGACTTTCTCGATCAATTGTGTTGGAAAATGGGTGCAGAACCAGATCTGTGGAGGCGTAAAAAACTGGAGGTATTGATTTACCGGGTCGAGGAGTTTCACGAATAATTTCAATCATTAAGAACTGAAACGGCCGGAAGTGTAGGTAGCTTCCGGCCGCGGTTTTATTGTTGATCACTTTCGATCATCTTCAGGAAGGCTTCCACCACATCCGGGTCGAAGTGCTTGCCCGACTCAACCCGAATGTGCTCCAAGGCTTTTTCATGCGTCCAGGCGACCCGGTAGGGGCGATCGTTGGTGAGGGCATCGTAAACATCTATTACGGCGAAGATACGCGCCGGGAAGGGAATGGTTTCGCCTTTCAACCCACGGGGATATCCGTTGCCGTCCCACCTTTCGTGGTGGCAATAAGGGATATCTAAAGCAGGTCGTAGGTATACAATGGAGGCCAACAGGTCATGGGCGATCTTAGGATGCGTGCGCATGATGGTCCATTCCTGGTCTGTTAGCGGGCCGGGTTTGTGCAGGATTTGGTCGGGAATGCCCATTTTGCCGATGTCGTGCAACAATACGCCGTGTCGGACGTGCTCCATCTCCAAGTCTTTGATTCCCATCTCGTGTGCAAGTCGTAGCGTCATGTCGGTCACACGTAAGGTGTGTCCCTGGGTTTCGTGATCGCGCAATTCCAGTGCTTTGGACCAGCCTTCGATGGTGGCGTTGTAGGCCATGGTCAGTTCGATGTTGGCACGTTCGAGATTTTCGAACAGCATGGCGCTATCCACACCGATGGCAGCCTGACCGGCTAATATTTGCAGGAAATCCTTCCAGCCCTCATCCGGGTTTAACGGTGATCGCTGGAACACTTCCAGGATGCCTTTGAGTTGGCCCTTAGCAACCAGCGGCACGCCGATATAGCTGATGAATTCCTCACTTTTCAATAAATCTGCTCGCCGGAAATTTTCATTGACTTCATTCAAGTCGATGATCTGATTTATATTGCGTTCCAGACCCACTTTGCCGGCATGACCTTCACCGAGGCGAACCTTGGTGCGAGTGATGGCTGTCGAATGGAATCCAGCCCCGGCTGCGTATTCGAGTGTCATGCTTGCCGGATGGAAAAACAGGACATCGGCTGCGTCTACTTTTAAGAGCCTCAGCACGTTATCCAGCAGGATGCTGAGTGTAATGCGTAATTCAGCGCTGGCTCCAATGGCCGTGTCGATCGCGCGCAGGGCAGAGAGTTGTTCCACGTGTTCTTCGACTTCTCCAAACAGACGGGCATTTTCAATCGTGACAGCTGCCGTATTGGCAACCAGAGAGAGCAACCCGGCATCTTCAGTACTGAAGCGGTTGTTACGGTAACTCTGTACCTGGATCAGGCCGATGACCCGGCCTTCAGCAATCATTGGAACGTACAGCGCCGATTCGGTCATCTTTTGGGTGTTGCCGACCTTTACCTTCTTTTTTATGTTCTTTTCAAGGTTATTGACGACCAGCGCTTCACCGGTGTGGATGACCCGGCTTTGGGTCCCGCTGCCTTCGGGTGCAAGCGGGATGGGTGGTAAATTCGCCGTATCGACGAATTCTCCATCGATATGTGCACTGACACAGGTGATCAGTTCTTTCCTGGGATCGTAAAGGGATATCATCATCCCGGCCACGTCTTCCATCAGGCTGTAAATAGCTTTTGTTAGACGCTGGTAGATCAGGGACAACTCCAAACTCTCAGCCAGGGTACGCCCTAACTCACTGACCGCCGCCATTTGATCGGCGTGGCGGGCAGTTTGTTCATGCAGCGCCGCCCGGCGCATGGCATTGGCGACCATATCTGCCAAAGCCGGCAGAACACGGATAGCCGTTTGCTGGATCTGATCTTCACGCCCGACCCAGATGGCGCCAATCATTTCATGTTCGGCAATCAGTGGGAATACACCAACTGCGTTCAAACCATTCAAAAGACTGGGATAGACAACCAATGGATCAGTCCCTGCATCCTGGCTGATATACGGTTGTTGGGATCGATTGATTTTTTTGCAAATGCCCTTATTGATTGGCAATCGTTTACCGGTCCAATCCGCCCATTTGCCCATCCCCAATTCGATCAGGGATTCGGCATTTTGCGGATCATTGATGGCAATCGCAACACCCTGCGCATCAATCAGCTTGGTAAGTTGCTCCAGCAAAATAGGCAGCATTTGGGCGCGGTTTGGCGCGGTGCGCAAGGCAGCTGAAACCTCGGCCAGAATTCCCAATTCCTCAACCCGCTGCTGCGTCTCATCGAACAAGCGGGCGTTTTCCAAGGCAATGGCAGTTTGCGCAGCCAGCATCTCCAGTAGTTTAAGGTCATCGTCCGTGAAGGCGTTGGCCGTGTAAGACTGGGTCGAGAGTGTACCAATGACTCGTTCGCCAGCGTGCAGGGGAACCATCAGCAGCGACTTGATGGGATTCGGCGTCTCGGATTGGAATATCGGGATGTCTGTAGCAGAGGTGTCGTCGAGTGTAATGGATTGGCCAGTTTGGATCACGTGCCCGGACAGACTCTGACTGAATGGCAAATGTTG
>Ga0307417_10000621_pt1 | contig 14360 bp, 12 predicted proteins | sample SalMarWE160210MG_2_FD_202514 | JGI IMG/M metagenome (GOLD analysis project Ga0307417, IMG submission 202514) | Salt marsh sediment microbial communities from the Plum Island Ecosystem LTER, Massachusetts, United States - WE1602-10 | ecosystem: Environmental > Aquatic > Marine > Intertidal zone...
GTTAACTTCGCCGCCGATGCCCGGTAAAAATGTTACTGAATCAGAAAAGAATACAGTAGACTGCCTTGTTTGTCATGCAGAAAATTACGACTGGAGCAAAAGGGCAACATTGATAAAAGATTCGACAGGATTACATTGGGGTGAAGATATGTCGATGAAAGCGGCTCTTAGCATTACCAAAACACCAACCAACAAAGCTTGCCTTAGATGTCATGAACATTCTTTTTCAAATGATTACAAGAGAGGCACGCCTTATACTTCCGAGAATGATGTACATGCAAAATTTGGTCTCCAGTGCACTACCTGTCATATCACCGAACATCATAAGATTGCTAAAGGAATGAATGAATCTGATATGGTTGCAAACGATCTTCCTGATGTTCCGGTCACCTGTTCAAATTGCCACGGCGACAAACCACATCAGGGTAGTATAGGAAAAATCCTTAATAAACATATTGATAAGATTGCCTGTCAGACCTGCCATATACCTAAAGTTAGTGGTATAGTATTCGAAAATTGGGGCAAACCGGTTAAAGACAATATTAATGGAAAATATAGTGAACTCTCGAAGTATGACAAGATACCCTCCAATCCAAATCTGTATGTTCCAACCGACAAAATAAAAATGGGTTATCCAACATATATATGGAGAGTACCCAATACTAAAGAACAAAAAAATGCACAGAACTGGATGGCATTTGGAACAGCAAACATTAATACTCAGGGTGCTAAAATCTTCCCTGTTAGAACGTTGACTCAGGTAATGCTCTTTGACAAAAAGCTTAAAATGTGGCAGGCACCTGGCATGGCGTTTCTTAAAAGTGATCCGAAGATGGCAGAATTTCCATTACTTCTCGCCCCTAATAGAGAAGTTTACAATAAAACCGGAGATGTGAAAAAGGCAATTGATGCTGGTATGAAACCATACGAAAAAATGGGATTCAAATGGAGCGGTGAATGGATGGCCATGCAGGTTCCTGGTTCTTCATATATTTCTGTTAATCATGGAATAAAGAGAGAAGGATTATATTGCAACTCATGTCATTCTAAAGACGGTGAAATGGATTTCAAAGCTTTAGGTTACACAGAGCATCAGGTGAAGATGCTTGAGAAAAAGAAATAATTCACTCCGTGAAGGATAGTGAACAGATATATTTATATGATGAAGCTTTGAAGTAGACTCAGACAGGCGGGGCAACCCTAAAGGGAAGAATTGTCTAATTACTTCCCTTTAGAGCTAAAGGTGATATGTTTGCGGCGCTGATGTACATCTTCGCCGCCTATTTGTATTATAGAAACAGTAACACTAAATTTGTGCGGTAATATTTCTTTCGGGGTGTAGCGCAGCCCGGTTAGCGCGCTTCGTTCGGGACGAAGAGGTCCCCGGTTCGAATCCGGGCACCCCGACTAAATGTTTAAGGTGTATATTCTTCAAAGCATTAAAAATGATCGTTATTACTTAGGCCATACAAACAATCTGGATAGAAGGCTTGCTGAACATAATAATGGGTTTAGCTCTTCAACAAAGGCTGGCATTCCCTGGAAAATTATTTGGACGGAAAATTGTTATACGAGAAGTGATGCAATGAAATTGGAGAACAAAATAAAAGGCAGAGGAACAAAACGTTTTTTGAACGAAGAATAAATTATAACAGGTTAGCTTCCCGCCTCCGGCGGGAAGGTCGGGAGTTCTCACGTAGTGATTCCTTCGGAAGAATCTCCCCACCCCGACTAAAAATTAAGGAATAAGTTATGGCCCAAAATCATACGTTCGATATCGTTTCAGAAATTGACTTCCAGGAAGTAGATAATGCTGTAAACCAGGCAACAAAGGAAATTCAGCAAAGATATGATTTGAAAGATTCTCACACTGAAATTGAGTTAAACAAAAAAGATAAGTCCCTGAACGTCCACACAAAAGACGATTACTCAAGGAAGGCAAGCATCGATATTCTTCAAACAAAATTTATTAAAAGAGGGATTTCTATTAAAGCCTTAAAATATGATGAGCCCGAAACAGCATCGGGAGGGAGAGTGAAACAAAAAATCAATCTTCAAAGCGGCATTTCAAAAGAAAATGCGAAAAAAATAACTACACTGATAAAAGATTCCAAGCTAAAGGTTAATGCACAAATTCAGGATGAAAAAATCAGGGTGCAGGCACCCAAAATAGATGATCTACAGGCTGTTATAAAAATGGTTCGTGAAGCTGATCTGGAATTTCCGACTCAGTTTACTAATATGAAATAGTGTAAAATTTCTTCCTTTTATTTACACCTCTAACTTACTACATTGATATTGTATTTAGTATTTCATTTTGCGAAAAATGTTTACAACTGATGAAGATATTGTCTGGATATGTCAGTACTGCGGAGTTCATAATTCTGTGTGGGTTGATCTTACTGTATCTCCAAAATTAGACTTCATTGAAGATTGCAAGATTTGCTGCCGTCCCAATAGAATTATTATTACCATTGACGAAAATGAAAATATTTTTCTTGAATATAGACCTCAGGATGAGTAGTAGTCAATTCTAATCTATGCTATATAACTTCGAAGCTTTCTCTGCCGAGATAATTATTCCCTTAATCATTGCAGAACTGAATCCGTTATGTTCCATCTGGTTCAATCCTGTTATAGTGCAGCCACGCGGGGTTGTAACTTTATCAACTTCACTTTCAGGATGATTTTTTTTATCAGCTAAAAGTGATGCCGCGCCTCTTGCGGTTTGTGCCGCCATTAACAAAGCTTCTTCTGAATGAAACCCTATTTCAATTCCGCCTTGTGAAGCTGCACGCACAGCCCTCAAAAAGAAAGCTATTCCACAGGCGCAAAGAGCAGTTGCGGGAATCATCAAACTTTCTTCTATCACAAGAGTTTTTCCTACTGAATCAAAAATCTTTTTTGCTACCGAAAGGGACTTGTCTTCTTTATTACTGCCAGAAAGGCAAGTCATTGATTCACCAATAGCAATTGCAGTATTCGGCATAGCACGAACTATTTTGATATCTTTTCCGGCAATATCTTTAATCGCTTTAATACTTGCACCCGAGACAACCGATATTAAGATATGCCTTTTCGAATCAAGATAAGGAGTAATTTCAGATAATAATTCATTAAGTTGCTGGGGCTGGACAGCAATTATTACAAGTTCAGAACCTGATACAGCTTTTTTATTATCACTAGTAACCCGGCAACCCTTCTTTTCATATTCTTTAAGATGTTGTAACTGTCTTCTTGTTATGTAAATATTTCCCACCGGGAATAAATCATTATTAATTAAACCATTAACAATTGCAAGGCCTATATTGCCCCCACCAAGTACAGCCACTTTTGTTTTTGAATCCATTTTACAACCTCTTAATAATTGATTAAAAATTCATTTAACTCATAAAAGTCAGAAGATATCTTTGTTGACTTTTTTTCTTTTCCCAGGCAAGATTTCAATCTTTCAGGAATTATTATTTTTTCACCAATCGCTCCTTCGATTACATCCATAAATTTTGCCGGATGAGCTGTTTCAAGAATAATTCCGTTAATATTTCCTGATTTATTTTCCTGCAAAAATTCTTTCAGTGCCAGGTAACCGACGGCTCCATGTGGATCAATCATATATCCAAACATTTTGTGAACTTCTTTTATTCCCCCAATTGTCTCTTCATCTGAAAAGTACCTGCTAAAGATTATATTCTTAATCAATTCATAATCATTATTAAACATTTCTTTTATCCTGAAAAAATTACTCGGATTGCCTACATCCATCGCATTTGAAATAGTCCGTATCGTCGTCCTCGGATTGAATTGGCCGGTTTGAAGATATTCATAAAAAACAGAATTGGAATTTAACCCGGCTATAAACTTTGCCACTGGCAAACCCATTTTTTTAGCTATCAGGGCTCCTGTAAGGTTTCCAAGATTTCCACAAGGTACTGAGAACACAACGGGTAATTGTTTATTCTTTACCAGTGCAAAAGCATAAAAATAATAAAGTGATTGCGGAAGCAGTCTTGCAATATTTATTGAATTTCCTGACGAAAGCTGCAATTTTTCGTTCAAATCTTTATCTGAAAAAGCCTGTTTTACCATTCTTTGGCAATCATCAAAATTGCCGTTTACTTCAAGTGAGGTAATATTTTTACCGAAGGTTGTCAACTGCTTTTCCTGAATAGCGCTTACTTTTCCTGAAGGATAAAGTAAAATAACATTTATGCCCGGTAGGTTATAAAATCCATTGGCAACCGCGCTGCCTGTATCTCCTGAAGTTGCCACAAGAATATATATTTTTTTGTCACTGCCTTTCAGAAAATATGATAGAACCTGTGCCATAAACCTTGCACCGAAATCTTTGAATGCGAGTGTCGGACCGTGAAAAAGCTCAAGAACATGTAAATCATCAGAAAGTTCAACTAATGGTGTTGTAAAATTGAAGGCTCGTTCTATGATTTTTTTGAGATCATCTTCTCCGATCTCATCTTTCAAAAAAGGATTCAAAACCTCGAGTGCAATCTCGTTGAAGGAGAATTGCTCAATATTAGAAAAAAAGTCATCCTTCAGAACCGGGAATGATCCGGGGAGATATAATCCTCCGTCTTCGGCAATACCTTTTATTACAGCAGTCTCAAAAGAAACTGGTACTGTTTTCTTATTTGTACTATAAAATTTCAACGTTTCACTTAAAATTTTTTGAAAGAATTCTTGGGCCTATTCTATTTATTCGAGAAATATAGGTATCACTCTGTATTCCCATCTTATCTGTAATTTTTTGCATTGCTACAACAATATCTGAGGCAGTTTTCCTGGACCTCGAAAGTGCAAACATTGACGGACCAGAACCTGAGATACTACTGCCCAAAGCGCCATTTTCTAACGCCATCTTTTTAATTTCATTAAAACCCGGAATCAAAATTGACCGGGTTGGCTCAATAATATAATCCTGCAGAGAACGTCCAATCAGTTCGTGATCTTTCTTCATTAAGCCTGCAACAAGCGCAGCAATATTTCCCCACTGTTTAACTCCGTCATCTAAAGTAATCTCTGTCTTCAATATTTTTCTCATATCAGATGTACGTATTAAGATATGCGGATATAAAATTGAACAATACAAATCTTCGGGGTAATCGATATTTATAACATCGAGATCGTCAACACTTCTTACAATAATAAATCCGCCGAACAAACAGGCAGCAACATTATCCGCACTAGTTCTGCCACCGCTGGTAAGTTTTTCTCCTTCCACTGCAAACCTTAATAATTTGTGTTTGTCAAATTTTGTTTCTAACAAACAATCGAGAGCATAAACCGAGCCCACAGCGCTCGCGGCACTTGAACCAAGCCCAGTTCCCACTCCCATTTTTTTGTGAATCTCTATCTCAAGCCCCTTATCAAAGCCGATTTCGTTTACAAATGATTTTACCGCAACACCTGCTGTGTTATTTTCAATATCTTTCGAAATTTCACCATTATCGCCGGTAATATTTTTTATAACCAACCCTTTCTTGTCTACTATTCTAATTACAACCTCATCGCCCGGATTATCGAGAGCAAAGCCAAAAATATCAAATCCGCATCCAACATTTGATACTGATGCAGGTGCAAAAGCTCTGACTTCTTTTTGCATTTTATCCCTTTAATAATTTTTCCAAAAAAAAACCGGCTCCATTTTTTGAAGCCGGTCTATATTTATATTGTAAATTTTTTATAAAACCCTGCTTCAACCTCCAGACATAGGAGTAGTGGTCGCGTGTGTTGCCCCACACGGTGTTGACAGGGTATTATTTGAAAATCCTAGCTGATTCATTAAAATTCCTTTAGTGTTAAGCTAATGCAAATTATCACTTTTGTCAATATCAAAGCTAAGAAAATCATAGTGTTTTTCTTAGCTCACGGTCTAATCCATTATCATTCTTAGAAAAGAAGAGCTGTCTTCATCATCGTCATCTTTATCCTGATGTTCAGGCTCTTCTTCTTTTTTCTTTTCTGCTTTATCCTTCGCCCAGTTGTAACGTGAAGACTCAAATTTAAATCCGCTCTCTGGAGTTTCTTCCTCTTCCGGCGGATCGATTGGCTGATTTGCGCCTTTTACTCTTATTATTGTCGGCACATCCAGGTCCTCTTTATCTATTTCATCATTTGCAAGAAAATTAAATCCACCGCGAAATGCATCTTGTTTTTTCGATTTAGGAAGTTCACTTTTAACTTTCTTAACTCCTTGGGCTGCATCAAAACCTGTAGCAATAACTGTGTAGGAAACATAATCGTTCATTTCTTCTTTTCTTACACAGCCAAATATGACATTGGCTTCTTCACCCGCTGCTTCGAATATCACATTGTTGCCTTCATTAATTTCCTGCATTGTAAGGTTACTCGAACCAGTAACATTTAACAATACACTCTTCGCACCTTTTATATTAATACCCTCAAGTAATGGACTGGAAATAGCTTTTTGTGCTGCTTCAATTGCCCTGTTCTCGCCGCTTGCAATACCGCATCCCATTAAAGCTTCACCGCTCTGGTTCATTACTGAGCGAACATCAGCAAAGTCAACATTTATTAATCCTTCAACTGTAATTATATCCGCAATACCTCTTGTTGCTTCGTAAAGCACTTCATTTGGTTTATCAAAAGCTGCAAAGGCATTTATGTTTTTATCGAGAATACTAAGCAGCCTTTCATTGGGAATGATAATTAAGCTATCAACATGCTGGCGTAACTCCATAATTCCTTGTTCCGCATTCAGCATTCTTTTCTTTCCTTCCCATCTGAAAGGTTTTGTAACAATACCAACAACCAGTGCACCGATGCTTTGAGCAATTGATGCTACTACAGGAGCACCTCCGGTTCCGGTTCCGCCGCCCATACCTGCAGTAACGAAAACCATATCACTTCCTGAAAGGACTTCAGCAAGTCTTTCCCTGTCTTCTTCAAGTGACTTTCTACCAACATTAGGATCGGCTCCGGCACCTAAGCCGCGGGTAATTGTTGTACCGACCTGAATTTTGTGAGTGGCACTGCTGCCATTCAATACCTGCGAGTCTGTATTGACAGCAATATATTCAACGCCAGTAAGACCCCTTTTAATCATGCTCTCAATGGCGTTACATCCACCACCACCAACTCCAACTACTTTTAGAATAGCTGACATTGTTTTGTCTCTATCTAAAGTTGCAAATCGCGACATAGTTACCTCCTTATTATAGAATATAATTTATAATTCATCAAAAAATTGTTGTATCCTTTTGAATACGTAAGAAACTTTTCCTTTACTTTTTGTTTTCCTGGTTTTAATTAATGTCTGATATTCGCTTGACTTACCACCGGGAATTCCTCGGATCAATCCGGCTACAGTAGCAAATTCAGGACTTTCAATTTCGTTCGATAAACCTGCCCCTAATTCTTGGGGAACACCTATTCTGGTTGGTAATCCAAAAACTTCTTCTGCTAATTCGCTGCAGCCCTTTAGTAAAGAACCACCGCCTGTTAAAACTATACCTGCTTTAATTTTATTTTTAAAACCTGCGCTTCTTAATTCATTATCAATCAGGCTGAAAAGTTCACGCATTCTTAGGCTGATAATCTGTGTAAGAAGACTAACCGGGATTTTTGTGTTTCCCCTAGCACCAACACCTCTTATTAAAATATCTTCATCTTTTATTATTGCGCTTTCAGTAGCGTAACCATAATCACGTTTTAAAATTTCAGCCTCTTCTGTGATGACTCCGAGAGATTCTCTGATATCATTAGTGACCTGGTTGCCCGCAACTCCGATTACTTTAGTATGCTTAATCGTCTTTTTATGAAATACAGCTATATCAGTAGTGCCTCCGCCGATATCCAGTAACGCAACGCCAAGATCCTTTTCGCTCTCCTCAAGAACTGATGAGCTTGATGCTATAGGCTGGAGAATATAATCCTGAACCAGCAGTCCGGCGCGTTCTACCGATTTTTTAATATTCTGGATTGCAGGAACTGAAGCAAGAACAATATGACTTGTTGCTTCAAGCCTTGAACCTGACATTCCAATAGGATTTTCAATCCCGCCCTGATGATCTACAGAAAATTCTTCCGGTATTATGTGAAGTATCTGTCTGTCGGATGGAATTCGAATTGTTCTAACGTCCGATTCCAGTCTATCAAGATCGGATTTTGTAATTTCTTTTTCCTCACTCGTAATTGTCACGTAATTTCTGTGTCTCATACTAGTTATGTGTTCACCGGCAACACCAACATTAACAACATTAATTTCCAATCCAGCCCTGTTCGAAGCAATTGATACTGCTTCCCTGATTGCTTCAGCAGTTTTGCTGATGTTTGCAACCAGACCTTTATGTAACCCTTCCGATGGTGCAACACCAAAGCCAAGAATATCAATTTTATGATCGTCTATTTTTTCAGCAATAACTGCACATACTTTTGTAGTTCCTAAATCCAGTCCTGCTATGATGTTGTTCTTTTTCATTAATTCATACCCGTGTTTTCTGATTTGCCAAGGTAAATTTCATTGGCAAACCTCAGATCAATGTATTCACTATTTTCAACTAAATTTTTCCCACTAACCATATCATCCCAGATAATATCAAGGTATACTAATTTCTTTGCAGCTCCGTTCTTTCCAAAAATGACCGGGGTTTTAATACCGGAAAAAGTCAGAATTATATCACCCCCATGCCTCAAGTTGATCTCGGACAGGCGTTTTAATATACCTTCATTGGCTAGTTTAGCTGCATCAATAATTTTGAATGCTTGTTTTATTTCATCAGTATTCAATTTTGATAAAGGTTTATAAGCTTCACCAGGAGGCAAATTACTTATAATCGGTAAATCGTTAAACTTTGTGTTTCCAAACAATGGAAGAAGCTCAAATTGATCAGTGATAAACATTGGCTCTTCGCCACTCAATACGACCGCCTTAATTTTCTTCTCAACAACTTCGATATTAACTTCTGAAACCCCGTCATATTCTACATCTGCATTAGCTACATAAGGATGTTTTAATATACGATCATAAATAACAGGCAGACTCAGACCAGAATATTTTGTCGGATCATCAAGCTTTGCAAACTTCAGATAATCACTTGCTCCGAGTAAATTATTACCTGTTATCTGAATCATTTTTATCTCTCCTTTATTTATTCCCTTCTTAACAAAAATTGTTAGATAAAGTACTCCTGACATCAATGCAATAAAGATTAAAACACCTATTATTTTGCTATTTCTTTCACGCATTTAAACTTATTGTTTAAGTAACTCAACGAATCTTTCTCCTTGTTTCCAGATATCGCCTGCACCCATTGTGATAATTATATCATCTTTCTTTTTCAAATCATTCAAAATGTTTGGTAAATCATTATTATCTTTTACATAAACAACATTTTTATGCCCGAATTTTTTAGCGGCATTTATAATCAACTCACCGGTGACTCCCTCAATAGGTTCTTCCCTAGCCGGATAAACATCTGTGCAAATGAAAACATCAGAATTCAAAAATGATCTCCCAAATTCCTGGTAAAAATCCTTTGTCCTTGAATAAAGGTGCGGTTGGAAAACTGCAACCAGTCTTCTGTCCCAACCGGCTCTTATTCCTGCTAACACTACTGTAGTTTCTGTCGGATGATGCGCATAGTCATCTATAACCAAAACTTCCTTGTTATATTTTATTTCAAATCTTCTATAAACACCGGAAAATGATTCCAAAGCTTTTTTAATTGTTTTAAAATCGATTCCCAGCTCGTAGGCGATAGTAACTGCAACCAGTGAGTTTTTTACATTATGAAGTCCCGGAATCTTAAGCGTAATCTCACCCAATTCTTTACAGTAATATTTCACAGTAAATGTACTGGAAAACTCACTATGTGAAATATTTATGGCCCTAATATCAGACTGAGTTGTTAATCCATAAGTGATCACTTTTTTATTGATCTGTGGAATTATATCCTGCAATGCCGGTTCATCCATGCAAAGGATTACAAATCCGTAAAAGGGGACTTTGTTTGCAAACTCTACAAAGGCTGATTTTATATCATTCAAATCTTTATATGTATCAAGATGTTCAGTTTCCAAAGTTGTTAAAGCCGCAATTGTTGGTGTTAGTTTCAAAAACGTTCTGTCAAACTCATCAGCTTCAACTACAATGAATTCACCATTCCCGAGGCGTGCATTTGTTCCGCCAAGCCCGCTTAGTTTTCCACCAACGATAATAGTAGGATCAATCTTCCCCTCCGTCAGAGTTAAACCAACCATTGAAGTTGTCGTTGTTTTTCCGTGAGTTCCCGCAATTCCAATTCCGTATTGCATCCTCATACATTCTGCAAGCATTTCTGATCTTTTTATAATCGGAATTTTCCTTTCAGAGGCTGCCTGTACTTCCGGGTTATCAGGAGTAACTGCAGATGAATAAACAAGCACATCAGCATCCTTCAAATTTTCGGGTGAATGACCTTCATAAACTTTAATTCCAAGATCACTTAATCTTTTTGTTACTTCACTCAAAGATTTATCTGAACCGGAAATTTCAAACCCTCTGTTGAGGAGAATTTCAGCAATTCCACTCATGCCAATTCCACCAATTCCTACAAAGTGAACTTTTTTAATATTCTTGAACATTACTTGTTTTCTATTCCTGACTTTAATTCCTGAAATCTTTTTAATAACTCTTCGCCGTTTTCATAATCATATGGTCTGATTACAAGCAGTCGCCTTCTGTTTTTCAATTTTATTCTCACAATCTTAAAGACACCATTTTTACCTTTATTTTTTTCGCGGGAGATTTTCATTTTATTTATATCATCAAACCTGAATTCACGTACTCTAAAGCGATCGCCAAACGATATACTTAATTCACCAAACTTTAGATACCTGCTCTTGTAGAGATTAAACAAAAGACTAACCAGCGAAATAATTACAATGAGAGCGAAGAAATAAATTATAGGATCACTAGTAATAAGCTTAAATGAACCCTCTACAAATTCTCCGCGGATCAGTACGTACAACAGAAAAGCAACGAAGTAAATAATCGTCGATAAATAATAGAACGACATCTTATATTTGAATATTTTATTATGATTAATTAAATCGTTACTCATACAGCTTCAGCATATTTAATTGCATTTTGTGCTATAATATTTGCAGCATTTGGTTTGGCCAGATTCAGCGCATTGCTGCTTAAAGCAAATAATTTTTTCTCATCATTTAGTAATGAAATTATTCTATCTGATATCATTCCCTTGAGATCTGTTTCGTCAATTAAAATTGCTGCCTCATTATCTAATAGAGATTTTGCATTATAATACTGGTGATTCTCTGCAACATTGGAGGAAGGAACCAAGATACAGGGAATCCCCAGCGTCAGAAGTTCTGCAATTGTTATTCCTCCTGCACGAGCCAGGAGAAGATCACAAGCAGAGTATGCAATATTCATTCTATCGATAAACGGAAATACCTTTATATTTTCGGAGGCAAAATTTTTGAATCCTTCATAACCATTTTTTCCAGTCTGCCAAATAACCTGTACACTAGATTTTTCAAAATCTTTAACGGCACTCGCCATTGCTTCGTTGATTGCCCTCGCACCAAGACTGCCACCGACAGCAAATAGGGTTTTCTTATTTCCATTAAGTCCAAAATAATTTAAAGCTTCTTTTTTAGGAATCCGTTTTAAGCTCTCTCTCACCGGATTACCTGTTAAAAATAATTTTTCTTCATTCCTGAAATATTTTTTTGAATCCTCAAAACTGATATGGATTTCATCAGCATAATTTTCGAGTAATCTTGTTGTAACTCCGGGGTAACTGTTTTGTTCAAGTAAAATAATTTTTGCTCCCATAATAGAAGCGCCAAAAATAGCCGGACCGGAAACATATCCGCCTGTTCCTATTGCTACTTTCGGTTTGAATTTCATATTAATCACTATTGACTGAATTACTGACACAAATAGTTTTACCGGAAATAATAAATTTTCTGTATTGAATTTTCTTGCAAATCCCTTGATCCATATTGGACTAAATTTATAACCGAGTTCCGGAACGATTTTACCTTCAATTTTAGTTTTCGTACCGATAAATAATATTTCAGCTTCAGGGACAAGAGATTTAATCTTTTCTGCAACAGCCACAGCTGGAAATAAATGTCCGCCCGTACCGCCGCCTGCGAACAAGAACCTGTATTTATTTTCTTTTCCACTCATCCTTCTCCTTTATTAACTAAAGATGCTAAATTGGCATTATTAGCTGCGTTTTGTTTTTTAGCATTCGAATAAGCGATGTTCACCAAAATTCCAACAGAGATGCACAAAAAGATCAATGATGTACCACCGTAGCTAATAAACGGTAAAGGCAATCCGGTTGTAGGTACAAGTCCGGTTGCAACTGCCGCGTTGATAAATGCATAAAGAATAATCGAGAAGGTGATACCAAACGCAAGAAGCTGCCCGAAAGTGTCTTTCGTTTTCTTTGCTATAATTATTCCGGCGATAAATAAAACAAGGTAACTGAGTAACACTATGAAAGAGCCAATGAAACCAAGCTCTTCACCAACGATGGCAAAAATGAAATCTCCGTAAGATTCAGGTAAAAACAGGTTACTTTGCATGCTATGACCAAGCCCTACGCCAAATATTCCGCCGCTTCCGAGTCCGAGTAATGCTTGTTTAACCTGGATATTTGCTGATCCGCCATTATTAATTGCACTAATAAAAGTTAGAATTCTTTCTCTTGAGTGTGTAAACAACATCGCAGCAGAAGCACCTGCAAGTAGACACAAGAATGCTGTGCCCGTGATGTGTGTTAACTTGGCACCGCCGATATACAGTAGTACAAAAGAAATAAATACGAGCAAAATTCCGTTGCTTACGTTAGGTTGAATGAGTATTAAACCTGAAATTATTAGCACCCAAAACAATAAATAGAGGAAACCCTCTTTATAAATTTTTAATGTATCACCTTTATCTTCAATCATTGCTGCAAGGTGAATTATTAAAACCAGCTTGGCTATATCAGCTGGTTGAAAAGAAAAGAATCCAAGATTAATCCATCTGCCGGCACCCTTAATATTATGCGCAAAGAATAAAGTCAGTACCAAAATAATCGTCATTAAGATTATAGCCGGCTTACTGAACTCCTTATAAATTTCATACGGTATTGCACAGAAAAAAATCATTGCGAGTATTCCAAGTATCACCTTGAATAAATGAGAATTAAACAGGTGAAACAGACTATCAAATCTTATAGCGCTGTAAGTGCTGCTGGCACTCATAACAATAATTAACCCAAGCAGCATTAAAGCAAAAACATCAAAAAATATTGTTAAACCTAGTTTTTTCATTTACAGTTTATTTACAGAGTCCTTAAATACCCTACCTCTTTGTTGATAGTCCTCAAACTGATCAAAACTTGCACAAGCAGGAGATAGCAATACTACTTCACCTTGCCTGGCTTCTTTACTTGCAGAAGAAACTGCATCCTGTAAAGATTTTTCCATCTCTACTTTTACATCGTGGTGGAAAAAGTTAAAGACCTTATCTGCTGATGAACCGATTGCATATATTTTTTTTACTTTTTGAAGTACAAGTTCTTTTATCTGGTCATAATCGTTTCCTTTATCCTGTCCACCAAGTATCAGAAAAATAGATTCATCAAAACTCCTTAGTGCATACCAAACAGAATCAACATTAGTAGCTTTAGAATCATTTATATACCTGACGCCATCGAGCTCGCGAACAAATTCTAATCTGTGTTCAACACCCTTAAAAGATTTCAGCCCTTCTATTATTTTGTCATTATCGAAGTTGAATATCTTCATTGCACTTACAGCAGCCATTGCATTTGCAAGGTTATGTTCACCTGGAATAGAGATATCACTTACCTCACATTCAAATTCAGTTTGTCCATTTTTATTGTAAACCACTTTCTCATTTAATCTGAAACATCCATTCTGCTGACTTTCATTTAAAGAGAAATAAAAATCCTGACTCTCATGTGGTGAGATATACTTATCAATAGTTTTATCATCTTTATTAAGTATCACGTAGTCAGAATTGTCCTGGTTTTTAAATATTCTAAATTTTGAATAGATGTAATTTTCAAACCTGTTTTCATATCGGTTTAAATGATCCGGTGTAATATTTAATATTGCCGCAACCTTTGGTTTAAATTCATCAATCATATCCAGTTGAAAACTTGAAACTTCAAGAGCGACGAATTCATTTTCTTTTACATCCGATGCAATTTCTGAAAATGCTTCTCCTATATTTCCGACTACATAAGCTTTTGCTCCACACGATTTCAATAAATGTCCGCATAAACTAGTTGTGGTTGTCTTACCATTTGTACCGGTTATTGCAATAATATTTCCTTTGCAAAAGGCAGATG
>Ga0307417_10000622_pt1 | contig 14358 bp, 11 predicted proteins | sample SalMarWE160210MG_2_FD_202514 | JGI IMG/M metagenome (GOLD analysis project Ga0307417, IMG submission 202514) | Salt marsh sediment microbial communities from the Plum Island Ecosystem LTER, Massachusetts, United States - WE1602-10 | ecosystem: Environmental > Aquatic > Marine > Intertidal zone...
GAGCCCGAGCCAGAGCCGGAGCCAGAGGCAGAGGCAGAGCCAGAGGCAGAGCCAGAGGCAGAGCCGGAGCCCCGGAGGGTGGCGGCAGCTGGGAGTGTCCTCGACCTCAAGGCCTATGAGGAGACGAGAGATCGTGCGCCGGGGACGCCGCCGCCCACGCCACCGCCAACTCCGACACCGCTGGGCAAGCCGGCATCGTCGCCGGAGCCCGCCCTGGCCGGTGCCGGTAAGGAGAAGGCCGGTCTCATGGGCGCCGTGCGCGCCGCTTTCCGTGGCGGGGCGAAGGACCACGCTCATCAGTTCATAGAGGCACCCGGCGGAATCGGGATAACTCGATACGTGTGCGAAGAGTGCGGATACGTATCGATCTCCGTGGGTAGCTGAGCCGGCCATCTCCACGAACAATCGAGGTGGCGCTGCCTTCAAGCCTGCTGCCGGTACCCTCCGCGACGTGCCCGACCTCAGACCCGTGATCCTGTCCGGGGGTGCGGGGACCCGGCTATGGCCGCTCTCCACCGCCGACGTCCCCAAGCAGTTCACACCCCTGTTCGGGACGGACAGCCTCTTCACGTTGACCTTGCGCCGGGCTGCGGCTCTTCCCGGGCGAGGGGAGCTGGTCGTCGTGACCGGTGGGCGATTCCTCCCCCTCGTGGAACGTGAGCTCGAGGCGCTCTCGGTCGAGGCGCGGCTGATCGTCGAGCCCGAGGGTCGCAACACCGCTCCTGCTGCCATAGCCGCGGCGTCGGCAACGGAGCCGGACGACCTGATCCTCCTCCTGCCCGCCGATCATCTCATTTCCGATGAAGAGGGATTCCGGGACGCGATCGCGGTCGGCGCCAGAGTCGCCGCCGAGGGGCACATCGTCACCTTCGGGATAACTCCCAGTCGGGCCGAGACCGGCTACGGCTACATCGAGAAAGGCGACCCCGACGGGGAGACCCATGTCGTGGGGCGCTTCAAAGAGAAGCCGGGCCCTGCGGAGGCGGCCGAACTGGCGAGCGATGGCCGTCATCTATGGAACTCGGGGATGTTCCTGGCCGCGGCCGGGACGATCCTGGCGGAAGCGGAGGCGCTATGCCCCGACATCCTCGAAGCGGTGTCCGGCGCGTTGCCCACCAGCCCCGACACGGTGGTGCGACTAGGTGAAGCGTTCAAGTCGGCGCGGTCGGTCTCCTTCGACCACGCCATCATGGAGCAGACGGGCGTCGGACGAGTACTGGAGGTCGGGTTCGGGTGGAGCGATGTCGGCTCGTACGACGCTCTCCTGGGGGCAAGCGACAAGGACGAGGCTGGGAACCACACCGCCGGCGACGTCACCCTGTCCGAAGTGACCGGCTCCTACGTCAAGGCGACGTCGCGGCGAGTGGTGGTCGCCGGACTGGACGACGTGGTCGTCGTGGAGACACCCGAGGCCGTGCTCGTGCTCCCGTTGGATCGGGCACAGGAGGTGAGGGACCTGCAGGCCCGGGTCACCGGCGATTGAGACGCCTCTTGGCGGCGACCGTGGCTCTCATCGCACTGGCAGGCTGCTCACTGGGCCGCCCGGCCGAGGATGCCACCGGGGAGGAGATCTTCAACCAGCTATGCGCCCGCTGCCACGGCGAGAACCTCGAGGGGGTGATCGGCCCCTCTCTCGGCCCGGGGTCTTCGGTCGCGGACGAGGGCGACGAGTACATCGAGTTCACGATCATGCACGGCCGGGGAAGGATGCCGTCCTTCTCCTCCAGTCTGGATCAAGACCAGATCGACCGGGTCGTCGCCTACATCCGCCAGGCGCAGCGAGGATGAGAGAGACCCTCGAGGCCCTCGAGCTGCACCCGGTGCGCATCCCGATGCGCCAGCGATTCCGGCGCGTCGACCATCGCGAGGCGGTGCTGCTCAAGGGGCCGAGGGGCTGGGGCGAGTTCTCGCCTTTCCCCGACTACCCACCCGAGGTGACGACACGCTGGCTGGCCGCCGCGTTGGAGCTCGCTTACGGCGACCTCCCCGAGCCGGGCCGGGACGAGATTCCGGTGAACGTGACGATCCCGGCCACCGACCCGGAGACTGCCGTCGCCCTGGTGCTCGAGTCCGGTGCGTCCACGGCCAAGGTCAAGATCGCCGACCCTGGGGACACCGAGACCGACGATCTGGAGCGGGTCAAGGCGGTTCGGGAAGCGCTCGGCCCGAACGGCCATGTGCGTGTCGATGTCAATGCCGGCTGGGACCTGGACACGGCCGTCGAGCGGATTCGGAAGCTCGCAGAGTTCGACCTCCAATACGTCGAGCAGCCAGTGGTCTCGGTGGAGGAGATGAGAAGGCTCCGCCAACTCGTTCCGGTGCCGTTGGCCGCCGACGAGCTCATCCGACAGAGCCCGCGCCCGCTCGAGGTGATCGAACAAGGGGCCGCCGACTTCATGATCCTCAAAGTGCAGCCCATGGGTGGCGTGTCACGGGTGCTCGACATCGCCAACAACTCGCCGGTTCCGGTGGTGATCTCGTCTGCCCTGGAGACCTCTGTGGGCATGTACGGGGGGCTGCTCGCAGCGTCTCTGCTCCAAGACCTCTCATACGCCTGCGGGCTGGGGACGGTGGCCATGAACGAAGGCGATCCGACTCTCGAGCCGCTGGTCCCCGTGGACGGGGTGCTCGAGGTCAGGCGTCCCGAGCCGGATCCGGAGCTGTTGGAGCGTTGGAGACCCGAGCCGGGCCGCAGTGCGGAGATGCTGCGCAGACTGCGAGCCGCGGCCGAGGTTTTGACATGACCCATCCCAACGCGAGCATGGCCTTGGCCCGGGCTCTGATCGACGAGCTGGCCGTCCAGGGCGTCACGTCGGTCTATATGTCGCCCGGCTCCAGATCCGGTGCTTTGGCCATCGCCGCTGCGGAACACCCCGAGATCGAGCTTTGCGTCGTGCTCGACGAGAGGTCGGCCGCCTTCCACGCCCTCGGGAGTGCCCGGGCCTCGGAGGGCCCGGCAGCCGTGCTCTGCACCTCAGGCACCGCGGCAGCCAATCTGTTCCCCGCGATCGTCGAGGCCGACATGGCCTGTGTGCCGCTCGTGGCAGTCACGGCCGACCGTCCCGCCGAGCTCCGGGGAGTCGGAGCCAATCAGACGATCGACCAGGTGAAGCTGTACGGCGCCAAGGTGCGGGCATTCGAAGAGCTGGCGGCGCCGGAGCCGCTGGCCGATGCCAATCAGACCTGGCGGCATGCGGTGGCACGTGTCATGAGCAGCTCGCGTCGTCCCCGTCCCGGTCCGGTGCACCTGAACGTGGCTTTCCGGGAGCCGACCGTGCCGGTTACCGACGACGGTCGGACTGCGGGCGAGGTGTACCCCTACGACACTCCGAGGCTCGTGACGGCGTCGGAAGCAGAGGTTGCCACCGGTCCCCGCGTCTCACTCGAGACCGCCGTGGAGAGGGGCCTGGTGATCGCCGGGGACGGCGATTACGACCGGATGGGTCTACTGTCGGTGGCGTCGGGCCTCGGGTGGCCTGTGCTGGCCACTGCGTTGTCTGGGATGAGGGGCGGCCCGGTCATCTCGTCATACGGTCGTCTGATCGCCGGTGGCGTTCCCGACGATCTGGTGCCGGCCACGGTGGTCGCAGTCGGGGCCATCGGCCCGGACACCCGGCTGGAAGATCTGATCGCCTCCGCGGGGGACCGGGTGCGCGTGGATCGCTGGGGGAGGAGCATCGACCCGCGCCACAATGCCACCGTTGCCTTGACCGGTGACCCCGTCGACCTCCTCGCCTCGTTATCCGGCCACGCCGATCCGGCTTGGGTAGAGCGCTGGGCCGAGGCAGATCGGATGGCGCGAGCCGACTCCGACGAGTTGCTCTCAGGAATCTCCCCCATGACCGGGGCACATGTCGCGGCTGCCCTCAATCGCGTGGATTGGGGCGCCCTCGTTGTCGCCTCGTCTCTGCCGGTGCGCGAGGTTGACGCACACCTGACCCGCGCAGGCAAGGTTTTCGCCAACCGGGGGGCCTCCGGCATAGATGGCTTTGTCTCCACATCCTTCGGGGTCGCTTCGGTGATCCCGAGGACGGTCGCCCTGACCGGAGATCTGTCACTTCTCCACGACTCCAACGGATTCATCCACGAGGGAGCGTTCGACCTGACGCTCGTCGTCGTCGACAACGACGGCGGCGGCCTTTTCGACTCATTGCCTCAGGCGCCCCATGCACCTCAATTCGACCGTCTATTCGTGACACCCCCCAACCGGGATCTCGAGTCGCTGGCCCGCTTCCATGGCGCGCGCTTCGGCACGGTCACCGACGTCGAGTCCCTGGTCGCCCAGGTTGGCGCATCGCTCGACTCTGGTGGGGTCCACTTGCTGAGGGTGCCAGTCGACCGGCGCCATGATCTCGCGACGAGACGTCAGCTGGCAGGGTGACCGAGCGCGGCGAGCATCGGGGCCAGCTTCAGCTCGGTCTCGTGCAGCTCCGCCGCTTCCTCGGAGCCGTCGACCAGTCCCCCTCCTGCGAAGAGGGTCATCCTGTCCCCCGATACCTGCCCGCACCGTAGAGCGATCGCGAACACTCCGTCGCCCGACGAGTCGAGCCAACCCACCGGCCCGGCGTAGCGTCGTCGGGATGCGGGCTCCAATTCGCTGATCAAATCGAGCGCCGAACTGGTGGGGACACCCGCCACGGCGGCCGTCGGATGGAGGTCGGCGAGAATGTCGGCGACCGTCGTGCCCGACTTGGCCGGCCCCTCTATGCGTGTCCCCACGTGCGACATGGCTCCATGCTGGACGATCACCTGTCGGGTGACGTCGATGCCGGTCATATGACGGGAAAGAATGCCGGTCACCGACGTGGAGACATGACGGTGCTCCTCGGAGATCTTCACGCTCTCCAGTTCTTCGGGCGTGGTCGCGGTCCCTGCCAGGGCGAGAGACCTCACCCGCCCCTCCATCACGCTCACCAGCAGCTCGGGGCTGGCGCCTACCAGCCCACCGACGGAGAAGACGAAGCATTCGGGGTTGGCCCAGGCCAGACGCGACACGAGGGCGCCGGTCGCGAAGCCGGGAGGCAGCTCGACTTCGACCTGTCTTGCCAGCACGACCTTCTGCACCTCACCGGCGTGGACGGCGACCATCGCCTTGCGGAACCCCTTGGTCCACGCATCGACACCGTCGTCCACGATCCTGACATGCCCGGTGACGCCGGCATCGTCCGGTATCGGCCCGAGCCGGGTCTCTTCGGGGGCGAGGATCACCGAGCCGGGCTCATCCACGTCGAAGGTGAACGAGGCGAATGCCTTCTCGCTGCCGGAGCTCCGCAGGGCCTCGAGAGCGGTCTGATACCGGTCCGGGCCCGTCCCCGCTTCGAGTTCGGCGACGGCACCCAGGCCCGCCAGGGCACCATCTCTGTCCACCCAGATCGGATTCATTGCCCGAAGGGTATGACGTTGGCACCGATTCCTGCGACACGAAGTGCCAGATCGGCGAACTCGGCGAGATCACCCGAGGAGGCGAGGATCGTGCTTCCACCACCCGCCGGCGTGGGCGCGACCTCGGCGACACGGGCGGCGACGGCCGGGACCGGGTCGATGACGGTGACGCCCACATGGCTCTCGATCACGGGTCGAAGATATGAGAAGTGGGTGCAGGCGAGCACGATCGTGTCCGCCCCTGCCTCGAGGGCCGGTTGGAGACGATGTCTGACCAGCTCCTCCACTTCGGCCCCCTCGACGTGACCCGCCTCCACCGTCTCGACCCATTCCGGGCAGGCACATGTGATCACCTCCACGCCTTCGGCGAAGCGTGAGACGACCGAGGCGAAGAGCTCTCCTTGAAAGGTCGCCTTCGTCGCGTAAACGGCCACCTTCCCGGTCAGCGTGTGAGCCGCGGCGGGTTTCACCGCCGGCTCCATGCCCACGACGACGATCTCGGGATTCGCCGTGCGAATGGACTGGAGGGCGGCCGCGGAAGCCGTGTTGCACGCGATCACCACACAGTCAGCCCCCCGGCCGATCAGCCACCCGGCGACCTCGTGGGAGATCCCCTCTACCTCGCTCAGCTCACGAACTCCGAATGGAGCGCGAGCCCGATCGGCGACATAGAGGAGATCGGCCTCGGGGAGGATGCGGCGGATCTCGTTGAGGACAGACAGACCGCCGACACCCGAGTCGAATACGCCGATCATCGCCGATTACCGTCGCCGGAAGATGGATGGAGGTCGAGATTGCAGATAGAAGGCTCGGTTGCGTTGGTCACCGGTGGCGTTTCCGGGTTGGGGCTTGGCGCTGCCCGGCGCCTGGTGGGCATGGGCGGTCGGGTGGTGATGTTGGACATCAACGCCGACGTTGGCAAGACGGCTCAGGACGAGCTGGGCGACTCGTCTCGCTTCATTCCCTGTGACGTGACCAATCCCGATGACGTGCAGGCCGCGGTCGAAGGGGCAGCCGAGGCTTTCGACGGGATCCAGATCCTGGTCAACGCCGCCGGTGTCGCCCCGGCCCAACGTGTCGTGTCCCGGGACGGGAACATGTTCGATCTCGACCTGTTCAAGTTCACCATCGGGGTCAATCTGATCGGGTTGTTCGACGTGTTGCGGAACACCGCCCGCGTCATGGCGGCCAACGAGCCCGCCGACAGCGGGGAGAGGGGTGTCATCGTCAATGTCGCCTCCATCGCCGCCTTCGACGGCCAGGTCGGCCAGGCCGCCTATTCCGCCTCCAAAGGCGGTGTCGTCGCCATGACCCTTCCCATCGCCCGCGATCTGGCCAGCGTCGGGATCAGGGTCAACACCATCGCCCCCGGGATCATGGACACCCCTCTGCTGGCCGGGGCACCCCAGGAGCTTCGTGATTCGCTGGCCAAGCTGCACGTCTTCCCCCAGCGACTCGGCACTCCCGCCGACTTCGCCCATCTCGTCACGGCGATAGTGGAGAACGAGATGCTCAACGGCGAGGTGATCAGACTCGACGCCGCCACCAGAATGCCGCCGCGCTAGATGGCCGACCGACTTTGAGCGTATGGCTCCTGGACGCCGCCGCTTCGAAATGACAGGGGTTCCATCCTCTCTCTCGGCTCGGCGACTGGTCAAGACGCTCAAACAGACGCCGGTCGGTCGGCGGCTGCCGCGCCCGCTGGGACGACGCCCGTGTGTTCGCAGCTACCGCCTCGCTGGGACGACGCCCGTTGACTCACAGCTACTGAGGCGGTCTATTGGCCTGGTCAAGACGCTCAAAGTCGGTCGGAATCAACGCAGCCCGTCCAGGGACTCGGGATTCTCCAGGCTGGTGAGGTCGCCGGGGTCCTGACCGAGGGCCAGGGCCTTGACCACCCGTCGCATGATCTTCTGCGACCGGGTACGGGGCAGGTCCCCGACCCATCGCACGCTCTTGGGGCGGAAAGCCTTGCCCAAGGCGTCGTCGCAGGCGGCGATGACTCGTGCGGTGAGGTCGTCGTCGGGTGTCACCCCGGGCGCCGCCACCAGGTAGAGCCCGATTGCCTCGCCCTTGACCTCGTCGGGGAGGCCGACTGCCGCCGCCATGACCACCTCGTCGAGGGCGACCGCGGCCGACTCGATCTCGGCGGGGCCGATCCGCTTCCCGGCGATGTTCAGCGTGTCGTCCGATCTCCCGTGGAGGAACCAGAAGCCGTCCCCGTCGATCGATGCCCAGTCGCCATGGACCCAGGTGTCCTCGAACCGGGACCAGTAGGTCTCGATATAGCGCTCCGGCTCACCCCAGAAGCCGCGGGTCATCCCGGGCCAGGATCCCCGGATCACGAGCTCACCGACCTCGCCCCTGATCGGTTTGCCCTCGTCGTCGTAGACATCTGCGTCGATGCCCAGCGCGGGGCCGCCCAGGGAGGTGGGCTTGATGCCCTGGAGCATGTTGACCGAGAGGATGCACGCCCCTACCTCGGTGCCGCCGGAGATGTTGATGATCGGCCTCCGTCCCTCTCCCACCTCGTCGAAGAGCCAGTGCCAGGGCTCGGGGTTCCACGGCTCGCCGGTGGAGCCGAAGAGGCGGAGGGCGGAGAGGTCGTGTTTCCGCGCCTCACCCGCGCCGTGAGGCTGCAGGGCGCGGACCAGGGTCGGGGAGATGCCGAGGATCGTCAGCTCCAGCTGTGACGCGACCTGCCAGATGCGGTCGGGGCCGGGGTAGTTGGGTGCCCCGTCATAGGTGGCGATGGTGGCACCGTTGGCCAGGCCGGCCACCACCATCCACGGCCCCATGATCCATCCCATGTCGGTGGCCCACATCAGGACGTCGCCTCGTTTCACGTCCAGTTGGAACGCACCCTCCTCGGCCAGTTTCACGGTCAGGCCAGCCTGGGCGTGGACAGCTCCCTTCGGCGGTCCGGTGGTTCCCGAGGTGTATGCGATCAGCACCGGGTCCTCGGACCAGGTGGGTGCCGCCGGTTTTCTCTCGGCGTCGGCTATGGCCTCGTGCCATCGCACGTCGCGTTCGGGTGTCATCGGTGTCCCGTCCCGTTTCGTGTAGTCGACTACCAGTAGGTGGTCGATGCCTGCGGCGATTTCTGCCGCCTCGTCGGCGATCTCCTTCATCTCGACGACCTTGCCTCTTCGCTGGAACCCGTTGGCACAGATGAGCAACGCCGGTTTCGGGTCCATCAGACGGGTGGACACCGCCTCCGCCCCATAGCCGGAGAACACCGGGATGAAGACCGCCCCGAGGCGGGCGATCGCCAGGAACGAGACCACCGCCTCCTCTGACATCGGGAGGTACACCGCCACCGCGTCTCCCCTGCCCACCCCGAGACCGGCCATGGCGCCGGCCAGACGCTCGACCTTCTCGTGCAGCTCTCCATAGGTCAGCTGGCGTATCTCGCCGCTCTCCTTCTGAGATCTAAGGGCCACCAGATCCGGGTCCACCGCCACCCAGCGGTCCACGCAGGCCGTGGAGAGGTTGAATCCACTGCCGACGAACCAGGTCGCCCAGGGATGACCGCGCGACGTGTCCCTGACCGCCGTCCATGGTGGGTCGAATGGGAGGCCGAGGAAGTCGACGACCGCCCCCCAGAACCATTCCGGGTCGCGCGTCGACCGTCCCACGAGATCGGCGTACTCGTGAATGCCGTGGCGTGCCATGAAGACCGCCGTGTTGGTGCTCTTTGCGGTGGCCTGGTCCGGTTCCCAGACGACCTGGAATTCGTCCACGTCTCTCCTGGTCGCTGGTGGAGCCTATTCGCATTGACGCGAATTGAGCGAGGGTCCTTTCTACTCTCGACGAACATGGCCCAGCCGCAGGCCCAGGATCGGGAGATCTTCGTCCGCCGGACTCTGACCGTCGCCATCGTCCTCATAGGCGTCGCCGGGGTGTTGTGGCTGATATTTCAGTTGTCCTCGGTCCTCTTCATGGTCTTCGTCTCGTTGTTCGTGGCGGTGACGTTCGAACCACCCGTGTATTACCTGCACAAGCGAGGATGGCGGCGTGGTGTCGCGACTGGTGTGGTGTTCTTCATCGCGCTGGTCATGGCGGGGTTCTTCTTCTGGGCGCTCGCCCCGCTGTTCGTGGAGCAGTTCCAGCAACTGGTGAACGCCATCCCGGGTGTGGTGAAGTCGGTGGGCAAGTTCCTGAACGAGACGTTCGGATTCGACCTCTCCCAGGTGGATCTGACGGCGGTCGGTCAGGACCTTCTCTCATCGGTCCAGAACCTGACCGGTGTGGTTGCGGGTGGTCTCGTCGGGCTCGCCTCCAGCGTGTTCACCTTCTTGTTCTTCGCCACGACCGTCGCCCTGTTCTCGTTCTACATGATCGCTGAGCTCCCCACCCTGCAGCGGACGGTTCTATCCGCGATGCGGGAGGATCGGCAACGCAGGGCGCTACACATCTGGGACGTGGCCGTGGAGAAGATGGGCGGGTACATCTACTCCCGTCTCATCCTTGCGATGATCTCGGCCACCCTCACCACCCTCTTCCTCAGCATCTTGGACGTCCCCTTTGCCCTCTCCCTGGGCATCTGGGTCGGTGTCCTCAGCCAGTTCATCCCGGTGGTGGGGACCTATCTGGCCGCGATCCTCCCCGCCGTCGTCGCCCTTACGTTCAACTCTCCCGCCACCGCGTTGTGGGTCATCGTCTACTTCACCATCTATCAACAGATCGAGAACTACGTGTTCTCGCCGAGAATCACCAAGCGCACCATGGAGATCCACCCCGCGGTCTCCGTGGCGGCGATCATCATCGGAGGGACCCTCATGGGGGGAATCGGCGTCGTTCTCGCCCTGCCGGTGACCGGCATCATCCAGGCCATAATCTCGGAGTCGAGGAACACTTACGAGGTGATTCTCGATGACTCAGGGGAACTCCACCCCACCTGACCCATGGTGTGGACACGCATTCGGTCGGTCCCGCATCCAGTAGACCCGAGAGGAGGCGGGCTTCGCTGGACGGCCATCGTCACCACGGTGACGCTGGTTCTGGCGGCCTGCACCTCGGACGCCTCGAACGAGACGACCACATCCCGGGCCGATGTCGCCACCACGACGTCGGCACCCGATGACGGGGCGTCGGCCCGGATCCTCCGCGTCGGCCTGGTCGGCCCGGTAACCACCGACAACTGGTTCGCCGCCTTCGACGGCCCGGCGAGCAAGGTCCAGAACCAGGCGTACCTGGGCAACTCCAAGCTGTCGATGTTCGAGACGTCTCTGCCAGGTTTCGTTCAGGTGCCGCGGCTGGCGGCGACCGCGGAGCCGGTGCGACCATCACAAGAGGGCGACATCTGGGTGGTCGAGCAGCCGATCCGCGAAGACGTCGAGTGGTCGGACGGCACTCCCGTGACCGCCGAGGATCTCGTCCTCTACTTCGAGGTGGTCCGCGAATTCGATCTAGGCACGACTCACGCGTCACGCTTCGGCTCCGCCATCCTCAACGTGTCGGCTCCCGACCCTCACACGGTGCGAGTCGAGTTCAGCCAGCCACCCGGTCTGGCGGCTTGGGACGCCGGTGTCGCCCTGGCCCCGTTCATACCGGCCCACTACTGGCGGCCCCACGTGGAGGAGGCACGCGCCGCCGCCGAGGACGCGATGGCACAGATGACGCCTGACCAGGCCCGACAGGAGATCGTTGCCGCCTCTGTCGCCGACGACAACGAGGCCAACGACCTCACACCCGAGCAGGTGACCGGGGACGAGATCAGCGAGTACATCTCCGACGTCGGGAAGGAGCGCGGGCGTGCGGTCCTCTACGGGTTCTCTGCGATAGATGAGCCATCCATCGGCCCGGTAGTCCTGGAGGACTGGGTGCGTGGTGAGGCTGTGGTCGGCCTGCCGAACCCGTCCTACATCGACAGCGGGACCGAGGACACCCTGTATTCGGACGGGTCGTTCCGCATCGCGAACGCGGCCAGAGGTGAGGACGCGGTGTACGGGGGTGATGGGAGGGGCGAAGTCCTCGCCCATTACATCGAAGGCCCGTTCTTCTCCGAGATCCACTGGGTCGAGAGCCTGACCAGGCAGGAGGCATACCAGAAGCTCGCCGCGGGGGATGTCGACTACGTGTTCGACCCGGAGGGCATCACCCGCGGGCTGCGCCGGCAGCTGGCCACCAACCCTGAGATGCAATTCACCGTGAGCCAGGCAGACGGCTTCCGCTACCTGGCTTTCAATCTGCGCAAGGCACCGATGTCGGACGTCGTCTTCCGCACTGCCGTGGCCACCGTGATCGACAAGGAGATGGTGGCGGACACCGTTCTCGGCGGGGCGGTCTTCCCCGCCTACACCCTGATCCACCCGGGTCTGACGCCCGACTACAACCCCGACGTCACTCGTGCCGGGTGGTCTGGCGGTGAGCCGATGAATGAGGACGAACGCTTCAAGACCGCCATCCAGATGCTCAAAGACGCCGGTTACACGTGGGTGCGGGAGCCGACGGTCGAATATGCCGAGGACGGGGATTTCCGCATCGTGACCGCGGGTCAGGGCATGACGATGCCCAACGGGGTGCGTGTCCCCGAGTTGTCCCTGCTGGCGCCCGGGCCCTCATACGACCCCTTCCGCGCCACCTACGCGGTGTGGATCGCCAATTGGATGAAGGTCCTCGGCATACCCGTTGTGAACGTCCCCACCGACTTCGACGCCATCGTCGACACGGCCTTCCCACCGCAGACACCGGACTCTGCCCTCGCCTGGGACATGTACATCCTCGGTTGGGGGGCTCCTGACGTGGCGCTGCCCGGTGGCTCCCTCCGGGCTTTCTTCCATTCCGACCAGGACTCGGTCCTGCGCGGCGGGTTCAACACACCCGGTTACAGCAGCGAGGAGTTCGACGGGGTCGCCAACGCGTTCGACGCCGCTGCCTCACTCGGCGAGGCCGCCCAGTTGACCAAGCAGATGGAGGGCATACTGGCCCGGGACCTCCCCTATGTCGTGCTCTTCCGGACCCCTGTGACCGAAGCGCACTACGCCCGCATGCAATTCCCGGTCGAATCGATCATGGGTGGTCACGCCGGCTTCCCCAAGGGATGGCCCAACGCCGTCGTAGTCGGCGAGTGATCCATGTTCCGGCCGTTGCGGGCCTATCGCCCCGACGGCGCAAATACTTGCCATTTGGGGCTGGTGGTCGTTTCATCGCGGCAATGGGCCGGATCCGCCGAATCGTCTTTCCATTGCTAGGGGCTCTCCTCGTCTCGTGCTCGGCCTCGGCGGTGAGCACCGGGCTGCCCCGGCCGGAGGTCTCGACCCTGACACCCACGACGGTCCCACCGACCACGACGACGACGCTCGACCCGGCCGCCGTGATGTCGACCGAGTGCCCGACTTCCTTCTGCCTCGTCTACCAGATAAGACCCGAGGCAACGTGGTCGGACGGCAGCCCGGTGACCGGAGCCGATTTCGCTCGGACTCTCGAGGTGTTCCGCGAGCAGGGCGCCGGTACCGGCTACGACGTCATCTCCTCCGTCGACATGATCGACGCCAAACGGCTCCGCGTGGTCTTCGATGCTCCCTACGCGCCCTGGCAACAGCTCTTCGGCCGTCTCATCCCGGCGACCGCCACCGACCTGGAGGTGCGCACGATGGCGAACACCGGGCCGTTCGAGATGGTGGAGTGGGTGCCGGGGGAGAGGATCGTGCTCAACCGCCATCCCGACTGGTGGCCTGGCACCGATCCGCTCTCCGGCAGCCCGACCGGCTCGATCACGAGTATCACGTTCGTCTTCATGCCCGATCCGGCCGAGATGGTCTCCGCTCTCGAGGACGGCACCGTCGACATGATCACGATTCGTCCCGACCCGGCCACCATGGAGGAGGTCGCCGGTATCGACAACGTGGACTACCGGCTGTCCCCCGGGCCGTTCTGGGAGCACATCGACTTCCACAACGAAGACACCCTGCTGCGCGAGCATTGGCTTCGTCAGGCGATCGCGCTGGCCATCGACCGGGAGAAGCTCCTCGACCAGACGGTGAGGCTGATCGATCCGGGCGCTTCTGGCCTGGACAACACGATGTGGATGTCGGGAACCGAGTGGTACGAGCCCCATTTCGAGTCGCAGTACGACCCCGCGGCGTCCGAGCGCCTCCTCACCGAGAACTCCTGCTCCCGGGGCCAGGACGGGATCTACGAGTGCGCCGGGAGGAAACTCTCCTTCGTCTGGGCCTCGACCAACGACGACCCGGCGAGACAGGCCATTCTCGACTCGGTGCGTGAGGATCTGGAAGCGGTGGGGATCGAGTTGGTCTCGGAGTTGAGGACACCGTCCGCGTTCGTCAATCGCGATTTCTTGTTCGGTGGCCCCAACGTGTGGCAGCTCATCAACTTCTCGTGGAGGGCCCCGATCGACCCGTCCGACGCGGAAGAGCGCTTTCTGTGCGACGACAACGATCTCAACGTCAACCGCTATTGCTCGGCAGACGTGGAACGGCTGGTCCGCTCTGCGGAAGGGATCGTGGATCCAGAACAGCGGGCCGTGGTGCTCAACCAGGCCGACGAGGCCTATCTCGCCGGCGTGCCCTTGATCCCGCTCTATCAGAAGCCGACTCTTCTGGCGTGGCGGTCGGGGATAGCAGGGCCGGCGCCCAACTACTCGGCCTCCACCGACCTCTGGAACGTCGGGTCCTGGACGGGGGCGGAGTCGATGGTCGTCGCCCTCCCGGGAGAGCCAGACGCCCTCGACCCACTCTCTTTCTCCGACGACAACGCAAACGTCATCATGTCCGCCCTCTTGTACGGTGCGTTCGGGATGAACGACTCCCTCCAGAACGTTCCCGCGCTCATCGATTCGGTCACGGTGTTGGGGGGCTGATGCCAGGGCCACTGGAAGGAGTCGTGATAACGGAGCTGGCCGGGTTGGGGCCTGCCCCGTTCGCCGGCATGGTCCTGGCCGACCTAGGTGCCCGCGTGCTCCGGATCGATAGGCCGCCCGGATCGGCGGGTCTCTTCCCCCACTCACCAAAC
>Ga0307417_10000623_pt1 | contig 14355 bp, 11 predicted proteins | sample SalMarWE160210MG_2_FD_202514 | JGI IMG/M metagenome (GOLD analysis project Ga0307417, IMG submission 202514) | Salt marsh sediment microbial communities from the Plum Island Ecosystem LTER, Massachusetts, United States - WE1602-10 | ecosystem: Environmental > Aquatic > Marine > Intertidal zone...
AGCTGGCGGGCGAGATTGGCGATGGCGTGGTCCTGAACTACTGCGTTCCCCCTGCGTACAATGACGCCTGCCTGGAGCAGCTTGAGGTGGGGGCAGCCAAGGCGGGAAGAACCCTGGAAAGCTTCGATCGGCCGCAGCTGGTAGTAGCGTCGGTGGATAACGACCGCGCCAAGGCGCTTGACACGAGCCGCGAACTGCTCACCCAGTACTTGGCCCAGCAGCCCCATATCGCCAAGGCCAGCGGCGTATCCCAGGATGTGGTCGACAGTATCCAGGCGGTTCTCGGCTGGCCCGCAACCCACGCGCAGATCCAGCAAGCCAAGCACTTCGTTCCAGACGACCTGGTCGAGCGGATCACGGCCTCAGGCACGCCAGAGGACGCCCGGCGCAAAGTACAAGAATACATCGATCACGGCTGCACTTGCCCGATCCTGTATCCCGTGGGCGGGAGCGTGGAGCTCCTGATCGACACCTTCAGTCCGTCCGTTTAACCGGGGTGGCATGCGTCCATCGCCACCCTCTTCGACCATTCGAGGGTGAATGATGGCTAAACAACTTGAGCCGCACGGCGACCATGGCAGGCCAGTCAAACAGCCCAATTCGCGCAGCTGCTTCGCCTGCGGCCTTGAGAACCCGTTCGGCTTGGGTTTAACGTTCTACGAACTGGGCCCCGACCGTCTCGAATCCCACTACACAGTTTCCGAGCACTTCGAGGGGTACCCCGGCGTGGTACACGGCGGCATTGTGGCGTCCATGTTGGATGAAATGGTCAGCCGAGCGGCAATGATCGGCCAAGCCAACCGCTTCATGATGACGGCCAAGTTGGAGATTCGCTACCGCAAGCCGGTTCCAACCGGAGCGGCATTGCATCTTCAGGCCCAACTCACGCGGCTGGTTGAGCGGATGGCCACAGCCACCGCCCAAATCCGTCTTCCGGATGGTACGGTAGCCGCTGAGGCGGAAGCCGTGCTGGTGCCGATGCCGGGAGACCGCAAGGACGGTGCCCTGCTCGACTCCTTGGGGTGGAGGTTGTATCCTGATAATTCGACGCAGGGACGGGAAGGCTGAGCCACACCGGGGCTGCCCATCCGATGGGCAAGCGGGCCTGGCGCGGCGGAGTACACCATGAACAAGACATACGTCGTTGGTCATGTCAATCCCGACACAGATGCGATTGCGTCCGCTGTCGGATATGCCTGGCTCCTGAACGCCAAGAATGGGGACCAGGTGCTCGCGGCGCGCGCAGGCAATATCAACCTCCAGACGGCCTGGGCCCTCGAGCGCCTCGGCCTCGATGCCCCCGAGCTTCTGGCCGATGCCTCCCCCCGATTCGGTGATGTTGCCCGTCGATTAGATAGTGTGCTCCCTAGCCAGCCCTTGAGGGAGGCCTGGGCCATCGCCGGCAGGACCGGTTTTGCCGCCCCGGTGGTCGACTCGGATGGCATGCCCTACGGATTGATCACCGCCTTCAGCCTGTTTCGCCATCTGAGTCGGTTGGTCGGAGACCAACCCAACCAGCCTCAACAAAAGCTGGCGGAGATCTTCAACCAACCGAGCGATGCCGCCGCAGACAAGGGCGTTCCCAAATTTCACGCCAACTGGAGGATCAGGGATCTCCTCCCCCGCATTCTGCGCGAAGAGCGCAATGAATTCTGGGTGATCGATGACGGCGGAGCCTACCAGGGGGTCTGCCGTCAGCGGGATTTGCTCAACCCCCCGCGCATACGGCTCATTCTGGTGGATCACAATGAAGCCAAACAATCGGTGCGGTCACTGAATGAGGCTGAGTTGATCGAGGTGGTCGATCATCACCGCCTGGACAATCCGGCGACAAGGGCGCCGATTCGATTCTGGGTGGAGCCGGTGGGCAGCACCAGCACGCTGATCACCGAGCGCATTCAGCAGTCCGGTCTGAGCGCCCCGCCGGCCCAGGCCGGGCTGTTGTTGGCGGGCATGCTCTCCGACACGCTGATCCTCGCTTCGCCGACAACCACCGATCGCGATCGCCGGGCCGCTGACGTGCTGGCGCGTTGGGCTCTTGTCGGCGGCGGACCGCTGGCCGGAGAGACGATCGACACCTTTGGCCGCCAAGTGCTGCAGGCGGGGGCTGGCCTCGTGTCGCGCGATCCAGATTCGGTCGTCAATGGGGATCTCAAGATCTACGAAGAGGGCCGCCAGAAATTCGCCATTGCTCAGGTGGAGGTCACCGATCATCTGGAGCTGGCTGATCATCTCGATGGCCTTAAGAGTGCCTTGGAAAACCTCAAGAAGGAACAAGGCCTGGATTTCACGATGCTCATGATCACAGACGTGGTTGGAGGCTCGAGCCGGATAGTGCTGCAATCTGCGCCGCCGGCGCTGGATGAGCTGCCCTTTCCCCATCTGGCGGACGGCACATTGGACGCCCGAGGGGTCGTCTCCCGCAAGAAGCAGCTCCTGCCAACGGTTTTGGCGCTGCTGGAGGGGTAGATGAGCATCTATTCACGCCTGGCGGCGCTGGAGGCAGAAGGCAAACGGGCCGTGCTGGTGACCGTGGTCGCGGCGCGGGGCTCTGTGCCACGGCATGAGGGCAGCAAGATGCTCGTCCTGCCGGACGGGTCAATCGAGGGCACCATTGGCGGCGGAGAGATGGAGAATCGCGTTATCACGGAGGCGCTAGAAGCCCTGGATGCCGGCCAGCTGCGCGTCAAGGACTACGTCTTTCAAGATCCATCCCAAGGTGATGTCGGGGTCTGCGGAGGAGAAATTCAAGTGGTGATCGAACCGCTCAAACCCAAGCCAAGGCTGCTTGTGATTGGCGCAGGCCATGTCGGCAATGCGTCCGCCTACCTGGGGAAATGGTTGGGCTTTGAAGTGACGCTCGTGGATGATCGACCGAGCTTCACCGAACCCAACACTGTGCCAGACGTGGACCGCGTGTTGACCTGCCCGATGAAGGACATCACCGATCAGGTCGATGTCCATTCTCAAACGTACGTCTTGCTCACGACCCGGAGCGTCGACTTGGACGTGGTGGGCCTGCCCCGGCTGCTGGCCACACCAGCGCCATACATCGGGGTCATTGGGTCAAGGCGTCGCTGGGAAACCACAGTGGAGCAGCTCAGGCAGGCGGGAATCTCCGAAGATCAGATTTCGCGTATCACCTCGCCGATGGGTTTAGAATTGAACGCTGAGACACCTGAAGAGATTGCCGTCAGCGTGCTTGGGCAGGTGATCATGCTGCGTCGAGGAGGATCGGGGGAGTCCATGGCGCACACACCCGTTCAGCGCCGCAGCAAGGGAGCCAAGTCGGAATGAGTCTGTGGGACCGCTACCTCACCCCAACCAGCCTGGATCAGGCGATCCTGGCCCTTCACGACAACCAAGGTACCGCCCGGATTGTGGCCGGAGCGACGGATCTGATCCTCGAACTCGAACGTGGTCAGCGCCCTGATGTGACAACGCTCATCGATATCAGCCGCATCCCGGGGTTGGACCACATCCAATTGGACGACGACGGGATGGTCCACCTGGGTCCGCTTGTGACGCACAACCACTGCGCCACGGCTTCTCTGATCGTGGAACGGGCGTACACCCTGGCGCGGGCATGCTGGGAAGTGGGTGCGCCCCAAATCCGCAACCGGGGCACCGTGGCCGGAAATTTGATCACAGCTTCACCGGCCAATGACTCGATCACGCCTTTGATGGCGCTCGAGGCGAAGGTGCTCTTGCGGTCTAAAGCAACCGAACGGCTTGTCTCGCTGGCTGAGTTCTATCAGGGTGTTCGCAAGACGGTGATGCGGCCGGATGAGATGTTGGTGGACATTTTGTTCGGTCTGCCGGCGGCCAACACTCGAAGCACTTTCCTCAAGCTCGGTCTGCGCAAGGCGCAGGCCATCTCGATCGTCAACACTGCCGTGGTTCTTGAGATGGAGGGGGACGTCGTTCGCCGGGCAAGTATCACGCTGGGCTCGGTGGCCCCGACCATCGTCCATGCTAAGTCAGCCGAGGATGTGCTCGAAGGGGCGGCACTGACGCCTGAAAACATCGACCGCGCTGCCGCGGCGGCACTCGACGCCGCGCATCCCATTGACGACGTCCGCAGCGGCCGAGCTTACCGATCCGAAATGGTCCGGACCATCGTCCGGCGCGCGCTGCGAACTTTGGCGGCTGGAAAGGAACGCCAGGATTATCCGGATCACCCTGTCGCTCTGTGGGGTCCCGCTGAGTACCACTGGGTCCGCCCGCTGGAAGCACCCGGGACCCATGACTCCCGACAGCCGATTCGCACGACCATCAATGGCAGGGTGCACACATTCACGTCGGGTCAGGGGAAGACGCTTTTACGCCTGCTGCGCGAAGAGGGGGAACTGATAGGCACCAAAGAGGGCTGTGCCGAGGGCGAGTGTGGCGCGTGCACGGTCTTCCTCGACGGGATGGCAGTCATGGCCTGCATGGTGCCGGCACCACGCGCCGACGGCGCAGAAATCGTTACGATTGAAGGGCTGGCGGACGGCGATTGGCTCCACCCCATCCAGCAGGCGTTCGTCGACCAGGGCGCCGTACAGTGCGGCTACTGTACTCCGGGTTTCCTGATGTCAGGGGCCAAGCTCCTGGAAGAGGTCGACCACCCGACGCGTTGGGATATTCAGCAGTCGATCACGGGGAATCTTTGCCGCTGCACCGGCTACTATAAGATTATCGACGCCGTCGAACAGGCGGCGAGGGAAGCAGACCGATCGTTCCGCGCGGCGGCTGATTAGTCCGAGGCGATTCAGCCCTCCGCCCTGGGCCGGAGTGACGCCCGAAGGGAAAGCTCATGGGACGCGAAACATATCGCTACCGACAGCTTGACAAAGAGCGCGAACAACGACAGCGGATGAATCCCATCTGGCGCGGCGTTGGATGCCTCATGATGGTGGCATTTGCCGTGGCAGGTTACGCCTTTTCGGGATGGTTCTTGGCGGCGAATGCGGCGAATGGCTGGGTCTACATCCCGCCGCAAGCGGTGCAGCCTGCCTTCATGCCATCCTGGCTGCCGTATGGTCTGACACCGCGACTTGTCATCGGCATTCTCTTTCTCTTGCTGGGGTTCGGCCTGGTGAGTTTCGTGTATGCCATCTTGTTTCCCATCAAGCCGGGTGAGGCCGACGCTCCGACTCCGAAGCGGCGCAAGCAGAAGCGCGGGGTTTATCGGAGCAGAGGGCGCTAGGACGACATGGATCGGACGGTTCCACGGACGGGTTCCGAAGAAATCGAACTCTACATACGGACCTACTATTCTTTGCTGCGCTCGACAGCCGATGTCGAGATCCGCACACTGGAAGAGGTCCACGCAAGCATGGGCTCGGCGCTGCATCCGGACGCGCGAGCCATATTGCCAGATTTCTCTGCGTTCATCTACAGCTCGCTTCGCCTCCCGTTCTGCATGGCGCAGGTGAACAGGGTTATCTTGGGCCAGAGTCAGGACGTGTTCAGGCTAAAGGGCGTAGGGGATGTCGAGTCCTGGGCCCTGGCGACAGCTCGAGCCCGGCGTCGTTTGAGCTATTTCAACGGCCAGGATACCCTGGCCTGTTATATCGCCAGCCGCTCGGATATCGACGACATTGTTCCCCTGTTGACTTCATTCCAGATCGAGTGGAACAAGCTCCACCGTCTGATGGCCGGTGGGCAAGTGCGCAACTATCTGGCCCAGGCCGGGGATGACGATGATGACCTGGCGGTCTTCGCCCAAGGGCTGGGAGTCGATGCCGACGAGTTGGGCCGTCTGAGAAGGGTGTGGGGTGACTCATTCTGGCCGCTCATGCGGGCCATTGCCGAGGAAGGCAAGCGCCTGAAAATCCGCCTGCTCTCAAGTTCCCTGAACGAATATCGGAGAGCCACTCAGCTGTGGTGGGAGCGGGTGGAGGAGTTGGAGCCAAGCCTGCTCAACCGGCCAGTGTACTTCGTCTCCAGCAACACCCACAGCCTGGCGAACCTGCTCTCCGGCTTTGCCCTGCGGCATGAAGAAGAATTGATTCGCTTTGTGGACGACACGGGACACCCCGACTTGCAGGCGGAATGGCAGGATATCGAAGCCGAGCAGGTTCGGTCCAGCCGCGAAAACTTTCTCTACTACGCGCTCAAGCGCTACATTGACTCGGACGACCCCTTCGGCTTGGTGGCTCGATTGGCAGAGGATGAGGCCGCGGCCGGAATCGTTCGCGTTCCCAGCGAGCACAGCTTCGATCTTGAGGCTCAGGTCTTCGATTTGTCAAAAATCCGGGCGGAATGGGTGGATCCTCGCCTGGCAGGCGAAGAACTGGAACTGCTCAAGCAGACTGATGCCCTGGTCGTGAATATCGATTACCCTCTGGGGATGGCCGCCTACCTGGTGTTGGCCTACATTGCCACCCGAGTCGGGGAGCTGCGCGGGGTATATGTTTTGGGTAAGGCGGCCACGTTGAACGCCATCGTGGGGGACGTTATGATCCCCCAGGTGGTCTATGACGAGCAGTCTCAGAACACCTACTTGTTTGAAAACTGCTTCAAGGCTTCCGATGTCGATCAGGAACTGATGTATGGCACTGTACTCGACAATCAGAAAGCCGTCAGCGTGCGGGGAACCTTCCTTCAGACACCCAGGTATATGGATGTCTTCTACAGGGAAGGCTACACCGACATCGAGATGGAGGCCGGACCCTATCTGTCGGCGATCTACGAAGTGGCTCGCCCCAAACGCTACCCCGATAACGAGATCGTGAATCTGCATGAACTTCCCTTCGAGCTGGGCATTCTGCATTACGCATCGGATACCCCGCTAAGCAAGGGGCGCAATCTTGGTGCAGGGACCCTCTCTTACTACGGGATGGATCCAACCTATGCCACCAGCCTGGCCGTTCTGAGGCGGATCGTCAGATCCGAAATCAGACGGCTTGGGGTCCCGGGCGCCTCGATGGGCGAGGCGGGAAAATCGACACATCAATGAAATGAGGTCTAACGGATGTCCGTGATCGGTCAATCTCTCCAGCGGTTGGACGCCAGGGACAAGGTGATCGGCAAGGCGCTTTACCCCGGCGACATTAACCGTCCCCACCAGGTCATGGCGAAAATCCTCTTCGCCGGCCGACCCCACGCCCGAATCACTCGGCTGGACACAACCAAGGCGGAGGCCATGCCCGGCGTGCTGGCGATCTTCACCGCCAAGGACGTGCCCGTCAACGAGTACGGACTGATCATGCCCGACCAACCCGTGTTGTGCGGTCCGGGCTCGGCCAAGCAGGATGCTGACCATGTGCGCTTCGTTGGAGACCAGATCGCCATGGTTGTGGCGGAAACCGAAGCACTGGCCGAGGCGGCCGTGGCCAAGATCGAGGTCGAGTACGAAGATCTCCCCGTGCTAACCGATCCGCTGCGGGCCCGAGAAGACGGAGCCTATCAAATCCACCCCGATCGAGAACACAACCTATTCTGCGAATACCACATACGGCACGGCGATGTCGCCTCGGCGTTCGAAAAAGCTGATGTCATCGTCGAAGGAGAGTATCGGACGCCCGCCCAGGAACACGCGTTCCTTCAACCTGAGGCCGGGCTTGCCTACATGGATGATGACGGGCGTGTTACCGTCGAAGCGGGGGGCCAGTGGACGCATGAAGACCGTGAGCAAATTGCGCATGCGTTGGGCCTTCCCGAAGACCAGGTCAGGGTCATCTACCCTGCCATCGGAGGGGCCTTCGGCGGCCGAGAAGACATGTCAATCCAGATTGTGCTTGCGTTGGCAGCCTGGCGGCTTCACCAGCGCGGTATCCAGCGCCCGGTGAAGATGATCTGGTCTCGAGAAGAGTCCATCCTCGGCCACCACAAGCGCCACCCGTTTGTGATTCGGGCGAAGTGGGGGGCTGCCAAGGACGGCAAGATCCTGGCGGCCGAAATGGAAGTCGTCCAGGACGGTGGCGCCTACGCCTACACCTCGACCAAGGTGTTGGGCAACGCCACGCTGATGTGCAGCGGCCCCTACGAGATCCCCAATGTCTCGGTCGATGCCTACAGCGTTTACACCAACAACATCCCTGGCGGCGCTTTTCGCGGTTTTGGGGCGCCCCAAGGAATCTTCGCCGCCGAGACCCAGATCTCACGCTTGGCTCAAGCCCTTGGCATGGACCCGGTTGAGATTCGCATGCGCAACGCCCTGACAGAGACCTCAATCTTGCCGGTGGGCACCCGGCTACCGGGCGGAGTGTCGATGGCGACGGTGATTCAGCGCTGTGCCGAAGAGGCGGGCTGGCGTCACACAAGGAAGGGCTGGGAAGCACCGTCCGCAGAGTCGCTCGGTGAACCGTCCGAGCCACATCTCAAGCGCGGGATCGGATTTGCCTGCGGCTACAAAAACGTTGGTTTCTCGTTTGGGGCGCCGGAGAGCTGCGAGGCGCACGTCGAGCTCCGTGGCGGCAGCGAGATCGAAGAGCTTTGGTTGCGCCACGCTGGAGCAGATGTGGGGCAGGGTGCCCACACGGCCATGGCGCAAATGGCAGCCGAAGCCGCCGGGGTTACGATCGAAAGAGTGCGTCTTGATATGTCCGACACCGCCTCGTCCGGCAATTCAGGCTCTGCGTCTGCCTCGCGCATGACCTTCATGGCCGGCAACGCCGTCCAGGGGGCGGTCGAGGCGGCGCTCAAGCAGTGGGAAGCCGAGGAACGTCCGGCGATTGGGCAATTCGTCTATCATCCACCCAAGACAACCATGCTCGACCCGAAGACAGGGGAGTCGATGCCCAACTTCGCCTACGGCTATGTGGCCGAGGCGGCCACCGTGGAGGTGGACACCGAGACAGGGCAGATGCACATCTTGAATGTCGTCTGCGCCGACGACGTGGGAAAAGCCATCAATCCCGAACAGGTTGAGGGCCAGATTGAAGGCGCCGTGGTTCAGGCGGCCGGCTATGGCATCTTGGAGAACTTCGTCCAGCAAGACGGCTACGTACAATCCGCCCATTTCTCAACCTACCTGATCCCCGGCATCCTCGACATTCCTGACACAGTGAAAAGTGTCATCGTCGAGTACCCGGATCCGCGCGGCCCCTGGGGAGCGCGAGGCATGGCTGAAATGCCGTTCATCCCCTTGGCCGCAGCCCTGACGGCGGCGGTGCAGAACGCGATTGGGCTTTGGTTCCACACCTTTCCGCTGACTCCCGAGAGGGTGCTGTCCGGCATTCGACCCCTGAAAGACCGATGACCGAATCCGGCCCCCGGATATTTGTTCGTGGCGGAGGGGACCTGGCGACTGGCGTCGTCTACCGCCTGCATCAAGCTGGCTTTTCCGTGCTTGTCTCCGAAATTGAGCAGCCCCTGGCCGTACGACGTTTGGTGGCCTTGGCAGAGGCGATCTACGCCGGGGCCGTGGAAATCGAGGGCATGCGCGGCGTCCGAGCATTGGACGAGAGCGGCATCCAGGCCGCGTTTGATGCCGGAGCGGTTCCGGTGATCGCCGACCCGGAAGCGCGGTTGTTGTCAAGCGGTGATTGGACCGGCCTGGTCGATGGCCGGATGCGCAAACGTCCCCCCGAGCTTCTGCTTACGGCCGGGCCGATGGTCATCGGGCTCGGGCCTGGCTTCACTGCCGGTAAGGATTGTCACGCCGTCGTGGAAACCAATCGTGGGCACCATATGGGGCGCGTCTATTGGGAAGGCTCGGCCGAAGCCGATACGGGCATTCCCGAGTCGGTCTGGGGATACGATGTTGACCGAGTCCTGCGTGCGCCGGCGGACGGGATTCTGGCGTCGGAGGCTGTCCTCGGGGAACTGGTGCAGCGGGGGGAAACCATCGCCACCGTTGGCGGCCGACCCGTGAAGGCAGCCTTTGACGGGGTGCTGCGCGGGCTGATCCACGACGATCTTGAAGTGCGGGAAGGCATGAAGATCGGCGATCTAGACCCTCGCGGCGAACCCAGTTACTGCATCCAGATATCCGACAAATCCCTGGCCGTAGGGGGCGGTGTTCTAGAAGCCCTGCTGTCCAGGTCCGAGATTCGACGTCGGCTGGCGGTTTGAGTGCGACTCTCCAAGGCGCTGCGGGTCACCGCTGGCTCGACAACGTCTTTCACTGGTGCTGGCGGAAAGTCGAGCGCCCTGCGCACTCTGGCTGGCGAAGCCTCGGCGGAAGCTCGCGTGCTGCTGACCACGACAACCCACCTGGGGATCGAGCAGGCCGATCTGGCCGAGGCGCACATTGCGTTGCCCCCTGCGTCCGGAATGGCACGCGTCGACGCCGAATTGGCACGCCATCGGAGCCTGCTCGTGACCGGACCCCGCCTCGAGGGCGAACTCCGCTGGACCTCTCCCGGCGAGACGCAGTTGAACCAGCTTCAACAGCTCGCCCGGAAGTCCGGAGCCGTGTTGGCGATCGAAGCCGACGGATCCCGCGGTAAATCCCTCAAAGCGCCGGCGGATCACGAACCGCTTGTGCCAAATTTCACAAACACTCTTGTGCCCGTCGTGGGTGCGGCCAGCTTTGGCCGACCGCTATCTGACGATTGGGTCTATCGTCCAGAGCTGGCTGCTAAGCTCCTCGGGATCAGTTTCGGCATGGATCTCACGCCAGAACGCGTCGCCAAGCTGGTCTTGTCGCCGGTTGGCGGGCTGAAAGGGCGGCCGCCGCAGGCCGAAGGGCGTGTGCTCATCAACCAGGTCGATAATCCGGGGCGGCTGGCATTGGCCGCGAGCTGTGCCGACCTGCTGTTGCAAGCCGACGAGGTGCAAGCGGTGATCCTGGCGTCGCTGGCCAGCGCCGATCCGGTCCAGCAGGTGCTCGGCCGGATCGGCGGGGTGATCTTGGCCGCCGGCGGCTCCCAGCGCTTGGGCCGTCCGAAGCTTCTCGAGGTCTGGAAGGGCGAGCCGCTCCTGCGGTATGCCGTACGCGCTGCGTCGGCGGGCGGTCTCCGGCCGATCGTGGTGGTGTTGGGGGACCATGCCGAGGAGGCGCGCCAGGCGATCGCCGACTTGCGCGTGCGATCGGTGTTTAACCAGGATTGGCGCGCGGGCCAATCGGCATCGATGCGGCTGGGACTGAACGCGATACGAAACCATGTGGAAGCCGCCGTGTTTCTGCTGGGTGATATGCCGCTCGTCGATCCGGCGCTTATCCAGGCTCTTGTTCGGGCTCACGCTTCGAGCCTGGCGCCAATCGTCGTGCCCAATGCGGAGGGGCGGCGTGGCAATCCGGTACTCTTCGATCGCTCAACCTTCAGCGCCCTGGTTCAGGTTGAGGGGGATAAAGGCGGCCGGGCGGTGTTCGACCAGTTCGACATATTGACCATCAAAGCTGAGGCGCGGGGGTTCTTCGATCTCGACACCCAGCAGGATCTGGACTGGTTGAAGGGCCAGCCATGAGCCGGATGAAGGGCCAGCCTTCCCTCCCCGCTCATTGCTGGGCTGATAGGTGTCAGGTATACTCCGAATTCCGGCGAGAGCCGGCTCAGCGGAGGTCAACTTGGACGGAATGACCATCCTGATCGTCGACGACGAAGCCACAACGGCCGAGATGTTCAGCCTGATGCTTGAGAACGAGGGCTATCGGACGGTCGTTGTACACGGCACCGGAACGGCCATCCGGGCCATCCAGCAGCACCGCCCCACCTTGGTGTTGGTGGATGTGATGATGTCCGGGCTTTCGGGCCTCGAGCTGTGTCGGTACATCCGACGCGAACCAGATCTGAGCGATCTTCCGATCGTGATCGCCTCCGCCATGAGCCAGCCGGAAGACGTGCAGGCCGGGATGGATGCTGGAGCCAATGTCTACCTGATGAAGCCGATCTCCAAGGCTGATTTGTTGGAAGGCCTGGAGGCGGCACTCGGGCCGGGGGCGGAAGAAACGCGTTGACCCGCGGGAAATTCGAATGCTATAATCGCCGCCACCTGAAGGCTAAATCCATGAATCGAGTTTCGATGGTGCAAGACCCCGACACGAATTTGAATCCGCGGCGGCGGAAGGCAGGCATCTCCGCAAAGTAACCCCGCGGGTGATGACCCCTCCGCCGCCCGAATGCGACAACTCGGGCGGCGCCTTTTTTTGATCGGGAGGCAGCATGTATAAGACCCACAACTGCGGAGAGCTAACCGCTGAACACACCGGCGATCAGGTCGTGCTTGCCGGATGGGTTCACCGGCGTCGGGATCACGGCGGGGTGACGTTCCTGGACCTAAGAGATCGGTCCGGTTTGGTCCAGGTGGTCGCCAATCCCGACCTGTCAGCCAACGCCCATCAGCAGGCCGAGCTGGTGCGCCCGGAATGGGTAATTCAAGTGACAGGCAAGGTGCGCCGCCGGCCCGAAGGCAGCCAGAACCCCGATATGCCGACCGGAGAGATTGAGGTCGAGGCGCACGAACTGACCATTCTCAACCCCAGCAAAACACCCCCCTTTCCGGTCAACGAAGAGACCGAGGTCGACGAAAATGTGCGTCTCAGGTATCGCTACCTGGATTTGCGCCGTGAACGCCTCCAGCGCAACCTCGAACTTCGCCATCGTGTCATTAAATACATTCGCGATGCGCTAGATGAACGTGGTTTTTGGGAAATCGAGACCCCCATTCTTTTTAAGACCACGCCTGAGGGTGCGCGCGATTACCTGGTGCCATCCCGGCTCTATCCGGGTGAGTTTTACGCTCTACCGCAATCCCCCCAACAACTGAAGCAGCTGCTCATGGTGGCGGGCATGGAGAAGTACTTTCAGATCGCCCGCTGTTTCCGGGACGAAGATCAGCGGGGAGACCGGCAACCTGAGTTTACCCAGCTCGACATCGAAATGTCGTTCGTGCGGCGGGAGGATATCCTGGATCTGGTAGAGCCAATGTACACGTCGATGGTGGCTGAATTGGTTCCGCACAAACACTTGTTGGCTTCGCCGTGGCCTCGCTTGACCTACCCTGAGGCGATGCGGCGGTTCGGAAAAGACAATCCCGATCTCCGTTTTGGCATGGAGCTGATCGATCTGACCGACATGGCCGCAACGAGCGGCTTCCAGGTGTTTGAGAAGGCCGTAGCAGACGGTGGCCACGTGCGCGCAATCAATGCGCGCGGCTGCGGGGACTACAGCCGGCGCCAAATCGACGAGTTGACAGCTTACGTGGCGCCTTTCGGCGCCAGAGGTCTGGCCTACCTGGCGATCGACGACGATGGCCAGGAGCGCTCATCGTTCACGAAGTTCCTCTCGGAACAGACCCTGGAGGAGCTACGCCGCCGGGCGGGGCTTCAGCCGGGGGATCTGCTCCTGTGTGTGGCTGATCAGCCGGACGTCGTCTTCAGCTCCTTGGGGCGGCTTCGCGAACACCTGGGTGACAGCCTCGGATTGCGCGATCCGGAAGTGCTGGCGTTCTGCTGGGTGATCGACTTCCCCTTGATGACCTGGAACGAAGACGAGTCCCGATGGGATCCAAGCCAACACCAATTCACCATGCCTCTCGAGGAGGATGTCGCCCTGTTGGATTCCGACCCCGGGGCCGTGCGTGGCTCGCAGTACGACATGATCTTGAATGGCAACGAAGTGGCGGGGGGCAGCATCCGAATTCATGACCGGCAGCTCCAGGAAAAGATCTTCCCCTTGATCGGGCAAGATCTGGAGACGGCCCGTGAGCTTTTTGGCCACATGCTGGACGCCTTCGAGTATGGAGCACCACCCCACGGCGGCATTGCCTCCGGCATTGATCGTCTGGTGATGCTCTTGGCCGATGAGCCTAACATCCGCCAGGTGATCGCCTTCCCGAAGAACCAAGCGGCAAGGGACGTTATGGCCGCCGCGCCCTCGCCGGCCTCACCGGAACAGCTCGACGAGCTGCACCTCAGGGTCGACGCGCCGAGCGACCGGGCCGATTCCATTGCCAACGCGAAATGAGTCGTGGTATACATAGAGTCAGACCCTGCCGTGTTCGTGATGCGGCATATCGTTTTGAGCCAACAGTAAATAAGAGGGAACCGATCTTCGGTGTGTGACGCGATAGGCTGCGGCCAAGGCGAAACGCACGAGTAGGTCCCCACCTGCAATAGCAGGTTCAAAACCTGGCGGCACACGGCATGGCGGGGGTTTTCTGAAAGGCGCCGAGAGAGAATTTTTGACCTCGTTTGAGGGATGCGGAGAGGCTCGCATCCCTCTTTTTGATCCGCGACGGTCCTCGGAGGGTCGTCGTCTTGCGCTGGCTTTTAATCTCAGGTAGACTTCCCGTACTAGGTTGTCTTAAAAGAGGCTGAAGTCCATCCCAATGTCCACAGAACGCGAAAAAGCCCTTGACGCGGCGGTTGATCGCATCAAGAAACAATATGGCGACGGGGCGGTGATGCGGTTGGGGGAATCGGCGCACCAGGCGGTGGCGGCGATTCCGACGGGATCGCTGGCGCTGGATCTGGCGCTG
>Ga0307417_10000625_pt1 | contig 14341 bp, 16 predicted proteins | sample SalMarWE160210MG_2_FD_202514 | JGI IMG/M metagenome (GOLD analysis project Ga0307417, IMG submission 202514) | Salt marsh sediment microbial communities from the Plum Island Ecosystem LTER, Massachusetts, United States - WE1602-10 | ecosystem: Environmental > Aquatic > Marine > Intertidal zone...
GCTGTTTCTCGGGTTCGTCGGCTGGGATGCGCTCGGCGTGGGGTTCTGCGTCGGGATCCTGCTCGGCGGCGTGGCCTCGCTTCTATTGCTGGTTTTCACCAAACGGGGCCGCCGCGCCAAGTTCGCCTACGGGCCGTATATGGTCATGGGGGCCTGGATCGGCCTGTTCTGGGGACCACAGATAGCCAACTGGTATCTGGGCGGCTGAGCCTAGGTCGCAACAGTGTGTCTGGACATGGCCGATCGCACGTCGGTCGAGGCGCCTACTATTCCTTCCCATGTTGCGTTTCCTGACAGCAGGCGAATCCCACGGTCCCGGCTTGGTGACGGTCGTCGAAGGTCTCCCCGCCGGATTAGCGGTGACCGCAGAAGGCATCGCGGCCGAGCTGGCGCGCCGGCGGCTCGGCTACGGTCGGGGTCGTCGCATGACGCTCGAGAAGGACGAGCTCGAGATCATGGGCGGTGTGCGGTTCGGAAAGACGCTGGGCAGCCCGGTCGCAGTGATCGTGCGCAACACGGAATGGCCGAAGTGGCAGGAAGAGATGTCGCCCGGGCAGGGGGTGAGCCGGCGTCCCCTCGAGACCCCTCGGCCCGGGCACGCCGATCTCGCCGGGATGGTCAAGTACGACACCCGTGATGCCAGGGACATCCTGGAGCGGGCCTCGGCACGGGAAACCGCCGCCAGGACGGTCGTGGGCTACCTGGCGAAGCAGCTAATCGGCACCATCGGCGTCGGGATCGTGAGCCACGTGGTTGCCATAGGGACAGTCGCTTCACCCGACGGCGCCGTCCGCCCTCAGCCATCGGACCTCGATGCCATCGATGAATCGCCTGTGCGGTGCTTCGACGCCGCCACGGCGGAGGCGATGGCGGCCGCCATCGAGAGCGCCAAGGATGACAGGAACACGCTCGGTGGGGTGTTCGAGGTGCTGGCCTATGGGCTGCCGATCGGGCTCGGCTCACACGTGCATTGGGACCGCCGTCTCGACACGGCACTGGCAGCCGCGTTGATGTCGATCCAGGCCATCAAGGGCGTCGAGGTCGGCGATGCGTATGAGGTTGCCCGTACTCCCGGCAGCTCTGCGCATGACGAGATCTTCCACAGCGAGGAGGGATTCTTCCGCAGCACAAACCGGGCTGGTGGCCTCGAAGGTGGGATGACGATTGGAGACGTGCTCCGGGTTCGGGCGGCGATGAAGCCGATCTCGACGGTGATGCGGCCGCTCGACACCGTCAATGTGGTGACGAAGGAGGCGGACAAGGCGTTCCGGGAGAGGAGCGATGTGTGCGCTGTGCCGGCTGCGGCGGTTGTCGGCGAGCAGATGGTGGCGTTCACGTTGGCCAACGAAGTGACCCGCAAGTTCGGCGGGGACACGGTCGCGGAGCTCGTCGGTTCGGTGGCTGCCTATCGTAAACACATCGCGGAGTTCTGAGTGATCCCCACCCACGCACTCACCGACGAAGCAGGTCGTGCATGTGAGATCTACGTTGGGCGCGCCATCGCGGGGTGCGATTCGCTGCTGCTCGACGGTGTCTCCCGGGTCGCCGTGCTCACCCAGCCGGCGGTGTCCCGGCTGGCCGCCACGATCGCCGACGAGGCCGACAGTCGCGGCGTCGCTGCGTCCGTCAAGGTACTGCCCGATAGGGAGGACGCAAAGAGCCTGCGAACGGTGGAGACTGTCTACGAGTGGCTCAACACGCTCGGTTTCACGAGAAGCGACATGATTATCGCCGTCGGGGGCGGTGCGACCACTGATCTCGCCGGCTTCACTGCGGCCACCTACCTGCGTGGCATCGAGGTCACGTACCTGCCGACAACGCTGCTCGGTGCCGTGGATGCGGCCATCGGCGGCAAGACCGGGGTGAACGTCGGAGGCAAGAACCTGGCGGGAGTGTTCCGGCATCCCGCCCGGGTGGTGGTGGACCTCGATGTGCTCGGCCTGCTTCCCGACGAGCTCCTCCGCGAAGGTGCGGCCGAGACGGTCAAGGCCGGGTTCATTGCCGATCGTGCCATTCTCGGGGAATACGAGGCGAACGGTCTAGCCGCGTCGCTCGATGTTGTCGTCCCTGCGGCAATCAGGGTGAAGGTCGAGACGGTGACCAATGACTTCCGCGAGACGGGCCAACGGGCAGTTCTGAACTACGGGCACACCATCGGCCACGCGGTCGAGCTCGTCGCGGGCATCAGTCACGGCCATGCGGTAGCGATCGGCATGGTCGCCGCGGGCCGGGTGTCGGCACTCATGACCGGCTTTGCCCATGAGGACCGCCAGCGTCAGATCATCGCCCATATCGGGTTGCCGACGGCTTCGCCTCCGGTGGACCCGGCCGCGATCATGGCGTTGGTAGGCCGCGACAAGAAGCGGGACGCTTCGGGGGTCAGGATGGTGGTTCTGGAGGACTTCGGCAGGCCCGACGTCGTGCCCGTCGACGACGAGTTACTCGAGCATGCCCTGGCTGCCATCGGCCTGGGTGGCTGATTCGGCTGATGAGTCGGGTCGTGTTTCGGGTCGTGATTCGGGTCGTGTTTCGGGTGGTGTATCGTCGCGACATTCAATTGTTGGAGACGATTTGTACAACGAGCGCATAGCAAGGCTTCGCGATGCAATCGAGCATCCGCTGCTTGTCACATTCCTGCCCAACATCCGCTACCTGACCGGATTCACGGGGTCCAGTGCCTACGTTCTGGTGACACCCGATCGCTTCGTATTCGTCACAGACGGTCGGTACGCCGAGTTGGGTGCCCGGCTCATGAAGGACGTCGCAGGGGGAGAGCTCGTGGAATACCGCTCGGGGCTCAACGACGTGTTGGTGGAGCAATTCGCCGGTGAGAAGCACGTGGGCCTCGAGGCGAGCAGCGTCACCTGGGCATTTGTCCATGGTCTCAAGAGCAAGACGGATTCGGTTCTCGACACGACTCACGGGGTTGTCGAGACGCTGCGCATGGTCAAGGACGACGCCGAAATCGCCGCTCTCGGTGCGGCCGCGGCGGCAGGGGATTCGGCATTCCGGACCGTCCGCGATCTCGCGCCCGCGGCCCGGAGCGAAGGCGACCTGGCCTGGAGTCTGATCAACGCGATGCGCGACGCAGGTGCCGCGCAGGCCGGCTGGCCGCCCATCGTGGCGGCGGGGCCCCACGCAGCCCTGCCGCACCATCTCTCCGAGCAGGAACCCGTCGGAGATGGGCTGCTGCTGCTGGACTACGGGTGCATCGTGGATGGCTACCAGAGCGACATGTCGCGGACGATCTGGCTCGACGGGGAGCCAGACGACGAGATCGTCCGCATACACCAAGCGGTACTCGAGTCGCAGGAAGCCGGGATAGAGGCGGTGCGGCCGGGTGTCACCGGGCACGAGGTGGATGAGGCATGTCGTGTGGTGCTGCGCAAGTACGGCTACGAGGAGCAGTTCGTCCACAGCACCGGTCACGGCGTAGGTCTCGAGATCCACGAGGGCCCGCGGCTCGCCCGCAACTCGGAGGACGTTCTCGAACGCGGCCATGTTGTCACGGTCGAGCCGGGCGTGTACGTTCCTGGGTTCGGGGGTGTCCGGATCGAGGACATGGTGGTTGTTCGAGACGACGGCCACGAAGTATTGACGAAGTCGGAAAAGGGCCTTGACGCATGATCTCAACCAACGACGTTCGAGCCGGTATGGCGCTCAATCTCGATGATGGGCTGTTCCAGGTAGTGGAGTACCAGCACACCAAGCCGGGGAAGGGCAAGGCGTTCGTCAAGATGAAGCTCAAGAACCTCGACACCGGCAGTCTGGTGGAACGGACGTTCCGGGCGGGCGAGAACGTCCAGGACGCCAAGATCGATCGCCGCGACTTCCAATACCTCTACCGCGACGACATGGGCTTCCACTTCATGGACGCCGAGACCTACGAGCAGATGGCGGTTCCCGAGGAGCTGATTGCCGACGCCGCCAACTATCTCAGCGAGGGAATGACCGCACAGCTCCACGTCTTCGAGGGCAACCCGATCGGTATCGAGCTTCAGGCCTCCGTGGAGCTCGAGGTCACTTATGCCGAGCCGGGAGTCAAGGGTGACCGGGTCTCAGGTGCCACCAAGCCTGTGACGCTGGCGACCGGTTTCGTGGTCCAGGTTCCCCTCTTTGTCAATGTGGGCGACGTCATCAAGGTCGATACCCGCACCGGCGAATACATCACCCGTATCTCGTGACCAGGCAGCCGGCTCGGGATCAAGCGCTGCTGGCTCTCTATGCGGCCGATATGACCGGCACCGAGCCGGATCTGACCGATCTCTCGGCGCGCGCCCGGCGCTATGTCGAAGGCACCAGGCGGGAGCGCAACGCGCTGGACGAGGCGATTTCGGCTGTCGCCACCGGGTGGCGGTTGGAGCGAATGCCGGCCGTCGATCGGAACATCATCCGGCTTGCCCTCTTCGAGCTGCGCTCCGGTCAGACGCCTATCGGTGTCGCCATAAACGAGGCGGTGAACCTCGCAAAGCATTACTCGACCGAGCGGAGCGGTGCCTTTGTCAACGGGGTGCTCGCCAGGCTGGCCGCCGCGGGGGAGACTGCAGGCCCCGAAGAATAGGGGCCCGGCCCGGATGCTGCTAGGGTCACCGCTCGGTGCCACCGCGCTGGCGGCACCGAGTATTACCAACCTTTAAGTCCGGTCCGGTGAGGCCGGGAAGGAAGGAGAACACGATGTATCGAGCATCGGCCGCGCCCGAGTCGGGCGTGGCTTTCGTTTATTCGCCCGGGTGGTCACGATGCGTCTCGTGATGTCCGGCGAGGACATGTCCCGGGTGTTGCGCCGGATCGCCCATGAGATCATCGAGAAGAACCGCGGCGTTTCGAACCTGGTCGTGGTCGGTATCCGCACCAGGGGCGGGCCGCTGGCCGAACGGCTGGCGGCGCTGTTGGAAGAGATCGAAGCGACCAAGGTACCCAGCGGGATCGTCGACATAGGCATGTACCGCGACGACATCGACACGCGTCCCCACATAGAGCTCGGTCCCACCGAGGTCCCGGGCGATCTCGACGGCAGCACGGTGGTCCTCGTTGACGACGTGCTCTTCACCGGCAGGACTATTCGCGCCGCCCTCGACGCCCTCGCCGATATGGGTCGAGCCGCCGTCGTGCAGCTGGCCGTGATCGTCGACCGGGGCCACCGGGAGTTGCCCATCCGCGCCGACTTCGTCGGGAAGAACCTCCCGACGTCACACAACGAGCACGTCACAGTGTTGGTGGCCGAAATCGACGGTGAAGACGGGGTGTGGATCGAGGGGTCCGATGACGAGGGGAGTGACAGATGAAACACATGCTGACCATGGAGGGGGTTGACCGGCCAACACTCGACAGTTTGCTCAACGACGCCGACGAGTTCTTCGAGGTGATGCATCGCCCGATTCCCAAGGTTCCGGCGCTGCGCGGCAAGACGGTGGCCACGATGTTCTTCGAGCCCTCGACTCGCACCAAGCTTTCATTTGAGCGAGCCGCCAAGGCATTGTCCGCCGACATCCTCTCGTTTTCCCCCGGCACATCGTCCTTGAAGAAGGGGGAGAGTCTCAAAGACACGGTTCTGACGGTCAAGGCCATGGGTGCCGACTTGATGGTGGTTCGACATTCCTCGACCGGGGCGGCGTGGCGGGTGGCCGAGTGGACCGGTCTTCCGGTCGTCAACGGCGGCGACGGTTGCCACCAGCACCCCACCCAGGCACTGCTCGATTCGTTGACGCTGCGCCAGCATTTCGGCAGTCTGGAGGGTCTGCGTATTGCCATCGTCGGGGACATCCGGCATTCCCGTGTGGCGCGCTCGGATGTGTGGGCCTTCTCGACGCTTGGTGCCGGCGTGACGCTGATCGCCCCTCCCACACTACTTCCACCCGACATGACCGGGTGGCCGGCCGCGGCACGGACCGATTTCGACGAGGTGCTCGACGAATTCGATGCGATCTACTTGCTGCGGGTCCAGGCCGAGCGCGGGGGCGCCTCCGTGTTCCCGTCGGTCGCGGAGTACCGGGAGCGTTTCGGGATGACCGATGCCCGGTTCAACCGGCTGAAGCCCGACACCATCGTCCTGCACCCGGGTCCGATGATCCGGGGTATCGAAATCGACAGCGGCCCCGCCGACGATCCGCGCTGCAAGGTGTTGAGTCAGGTGACAAACGGCGTCGCGGTCCGCATGGCCGTGTTGTTCCAGCTGCTCGGAGGGACAAGAGAGCATGAGTGAGATCACGTTTCAGAACGCTTTGATAGTCACAGGTGCGGACGAGGCCCCGCGGGTGGGTGACGTGGTTGTTGCCGACGGGCATATCGTTGCCGTCGGCGAGAACCTGGACGTGCGCGGGGACGTCGTCGATTGCTCCGGTAGCTGGCTCGGCCCGGGTTTCGTTGACGTCCACACCCACCTGCGTGAACCCGGCCAGGAGTGGAAGGAGGATATCGCCACCGGGTCGCGGGCAGCCGCCAAGGGCGGCTACACGGCAGTCGTGGCCATGCCCAACACCGATCCTGCGATCGACGCCGGCCATCTCGCCAGGTTCGTCGCAGACCGCGGCCGTCAGGTTGGTCTTGTTGAGGTGGTTCCCGCCGGTTGCATCACGGCCGGACGGCGAGGCGAGAAGCTCGCCCATCTCGATGAGTTGTGCGGCGCCGGGGTGCGGATCTTCACCGACGACGGGGATACCGTTGCCGACGCCGGTCTGCTGAGGAGGGCGATGGACTACCTGGCGGAGCGGGACGCGGTCGTCGCCCAGCATTGCGTCGACCCCGGTCTCGCCGCGGGCGGTCAGGTTCATGAGGGCGAGGTGTCGTCTCGTCTCGGTATGACCGGGGTGCCCAGCGAAGCTGAGGAGATCGTGATAGCCAGGGACATCGCATTGGCACGGCTCACCGGCGTGCGCTATCACGCACAGCACGTCAGCACTGCAGGCGCCGTCGCGCTGGTCGCGGCCGCCAAGGCTGAAGGGCTGCCCGTTACCGCAGAAGTGACGCCACACCATCTGTTCTTCGATCACACGTACGTGGAGGACACCGACCCGCTCTACAAAATGATGCCCCCGTTGCGGGCACCGTCGGACGTGGCTGCGGTACGCGAGGGCCTACGCAGCGGCACCATCGATATGGTGGCGACCGATCACGCCCCGCATGCGGACCACGAGAAGGACCACGCCTGGGAAGAGGCCCCGTTCGGGGTGACCGGCCTGGAGTGGGCGGCCGCGGTCGTCAACACGATCGTCGATCTGCAACCGGCCGACTTCTTCCGGGTAATGGCGGTGGCACCCGCCCGGCTCGCCGGCCTGGCGACGCAGGGCCGGGTGGAGCCGGGGCGTCCCGCCAACCTCGTTGTCTTCGATCCGCAGGGGCCGTGCGAGACGACGGGCACGGTGTCGCGGAGCGCGAATTCCCCATACCTCGGGCGGGCTCTGACGGGCGCCGTTGTGCACACCATGTACCAGGGACGCTTCACGATCCGGTCGGGCGCTCTCGTCGAGCCGGTGGGAGTAGGGGGGTGACGACGGCCACCACCGACCACATGGAGACGCGACTGGGGAACTTAGACCTCAGGTCGCCCCTAATCGCTGCCTGCGGAACAGTGGGGTCGGTGGTGGACTTCGCCGCGGTGACCGACCTGGCAATTTACGGGGCAGCAGTGGCCAAGTCTGTGAGCGGTACGCCGTGGCCGGGGCGGCAGCCGCCGCGGGTCGCGGCGACCGGTACCGGGATGCTGAACGGGATCGGGATACAAAACCCCGGTGTCGATGCATGGGTCGAGGAGATGGGCCCCGGGCTGGAACCGCTGCCGGTCCCCGTGTGGGGGTCGGCAGTGGGTCGTGATGCCGATGAGTACGCCCGGGTTGCCGAGCACCTCAGCAGCACTGCCGTCGCGGCAGTGGAGGTGAACCTGTCCTGCCCGAACCTGGAGAACGGGAGGATGTTCGCCCTCGATGCGGGGGCAGCCGCGGCCGTGGTGCGGGCAGTCCGGGCGGCCACGACGCTTCCCATCGGTGCGAAGCTGACCCCCAACTCCGAGGACATCGTGGTGGTAGCCGCGGCCGTGGCCGAGGCGGGAGCTGATTGGGTTGTCCTCGGCAACACGGTCTGGGGTGCGGGTTTCGACATAGAGACCAGACGTCCGCTGCTCTCGGGCGTCGTCGGCGGGTATTCGGGTGCACCGATCAAGCCGATTGCGTTGCGGTGTGTGTGGGAGGTGTCTCGGGCACTCCCTGGTCTTCCAATCGTTGGCATCGGAGGGGCGGGCAGCGGCGCCGACGTCGTCGAGTTTCTCCTCGCGGGGGCATCCGCGGTCGGGATTGGAACCGCTCACTTCGCCAGCCCGAGGATTGGCACACGCATCATTGCTCAGCTGCATCGCTACATGAGCAAGCACGGGGTGCGGTCGCTAGATGAGTTGATTGGAGCTGTGGAACCGTGGTGAATCGTCTCATCGTCGCCCTTGATCTCGGATCGGCAGAGGAGGCAGTTCGGCTCGCCAAGAAGCTGGAGCCCTACGTGGGAGCGTTCAAGGTGGGTCTCGGCTTGCTGTACGGGGCGGGCCCCGGGATCGCCGCGGCGCTCGTGGACATCGGCAAACCGGTATTCGCCGACGCCAAGCTGCACGACATTCCGAGCCAGGTAGGTGCGGGCGCTCGTCAGCTGGGTAGGGTCGGCGTCCGCTGGGTCACTGCGCATGTATCCGGCGGTGAGGCCATGCTGCGCGCCGCGGTGGAAGGGCTCGGCGAGACGTCGAATGGCTATGCCGGGGTGCTCGGTGTCACGGTGCTGACCAGCCTCGATACCCCCGATCTGAATGCCCTCGGGATCGGCTCGACGCCCGGCAAATTGGTCTCGAAGATGGCCCGGGTTGCCGACAGCGCATGTTGCGAGGGAGTCGTCTGCTCGCCGCACGAGCTGACCGTGGTTGCGAGCGTCGCCCCCGGGCTGACCAGGGTGACCCCGGGAGTACGTCCGCCGGGCGCAGCGGCGTCCGACCAGAGACGGGTCATGACGCCGGGAGAGGCGATCAGCAGGGGCGCCGATTGGCTTGTGGTGGGACGACCCATAACCGGGGCGACGGACCCGGTCGCCGCAGTGGCCGAGCTGGCCGCAGCGATGGTGATACCGGGCTGAACGGCCTGGTGTTGATAGAGTTGTGGCGCCGTCAGCAGAGGAGGGCCGATGCCAGCACCCAAGATGACCGCCGAGGAGCGCACCGCGGCGCTGGCCCGCGCCGGTGAGGCGCGTCGGGTGCGTGCCGAGATCAAGCAACTGCTCAAGACAGGGACCTTGACTCTGGCCGAAGTCTTCGAACGTGCAGACGATGACGATCTCGTGGCCGGCATCAAGGTCGGGCCGCTGATCGGTTCCATGCCCCACATGGGCAAGGTGAAGGCGATGCGGCTTCTCGAGGGGCTGGGGATCGACGGCGGCAAGAGGTTGCGTGCGCTCGGCACCCGGCAGCGAGAGAACCTGCTCGCTTCTTTTTAGTTGCGCCCGTGACCGCTCCGGGCAAGACCGAAAGAGGTCGGCTTCTCGTTATCTCAGGCCCATCCGGGGTGGGCAAATCGAGTGTGGTGCACGCTCTCGCCCAGCGGCTGGGCTTTCATTTCTCCGTCTCCTGGACGACCCGGGGTGAGCGTCCTGGTGAGGTCGACGGCGTCGACTACGTCTTTGTTGATCGAGAGACTTTCGAGAAGGGGATCGCCAACGGGAACTTTCTCGAGTGGGCGGAGTACTCGGGGCACCTCTACGGAACCCCGCGCGCTGCGGTCCTGGATCATCTCGAGAGGGGTGAGCATGTGCTGCTCGACATCGAGAACGACGGGGCGCGACAGGTCAAGACCGCATATCCGGACGCCGTTCTCGTCTTCATACTCCCCCCGTCCCCCGGGGAGTTGGAGAGACGGCTGCGGGCACGAGGTGACACCGCCGAGGAAGACATCAGAAAGCGGCTCGCGGTGGCCGAGGCGCAGATCGACGACGCGCGGACCACATTTGACTATCGGGTCACCAACACGGCGATAGGCGCCGCCGCCGACGAGATTGTCTCTATACTGACGCTCGGAGACGGTCGCTGACCGTCTGTTCCATTACGTAGGAGCGCCCCTCAGGATGATTCAACCACCAATCGGCCGCGTACTTTCGAAGACCAACTCACGCTTTGCGCTCGTCGTTCTGTCGGCACGGCGCGCACGGCAGATCAACGCCTACTTCAACCAACTGGGTGAGGGTCTCGGCGGATATGTGCCGCCCCAGGTGCACTCGATGTCACGCAAGCCCCTGTCGATTGCCTTCGAAGAGATCGACAACGACAAGGTCGTCATCGAAACCGAGGAGTAGGCGATGCTCAGCGGGCGCCGGGTAGTCTTGGGGATCTCCGGCGGTGTCGCCGCCTACAAGGCCGCCTACCTCGCTCGCCGTCTTATCGAGGCGGGTGCGCGCGTGCGTTGCATCATGACGGACTCCGCCACTGAGTTCCTCGGAGCGCAGACACTGGCAGCCATCACGGGCGAATACCCGGTGCTCCAGTTCTTCGACGAACCCGATGTCAGCCCGCATACGACCCTGGGGCAATGGGCCGAAGCTATGGTCGTCGCCCCGGCGACCGCCGGAACGTTGGCGAAGCTGGCGGCCGGCCTTTCCGACAATGTACTGGTCGCCACAGCTCTCGCTACCGAAGCACCGCTGGTGGTGGCTCCGGCGATGCACACCGAGATGTGGGAGAAGCCGGTGACGCAACGGAATGTTGCCCGGCTGCGCGAGGACGGGGTAGTCGTGGTCGGCCCCGAGACGGGGGAGCTGGCGGGTGGTGACGTGGGGCCGGGACGTATGGCGGAGCCGGAGCAGATCGTCGCCGCGGTCGTGGGTTCTCTACAGAGGGATTTGGAGGGATGGAAGGTGCTGGTGACTGCCGGCGGTACCCGTGAGCCGATCGATCCCGTTCGGTATATAGGCAATCGTTCCTCGGGGAAGATGGGTAGCGCCATTGCACTGGTTGCGGCGCGACGCGGCGCCAGGGTCGTTCTGGTTTCCACGGTCGAGGCACCGGTGCATCCAAACATCGAGTTGATCGATGTCGAGACCGCAGGTGAGATGGCAGACGCCGTATGGGCGCGTGTGGAGGACATCGACGTCGCGGTGATGGCGGCGGCAGTGGCGGACTTCCGCCCCCGAGATCCCGGTCAGCAGAAGCTCAAGCGCGACGCCGGGCCTCCGCACCTCGAACTGGAGGCCACCCCCGACATCCTGGCCGGCATAGCGGCCAGGGAGCACCGGCCGTATCTGATCGGATTCGCCGCCGAAACCGGATCCCTCGACGGCGCAGCCCACAAGGCGGTAACCAAGGGCGTTGATTTGCTCGTCGGCAACGACGTGACTCGAGCAGGGTCAGGATTCGCTACGGACACCAACGAGGTGACCGTGTACACGCCGGACGGTCGTGCTGATAGCTGGCCGATTCTCTCCAAAATGGAGGTGGCGGAGCGGCTGTGGGATCGAGTCCAGGCCGCCTACGAGGGTGACTGAGTCGTCGGAGCGTATCGCCCAGGTGGTGCCGGATTTGGCCACGTTCGCCGTTGACGACGGCTTCGCCTACCGGGTCCCTCCCGAGATGGACGGTCTCACAGTGGGTTCGCTGGTCCGGGTACCGCTGGGGGCACGGCGGGTGCGCGGCTATGTCGTCTCGACGAGAACCGGCCCGGTCGCCGGTCTCAAGCCGGTGATCTCGATCTCGGGGGATCACCCGGCATACGACGAGCGGTTGCTGCAGACGTTGCGGTGGGCCGCACTCCATTACGTTGCGCCACTGGCTGTCTTGCTCGGGCGTTCCACACCGCCGAACCTGCCTAGAGGGAAAGGAAGGCCGCCGACTTCGCCATTGCCCGAGCTCTCGTCGCCGCTGCCTGCGGTCAGTGCAGCTGCGTCTTCGGGGATTCATAGTCGGCCCACCTGTCTCCTGACCGCGGCCCCGTATGCAAGCACCGTGGGCGGTCTGGCTCGCGACCCGATGGCGTCGGACAGGAACGTGGCTGTGGTCGTCCCCACAATCGAGGAGGCAACGAGCCTGGCCACCGAGCTGCGGGCAAGCCTGGGAGACCGCGTGCTTGCAGTCTCGTCGGCACTCCCGGCGAGCGAGGCAACCCGGCACTGGGTGACCGCTGCGACGCAGGTGGGCTCGCTCATAGTGGGGACGCCTGAGATCGCACTTTGGCCCTTGGGCACGCCGGCATTGTGGATTGTGGTTGAGGAGGCGAGGCGCGCCATGAAGTCGAAGCAGACACCGACTCTCCAGGTGCGAGATCTGGTCAGGCGGCGGGCGCTGGTCGAGCGTTCGGCAGTGGTATTCCTAGGCCCGGTGCCTACCGTCGACACCCTGGCGCGTGGAGCCGAGGTAGTGGAGCCGCCGGGGCGAGTCTGGCCGCTGGTCGAGCTGGTAGACAGACGGGAGGAGCCGCCCAGTGGGCGCCCGTTGGCGGGAAGGACGATCCAGGCAATAGCACAGGCCGTCAAACGAGGCGGGAGGGTGTTTGTCTTCGTGTCGCGGCGGGGCTATGCACCGGCGTTTCGCTGTGTCCGCTGTCGCGAGTTGCGACGATGCCCCGTGTGCGGTGCGGGACCAGATCGGGCGGACACATGCCGCCGATGCGGCACACAGCTCGGTCCGTGTACGAAGTGCGGTGGCAGGCGATTCGAGCCCCTCGGGGCGGCGTTGGGGCGCGTGACCGAACAACTCCAGAAGAGGTTCGGCGCAGACGTCGCCGACCAGACCCCCGATCGGCAGATCGTCGTGGGAACCGAGCGGGACCTGCCCGCGGTACCGGAAACGGCGCTCTCGGTGGCGGTCGACGCGGATTCACTGCTCCTGGCGCCGCACTATCGGGCCGAGGAAGATGCGATGCGGCTTCTCGTGCGCGTCGTGTCGTCGGTAGCGAAAGGGCGCGGGCAACGCTGTCTCATCCAGACCGCCCAGCCGGACCATCGTGTTCTGACCGCGCTCCGCCACGGGCATCCGCTCGAGGGTCTGCGCTCCCTCATCACAGAGCGCGAGCGTGACCACCTTCCGCCCGCAGCCGAGCTGATGGCTATCGAGGTTGGGGGTGATGCCACCGGCCGCGCGGGTGAGCTGATGGTCCTGCGCGGCGACGGTGTCCAAATCCACGGTCCGGAATTGGGCGGGGGGCGCACCCGGTGGTTCCTCCAGGGAGACTCGCTGCAGCGCTGCAGGGTGCAGCTGCGCACCATCGTTCAGCAGTGGCGGGACGCCGGGTTGAAGGTTCGCGTCGATGCCGATCCGATCGACCTGTGATGCTGGATTAACATCTGCGACGATCGAGCCGCGAGGCTCGCGACTACGAACGAACGACGAGACGATGGCCATCTACCCAATCAGAACCTTCGGAGACCCGGTACTGCGGATGGAGGCAGCGGATGTCACCGACGATCCCCCGGCGCTGGAGCGTCTGGTCGAGGACATGCTCGATACGATGTACCAGGCACCGGGTGTCGGCCTTGCCGCACCGCAGATAGGCATCTCGAAGCGCATCTTCGTCGCAGATATCGGCGAAGGGCCGTTTGTGATGGTGAACCCGGAGATCGTTGAAACCTCGGGGGCATGGACCAACGACGAAGGTTGTCTCTCGGTGCCTGGCTATTACTGGGCAATCAAACGACCGGGCTATGCGAGGGCCCGGGGGTGGGACATCTACGGCAATCCCCTGGAGGTCGAGGGCGACGATCTGATGGGGAGAGTCCTACAACACGAGATCGATCACCTCGGTGGCACGCTTCTGTTGGAACGGCTCTCTCGCCGCGACCGGCGCCAGGCTTTGCGTGACCTCAGGGAGAGATCACTCGGATCGGCAGATGTTCTGTGATCCGTGCCGCGTTTCTCGGTACCCCGGCGGCGGCGGTGCCGACGCTGGCCGCGTTGATGGAGGTTGCTGCGGTTGACTTCGTGGTTACCCAACCCGATCGACCGAAAGGGCGGGGCCGCGCCCGGGAGGCATCTTCGGTCAAGGTTGCGGCCACGGAATGGGGGCTGCCGACATATCAGCCGCACACGGGCAGCGAGGTTTTCACACTGTTCGCATCGTCACGGGTCGATGTCGCCGTGGTGGTTGCTTACGGCCGCATTCTGGCACCGGAGGTTCTGGCGTCTGTGGAGCATGGCTTCGTCAACGTTCACTTCTCCCTGCTGCCCCGGTGGCGAGGCGCCGCTCCGGTCGAGCGAGCCATCCTGGCCGGCGACACGTACAGCGGGATCTCGCTCATGGTGCTCGACGCGGGGCTCGACACCGGCCCCGTGATCGGTGCGGTGGAGACAGAGATCGGCGAATACGAGACTGCAGGGGAGCTGACCGGCAGGTTGGCG
>Ga0307417_10000627_pt1 | contig 14310 bp, 13 predicted proteins | sample SalMarWE160210MG_2_FD_202514 | JGI IMG/M metagenome (GOLD analysis project Ga0307417, IMG submission 202514) | Salt marsh sediment microbial communities from the Plum Island Ecosystem LTER, Massachusetts, United States - WE1602-10 | ecosystem: Environmental > Aquatic > Marine > Intertidal zone...
CTCCGGTCGTGGCGGAGAGGGAGGGATTTGAACCCTCGAGGGAGCTTGAACCCCCTACTCGCTTAGCAGGCGAGCGCCTTCGACCGCTCGGCCACCTCTCCTTCACCGCCTCGGCGGCGCGATCAAGTTACCGGTTCACCGGTTGGAGCACCAAACGACCTCTTCTCGTCACTGCTGGCCGTACACAGTGCTGCCAGCAGTGACGAGAGTGGCTCATGTCTTGACCATGACGAAACACGCGGATCCCTGGCCTGTAGGACCGTACGTCTCGATCTGCCATTGATCCCCAAACAATGCCGCCTCCTCTCCGGGTTCGATCGGAGGCGCTCCCCAGCGTGATGGGCCCTGGAAACTCATCCGAGGAAGGTCGGCCGTCCGGGCGTAGAAGCACCACATGACGAAGACCGACCCTGGCCGCGCCAGCCGGGTGATCGCCGACGCCACTGCCGGGCGCTTGTCAGGCGGGAAGTCGTCGAGAGTACCCCCGTCGAAGAGCAAATCGAACGGGCCAGGAATTGCGTCGTTCGGAAGTTGCAGAAGGTCGGCAATCACAAAACGCGGCGAACGTTCCGAGTCGACGGCTGCCTTCCGGGCACGCCCGATGGCTACCTCGGAGAAGTCGACTCCCACGACGTCGAAACCTCGCTCCGCGAGATACAGCGAATCCACTCCCGTGCCGCACCCCACATCGATCGCCCGGCCGGGATGGAGTCGCTCAGCCGTGATCCTTCCCGCTTCGCACAACTCAACCAGCGCAGGTCGGGGACCTGACTCCCATGGCGCGCCACGCCGGTACATCCAGTCGTATGGCCGCGATCCGAGACGGGCGAAGAGATTCAGCAGACTCCGTGACACCCGAGCATCATGCCATGACACATGTCGATGTGGACGGTCTGAATGGACGAAGGGCTAAACGCACGTTTAGTATCTTGAACGTGAGTTCAGCTCCTCGCGATGACCGGACGGCGAAGGCACGCATCCGCGACGCCGCCATCAGCTGTGTCGCACGATACGGGACAGCCGGCGCCACCGTCCGCAAGATCGCGTCGATCGCCGACGTGTCGCCAGGACTCATCATTCATCACTTCGGCTCCATGGAAGAACTGCGATCGGCCTGTGACGAACACGTCGCCTCGGTAATACGAGCTGCCAAGCTCTCGTTCGCCGAGGAAGGCCTCGATTTCGATCTCCTCGCCGCCTTGCGGAACGCCGATACGGGAGTGCTCGCCGGGTATCTCGCCGCAGTACTCGCAGAGGATTCGCCGGCCGTCTCGAAGCTTGTCGACGATCTCGTAACCGATGCCGAGGGGTATATCGAACACTACGTGCGGGCTGGATGGATCGCACCGTCGCCTACCCCCAAAGCGCGCGCCGCCATTCTGATGATCTGGAATCTCGGTGCACTGGTGCTCCACCGACACATGCAGCGATTGGTGGGCGTGGACGTGACCGATCCGGAGTTCGGCAGCAAACCTGAAGATGTCTCGACGTACTGGGCTCCCGCATTCGAGATCCTCGGAGGAGTCTTCACCGAGAACTTCACACAGGAGATGCAGACCATGATCAAGAGCCTCGCAGGACTCGACCCCAAACGGCAGGAGGGACCATGACCGACCAGATCGCCATCCACACCGACGGCCTGACCAAGCACTTCGGCGATGTCCACGCCCTCGTCGACCTCGACCTCGACGTGTTCGCCGGCGAGGTATTCGGCTACCTGGGGCCAAACGGTGCGGGAAAGACGACCACCATCCGGTTGCTCATGGACGAGATCCGGCCGACCAAGGGCTCGGCAACCATCCTCGGCGAGGATGTTCGTGAGAAGTCGGTCGACCTGCGGAAGTACATCGGGTACGTCCCCGGGGATCTCGCCATGTATCCGAACCTCACCGGACGGGACACGATCACCTACTTCTCGAACCTCCGCGGTGGGGTCGACTGGAGCTACGTGGACCAGCTGGCTGACCGGCTCGATGCCGATCTGACCAAGAAGGTCGGAGACCTCTCATCGGGCAACCGGCAGAAGGTCGGCATCATCCAGGCGTTCATGAACCGGCCGACGGTGCTGGTCATGGACGAGCCTTCGTCTGGCCTCGACCCGCTCGTTCAACGCGAGTTCCAACAGATGATGAGGGAAGTCGCTGCCGACGGAGGAACGGTGTTCCTATCGAGCCACACCCTGTCGGAGGTGCAGCGTGTCGCCGACCGGGTCGGCATCATCAGGCACGGCAAGATCATCGCGTTGGAGGCGGTGGCAACGCTGCGGGCGAAGGGCCTTCGAAGAGTGGAGCTGGAGTTCGCAGAGCCCGTCGCGGCGTCCGACTTCTCAGGAATCGATGGCGTGCGCGATTTGGTCATCCAGAATCACCACGCCGTCATGTCCTACGAGGGCAGGATCGGAACGCTGCTTCACGCCGCGAGCCGCAACCACACCCTTGTCGACATGTCCACGCAGGAAGCCGACCTGGAAGAGATCTTCCTCACCTACTACCACGACGAGGAGAATCACTGATGCTCGCCAACGTCTTCACCAAGACGATCCGCGACCGGTGGCTCGGGATGTTCATCGGCGCGGTCACCCTCGGCCTGCTGCTCCTCATGGGCATGGCCGCCTACAAGTCCATCGACTTGAGCATCTACGACTCGATGCCGGCCGGGTTCAGGAACCTGATGTCAATCCCGGCGGGCGCGAGCCTCGGTGCGCTCGCCTACGGGGCCATCTACACGTCGTACGGTGCACTCACCCTGGCCGCCGTCGCCATCCCGATGGGCACCGGCGTGATCGCCGGTGAAGAACGGAACGGGACCATCGGCCTGCTGCTCGGCAACCCGGTGAGTCGGATCAGTGCTGTCGCCCAGAAGGCGGCAGCAATCCTCGTGGTCACCGCGTTCGGCGCCGTCGTCCTCTGGTTGGCGGGCATCGGCACGCCGGCCGCTCTCGGGGAGACTGTGACGGGCATCACACTGGTGGCTTTGTGCTTCGCCATGTTCGTGAACTCCCTCTTCTACGGATTCCTCGCCATGGCGATCTCCACCTGGACGGGGAAAAGAGGAGTCGGAGCCGGCGTGTCAACAGGGGTCCTGATCGTGGGGTTCATCGGCGCCGGTCTGTTCCCGATCATTCCAGGGTGGGAGAACGTCGCCAAGGTCTTCCCCTGGTACTACTACGCCTCCAGCAAGCCGCAGACCAACGGCATCGACTGGTGGCACATGTCGGTGCTCATCATCGGGATCGTCCTTTTTATGGCCATTGCGCTGATCGGGGTGACCCGACGGGACCTCCGTTCCCAGAGCGTCGGCGTCACGATCATGGACCGCCTGCGCGCCAACCCCAGGACCGCCAAGATCGTCGAGCGCATCGTCGGATCCGCCCAGGTTTCAGGCATCTGGATGAAGTCCGTGTCCGAACACCAGGGCTTGCTCATCGTCACCGTCTACGTGATGCTGATCATGAGCCTGGTCATCGGGCCCCTCTACAACGTGATCACCGGGCCGGTCAAGGAGTTCGGAGCGAGCCTTCCACCCACGCTGCTGGCCTTGTTCGGCGGTGGGAACCTGAGCACCCCTGAGGGCTTCTATCAGATCGAGATCTTCGGGATGATGGCACCGGCGGGCATCCTGATCGCCACCATCGCCGCCGGTTCCCGTGCACTCGCCGGCGAGGAACAGAATCGAACGATGGGCATCCTGCTCTCGAATCCTGTGTCTCGGAGTTCTGTGGTGATGCAGAAGACCGTCGCGATGGTCGTGGAGGGTATTGCGGTCGGTGTCTCGATCTTCATCGGTGTTTGGCTTGGATCGATCATCGGAGGACTCGGGATGAGCGCGGGGAATATTGCAGCCGCATCCCTTCTGGCCACGCTCCTTGGACTCGCCATCGGCGCGCTTGCTCTCGCGCTGAGTGCGGCGACGGGCCGTGTGCGCGTCGCGGTGTACGGGGCGATCGGCGTGGCTCTCATCTCTCATGTCCTCAACGCGTTCCTGCCGCTCAACGCTTCAACCGAGAGCCTCACCCGGTGGACGCCGTTCGGGTACTACCTGAACAGCGATCCTCTCGCGAACGGGATGGACTGGTGGCACGGGTTGGTGCTGCTGGTGTTGACGGTGGTACTCGTCGGGTTGGCGGTTGTCTGGTTCCAACGGAGGGACCTGAGGCAGAGGGGCTAGGACGAGCGAAGCTCGCCGGTGCTCGGTTCTGAGTTCTGGGTTCTCGGTAGGAACGCGGCCTGGAACAGCAGGAGATTGCAGAGCGATTCTCCTACCCACAACCGACGACCGAAAACCGAAGACGGGCCTCGCCATCGGCGGGCCCCGCGGAGGGAGTGGGATTCGAACCCACGGAACCCCGATTGGGGTTCAACAGTTTTCAAGACTGTCACCTTCGGCCGCTCGGTCATCCCTCCGAGAACGCCAGGCTACGCCCGGCGCAGTACCTCGTGCCTCGTACAGCCGCCCCGCGGTCTGAAAGCGCATGTGGCCGCGTACCAGGTACCAGGGCGCGAAGCGCCCGGAGGTACGGAGGCCCGCCATCGGCAGGCCTTTGCGGAGGGAGCGGGATTTGAACCCGCGAGGGAGCGTAAACCCCCTACACGCTTTCCAGGCGTGCGCACTAGGCCAGACTATGCGATCCCTCCTGAGGGCTCATAGTGTAGAGGTGATGGAGCACGCAGAAGCCATGCAACTCGCCCTGACGGAGGCCTCCCTGGCACTCGATCACGATGACGTACCAGTCGGTGCGGTGATCATCGGGCCGGAGGGAACGGTGCTCGCGTCCGACCACAACCGCACCGTCGAATGGTCCGACCCGACCGCCCACGCCGAACTGCTCGTGATCCGCGCGGCCGCGAACGCCCTCGGCGACTGGCGGCTCAATGGCCATACCCTCGTCGTCACGCTCGAACCATGCCCCATGTGTGCGGGGGCCGCAGTGTGGGCTCGGCTTGATCGGATCGTCTACGGGGCCGCCGACCCAAAGGGGGGCGCCGCCTGGAGCCTGTACAACATCCCGCAGGACGCGCGTCTCAATCACCGATGTGATCTCGTAGAGGGTGTCATGGCCGACGAAGCTGCCGAATTGCTGACCGACTTCTTCTCGTCCCGGCGCTAGGACGCCGGCGTCAACCAGACCCGGTACTCCCGCACGTTGATCTGAGACCCGTCCTTGGCGGAATCCTCCCACACGATCAGCGACCCCCACTGCGGCTGGTCCACGTCGTAGTCGATCGTCGCGTCGAACTCCCCCCATCCCTGACCCTCGGTCGTCATGAGATACGGGGGCTGAGCGATGATGACGCCATCCGCGTCCGTGATCGCAGCCTGGAACGTCGCCTCGAACACCGCTGCCACGCCGGTCAAGTGGGCCGGGTTGCCCAGGGCTCCCCCATATGCCGGGGTGTCGACGAAGATCATCGGAAGGAAGTCCAGGTAGTCGTCTCGGCATTGCGGCCCGTTCAGCTCGATCCCCTCAGCGGAGAATGTCGTGATCGGTGCGCCGTCAAACTCGAACCGAACGCAGTCGACATTTTCGAACCGGGTCGCCGTGTAGACGACCTGCGCGAGTCTCGTCATCATCGAGAAGGAGCCACCACCCGACGCGAAATCGCCCGACAGGTCGATCGTCGCCACGCCGCCGGCAACGTCGACCCCGAGAAGCTGGGTGCCATCGGGGATGGAGGTGCTCATCGCCGGGATCATCTGCGTCTCGTCGGCCGTCGGCCGGGCGAACAGGGCTGTCAACGTCGCCTCGAGGTCGTTGCTGGTCGCTTCCCTCACCACAGGGACCAGGAACGGACCGGGCCGGTTCACGTTGCCTGTCCCGTCCATCATGAAGTACACAACGACCTGGGCGGGAGGCGGGGCCGTCGTCGATGTCGTCGAAGGCTCGGTCGCCGCGGTTGAACCCGGTTCGGTCACGGTCGTTGGCGATGGTTGTGTCGTCGCCGTCATCGAAGGCACCGCCGATCCACACCCGGCCAACGCGAGCGCTATCACAGCAATCATCCATCGCTTGATCACGGGATCTCCTCCCTGTGCACAGGGCATGTCATGCACCTCGGGCCACCCCTTCCCCTCGGCAATTCGTACGACGGAATCGCGTGCACCACCACCCCGGCTTCTTCGAGAATCCGGTTGGTGACCACATTCCGTTCGTACGCGATCACCTCTCTGGGGGCGATCGCGAACGTGTTGTTCGCATCGTTCCACTGCTCGCGATCCGCCTCCGCCTCGCGCAGGGACGGTTCAATCACCTCCAGCCTGTCGACGCCCCGAGCCCAGGCGAGACCCTCTACGAGGTCGTTCGTCTCTTCAATGATCAACTCCCCTCCGCTGCCCGGTATCACTTGAAACGTACGGACGGCGGCGCGTACGCGCGGGTACAACACAATGGTATCCCGATCCACGAACGTGACCACGGTGTCGAGATGCATCGTCGCCCTGCCTTTCGGCAGTTCAACTGCGAGGGCCCGATCGATGACCGACTGCTCGAACAGCCTGGAGATCATCGCGGACGCCCCGGCGGGCGTCGTCCGCTCGGAGATCCCCACAGCGATGCTGCGGTCTGATACCACCAGCACATCACCGCCCTCGACCGACACGGGGAAACGCTCCGACGGCGAATCACCAAACCAGATCGGAGTGCCTAGAAACCTCGCATGATGGTGATAGATGAGCCGGAGCAGGTCCGTCTCTCGCCGGCGAACCAACCGGTTCATCGGGCTCAACATGACTCCATCCCCCACCCACACCGACGAGTCGCGCATGAACACGGTGTTGGGGAGCGGAGGGAGGATGAAGTCGTCAGGACCGTGGAGGGCGGCGACGAGGCCCCTGTCCGTTCCGATGTCCCCAAACGTCACTCCTCCGATCAAATGCTCGACCAGACGGACCGTCGACACGTCGGAGAGGTAGGCGCGGACGGTTTGTGCGAGCCGGCGGCCGGACAGCTCATCGGGGATCTGTGACTCGATCACTGCCCTTGCGAGCTCATCGTCGGCCAGGACGTCCTCGAGAAGCGACTCCACGTACAGAACCTCGACGTCCCGATCTCGCAGCACGTCGGAGAACGCGTCGTGTTCTGCCGCCGCCTTCTCCACCCACACCAACTCGTCGAACAGCAACTCGTCCTTGTTGGCAGGGGTGAGCCGCTCGAGTTCGAGCCCGGGTCGGTGCACGATTACGGCACGGAGAGGTGCAGTTTCTGATCGAATCATGCGATTCATTCTTCCAGAACCGGTGAGTACACTGCCGACCTGCCGGAGGGATCGCATAGTCTGGCCTAGTGCGCGGCACTCGAAATGCCGTAGGGTGTTACCACGCCCTCGAGGGTTCGAATCCCTCTCCCTCCGCGGAAAGGCCCGCTGCAGCGGGCCTTTGTACCTGGTACCTGATTCGCGACGCACCGAGTGCGCTGACCGCGGGGCGCCCCGTACCGGACACAGGGTACGTGGTGCGAGGTGCGGCGGGCCAAGCCCGGCTATCAGGTACCATTTCGCGCGATCGTGCTAGGCGGGACGCTAGGGGTGTCCTGCACCCGAAACCCTCTACACGCGGGGCCGAACTCCCTGCCTGAGGGTGTCAGCCATTCGGAGAGCACCGAGCACGTGGCGTTGAAGGTTGGGTCCTGCGCGGCGGGGCACCGTGAACCGGGTCAGGTCCGGAAGGAAGCAGCCCTAAGCGGAATGCTCCGGGTGCCGCAGGGCTGCCTGACCGGAGCCGGCGACTCGGAAAGCACCGGGCGACAGACATTCGAAGGCAGGGGCACGATCACGCTCCTGCGAAGCAGGAGCGAGTCATCAGTCTTCAGTCCTCAGAGCCGGCGTCTTGCTGCCGGCAGTTGGCCACGGCTCCGCCTAACCGTCCCAATCCCAGAGGCCTGCCTACTCGAGAAGTGCGGCTTCCAGCTCGAAGGCCGCATGCGGGAGGCAGTCCAGAAGGAGGGTCGCTTCACAGACCTGCTCCTGTACGGGCTGCTGCGGGACGAGCACTGAGCCTACATTCGTGGGAACGGCCCCCTCCGTCCTCGGCCCACGGCCTCGCGGGGGAGGGAACACACTCGGGCTTCGCCTCCGCGAGGGGAGGAAACGTTTGTCCCCCCAGGAGCGAAGCGACGTTGGGGGGAAAGTACCGCAGCCGAAGGCTGGGGTAGGGGGGTGGTTCCCACCACGGGACATCGCTACAGCTGCGGCCGCGTTCGGACTGGAGACCAGAGACCATCTACGTTGGTGGGAACGGCCCCCTCCGTCCCTTCGGGACACCTCCCCCAACGCTCAGCCCTGCGGCTTCGCTGGGGGAGGAAACGGGTCGCCCTACGGTCTCGCCACAACTGAGGCCGCGTTCTTGCCGAGGACTGAAGACTGAGAACTGAAGACCGGCGGGCTAGACCCGCCGCAGCACTGCCCCGTACACGAACCCGAGGGGACCCATACGCCACACCTTCTCGAGCAGGAGTGACCTCCCGGCGAACAGCTCCTCGGGTGGAGGAAGCTTGTCGAGCGAGCGATGGAGATACGAGTACTCGTCTCGAGCCCCGGCAAGCGCACCAACCACAGGCAACACAACGGCAGTGCCTGCCCGGTGCGCGATCGCACCAAGACGACCCTTCGGACGACCAAGCCCGATCACCACCAGTTTCCCTCCGGGCTTCAGCACCCGCTCTATCTCCGAGAGTGTGTCATCGACTGAGCGGAGATTGCGAAACACGTACGCGGAGAACACCCCGTCGAAGCTGGCATCCCTGAACGGAAGCGACTCCCCGATAGCAACGGCCTTCACAGCCTCGTTGTGTTCGAGCATTTCCGGTACCGGGTCGATGGCGACAACCGCTCGCTCCCCCATCTCCGCCATCGCTGCGCCAGTGCCGGCACCAAGATCGAGAACGGTGCCTTCCGGCAGATACCGGATGCCGGAGCGACGCCAGGCCTGTTCGCGGCCCATCGATAGGACCTTGTTGAGGAGGTCGTATCGCTTCGCTATCCCGGCGAAGACGTCCCCTTGGCCGTTCACGGTCCGATCACATCGAAACCGACGTACGGACGAAGCACCTCGGGTATGACAACCGACCCATCGTCACGCTGATGGTTCTCGAGGATCGCAAGGATCGTCCGTCCGACGGCGACGGCGGTGCCGTTCAACGTGTGGACCAGCTCGTTGCCCGTCTCGGTTCTGAATCGAACCGCCAACCGGCGCGCCTGAAAGTCCGTTGTGTTCGAACACGACGTGATCTCCCGGTAGGTTCCCAACGAAGGGAACCACGCCTCGATGTCATACTTCTTCGCTGCAGACGCACCGAGATCGCCGGCCGGAATGTTCACCACGTGGTAGGGCAGTTCGAGCCCTTGTACGACCTTCTTCTCGACGTCCAGGAGCCGCTCGTGCTCTGCCCATGACTCATCGGGGTGGCAGAACGTGAACATCTCGACCTTGTCGAACTGGTGCACTCGAAAGATGCCCCGAGTGTCCTTGCCGTACGTGCCGGCTTCCCTGCGGAAGCATGTCGAGAATCCCGCATACCTGATCGGCAGATCCTCGACGTTCAGGATCTCATCGGCGTGATAGGCGGCAAGTGGCACTTCGGAGGTTCCCACCAGGAACAGATCATCCTTCTCCACCGCGTACACCTGCTCGGAATCGTCGGGGAAGAACCCGGTGCCGAACAACGCGTGTTCTCGGACCAGGACTGGCGGCAGCATCGGTGTGAACCCCGCCTCGACGAGCGTGTCCATCACCCAACGCACGAGCCCCATCTCCAAGAGCACGGCCTTGCCTTTCAGATACCCGAAACGAGATCCGGAAGTCCGAACGCCTCGCTCGACATCGATCAAGTCGAGTGACTCCCCTAGCTCCTGGTGGTCCTTGGGGTCGAACGCGAACGCCGTCTGCGCGCCCCAGCGTTCGATCTCGACGGCGTCCTCGTCGGTCATCCCCTCGGGCACCGATTCGTGCACCAGATTGGGGACTCTGACCCACAGCTCCTGGAACCGTGCATCTGCCTCGTCGGCTTGCCCGATCAATCGCTGATAGTCGTCGGCCAGAGTCTTCGCCCTGGCGATGGCCCCCTGCTTCTCCTCACCTTGAAGCTGCGCTATCTCGCGCCCAGCTTCCTTCTGTGTGGCTCGGAGCTGTTCGGCGTCGGTGCGAAGCGATCGGCGGGCCCGGTCCAACTCCTCGAGTTCGGAGACGTCGATGTCACTACCCCGAAGGGCGAGCGAGCGTCGAAGGAGGTCGGGGTCTTCTCGGAGAACTGCCACATCGATCATGTGGCCGAATGCTACAAGGAGGCGGCAGCGTGCCAGTCGGCAATTACGACGGCTCGTTGATTCGAATGGGGATCTGCTCGATGTTGTTCTCGGCATCCAGTTCGCCAGGAAGTTCGGCAACGGACACGGTGATCGTGTAGGAATTGCCGGACGTGACGGTCAAAGGGTCGAAGTCGACCGTCGTGGACGCCCTCGGATCGAGCGCGTCCACTTCGCTCTTGGTCTGGCCCGCTACTGCACCTGAGCTGTTCAGAAGCGTCACCGACACGGAGAGATTGGACTCCGGCTGATTGCCCGAGTTCCTGATGCTCGCTCTGACGGTCAGAGAATCGGTCGCCGGCAAGATGAGTTCCCCGTTGTCGTTCTTCACCTCTTTCGGATCCAGATTGACGGCCGACACCCCGACGTCCCTCCTGAGCACGAGGCCGGCAGCACCATCAACGGTGTCGGCGACTCCGTAGACATAGCCGAGCGGACCGGACGGCAGGAATGTGACCTCGGGGAAGTCAACCGGCAGGTCGGTTTGAGATCGCAGCTCGGCAACGGCCTCCATGAAGGCGGCGTAGGCGGCATCTCCCGTTCGGAACTGAGCGAGGGATGCTCCGAGCGCCTCCTTCGCGGCATCGCTGTTCGGGCGATCGACCACGCCGAGCAGTGCATCCGAAAAGGTCTGCAATCCGATGTTCCACGACGACACGGCGAGGTCCAGCGCTGCGGCTGCCGGGGCGACCGAGGCGGGGACGGCCAGTTCCGCGAGTGCGGATGACTTCTCGTTGGCGTCGGCAACGTACTGGGATATGAGGGCAACGACGTCCTCGCGTTGTGCGACTCGCAGATCGGCAAGGATCTGGCCCTGAAACTCCCGGGCGAGGTCCCTATAGGTGTTGACGGCTGAATCGGCCTCGACGAGATAGGAGATCGAGTCACGGGTGTCGTTGCGCTGGCGGCTCACCGCGAGCATGAGCAGCGCAATGATCGTGATGATGGCCAGGATGGCGTATACGCGGCGACGGCTGCGCTTTCGTGGTAGATCAGCGGGGAACACGGCGTGGGCGAGGGGGGACTTGAACCCCCACGAGCGTGAGCTCACAGGCACCTGAAGCCTGCGCGTCTGCCAATTCCGCCACTCGCCCGGGCACGACATCGTAGCACGCTGCCATCTCCGGAGACCCTGCCCCAAGAACGGCCACGAGCCATGTCGGGTCCCGGAAACCGCCCATTCCAATACACTGTCCACGTGAGTACGGCACGTAGGTTGGAGCGCCGGATCGAGCGCATGCTCGATGGTCTCGCCGGGCTCGTGTTCGGCGGTGAACTCCACCCCTCAGAGTTCGGAATCCATGTGATCCGCGAGGCAGATCTCGCCATCGAGGAGGGCCCTACCGGCCCGACCGTTCCCAACGTCTATCACCTGACCGTGCACACCGGCCAAGACGTTCCCGCACCACTTGGGCGAACCCTCGAAGCGCTCATCGAAGAGACCGCCGCCGAGCGAGGGTGGCGCCTCGATGGACCCGCAACGGTAACGATCGACCATGCGGACCGAGTCGCGAAGACCGATGTCCCCTGCACCACCGAAACCATCCCCGGTCCACGATCCCGGTGGGCTCAGCTCATCCCAACTCAGGGGCCTCCTATCCCGATCACGTACAACAGGGCCGCCATTGGACGATCGCCGGACTGCGATGTCGTCATCGAGCTCGCAGAAATCAGCCGGGTGCACGCGCTGATCTGGCGCGAAGGGGGCCGGTCCTGGATTCAAGACGCCGGCTCTGCCAACGGCACGTCGGTCGACGGGATGTCGGTCACCAGCAAACCGACAGAGATCCACACCGGGGCCGTGGTCTCCTTCGGACCTGCGACCTTCGATTTCCAGATCTAGTCTCAGGGCTTGAAGTGCCCCACGGCCCGATCGACGTTCTCCAGTCACCGGTCCACGATGGAACGTCCGAGCGGATGCCGCGTCCTGAGATCAGCGGGGGCGTGTCGGCCCACCTCGATTGCGATACGTACACGGTACGAGGCACGAGCTCCCGAAGGGAGACCTCTCCCTGTATCGTTCTTAGGAACAGCCGGGAGGTTCCCGTTGCCCAGAACTCAGTGACGAAGTATGCCGGCGCTCCTGCTCCAGTTTCTCAAGCTCATCTACCTTGCATTCATCTACCTGTTCGTGTGGCAGGTAGCTCGGGCCGTCGCGACCCACGTGGGTGGTACGGAAGGATGGCGGCCCAAGCCCAGAGCAGGCAACGATGTCGTGATCGTCAAGTCCAAGACGCAGGCGGGCAAGCACATCGACGTGCAAGGCCCTGTCGTGCTCGGGAGAAGCCCGCAGGCCGACATCGTCCTCGATGATCCCTACGCATCTGAGTTCCACCTTCGCCTGATACGACGGCCCGAGGGTATCGTCGTGCATGATCTCGAGAGCACGAACGGGACCTACGTGAACGGACGTCGAGTCGGCACGCCACTGACCCTGACCCGCGGTGACATGATTCAGATCGGGAACACCGTCATGGAGGTCAGATGAGGATCACCTGGGCGAGCGGAACCCACCAGGGGCGGGTTCGAACGAACAACGAAGACGCGCTGTATCCACTCACGAGTGGCAGCTCCCTCGAGTCCACCCTCTTCGCCGTCGCCGACGGCATGGGCGGACATGTGGCCGGGGAGGTCGCTTCATCCAAGGCGATACAGGTGGTCACGTCGACTGAGGGGCCGCTCGCCGACCGGATCCAGGCCGCCAACGACGCCATCGTTGATGCAGCGATCGAGGACCGTTCACTGTTCGGCATGGGCACGACCATCACCATGGCGGAGGTCGACCCCGAGGGAACCGCAACGATCGCTCACGTTGGTGACAGTCGCGCGTACCTCCTTCACCTTGGTGTTCTGGAACAGATCACGGAGGACCACACGATCGTGGCCGAGTACCTGGCCGCAGGAAAGATCAGGCCAGAGGACATCGCGAACCATCCTCATCGCAGCATGATCACCAGGGCACTCGGCCTGATGGGGTATGTCGAGGTGGACACTTTCACCCGGCAGTTGCTTTCGGGGGATCGTCTGCTCTTGTGCACCGATGGTTTGAACTCGATGGTTTCCGATGAACGCATCGAGCGATACCTTCAGGCACCAACACCCGACGATGCCGTGTGGGACCTCATCGAGGCCGCCAACGCGGCGGGAGGTCACGACAACGTGAGCTTGATCGTCATCGACTTCGGATCGTGAACAGAGACGCCGAAGCGGCCCTGCTCCTGGGGGCGACCGTAATCGCATCCCTGGGTGTCGGTCTGGTGAATCTCGCCCTGGGCGGCACGATCGACGCACAGGTAGCACTCACGTTCTTCGTGTTCGCGGCAGCGTTTGGATCATTGCACTTCGCAGTACGCCGCTGGGCATCGGGCGCGAGCCCGTACCTGCTGCCGCTCGGGTCGGTGCTGGCTGCCATCGGCTTCGTCGAGGTCTACAGAATCAACCCGTACTTCGCCGGCCTTCAACGCTGGTGGCTACTCATCGCCGCCGGACTCGCGACGCTTCTCCTCGCGCTGTTCAGGAACACCGGTGTTGCTCCGCTCCGGCGCTATCGGTACATGTTCCTCGCTGCGGCCGTTGGGCTCCTCCTGCTTCCAATGCTGCCGACTTCGTGGGGATTCCCTCTTCGAGGGGTCACCGTGAACGGATCACGGCTGTGGACGACGCTGACGCTCGGGCCGTTGCGTCTGAACTTCCAGCCAGGCGAGATCGCCAAACTCGCGCTCGTGATTTTTCTTGCGTCATACCTGGCCGAGCGCCAGCCGGCCCTGGCTGAGTCGCGCAAGGTTGGCAGATTCACGATTCCGGAGCCGCGCCACCTCATCCCGGTGGTCGTCGCGTCGATCGCAAGTTTCGGGCTCCTTGTCTCCCAACGCGACCTCGGCGCCTCGATGCTGCTGTTCGCCGTGTTCGTCACGATGCTCTATGCAGCGACGGAACGAACCGCATACCTGGCAGTCGGCTCCTCGATGTTCTTCGCCGGCGCGGTGGTTGCTGCCCTTACGTTCTCGCACGTCGC